>Ga0209645_1000186_pt1 | contig 32831 bp, 36 predicted proteins | sample ETNvirenome_6_30_FD_184070 | JGI IMG/M metagenome (GOLD analysis project Ga0209645, IMG submission 184070) | Marine viral communities from the Pacific Ocean - ETNP_6_30 (SPAdes) (version 2) | ecosystem: Environmental > Aquatic > Marine > Oceanic | place: Pacific Ocean | collected 2013-06-19
TCATAAGTCAATGTTCCACCAACACTTACATTACCAGAGAATGATGCAGTAGTTGCTGAGACCGTAGTTGCAGTAAGAACTCCAGTAACTATTGCGCCATTTGGATTTACATTTAGAATTGTGTTACCAACAGAAACTACTGTTGTTTCTCCCGCAACAGGTGAGAATACACCAGTTGTTGTAGCATTTGTAAAGAATACACCAGGTGCGCTTGCAGTACCAGCGGTAATTCCAAGACCAGCCTGCATACTATCACCAGTCTTCTCTAAGAAGTTACCAGTTAGATTGTATGGAGATGAGTCTACCCAATAAGTACTAATGCCGACACCGAGTGCTGCTTCATCATAGTAAATGAAGGTTCTACCGTAGTCAATATGATAGAACAGGTCTCCATTTTGTGGTTCTGCAGCAGTTGAGTATGTGCTTCCTGGGAAAGTTGAACCAATACCAATAGCACCCGCGCCACCAGAACCTCCTCCACCTTGGAAGAATATAGTAGCAATACCAGAAGCGGTATCGTAGAAACCAGTGCTGACTCCAGGTCCTCTGAAGTCAATTAATGTTACTCCATATCCAACAGCGTTTCCACTGGTTTGAACACCAATTTTAACACCACTAAGGTTTGAACCATCACCATAATAAGTTGCACCAGTTACAATACCTAAGGTCGATACACCAGTTACAATGAGGTTTGTAAACTCGTTCGGTGAATCAGCAATTGCTGCTTCAATAGTTGCTAATGTTGTTGCATCAAGTGAAGCAATATTCTGAAGTTGTCTAGCAGAACTTACAACAGAATTTGCACCAATATAAAGTGACCCAAGAGTTCCAATACCACTGAAACTTAAGGTGCTACCAGAAAGGTTGGTAATAATACCAACGTTAATATAACCGTTATCTATACTTGCGTTTGTCGCATCAACTAAAGGAAAAGTACCAACACCAGTTACGGCGATGTCTTCCGCATTTATCGTTCCCTTTACGTCTAATGTTGACAGTGGGTTGGTTGTCGCAATACCAACTTTATTTCCTACTGCGTCTGCAAGAATGAGGCTAGTGTTTACCTCAAGACCATTCTTTACGACAAAGTTCTTATTGAATCCCAAGGTTCACTCTCCCCTTGAATCGTGTTTTAGTTATTTATAAATATAAGAAAAGTATTTTATAAAAGCATGGCGTCTCAGGTTTTGAGTGGGGCAAGTAACCCATCATATACTAATAATACAGGTCAAAATGTAAGGCTTTTAATTAACTATATTGCTAGCTGCACTAGTATGACTTGGGCTAGTGTGACTGTAACTGGCAATTCAACTGTCGGTAAAGATATAATGACAATCAACGGTGAATTCAGAAGTGTTGAAGCACCAACATCTACTGGTGATGTTACTTTAATAGATGGAGTAACACAAGGACAGGGAGGTAATGGATCGCTCATCGTTTCAGGACCCGAAGAAATTCTTTCGGGATTAATCGCCGGAAACTTTGTTGGAAGTGCTAACATTTTTTATGTTCCTCGTACAATTTCACCAGGAGGAGACTTTCCATCAGAATTAGTTTTGGCAGATGGTGAAGCATTTTCTGCAACATCTGGTGCTTTTAATATCGTAGTAATCAAAGAGGACGGAACCTAATATGCCATCTCAAGTTTTAAGTGGATCATCAAATCCATCCTACACAAATACAACAGGTCAAAACGTAAGAGTTAGACTTACTTACCTTAGAGAACCAACCGCAGTATCTTGGGGAAACAGTGGTTCTATGACGGTTACAGCATCTACACCTGCACCAAAAGAAGTAATATTAGCACCATCTGAAACATTTACTGCAAACAGTGGTGCTTTTAATATTCTTATCATAAAAGAGGACGGAACCTGATCAAAGCAGGTATCCGAATCCTCTTGTTGTGAATGGATAAAGTGTGCCACTGCCACTGGTTTGAGAAATCGTGATATCACCGTTGGCGGCAGTAACAGTTAGACCAGTACCAGCGGTAATATTAGTAACACCTTCGTTAACAATAGTTGCGTTGGTAATTCCTGTTGCCATATCAAGAGACTTGGTGACAGAAATACCAGCGCCTGCTACTGCACTTTCAGTAGCAGCATAACCCCAAGAAAGATTACCAGAACCATCAGTCTTAAGTGCGTTTCCAGCACTTCCATCGTGAAGTGGCAGTCTGTAAGAGTAGTCTGCAGTTGTAGCACCGATACTTAAACCAATATAGTGACTATGGTCTTGGTCATAGATGCGGAGAGTGCTGCCAACAGAAACTTCACCTCTAACATCAAGAGCAGTTCCTGCAGTTACAGTATTAACACCAACATTTCCATTTATATCAATAATGAATGGAGTACTATCGGTTAGTTGGTTACTAACACTTACAATATTACCAGAACCGCTAGTTGATCTGATGCGAAGTGCTTCATCAGACTCGGTGTAAATATCAATTTTTGCATCTGGGTTTGCAATACCAACACCAAGAGAATTGCCTACAAAAACATCAGTTCCATCAAATCTGAAGCTTTCGGAACCACCAAAGTTTCCAGAGCTATTAAACTGAACAGAGTTTGCAGGAGCACCAGGAGAACCAGTTCCTCCAGTAGCATCAAAGGTGACGCTTGCAATACCTGATGTATTGTATACTGCGGAAATAGTAACTCCATAACCAATGAAGTTAATTTCAGTTGCAACACCAACGAAAGTCTTATTCAGTCCAAGACCAGTAGAAACACCAACATTTAGTGGTGATGCATCTAAGATGACAGTTCCGACACCAGAAGTTGTGTCATATTCAGTTCTGACGGTAGCACCAACACCTGAACGGAAGTCAATGTTCGTTGCAATACCCAAGTATTGTCCAGCGGAAGAAATTCCGACCATTGGATTATTAAGTGATCCAAGGAAACCAAATGGCTTCCATTCACTATTGGTTGTGTAAATCCAACCAGTGTATCCATTAGTAGCAGGAGTTCCGTTATATACAACATCACCAGGAGTGCCTGCCAATGTTGGTTGCGATACACCTACAGTAAACTTCCTCGATACTGATCTATCACCTTGTAAGAATAAAGAGTTTGCTTCAATACCTTTGGTAGATGTAGAAGTCAGTTTGTTGCTGAAGACAACAGGACCATCAAACTCGGAAACAATATCTCCATTAGGACCACCTTCAACTCTTAAGGAGCGTTCAATTGCTACTTCAGAAGAAGATACTCTATCAAAACCAACACTAGTATCAGAGGTAGGATCTTCGCCAGTTACAGTTGGAATGGGGATATCAAATACTTCTTCTTCACCAGTGGTTCCACTGACTTTCCTACCACCAACGTAGTAATCACCCTGGTCATTCATACCAGTGTAAAGTACCGCACCACTCTCTTTACGAGTTGCTTGTCCTAAGAACTCTTCTTGTGGAGTGAGGTTTCTAGTCTGTCTATCAGGGAATGCAGTAGAATAGTTACCAGGACCATATCCAACATATTCAAATGTATGACCTGATGCACGAATCAAAGAGTTTCTTCTAAACTCAATAGGACGTGGAGCAATCTTCGTTACAACAGCACCGTTTGAGTGTGTTGCTTTTCCTGTTCCGAGTAGTCCTCTGAATACAGAAACTGGGTTTCCAGTAACAGTACTCTTAATTCTCATAATCTCTTCATCGACCAGTAAGAAGTCACCAATCTGGAAGTTAAAGTTTTCTACGTTGGAAATTTGAATGCTTGTTGCATTTGCATTATTAATGACAGCAGAGATAGTTGTCGTAATACCAGCATAGGTTGGAACAAATCTACCACCAAGGTTTTCATCAGACTTACTAGTATTGCCCGAGTTTGCAATAAAACCAGTCTTGTGTGCGTAGATAGAACCAGCAACTGAATGGTTGCCAGAGATACCAGCATTAACAACAAACTTTGTTTGACTGACAACTTGAGTAACATAGAAGTTTCTATTATAGAAACTATCTTCAGCACCACTCAGCAATACAGACTTACCAACTTGAAGATCGTGGTTTTGTACTGTTGTTACTGTTGCAATACCAGTTGATTGGGTGTAACTAATACCAGAGACATCTAATGCTTTACCCGTTAAGCGTGCATTTGAGTCCGAAGTAAATGTTGGACCAACACCAGATGTTGTTGCATTATTAACAGTGGATGCTGAAGAAACACTAACTTCTTTTGCAGAAGAAATACCAGTGATGCGATAGTATCCATTATATCCAGCAAACGTGGTGCTTCCAACTCCATTAATCGACAGAGTTTCACCAACGTTATCAATAATAGTTGTGACACTTACAGTTGCAGCACTATGGGAAGTTGTGGTTGCAATACCAACAACTGTCATGGTATTACCAATACCATAAGCACTACCACCGTCCATAATCATAATGTCGGAGATAGTTCCTGCAGCACTTACAGTAACTCTGGCCGTTGCATTTACACCAGTTGAAGAACCTGCGTAACCAACAAGGTTTGCATTATAATAGTATTCGGTATTACCACTACCAACACCATATCCAGCACCAGGATTAACAATACTTAAAGTTGCAGCAGGGTTGAGTCCGTGCTCAATATTGGAATACAGAGTATGAACTGTACCAGCGGCACCAGTAGAGATAATATCAGTAAGAGCAAAACCAACTCGGAAGTCATTCAGAGCTTTATTTAAAGTTTCTCTTGTAACACTGTTTTGTGGTTCATCAATTACAACCTGACCAATTGTTGTTGGAAGTGCAAAAGAAGTTGATGCTTTTGGATCTGAAGTTGTATTATCTCTATTGAGTTGTGGATAGAGATTCTGGATAGGTTGAGAGAACTTCTCACCAGTAAATGGTGCAACAGTTGGTGAGTTAGAAGTATTAACAATTAACAGATGATAGATACCATCTTTCTCACCAGGAACATACTTTTGAATTTCTTCACTCTTATAAACATAGTAAGAGTTAGAATATTGCTTATTCTTAAAGTATGGCAGTGAAGTAGTTCTGCTTGAAGTGTTGTTAGTAAACGTACCAGGATTAGTTGTCAAAGTAACACTAAACTCTTTAGCACTACCGACACTTACGACATCAAATGTATTGTTGAAACCAGTGTTAGCAGTACCATCAAGGTTGTTTGTACTGGTAATGTTCAGAATCTCAACCTGAGAACCAACGTTAAGATCGTGTGGAAGTTCAGTTACAATGGTTGCAGTATTTGATGTCCAACTTGCATCAGCAATAATTCTCTGGTTCCTTAACTCAGTAGAGTTAGAAAGAGTTGCGCCAAGTGGGTTGAACTGATATGCAACTTCAGTATTAGTAGAACCAATAGAAGTATTAGAGTTCTGAATTACAAATCCTTCAAGAGGTGGTTTAGCAGCAGTTGTTGAGTCAGAAGGAATTACATAACGAAGTCTATAAATGGTATCATCAATATTTCTAGTATCAGGTATTCTCTTGATGTATGTTCTTGGAGTTGCATCACCAATAGAGTTTGTTCCAAGGTCATTAAGAATACTGTAGATACCGTTTCCAGTTCCTGCAATAGATACATTTACATACCACTGAGAATTGGTTGCATCAAATTGAACTGGGTGCCCAGTGTCACCAGGAATCTTATCAGAGACTCTACTGATAACATTAAGAGTGCCACCCTTATTATTAATCGTGAGTGGGTTTAAACCAATAGCATCGTTCAGAGTTTGTCCGACTTTTATTTGATCAGAACCAATACCAGAAGTAATGGCAAAGTAAACTTGATTATTGTCAAGTCCATCAGGAACATGACCAGTATCAGAAATAATGCGAACACTTTCACCATTTTCAAATGAGTGAGGGCCACTTAAAGTAATGGTGCTGTTGCTGATGCTGTTAATACCAGCGTTTCTACCAACAGTTGCAAGTTTTTCTGAAGTTGTAAATGTAGTGTTTGGCATTACAATTAATGCCGAATACTCTGTGGAGATACCAGTAGCACCAGTGATAACAGTATTTAAAGTATCACTGACTTTTGCACCAATACGATAACCACCAACAATACCATCTGGTTTTACTGCTTGGTTAGTCTGTTCATAAAGATACAGACGATTTGTTAAACCCATTGCAGTGGTAAGACCAACATCAATTGAGTTGTATTCAATAGTGGTCTCAGCGTTATCAATTGCTTTTGGTGGAAGGATGTGTGAAATATATCCAGCATCATCTCTAAGGAATGCATTCTTTCTAAAACCACTTGCAACTAACGCTCTGGCACCAAAGTTGGAGTTAGAGTTTGTAATTGACTGGTCACCACCAGACTCTGAAAGGAAGTGAGATGCATAACCAATAGCAAAGACCGAAACGACCTGAATATAAGAGTCGTTAGAAGTCTTGAGGTGATAGTTTTCGTACTCTGGTTTGTATCTAGCAAGTCCATCAGTATGAAGGTTTTCTACTACGGTAGAGTCTTCATATAAACCAGTAGTAGTATTATATTTTACGAATGCTTTATCATCTTTCTGCAGTCCAATACCCGTAAACTGGGCAACAACCATGGACTTAAATCCATCTGCCTTGTTACCATCAGCGTGCAGACCACACATACCGTATACAGAACGGAGTGAGCAGTTGAAAATGTAAGGAGAAGCAGAGGTTACAGTATCAACAGAGATATTGAGAGTAGAACCAGATACTGAAGGGAGTGCATTTGCTGGAGTATTTGAAACCTGATATTCAATTACAGGTTGAGCACCAGTTGCAAGAACATCAGAGACTACATACTCACCATCATATCCAGCAGAACCAATTCCTTTAATTCTAATAGGAGTATCAACATCAACTCCAGCAAGTTCACCTGCTAAAGTAACAGTAATAGTAGTACTTGCAGTTATACCATCTCCAGCACGGATACTCGAAATACCAACTTCAGCACCACGGGAACCTACGATACGATACTCATCAACCTTGGGTTGAATATCAAGTCCTGCAGCAGGATAATCTGGAGAAATGTTTCTTCCAGATGCCTGACCATATACCAGACCAACTTTCTGATAATACATATCCAGATCAGTTCTAGTAGTAGAATAGGTCTGGAAGTCATCATCAATACTTACACTATTGACACCATCAGCATACTCAAAAGTAGTCAGTTTGTGGTGTGAGAAGTTAGGAACAAATCTGTTCTCAGTGTAGTCCTTATAGCACGTCCCATTTGGTGGAGCATCAAGTACAGAGAACTGCCAGAAGTAGCAACCACCAGTTACACGGAAAACAGCAGATCTTTCGATCTCGTCATTTTCTGGGTTAGGAACATAAAGTGGTCGGATAACAGTCTTACGAAGATCCATACCAACGATGGATGTACCTCTGGGAACAATGACACCACCGTAAACACTGTTTAACTTATACAGTTCATTATCAACAGTCGTCAGGTCAAAGTTTGACGTAAGATCAAAAGATGGGAGGTTATTTGACGTTAAACCATTACGAAGTCTATAATTATTTGCACCATCTGGTATCCATCCTGGTCGGTTATCCACAACGTGATCACCAGGGTACAACACGATAGTTGTTTTGTTAAATCTATCGTTATCTAAACCACTTTGATAGGAAAAACGTGACGCTTCTATCAAAGCTCTTTGAATAGTTCTAAAAGGTCTGGTAAGACTATTGCCCTGGTTTTCGACGCTATCAGTAGCATCGATACTGTTAGGATCAACGTAAAGTATAGTACCACGAACCGACTTCAGAAAATTATCTAATCTGGAAAGACCCATCTTATTAGTGCTTATAGTTCCTGTTATGAGTTATTTATCCATAAAAAAACCCCTGCAAAGCAGGGGCAACGGAAGCACAGGGACTTCATTCACACGGAAGGAATTTATATTATACCATAACTTTCTTTATCCCACAAGACCTCAAGTTTCTTGTCAAACACCATCAAATATCTATGCTTTCTACTTCTGTCTTTCCATTCACCTTCAGCACCTTTCACACTACCTCTTGAGTGTTTGACTCCATCAGAATAGTAAAAGTCTTTCTTTGGAGCACTCAACCCATAATATTTGAAATTGCACGCACGATAAATGATTCCATGATGATGAGCAGAGTCAGCATAGCTAAGAATAGCACGAACACTTGCATCTTTCCTAAACCTCTTGATACAACGACTTACAAACCAGGATGTGATATTGTATTCATCTTTCTGAATGTCTGGGTCAACACAAAGTCGTGAAAGTTCAAATAGTCCATCCTGCTGGTCTCTTTCTAATCCAAATGCTCCTTTGGCGATTTCAGGAACAGGGAGCCCAGTAAAAATACAAACGGCAAGACACCCACCAATGTTAAGAGGACAGTCCCAGTCTGTGTGTCTAAAAAGTCCATAGTTATAACCTGATTTGAAATCTTTTGATTCATCCTTAAGGTAGTGATAGTTGTAAAGTAAGTTCTTACAACTATCCTTATCTACCCTATCAATATAAAACTCACTCTTCACTTATTGCCAACGGGGACCATTCACCCATCCTACCAAACTTCTACGAACACCACTTCGGACTTTTGTGACTCGGTGTTGTGCCCGTGAATCAAAGATAATCAAGGTGCCTTTCTTCTTTGGTGCATAGTAAGAATCATTTTCGTCACTCAAAAACTGAAGTTCTCCACCTTCATAATCAGATTCATCAGATAGTTGAAGAGAAAATGAAAGTTTACGGGAGGTCTCATACTGAAGTCCAATGTTTTCATTTACATATGCAGCAGAGACTCCACCAAACTCATTTGATAGGGTAGAAACTGACATAGTACATCGAGCACTAATGGAGTCATCACAATGCCAGTTGTAGTGTTGACCTTCTTTATATTCACTATACTGAAGACAGTCGGCATCAAACCCGTCAATAGCATACTTAAAATTCTTCTTATTGATATAGTCGATATAATAATTAAGGAAACCAGCAATCCAATGATCTACATTAACCCAAGAGTTATCAGTGTTTCTAATCTTTTTATTTTCTTCAGGAGAAATAATTTTTGACTTTTCTGTTTCTAGTTTAGAAAATTTTTCTACAATTTCATCAATAATGATATCTGGAAGTTCAGTATCCAGAAATACACTCTGAAATGCCATTTTTTTAATTACTTTTTCGATTCACTATATTCTAACATATACTCTACAGTATTGGCAACATCTTCCATTGCATCTCTTAACTGTTTTTGACCACCAGAATGTTGCTCCATGTCCATCTGTGGATCGGTGAGTGTCCATCTCCACTGTTTCATGCACTTGTTGTACCAAAGATTTATGACCATAAAACCTCTTTAATCGACGGGCATCATTTCTGGGTTTTCTAACTCAAGTTCAAACATTAATGGATGGAATTCTTCTTGCACCAGATAAAATGATGCTTTAAATAAATCTTCTTGTTCCCATCGTTTTTCGCCATCAGCAATATCTATTAGACTTAAATCATAAAGACCATCGTCTGGAAGTTCATCAAAGGTGAATGGAATTCCTTGTATGAAATACATTAGGACTATTTGTCTTCCTTCGTTATACCAAACGTATCTGGTATCTATCCGGTATTTCATGGGACTGTCCCGTACCCTAGATTATATAGGGTAAATGCGAGTGGGGGGACTTGAACCCCCACGAACTTAATGTTCAACAGATTTTAAGTCTGGTGCGTCTACCGATTCCGCCACACTCGCAGAGTGGGAACACTGGGAATTGAACCCAGACTAAGCCCTTATAAGGAGCCCGCTCTAACCGTTAAGCTATGCTCCCAAAAAAACTCTATTCGAGTTGATAAGTAGGTTGATGAAAACGACAGTATTCGTTGAATGTGATTTTCATCTCTTTATTAGTCAGGTTGCAGTTTCTTGCTGCTCTCGGAAGGTTCCACTTCGCAGTGAAAAGCATTTCCATAGACTGTCGGGTTTCTGGTCTCGTGCTCATAGTGGATTTGTATATGCAACTGTGTCTTCGTCACAAGTATCCCGAACGTATTCTAGGACACGCATAAACTCATCGATACTGTCACACTGCACAAGTTTCTCATCACCCTCACTGCCAAGCAACAGGACAGTCTTGCGGAGGGGATCAACGACACAACGTGTCAGGTACTCTTCTTCTTGCATCGTGCTTTGTTTGTTACCTGCTTATTATAGGGCATCCAGGGGGTGGTGTCAATAGTCAAAACCAGAAATTGAGAACTGGTCTTTGCTGCCTGGGTAGTCTACTGGAGTCGCTCCCTCATATTCAACAATGAGTTTCTCACCGTCAATACGGGAAGCATGAATGGTGTAGTAGCAGTCAATAGCAGCTGCGTTTCCAGACCGTACCTTTATTCCCGCACCCCAGTTTTCAAAACCATCTACAATTAAGTCTTGTGATGAACCTATCTGAGTCAGAGAGACTGTAATAGATTCAAGATCAATAAGTCCTTTCCAATATTCTGGTAGGTTAATTGTATTTGAACCAGTCAGTCTACCTCGAACATAAACACCTGCTTCTGGTCCTTCTAAGCAGATATGTCTCAGTCTATGATTTTCTTTATTGGGATGTATAATATCAAACCCTTTCCAAGACTGAACATTGATGTTTCCTTGAAAAGTTGGAAAAGTACATGTACCCCCACCATCAATATCATTGGTAACATCTATGTCATCAAACTTTACTTTTACTTGAAGATATCTTTCGCAAGCATCATCAGGATAGTCTTCATCACCTGTATGGGTTCTATGAATATAGTCAAAGTCAGGATGCTTAGTTCCTTCAATAGGTTTATCGCAGTTTTTAGTACCTATGTCTTTTTCTTTAAAATTTTCAGGCATTATTCATTCTCCTTTGTGTCATAGTGGTAACCAGAAACTGAATACTCATCGTTGTTTCCAGGGTAATCTGTGGGTGTTTCGCCAGGATATTCTACAATGAGTTTTTCTCCATCCTTTCGTTCAGCAAAGATATGATAGAAGCAGTCAATGGGCATATTGCCTTTGGACTGTAAATATACTTTCTCATCATCCCACCGTTTGATAATGATATCTTGATGTGCTCCAATAGCAGTCAGAGTAATACTTAAAGAACGTTCATCAACCAAACCTTTCCAATATTCAGGAAGTTCAATCTCAGTTTTACCTGTAAGTCTACCACGAATATAAACGTCGTTTGAAGGACCTTCAGGGCACGTATGGCGCAGTCTCCAACCCTCTTTAGTTGGGTGAGGAATATCAAAGTTTTTCTTTGCAGATAAAATATGCTTACCACAGCGAGACCTTACTTCACCTTGGGCATCAATATCTTTACCAGCAGCAATATTTACTGATACGTCAAGGTTATCTAGAATAGCAGCATCACCAATAACACCCAAAGAGTATGGGTTGTTGAGACCAGTACAAAGACCACCAGGAATAGAAGGGTCTTCACTCTGGTTATTTTCAAGTGTACCAACCATCAAGGTAGCCCAACGTGAAGGGAAGTCACCATCCTGTCCAATCTGAACTGGACCCTGAAGATAAGCAGCACCTGTAATAGGTTTACCACCATTATCTACAATAGGTCTTGGTTTTGATACTTCACTTGTAACATACAGTGGACCAGAGATATGTTCTGGTCCGTGGTTTACTGAACTCATGACTCTTTACTGTTCCTCAAAGTTATTGGTATCGATTGAAGTTGAAAATGTAGTTGTACTTAGTAATTTATCTCCAACTCCACTTAGTTTTTCAAAGGTATTAGCATAGGTCTTCATAATATTTACTGCTGCCATTTGAACAGTTCCATCAGAAATAACATTAACTAATTCATCAGCAGTAATATCAACCTTTTTAGAAATTAGGTTTACACTTTCGTTTCCATCAATAGTAACATTTCCATTCTTATTATCGCTTCCTTTTGCAATAATGTCAATATTCTCCGCTTCCATTCGGATGCGACCTTTTGTCCTAATGACAATATCACCACTTGCTGCATCAAAATACATTGCAGGTTGACCTTTTGGAATAAGGTCACCCGAAACTACTTGATATCTTCCTCTACATCTAGAACTAATCCACCCTTCTCTTGGAGCAGTCTGATCCATTGTGATATAATCTTTTGCCTTTTGTCCTTGAAACAAAAGGGAAGACTTTACCTGGTCTTCGTGAATATGACCAAAGACAATAGAACCATCTTTTGTGTTCTTTACTTTAGTTTCGTAATTTATTGACTTTGCCATTAGACTTTACCTACACAATCGATAACTTGAATAACTGTTGCTGTTTCTGGTATTTGTTCTATTGTTTCTGGGTCAACAATTTTAAAGACAGGGGTAAATTCTGCATTATATCCCGTATCAGATACAACTTCAATGACAGGAAAGTCACTAAATCCCATTCCTGGTAGTATAACTTTAACTCCAACAACTTTATCTCCTTCAATAACTGGTTCTAATATTGCACCATTATCTGGAGTAATTTTTATAGTATCGTCAGGTTGATATCCAAATCCAGGGTCTTTCACTATAACATCATCAATTTCAAGTATGACTTGATATGCATCATCTGCTTCAACAGGCACTCTTGGTGGAAAGTACACTGCAGTGTTCTCTGGAGGAGCAACACCTTCAGGCACTACAACATAGTTTCCATCAGTATCAATAACATATCCTTCACTGGGTTCTGCCCAGACTCTTTCATTTCCACCCAAACTACCATCTGGTCTAGCAATGTAACCATCACCAGGTGAATCTACAACTATTCTAACTACTCCAACTTCTGGTCTACCTGTAACAGGATTAGTTCTACCAGTTGGCCCAAGGACTGCTCTTGCAGAAGCACCTTTACCGTTACCACATTCATCAACTAACTCAACGTATGGGGCACTAAAAAAGTTTCTGCCTGGGTCTTTAATATCAAAACCAATAATAGAATTTGAATTGGGACTAATAATAGCATTTGCGACAGCACCAATACCATTACCACCAAATATTTTTACCTTTGGTGGACCACAAGTTTGTGGAGCCGTTGGACAAGGAGGACCTTGAGGCAGCAAATCCTTTGGTTGTAAAGCAACAACTTGATTTATGTTAAGTTCACTAACACTGCCATTACTATTTGTATAAAAAAACTTTGTTCCTGGACGCAGTTTTTCAATCGCAAGTGCTTGGTCTTGAGTAGCATCCTTTACTAAAGTTCCGTCATTGTCAACGTATGATACTTTGACTGCTTTCCTTGGTATAAATTTTTGTAGATCTAAAAGTGACATTTATATTCTCCTATTCTAACGTAAATTCAACACCATTAACTTTTTCACCTCTCAATAATCTTCTTGCTTCTTCACTTTTCTTCTGGTCATTAGTTTGGGTGCTTTGGTCGGTTACTGTTGGTTCTCGGCGCATTGGGGATTCTACGTTAAGAGGAACTACACTTGATCTAGTATTATCTTCCACTGTACCAACATCATCTGGTCCTCCAGTAGCAGCGGGACGACTTTCTTCTGCTCTTTGTGCTTCGATACTACTTTGAGTTGGTTGCTCCTGTTCGGTAGAAAGGTTTGCATTAGTGTCATTTGCACTCTGACCTGTTTCACTCTCAGGATTTCCACCGTTCGTTGATGCTCCTGCTTGGTTAATATCATCATACTCAGCACAGGATGGTTCTTCGTCACACTGGAAGAATGTAAGAATACCCATAACCATATTGAGAGCATTGAATGCACTACCAATCAGGTTCATTGCTTTACCTGTAAGTCCACTAATAAAGGATGCGAGTGGTCCAACAACACTATCAATAAGATCTGTGATTTGACCAAGAACACCATCAACAAGTTTAGAAACTATATTCTCTGCGGCACACATTGGTGCGTTAATAAACTTACCTAGGATGTCGTCAAGCAGTCCCTCAAAAGTTTTTTGCAGTCCATTTATTATCTTTGCAAAACCACAAGATAACCCATTTAAACTTTTGCTTAGTTTATTCTGTAACTCAGAGATATCTGTAGGAAACAAGAATGGTGCTATATCTTGAACACCTGCTTTTATCTTTTTCAATACATAACCACGAACACCACCCATAATGGTCTTCATAAAAGAAGCAATTTCTTGAGCAGCGCGTGAAGAAAAATTACGCACTTGAGATGTAACTCGGTTTACTTCTGATATAAAACCTTGTGCTTTCGTTAGTTTCTTCTTTGCTTCCTCAACCTCATTAATCATATTCTTAATGGTAAGTTGAATACCCTTCATTTCAGAGTTATTCTTCTTACACTTTCGCGATGATGCTAAAGATTTTCTTTTATATATGTCCGCATTGTTTATTCCCGAAGCTTTTTGATTTCGATGACTAGTCTCATCTGATTTTTGAATTGGTTGTGTATTATTTTCTGTTAAAAAATCAGGAACTAATGCTTTAGGACCAAAGGTATCATTGAACTGCTGATATCCTGCAAGAGGACCTGTTCCTTGCTTCTTGGGAATATTATTACCATTCGTATTAGGAAGGATGCCGTCAATGTAAGGTTCTTGACCACCTTCACCATCAAGAAAGAACCCTGTTACAACACTTCCTGCTGCAATTGAAGGAGTTTCAAAATATCCACCGTGTCCAGACCCTGCTGTAACAGGAAGAATAACATTTGCCATCAAGAGGTGTTCATCAGGAACAACTCCAGGATCTCCAGTATTCCAACTAAAGACTCTAACTTTATATCTAAAACCCCACCCTTTTATTTCATTAGGGTCAGAAAAAGTATGAGGAATAATATTATCCTGCCAAGTTGCACTAGAAACTACTCTTCCAAACCATCGTGGAAGAGTAGATATAAATTCAGGGTTGAATGCAGTGGATGAAGATTCAGGCATTATCAGTCCTCATAGATTCTGCACTCATCTGCTTCGGGGTTTTCATCACAATACATCTCAAATGCTGTTGGGTCGTGGTCTTCATCAGGGTGCGTTGCCTGATACTTTTCAAGATGGTCTAATTCATCTGCTATATGACGGCGCATCTGCGGAGACAGAGTTCCGTTCTCCAGCATATCTTTATCGTCGTTAATGTGTTGTTGAATTGATTTTTCTGACATGGTTCGTTATGCGTTGGACTTTCGACCGTAGGAATCTCTGATGAGATTCAATGATGTAAGAGTGTCGGTTGGTGTAATACGATGACAGACATCCGCTATCATATATATGCCACTCATTTTCTTACTTGGTTGTTGATTTGGTTTAGTTGAGAGTTCTGGGAAGTCACAATGTATCAAATCACCCGCTCGAAGTGAGAAGTCACCCACAAGCATTACATGAACTTGAATAGTTCCAAGTTGATTATAACGCATGTTTGCTTGGTTAGTAATACTTTGACGCTCTAGGTTTATTTCCTTTGAGTGTTCTAGTTGCTTTTCAAGATTTGTTCCAGAAGGGAGACCACCGACATCAGAAGCATTATAGGTGATTCTAGATGGTTTGTCTGTAAATTCTTTATTTACAAACTCAAACTCATTACCTGCAGGTTTAATCCCTTTTTCCTGTTCCAGATAATCAAGTGGTTTGAGTTCAAACTTACTCTTATAGAAGTCAATCTGCTTGTGTTCAGTATTATAAGTGCCCATCATTAACTTAGGTTGCAGATGGATATTTGTACTAAACACTGGTGGATTCAGTATTTTTCCATTATATCCTACCGGAAGATCTGATTTATTGTTAAAAATGTATTTACCTTTACTCTCTTGAGAAAATAATCCATCAATCGATTTAAAGTTAAAACCATCATAGGTTTCATAGAAAAGATATCCAGCAGACTTTCCTTTGTTCTTTGCAACAGACTTCTTTGCTAACCAAGTAATAGTCCAGAATGGTTTCTTAGTTACTCCAAGAAAATTATATTTGTTTATAGTATCTTCAATACCCTTCAAACTCTTTGGAGTTTTTATAACATCAGTCATTATTTTTCTAACGGACTCTGATATTCTTCCGTTATATCTTCTGACTACTCTTGTTAATTCATTATCAAAGAACTCTTTTGATGAAGCATCAATAGTAAATATTTTACCTTTAGAATAGTCTTCAACTGTATTACGAAGTTGATTTAAGTATAAAGCATTATCTTCAGAAAACTTTAACTTCGTTCCAAAGTTATCTTCAATAGAAAGATTTATCTTTTCGCCACCACCAACTTTAAGTCCATCAATAAACTCAACCAGTGCATTATCATCACCAACAATATCACTTCCAGTATCAATAATTTGTGCGGTTACTTTTACACTATGCTCAAATATACTTTCATAATATCTCAGTTCAACAGTGCCACTTTTTACATCACAACTTTGAGTATCCTTGTTTGAGAAAACTTCAAATACATTAATTTTAGCTGATTCAGATTCTTTTGTATATCCCATTTTATTATGCTGCTAACTGTTGAGCGATAGAACTGTTGTTAATATTTAAAGAACTTCCACCGCCGCCATTTGAGGCGACGAACCTAGTATTATTAACAACGGTTGTTTTAGGTACAATTATTACATTAGTCTGCCCATCACCATAGTCTGGTGTAGTAGTAAGACTTGCAATATCACCACTCTTGTTTGGTTTGGCGATGTTTGCTTGTGTTTTAGATTTAGATATTCTATTTAAGAATTCTATTGGGTTCACAGTTCCCTGGAAACCAAATGTACTGGTGCTACCTTTTCTTATCTCATAATGAAAGACACCTGTTTGTGATGTTCCAGTTTGAATTGCATCTCCAGGTTGAACCACATCACCAAGTTTTACGTGGTTATAGTCACCCTCTGCAATTCTTTCAACTACATTAAGGTCTTTATTGTAGATATCAACGTATTTACCATATCCACCTGGGTCAACGCCAATCTTAATAACCTTTCCTCCAATTCTTGAATAGAAAGTATCATTTGTACCAGCATCAAAGTCAACACCAGCGTGCTTTCTATCTGGTATTCCATCCCTATTGTCATCTCTAGGAGCACCATAATTTTGTCCTGGTTTTGTATTCGTAGGAGGAAGTGCAGGAAGTCCTGATTGATCTATTACAGTTGGTCCACCTGATCCATTTGGTTCCGCAAATGTAAAAGGTTTTATTTCTTCTTCTTCTGAACCAAGAACAATATCCATAAATTTCTTTTGCCCTTCCCTGCTTTTTTTTACATTCGCTGCCTGAACAACACTATCATAAAGAGACTTTCCTAGAATATCACCAAGAATACCACCTCCAATACCACCAAGTAAAGTACCTGCAAGTGGTATTACAGATCCAATAGCAGCTCCAGCAGCAGATCCCAAAGCAGCACCGGCGGCACCAGCGGCAGCTCTAGTAATAGAATCTCCTGAAGCAATATTAAAAATGAAGTCAACAAGTGGACCTATAACAGGAACTTTACCAAGAAGTCTTGCAGCACCTTTACCACCCACTCTTATTGCAAGTCTTCTACCACTTCTACGAATACCTCTATCAAATATTCCTGCCGGTCTTGCTGGTGCTGCAGGTTGTTCTAATACTCTAGGAGTAATACCTTCTCCTGGTCCTGGTATTGAAGGTCGTCTAAATCTTTGACCTTCTAATATTCTTTCTGCTCTCGCTCTTGGATTTCTATCAACTGGACTAGGAATATCCAAACTTGGGACATTAATTACTCTATCAATCTTACCTTTCTTTACCAGAATATCATATGCTGCTTTTCTTGTGAAGAAATCTTGTCCATCAACGTCATTTACAATTTTAATTAAATCTGTGGGTTGATATCCCAACTTCATAAAAGTTTTTTTAATTCTAGCAATTTCGGCACCAAAACCTTGTCCCAATAGTTGTGTACTGGTTAAAGGTCTTGGCGTTCTATCAGGTATTTTAATTTTTGTAGGTTTGCTTGATGCGGAGAACTTAGGAAATTTTTTGGATTTCTTAGGTCTTAATGGTTCATTTTTACCAACAACATTTCCAAAACCAACCGCTCTCAGAGTATTTCTAGCAACATTTCTGCTAGAAGCATCATCCATAACACCAAGTCCAGCCCTTCTCAGTGCCTGATTTGCTGAATCTACGGCACCATCAACAATACTCTTTGCAATTGCTTTGTCTTTTGCTGATGTATAACTTTCTTTCTGTGCAATATATTGAAGAGCAAATGCTGGGTTTTTTAGTGCTTCTTTAGTTGGCAAATCTTTTGCTCTTGGCATACCCAAGCTAGTCCTCAGCATCATATTTGATACTCTTGCTCTAAAAGATGGGGCAGTATCTTTTACAGTCCTAGATGCATATCTACTGTAATATCTACTACTATCAATACCAGAAGCAAGACTACCGCCACCACGAAGAGCATCTTTTACAGCATTAGGAGGACCACCTCTAAGACCAAGTATAGCACCAGATATGAGTATACCACCACTAAGTAATTCACTAAAGTTATTAGTAAATTTGTCAAATGTTTCTTGATACCCTTCTGGTAATATATTATCAACCTGTTGTTTTAAAAAGTCAGCTGCTTTATACCCTCTATCAATAAATTCAGCAGTGTTATTAACAATATTACCAACAGTATTTGTAAAAAACTGCAATACTGGAGTAATTTTTTTAGCAAGGTTAATTAACTTTGGAAGGATAGGTATAATTCTATCTACCGCAAGTCCAAGAACACTATACAGAACAAACCTTCTGATGGTATCTAAGAATCCAGTTCTTGGCAATCTAAGAGTTGGAAGGTTACCACCAAACTTAAAAGTTCTTGACTCTATCTCTTTTTCTTTTTTACCTCTTCTTTCTCTTTCTTTTTCTAATCTTTGTTTTTGAGTTTTTCTTTTCTCAAGTTTTGTCTTTTCACCAAAGAGTTTTTCTGCCAGAATAAACTTATTCTTAAGTAAAGTAGTTTGTTCCTTAAGATCTTGTTGTTGTGGAGTTTTGATATCATCATCAACTTTTGCATATGTTCTAGTCGTGATGTTAGATGCAGGTACTAAGAAATTAGTAGCAACAAGAGAAGAACTTCCCTTTGATGGACCCGAAGGTAATAGTCTTTTAGGATCTACTTTTTTCATATCAGATCATCCCCTCTATTCCATAAACAGCAAAGTTAACAATTCTGCTATCACTTATTTGTGCTGCACTAAACGTTTCTGTATCTGCCGAGGGTGCCATCTGGGAAACTCCGCCGCTGCTATTCGTAATTTCAGGCAAAGTAGTTACATTCACTTTTGATCGTGCTGATGGCGGTTCAGGTGCAGTTTTTCTAATTTGACTTGGTGCCAACATACTATTACTGTATGTTACTTTTGGTGTTGATGAACTTACACTAGCACTTGCAAATGATCTTCCACCAGATGGTTTCATCATATGGGGATGATAAGTTCCTTTTGCCTTAGGAACAACAGAAGTGGTAGATCCACTCATTGCAGAGGTAACTGTAGATTCACTCCTTATAGAAGAAGTAGATCCACTCCGCGCAGAAGCAGACATAGACATTCTTGGTATTGAAGGTGCCCTGAAAGCACCCATCGTGATTTCTGGCGACATCATACCACCAACAACTCCTCCACCTTGAGCAAGTTGAACTCCACTTGAAAACTTAGGAATGTTTGTCCCGCCTGCAATTTTATTCAAGTTCATAAAGAACTGAGGACCATAAGCATTCACTGCACGCTTAGATACAACAAATTCTCCAGGTTGTGCTGCAATGAGTTGAGTGTCAGGTCCTGCTCCAGTTATTTTGACGCCACTAGTTTGTCTAATAGGTCCACCAGACTGGAACGTTATGTCATTAACATTAGTTGCACTTTCTGGGGTAATAATATTCTTAATGTTGACTGGATTATTATTGGTAATGTTTTTTATAATATTTGGAACACTATCAACAATACCACCACCAAAGTATGATGGAGTAACAGGTGTTTGAGGTTGTGTTGTTGGTTCTCTATCAGAGAACTGAAAAGGTTTTATTTCTGGTTCTGGTTCTGGATCTGGTGATTTAAAAGTAGAAGCTGCTGCACCAACACCAAGAAGACCAAGAGCACTTGCTATAACTTTATTTGCTTTGATAAGACCAAGAATTTTTGGTCCAAAGAATTTCAATACACCAAAAATACCACGAACAAATCCACCAAAAGGTGTGAAGAAGAATAATAATCCTCCAGTCAATAATGGCCAGAAGTCTTTTAAGAATCTGAAAATAGAGTCAACTTTTTGTCTGTTTTTGGGATCTGAGAACCATTTGAATAAAGACTGGAATGCAACACCTAAAAATGCCTTGAATAAGAAGTCAAATATTCTACTCAGTATTCCTCTAACTGGAGAGAATACCTTACTTACAACATTTGAAACTTTCTTCTGTTCTTTTTCAAGAAGTTTTTCTCTATCTGTTCTTCTCTTTCTTATAGTTTGTCTTCTTTCTAACTCTGCTTGTCTTTTTTCTTCTTTATTATCTGCTCGTATTTCTGCAAGTATCTTATCTAAAGACTCATGAATATCCTTGAGATCTTCACTTACTTTCTTGACACCTGGACTTTCTGGTATTACTGCATTACCAGTCAGGAAAAACTTATCTTTTGATACTTTTAATGGAGTCGTTCCAGTAACTGCATTAACAGATGCTTTCTTTTTATTAAGTTTAAATCTTCCTACTTTACTCTTTATTCTTCTAAATTCATCCTGCAAGAGCATTTGCTCATCTCTTGCAAGTGAACCACCACCCACACTGACTTGTACAAGTTTCTCTTTTAGTAAAGTCTTATAAGTTGCATAGTCAATATCAAAAACTTGACCTATTGCTAATATTCTTAGAATCCTTTCATCTATATACTCATCAACTAAATCAGTTTCCCTGGTCCCTTGATATAACGCTAGAGCACCACCACGCTTTTTCTTTCCTTCAGATCTAATACCTTCCAACAACTCATCTAGTCCAGCGGGAGCTTCATCACCCTCTGAACGTATGCTTGCTAGTAGATCGTCTAAATCGTCAGGACCCATTTTGTTGCTGCTTTAGTTTTTCTTCTTCTAAATGATTTTTCAACATAGCAACGTAAATATCACGCTCCCACGGCATCATATTTTCAATCTCTGTTAATGAATATTTATGGTACTGCATTAACGAAAAATTGAGAGTGTAGAAGTTTTCAAGGTCCATATGGACCAGGGCTATCCGAAAAAACTAGCAAGTCCTTCCAGTACAACAGTGCTTTCTACCCCAGTGTTTGGATTTTTCACAGTAATATCATGAGACAGTTTAGGCATCGTCTCAAAGAACTTTTCAACCTGTTTAAACTGTTTGGAGTTCATTTGCTCCAAGAAGTCATTCATTTCTTTCTTGGTCACATCAGCAGTAGACCAGACTTCTTCTTCATTATAAATCTTATCAACACAAGAAGAAATCAGTTCAAAGGACTGTTCCATTGAGTTCTCTGTGCTGAAATCAAAGTTACTCTTGATAAACTGTTCCAGAGATGGATACTTCATCTCCATAATCAATGAGTTATCAAGTTGAATTTTATTGCTATGCTCTTTGCTCTTTTGAACTTTGATATCATCAATATTCAACATAATAGGGACTGTAGTTTGTTCATCATCAGGACAGATGACGTTTACTTCAATCTCTTCTCCTACAGACTTACCACGAATGTTGAGGAACAAATATTCAATGTCAAATGTAGGGAGAGTCTCAACTTTGATACCTCTAGTCTGAATACAGTTTTTGATAACTGCTTTCATCGCAGTGGTAATCTCTTTTGAGTTTTCACTTTCTAGTGCTAAAACCAGAAGTTTTTCTTCCCTTACAAGAAATGGTCGGTATTGTACTTTTTTTCCAGTTGATGGTAAATTCAACTCATAAGTTGGTGTCGAAATCTTTGGTAATGGCATAATAACCTATAGAATATTTCAGTGTGATTATTTATTGAGTCTGTTGACCTCCAAGAATGTTGGGACCAAATTGTCTTCCACCTTGCGCCTCAAGTTGTTCAGCAAGCTGCGCTTGAGTAGGTCTTCCATCTTCAATAGTTACTCCTATACTAGGTTCTCCATTTGGTCTTTGTAATCTTATTTTTTTAGGTTCAAATCTAGGGTCCATAACATAACGAGAGTAAGTAAAGTTTACTGTGCATTTTAATAATTCTGATGTATCATATCTAACAGGCATTGTTACTACACTAATTGGAAATGCCTTTAAAAATTTATATTCTAAACAAGCACCGGTATTTTCATAGTCTCTTTCAAACTTTGTAATGTATAGGTTGTCAGTTTGATACTGTTTTGGATATCTTACTCTATAAAAATAGTTATTTTCTAGAATACCAGGGTCAGTTTTATACTGCTCTCCAACAATATATGACATCCAGTTTTCAAAAAACTTAATTATAGTGTAATCATGATCAACCATAAACGTAAAACTAGCACGTTCATCATATTCTCTACGATATGCATGTCTCTCAGTAACTCCCGTAAAATCATTATTAATTGTGTGAGTCATAAGAGACGAACCAGGAAGTGCAGCCTCAGCACAAGATAACTCAATAAGTTCTTGATTATCTCTAGTATAAGGTGTTCCTTTTTCTTTAGTCCAGTCTTTTACTGATTGTGGTGGCGCAAACTTACACATATAATTGGATGTAAGGGCAGGTCTTAACAACCTACTTTTAATTTCGCTTAGTTTTCTTGTTCTATTGTCTGGACCACCAGAAGAATTAGTGGGTCTATCTGCCATCTATAAATACTATTTGATCCGATATATTATGTATAATGGCAGGAACGATAAAAAGTCGGTACAAACCTGAGTATCCAAGAAAATACAAAGGTGACCCCAATAATATCATATGTCGTAGTTCTTGGGAACGCAAATTCTGCCGTTGGTGTGACTTGAATGAGAATATTTTAGAGTGGGGCAGTGAAGAGTTTTGTATCCCATATCGTTCTCCTGTTGACAGAAGAGTTCATCGTTACTTCCCAGACTTTATTATTAAGGTAAGAGAACAAACTGGTGATATTAAACGTTATGTTATTGAAGTAAAACCAAAGAAACAGACACGACCACCAGTTCAAACAACTAAGAAAAGGACGAAAACATATATCAACGAAGTAAAAACATATGCTGTAAATGAAGCAAAGTGGAAAGCAGCAGATGAGTGGTGTAAAGATAGACTATTAGAGTTTAAAATTATTACAGAAGACCAACTAGGTATCAAGTAATGGCAGAAGGTTTCGGTAAGGATATACAAACTTCTTCTAGTAAAGTGTCTCAACTTAGGAAAGCACTTGCGATTGAAGGTGCCGAAGATGCTGACCTTATAATGATGAATATTCTACAGATATTCAACGAAACTGACTTAATACCTGATGCTGGTAAGTTTTATACGTTCGTCTATCAAGCAAAGACACCAAAGTTAGAATACGACGAACATCCTTTGGTTGCAGTAACTGAAGTGTTTAGATGGGGTTTCACAGGATATAACTATCACTGGCGTCGAATGAGACGATATACTTGGGCAGAAATTGTAGGTTCTCTACACGTTGTAAGGGAAAATGAAGTGCGATACTTAAGTTCTTTACCTTATGGAAAAAAGAGGATAAATAACTAAAAAAAGTATATCTGATGTCAGAACAAAAAACTGGTTTTTCTAAAAGATTTGCCATAGAAATTGATACTGGCGAAACTGAGACAAGAAGACGCGGACAAGGGCGAGGGAGAGAGGTAACTACTCCAGTAACTCAAAGGTTTCCTCCTGATAGAACTAAATCTTTGAGGACTAAAACTACTTATACTAAAGACGATAGTACTGGAAGACTTACGGATCCGAATGTAGAAGTCTATCAGGAAATTACCAAAGAGCAGTGGGATCAATTACCAGATAGTGTAAGAGATTCCCAAGCAGGAATTGGTGGAAGAGGTGCGCGACCTGGAAGAACAGTATATTACGGAAAAATAGCAGAAATACCTGCAGGTGAAAGAGATTATGTTACTAGTTCTTTTAGTGATACTGAAGGTGGTGAAGAAAGAACCGTAATTGATGTACTTTATCCTGGGAACAATGGGGAGCAAAGTAAGAACGCAGAATTGTTAAAAGAAGAAATTGGTAAATATAAAAATAGGGAAGGGCAGTTTAGAACTGTTTCAAGAGTAGCAAATGTGACTGTTCTTAAAAATGAAGATATTGATACAAATACACCCGACTCCAAAGATCAACTTGGATTGGGTTCAGATGGACCAGAAGATATCGTAGATAATGATGCAAATAACATAATATCTGAACCCATACCATTCGATGTAGCGGACTTCAGGGAAGGAACAAATAAAGGATTTGAAGATTTAAGATATCCAGATAAATTAAAAGCAGAACTGCAAGATGTCATTAAGTTTACGCAAGTTATATACGGAACTCGTTCTTTTAGTAAAGAGAATGTTGGTAAATCTACACCTAAAGTAATTGGTTTTGCAAAAAGAGATTTAAACAAAACCATCAAAGGAAGTGTAACTTTACCTATTCAGGATCAAATAACAGACACTAATATGGTCGATTGGACTAATGATCAGATGAATCCATTACAAGCATTTGCTTCTGCTGGGTTGATGGGTATGGACAGAAAAACTGTAGCAGGAACGGTAAATAATTTACTGGACACAGCAAAAAAATTAGCGGTTGATGATGATATTAGTGGACCCTTAGGAACAGCAGTGAAAGCATATCTTATTCAAGAGGCAGTTGGTACTCAGAATCTTCTTTCAAGAGCAACGGGTTCTATTGCAAACCCCAATATAGAGCTTTTGTTTAGATCACCACAACTTAGACCTTTTAGTTTTTCATTCTTCCTAGCAGCAAGAGATGATAACGATGCGAGACAGATAAAACAGATTATTAGATTCTTTAAGCAAGGGATGTCAGTCAAGGATACCGCGACCGATATATTCTTAAGAGCACCTAATGTATTTAGAATTCAATATTTACACGAAGGTGGTCCTCATCCAGGTTTGAACCAAATTAAAGAATGTGCTTTAACAAACTGCAGTGTTCAATATACACCAGCAAATACATATTCAACCTTTGAAGACGGTACAATGACTGCTTATAGAATAATTCTTCAATTTACAGAACTTACTCCTGTTACGGAAGCAGATTATAACAAAGATGATGTCACACCCATAGGTTACTAAAATGCCAAGTTACTTCAGACAAGTTCCAGATTTCGATTACGTCAACAGAAATGCTGGAGACAAATTAATATCAAGTTACTTACCAGTAAAGAATCTTTTCAAAAGAGGAAAACTTAGAGAAGATATCTTTGGTAGTTTAGCATTCTTCACCAAATATCAAATCATAGGTGACGAAAGACCCGACAACGTTGCATTTAAGTTTTACAACGATCCAACATTAGATTGGATTGTTCTAATATCAAATAATATCCTGAATATTCAAAACGAATGGCCAATGCCACAAGCAGTCTTTGACAAAGCAATGCTTGAAAAGTATGGTTCTTATGATGAACTGTATAATGGTATTCATCATTATGAAGCAAATGAAGTCAAGAATACTGGAGGAACAGTTTTAATTCCAGAAGGAACTACAATTCCAAAAAACTGGAGAGAGAATGGTAACTTTATTCAAATCAATAACTCAAAGATAAATCAAATATTCTCTGGTGATGCATCTAATCCATCTACAGTTGTAAATGTAACCTTAGAGACTGGCATCTTAGATTTGAAAGTTGGTTCTCAAGTTGTTATTAGCAATGTATCAGAGAGTGCATACAATGGTAGGTTTATTGTAAAAACTGCAAATATTCCTTTTAATGATAATATTGCACGTTCATTTACATATGAACTTTCAGAAACACCAACTGTAGCACTTCCAACTATGAGCACCAGTAAGCAGGAAGAGGTTCTGTTCAGAAGTGATAGTAGCAGTGCAAACTCTTATTACTATGAGTTTTATGATGAGGGTCTTGAAGCATATCAGTTGGTTTCATCTTCATCAATAGTAAGAGAAGTTACTAACTATGATTACGAATTCAAGATAGAAACTGATAAGAGAAATATCTTTATCTTAAAACCTGAGTATCTTAATATTGTTCTTGAGGATATGGAAGATATTATGGAATACAAAAAAGGTGGAGCTCAATATGTGAACCCCACCTTAAAGAAAGGAGATAATATTCGTTTATTTGAATAATAGATTAAAGTATGCTGCCACCACTAACAGAGTGAGGCAGAACTGATTATACTTCACTCTTCAGCAAGACGTTGGAAGTAACTCAGAGCATCATCTTCTTCCTCAGAAGAGTTAGAAGGAGTGATGTCTTTTGAGTTGAAGTCAGAACCAGAACTAATGTTATTCAGTTCATCACGCATAGACTGCGGCATTTCTGGTGCTTTGCTCTTGCGATAAGATGCTTCCAGTTCTTCCATCACATTCTCCTCACGGGTAGGAGTGCGCTCAAAGTTAGAATACTGGTCTTCCTGTTCGCGAACTGCAGTAGCAGGAGACTTCTTGCCAAGAACCATCTTCAGACGCTTGTCAAGGTCTTCATAAGACTTGAACTGGTCTGCAGCAGTCAGAGCAGCAAGAGAATACTCTTTCTTCCACAATGCTTCCAGAGCATCATCATCAGAAAGCAGAGCACCAGGTGCAGCAAACTCAGATGCATCGTAGTTCCAGTAACCTGCAACTTTCTTCAGTTTCAGTTTGAAGTTAGCACCTTGCCAGAAGTCGAAGGGGTTGATTGCTTCTTCATCTTCAAACTCAGGTTGCATAGCAGCAAGGATCTTATCAAAGATCTTCTTGCCAAACTTGTAAAGGAAGACATTGCCCTCATTTTCGGGATGAGCAGGATCCTTCACAACATAGATGTTTGCATAGTAAGACAGCTTACGCTTCTGCTTACGAACAGTTTCTTTATCTGCATCAATACCACTGTTCCAGAGTTCACGGTTGTGCTCTGACACTGGGTCTTTCTGACCAAGAGTGGTCAGGGAGTTCTCAATGTACCAACCACCAGGACCTTGGAAGGCGTGGGAGTACATCTTGACCCAGGGGAGTTCTTCGCTATCAGGAGCAGGCAGGAAACGGATGACGGCATAACCATTGCCAGTCTTGTCCATTTCAGGTTTCCAGAAACGCTCATCGACGCCTCCACCACCAGTGTTATTCATCTTCTCAACTTGCTTGACCAGTTTGTCGGTCAAAGAACCCAGTTGAGACTGCTTCTTCATGTTTGCAAAAGACATTTGGATTACCTCGGTTTGTTTGGATTTGGCTTGTTTGGACTTCGTTATTCTACAGGTCTGTGCCTGTCTTGTCAATCTGGTTTCGCATCGCTTCTAGGAGACTACTCATGTTATTAAACATGATATTCATATCCATATTGGGTGGCATACCCATCATAACAGCAGAGTCACAGATTCTCTGCTTCATTTCTTTTGCCTCAGGGTCGTCAGACAAACTCATACGAGTATAAAGAACCTTCTGCTTATTCAGAAGTCTCTCTAACATATTGACATGATAAACTTTTTCATCCTTACTCATTTGAGGAAACTTGAATACATTATTGTACACTTCCTCTTGAAGTTCGGATATTTCCGTCATTTCTGCGCGGACTACTTCTGATTCAAAGAAACTCATTTCTCTCCTATAACTACTTGTTTAAGAATTTTTTTATAACGAAATACATCGGTATTTAGAAAGGGACTATACTTGCTCATTTTCATGGATGTCAACTCCCACACAGGGTCTTTTAGTTTTTTATCAAACTTTGACTTATATCCAAGAATACGGTCAAGTATAATCATGGTTTCCAAAGATATTTTACCTTGAAGATGCATTTTTAATACTTCAGGATGACGAGACCCCTCAATACGAAATAAAGTATCAAAGTCAGTATCACTGAAAAGTTCAACTTCCTCCCTAAAAAGATAAGAGAGTGACTGAATACGCTTCTGCCACTCTCTATAGTTTCCTTCGCCATTTCTGATAATTTCACCAATCCACAAAGTTTGTGGATCACTACAACTCACGAAGTTTGAAACAAAGAAGTGTTCAACCTCTTTTTCTGACTTTTGACGTGCAACTTTTTCAAACCAGAAACGGTCTTTTCTCTTGTAAAATGACTGTACGCTTGCTCTGGTCTTTTTGTTGTACTTATGGTAGTCGTAGTTGCTTTTGGTGAAGTGGTTCTTCAGAGCAAGATAGGTTTTATAAGCGTCGTAGGGCATCATCGGATATTGATATTGAAAGCAAAAGTAATACGCTCTTTATTACTTTTTTGTTCTTCAACACAATGAAGCGTATTACTAGGGAAAATGATCATTGTACCATTATCACCATCATACTCTTTTTCCAGTTCTGGGAAAATTGTAGGGTGTTTGTGATTTTTATGATAGATCACGCCAGAGATATGCCCTGCATGTCCATGAGGAGGGTTCTTATTACCTTTATATGCAAAGTTTGCCCAAATATCATATCCGTCAAAATGTCCATCCCATTTCCGAAGAAAGTAGTCTCTATGATTACGACCAAAAATAGAAGCACACGCTCTAACGGTATATGCTAACCAATATGAGTTTTCAACTAGTTGACCAGGAATACCACATTGATAGGAATTATATTCATTTCCCCTATCTGGGTCATATCCAATATTTTCATGCGCTTTCAAAAAACCAAGCGGATGATTTTTAATCTTTTTACATTCTCTTTCCCATACATTCAGTTCATCAACAATTTGCTTGGGAAGTTCACAAACAAATATTGGTGCTCTATCTGTAAGTTGATCAATCTTTGCTTTTATTGTCATGATAAAAAGGTAATCGCGTGAAAATTTTGCCGGGTTTTTTTCCACCCAAAAATGGATTAAAAGATCAATTTTGCTCGGGAGGTTCTCTTGAGAAAGTTCAACTCCATTGCTTCATACTTGATCTTTTCTTTCAGTGGTTTTGAAATTAACTTTGGCACAGACTCAATATCAATACTATTCTTCTCACAGAAGAAAACAATAGCATCAATGTAATTCATGTCTAAGTTATCACGAACAAGTTCTTCTATCTCTTGCGTAAACCGAGCAGGGCAGAAGAATTTACTTTCCAATACCTTTTCTAGTTCATTTTCCATAGTTCCAAGTACTGTAATGTGCAAATTCTTATACCCAATGTCTCATAATATTATAAAGAAAGTTTGTGGAGATGTCAAGAATATTGTTTTAACTTATCATTCACAAACTTCTTGATGTATTGCGTAAGTAGTTTGATGTACTTTGTTTTATCGTATTCTTCGTAGACTTCAACTTCTCCGTTCTCACATGCCATGATAATCACGAACTTTTTAACTGGAATACCAGTCAGTTCATGAAGCATACACGCATATGCACAACACTGAACAAAATAACCATCAATCCACTCTCGTGGTTTGGGTTGCTTTGATGTTTTGAAGTCAATAATTGAAAGTTCCCCATCGAACTCAGCAATACAGTCAACCGTACCTGCAACACCTAAGTATTGACTGTAAAGAGAACCTTCTAATACATGAATATTATTTATACGATTCAGAGCAGGTTTAGCAATTTTAAATAGATGCTCTGAAATGGGTTGTACAGTAGGTAGTTTTTCGTTCTTCAGATAATACTCAGTGAGAGTATGCATATCTGTGCCACGACTTGTCGCTCTGCGTGTGATGTTATTGGCTTTCTCTTCACCAACTTTCTTTCGCCAAGCAGCAAACTTTTCTTTATTAAAATGAGAAGTGACTGAAGTAATAGAAACTAACTTCTTCAGTCCATCTTCTCCTGGAACTTTATAATAACGAACCCCGTCAATGGTCTCGCGATCCAGTGACGGGATATCCAAATCAATATGGTTAAACATCAAAGATTCAATTCATTTTTTGCAACGAGGTATTCTTTACAAAGACCTGAACGGACAATATCCTCAAGACCGAATTCAACAACGTCAAATGATGGCATTGCTCTCAGGATTCTCATGAAGTCAGCGATACCATTCTTCTCATTCTGTTTAGTAAGGTCAGACTGAGTAGCATCACCACAGAACATAATCTTAGTGTTCTCACCTACACGGGTAATAATACTATCAAGTTCGTGGAAGTTCAAGTTTTGGAATTCATCAACAATGATGACAGCATTATCGAGTGTAGTACCACGGATGAATGACGTGGACCAAAAAGAAATAGTTCCCTGAGTCTTCAGGTTACCGTAGAGCATTTCAAATGCACTATCGTCTGGCATTTCAAACATATACTTTACCATGTTCTTATATGGAATCTGGTAAAGGGAAGACTTATCCTCATGGTCGCCAGGTAGGAAACCTATCTCACGGGTCGCTACAAGAGACCTAACGATGTAGATCTTGTCATAGGGACTACGGTCACTCAGAACGTCTTTGAGGGCGTTGTAGAGGGTGATAAAGGTCTTTCCTGTTCCTGCTGCACCATACGCAACTAAGTTTTGATCCAGTTTATAGCAACGAAAAAGTTCTTCTTGGTTTTTTGTAAGAGGTTCAATCTTTTTGATATAATCAAGGTTGATTGGTTTCTTTCTTTTCATGTGCTTGTTACTCATCCCGAACGGTACTGGATTGTCTACTTTTTTACGTGGCATAAAAATTAAGTAATAGGCTTTACGGTTGCTCCTGGCATTTTAGATGCTCTTGTTAGAACTTCATTCCAACCAGGTTTTTGCTTGACGAGTTTGTTAGCCCAATCCCCAACCTCTCCAACGTTCATCTGTGTCGGAAGAAGTGGTTTGAGATGTGGGTTCTCTTTTAAATATGGCTCTTTTTCTGCCATATACATCCACTTCTCAAATATCTCACCCGTTTCTGTGTTTTCAAATCTATATGTCGGCATAGTTTAACTGAGTGGTATGTTAATATTTATGAAACCCATTCGAGTGCTGTGGCAACAGCAGGAAACTGTTCACAGAAGATCTCTTTAGCAGAGTTTGCAATATCCATATGCTCTTGCTGCGTTCCATTAGCAGAACGCAGATCGATATAATGAATCCATGACCGCACAGAACCGGTCATGTACATTTTTGTGGGCACAGCAAGGGGAAGTACAAAACGAGCACACTCCTTTGCCACACCTCTACCAAGCATCTGCTCATACAGTGCCATAGAAGATTCAAACAGAGTTTGCATTTGAAGTTCCAGGTTCTGAACATCAAAAGGGTCTAGGTCATCAATAGAGTTCTGTCGGTTCTTTGTGTCTTGACGACGCAGTGCAGGCAGAGGAATCTTATCAAAACCTAGCAGAGATGAATCAGCATATCGTTGTGAAAATTCTTGATATGTAAACGAACGATGCCGGAGCACTTGAGCTGCGATACCCCTTGATGTATTAATTTCAAGGGTCATAAATGCTTGCTCAAAGATAGACCAGTGTTGATGCTTGATGCAATACTTCAACAACCCATCATACTTTTCGTTGTCCTGGTTCTTTGGATTACTTACTCTCGCACAATATGCCATATGCTGTTCTGCATCAGGTGTCACAGAAATAAGTTTAGCGGTATTAATCATTCACATCCCCCTTTAATAAATTTTTTACGACACTTTTTGACTTCTTTCATTTCGTCTTTAATCATCTGATAGGCATCTTCAGGATTGATTCTACCACCAAGTTCCATAGCACAGATGACTTCAACTCTAGTTCCAAAGTGTTTCAGTGCTTCTTCAAAGCAGTTTAGTTCTTCATACATTAGTCTGGATACCCATCGTCATCGGAGAATACTTCATCATAGTCGGTGATAAGTGGTGCAATCTTATCATACTCTAGATATGATTCTGTGTCTGAATACACTTCGCTTTTAAGACACTCAACAAGTGACTCTAAATTTCTTACGATTAGTTTTAGTTTCTCTTTGTCCATATAATAGACGCACACAAAAGAATTATATACAAAAAAAGAGGGTCTGTCAAGACCCTCTTTTCATTTATTGAGGAGAACTATTTCTCCATATAACAAAGATAGAAACGCCACACTTCCGAAGGATACGATCCCAGCGACTTGTAGTGCTTCCATGTCTTCACTTAACGTAAGTTTTGCCACGATAGCAGAAGGTGCCGTGAGACTCCTTGGACTCTACACAACGCTGGTCATACTCAACACCACGATATGCAGTGTGAGAAATCTGAGCATCGTGAAGAGCAGCTGCTTTCTTGATCTGCTTCTTGATGATAGTAAGTGTGTTCATAAGTTTACTCCTGAAATACTAGGGTTGGTAGTCCCCGTTCCTTCAGTCGTTTGCGTCCCATGGACAGTGTGGAGTTGCTTCTTGAATTACTTCAACAAGTTCCACTTTGACTTTATTACTCATATTCTGATGAGCATCGAGGCGTCTGATTATATCAGCAGCATCGGTGCATTTAATATCAGAATAGAGTAATATCTCAAACATGGGATGAACGCTCCGTTCCGCGACTTACTTGCGTCCCAAAATGGGATGAACGACAGGTCTAGTATAGACCATACGTTCTATATAGTCAACTAGTTTGGTATCACCTGATACCAGTTTATAAAAACATTCCTGTATCGCTCATAAACTTGAGTGTTTCTTTCAATGTTCCACGATGGTTGAGTCCAATAGAAATCTGAGGATACTCTGCCTCACTACCAAACTCATCCCGAAACTGTCTGTCACTAAAGTCAACACCAAGTAAGAACTCCCTTACCTCCTGACCACATGCTTCAAGAACCATCTTTGCTCTTTCAGATTCTTGACTCCCATTTGAATACACAAGTGCCTGTCTCATTAGTCTTTATATGTAATTGAAATTTTTCTTTTCTCTTCACCCTTATGATTAAGCAAATAAGAATACTGAACTTCTGCATCCAGTAGTTCAGCAATCTTCTCTACCAAGTTCTTAGTAATATTCAGTTTAGTTTCTTTGCTGCCAGTCATCAATCTGTTCTTGAGT
>Ga0209645_1000187_pt1 | contig 32810 bp, 50 predicted proteins | sample ETNvirenome_6_30_FD_184070 | JGI IMG/M metagenome (GOLD analysis project Ga0209645, IMG submission 184070) | Marine viral communities from the Pacific Ocean - ETNP_6_30 (SPAdes) (version 2) | ecosystem: Environmental > Aquatic > Marine > Oceanic | place: Pacific Ocean | collected 2013-06-19
ATTATTCCCTTATCGAAAAAAGCATACGCAAAATCGTGCAGTAAGTTGTACTGGAATTTACAACTTACTAAAAAAAGACTTACCTTCCACTACCCGCTTCAGGAAAAGCCTACTTTTTTTTAATTATGACTTAATCCATACATTTAATGTTTCATGCACCTTTACACTTCTTTTGAACTTTTTACATTGTGGCAATTGAATACATGGATTGAAATGCCCTTTCCTTGATAGTATAACCATGTCGTGCTTTACAAAGCCTAACTTCTCCATAATCTTTTCCGTATTATAGGTCAATTCATAGTATTTTCCCTTGCTACGCCAATTGCCCGTAATGATACAATATACGGCTCCTTGTTCGGCCTTTAGTGCGAAACGACTTAATATGTATTCATAATCCAATAGGAATGATTCCCACGAATCTAACTTATCTAATCCCTTTGGGTTAGCATATTTTTCAACATTGTAATACGGGGGGCATGTGATTAGCCCGTCATGTCTTGGCACAAATACTTTCCTTGAATCGCCATAGTGATTATATACACCCAATACTTTCCTTGCGTATTCATTAGCGACTTTAGATAGGTCAAACCCATAATAGGGGATTCCTAACTTGGCAAGTCCGGCATGGCGTTCACCCCACCCACTAAACGGGTCAACAACTTGGCGACAATCCTTTAGATATAATTCGCCAATGTGATTAACCACATTCAAGGGGAAGTTTCCACATTCTAATTGTGTGTGTTGCCCCTTGGTATTTGTTCGCCTATTGTGTTCATTTCTTTTAACTTGGAAGATACTATATGGTATTTCCGATAATTTTTTAACTTCTTTCATAGTGTTCACCCCGTTTCCGGTTAATCTAACCTATACCTACAAACTATATAATAGGGTCGGTGTGTGCAAGAATAGGTGATTTTTTTAAGTAAGGCGAGTTGAGCCGTACCTGGCAAGGGGTCTCGAAAAAATGTTTCGAGAAATCGTGCAGTATTCTAATGACTGACAAGTTGAAACAAAGCATAAGCCTTGCTACGCAAAAAGTGGGCAGTTTAAGGACATGCCCAGGTCGGAGGGGGGATATGATAAATCAGATTATTCGTGTCCTACGAGCAGTACAAGTCTTTCGAGTGTCGGTGCAATTAGAGCCAATCATCATTGTTGAGATGGTGCGGTCTTTGCGAGGATAAATCAACATTATGCAGCCACAATTAAATTCCACTTTGCGGGTAAATTTTCGAGTCATAGTTATTCACCACAAGCATTTCATGTTATAAGGGGATTCTTTGAAGCATTGGGGGCAAAGGCAGATGGTTTTCATGTTTTTTCGGACACGACATAGGGTGAGTTCGTATTCGGGGAACAATTTGTCGCAGCCAGTGCAAGAAGTCATTTCCAAGTCAGTCATAATGATTTTTGGGGTAGCAGTGAAGCGGTGTAGGTCGCACAAGTGAATAAGCTTTTCACCGTTGTTCATATCAATTAAGATGCAACCACAATCAAGGGTTTCTTTGATACCGTGAGGCTTTAGGTCATACTTTAAGATTTGTTCGGGGGTGTGAGGTAATACAATGTCAATGTGGTCATCGTAAGGTATGTGGTCGTCATCAAACCAATCGGCAAAACAAGGATAGCAAAGTTTTGTATTGCCACCGTCGCTACCAGTTATGTTAATGTGTTGAGTCACAATACAATCGCATTCAACACAAGTTCCAATCATGCTACCATGATTGACCGGCACACGAGCCGGTGTTTGTTCGCAAGTTTCTTTTTTAAGCATTTTTTTAGGTTTTTTGGCCATGTTAGTCTTAGGGGTTTCCCCTATTTATAATGTTCGGTTTTTGAATCTCGTAGTTATTTCCTACCTTGTTAGGGGGGAATGGGCTTAACACCCACTCCCCCGCTTATAATCCGAAAATAGTTATCCGAAAAAATACCCTTACTTTTTGTTCCGTCGCTCCCAAATAGGGCAATAAGCCCAATGCCAATCGGGGGAGGTAGTGTCGAAAAATAACCTCATATTTTCGCATAATTCACAATTACAATCTTTTCTCTTCATTTTATCGCCTTACTTTCTTTTTCCACACTTGTTGCATTCGATTTCTTTGATTGAACTTCCGTCAAAAGCCTTAAGTCCAAGTGTCCATTCGTTCATGTTGATACCACCGCAACCTTCACACCAAAAAATACTTTGTTCGGTTATTCCGGCTCTATATTCTTTGGTAGTTGCTTTTTCCAAAATCCTTAGGGTTGTTAGAATGCTATAAAAAACATCTTCCCAAACCCTATAATCTTGCACATCATCACTAACCAATGAACGATATATTCTTCTTACATGTAATAATGTAGCCCGAATATCTCGTGCATCTTCGTATCGCATTTCTATTTTTTTATTCATTTTTTCACCTTTTTTCTTATTTTTGCCCGCTTTGTCTATACCCTACGGGTAATCAGCCCTAGTGGTGTTAGTATATAATAGGGTAGGAATCACGCTCTTACGGGTGTTTTACGAGCTTTGGGTATATTTTCTAAGATATAGCGGGGGGATGTAATAGTGCTGACCCCCTTCGAAAAAATGTCAGGCGGAATCGTGCAGTCTTCTTATGGCCGGCTCGACTTATTTTTTTAAGTTGCCTTACGAAAAAAGCTTGAGCAAAATCGTACAGTCTCCTTGGCCTTGGCGAGTTGAGTTTTTTTTATTCCTTACCTTAACGAAAACTGGGGCAAATCGAGTTGTCAGACACGCTGTAAGGTTCGGAGGACTGGGGGGTTTATATACTAGGAACGGCTAAGTTATACTGCCCCGAAACGAAGATGGGGTAGGAGCGTGCAACTTATGGCACAAAACAAGAAAAACAATAAAAAACAAGAAATGAAAGCCGAGCCTGTCTTGCCGACAGAGCCCGAGGCCGGAGTTTTCAATAAGACCACCGATGGCACCAAGAGTCAAGTCGGTAGTCTAAGAATGAGAACTCGGGATTACCTCGACGCAGTGAACAAGAATATCAAGATTGAACTTGATAGACAAAGTGAAGCTGCAGCTCACGGCAAGTCCGGTTTGGTAAGCCTAAGAATAGACGAATGCAAAGCCTTAGTAAAGGTTCTTCAAGTAATGGAAGACACCTTTTTCCTTGGCTGGTGCGAAGATGCCTCGGCAGCAAAGAACCTTAAACTTAAGGAAGATATTGCTAAGGCACAAGCAAAGCTTAACGGCCTTGCTAACGGCACAATTAAGGCATTAAGTCCAGAAGAGAAGAAAGCAGCTGCAGAAGCTGTTGCAGCAAAAATGGCTGAAAGAGCTCGCTTAGATGCTGAGCTTGATGCTATCGCTGCTTCTTTAGACCTTTGAGGTAGACTATTCTAGGTAAGCCTAAGAACGAATCAAAACTTATAACATGGTGAATAAGATAGTGTAGTAATAAGAAGCGGAAGGGAAATCCGCCTTAGCGCAGGCCACGAGACTTGCGGTGAAAATTGGAGGTGCGAGGGTTAAAACCCCTCGGCCTCCTTTTTTTGCTCATGTCAAAAAAACAAGTTGTGATGCACGATTAGGCTCGGCCACAGCGATTAAAACTTCTATACGAAAATAAGGTGCAGAAAAAGATTCAGGAAAAATGATGTAGATGCTTGGAGTAGGGTTTTTGCTCCAGATGACGAAATCTTATCCCATTCCCCAGCCACAAACCTAAAATAATCTCACGATATAATGTTCCAGAAAAATACCGGATATTCAGTTATAATGCGTCGAAAGTCTCCGGAAATAAATAAGGCCGTCATCTCACAAGTTCCGTGAATACTGACAAGTTATATACAAGGTCGCTACTTCCGTGTTCCGAACATTATATATAGTATGACAACCATGACTTAATATGGGCGGGGAATCCGAAACACAACTTACCATCTTCAACATTCCTTCGTCTGTAAAAAAATGAGGTAAGATAAATGTATGGACACGAACCAACAAACTTCATCTCCATAACAAGAGATGAACAAGCGAGCCGGCGGGCTGGCCTTACTGTCAAACACTTTACGGTGGGAGACAAAAAGGTTAGCTCCTTGGTGATATTACAGAAGAAAAATAGCACCCACTATGCAGTCGAGATTGGTCTCGGCATGGAGTATATGACTGGTGGCTGGACAGTCAAAAAGCGTCTGGCCTATTGGGATAACAGCCAGATTATGTTTCCGGAGATGAGACCACAAGGCTTCAATCATGAGGGTCAAGAGGCTATGTGTATGGGAACCTTCCACTCGGCATACAATATCAATGATAGTTTAGTATCTTGGTTTTGTTCTTTAGAAGGGAGACACGCCACCCAAGTAGCATGTTTGGAGTTAGCAAAGGCACACGCCCTTAAGGTTAAACTATTGCAGGCAGAACTAAAAGGACAAAATGACTTATTCGCTTTATTTGAAGGTGTGATGCCAGATGAGTAATCCAGATAATTTATGCTTCATCTGTGAGGTAGAGTCCGAAGCACCACACCCAGAAAACAATTACTACTGGGCTCCAGCAAATTCAACAGGCTGGTGGCGTTGTGAGAATGATTGTTGTAATGTTCTTCGGTTTAATCGTGGAGTTCGCAGGGCGTATGTTCAGTTAACATCATATAGAGAAGAAAACTATGTAGGCTTGGTTATCGTTGAGGAGATTCAAACACGATATGAAGATGGGGGTTCACAAGATGTTTAAGACTTGTAAGCGTTGCTTCACCAGGAAAAATGTCTTCGGTGTTATGGTCTTCTATGGTCAAACTCAACATCTATGCAGGAACTGCGACGAGTCAATATCACTATTGGCAGCTCTAACTAATGCAAGAACTCAGGTATCTGTAAGAACCTTGGAGGAATCACAATGAGTAAACGATTATGCTTTTGCTGTAATGAAACTAAACAAGGCGGAAAAATGATTAGGCCTTACAAGCGCACATTCGCTCACCGACCACCAGATAAGTATATCTGCAAACTTTGCTTTAGTCGGTTCGACTCTAAGGGTGCGTGGCATCAGAAGACACAGTGGTTCACTATCCCTTACACATGGAACGAGGACTTGTATGACCAATATAAGCCATTCTATGAGGGTGTTTCTCGTGAAAACTATATCGAGAGCAGGGTGTGGGCGCAACTTGGTTATACCTATGATAAGATTTGTGTTGACCATGACTCAACAACAGGCCCCTTCGGTGTACTTCTTCCTGCAAACTATCACCATCGGTATGAGCTTCATAGTCAATGGAAGGAACAATATGCCGAGTTTAAGAAAAGGGAATACGGCCAAGAGTATTATTATATGCGTCTTGGTCATGAAGAAGCAAACCAGTATTTCTTTTTCGTCTGGCCTAAGTCATGCCGACCTATGCAAGACATGTTTTATGTTGGCGAGTTCTATACTAATGAGCACTATGGAGGCCCAGAAGAAGGTGGTTGGTGGTATTCTTCCGATGAATTAACCCACTGGACTACATTCCCGACTCGACAATCTGCAGAAGATTATGTTCAAGGTCGCAATAAATATCTTAAGTTTACCAATCCGAACCGTTTTGCTCGGACTATGGTTCTTCCTATGCAACGACCATTTGAGAGGCCTTTCTATGAGTGAGGAAGAATCTATTAGGAAACTTGCCGGTGCTATGGTAAGTGTTTTACAATGGGTTGAGGAACAGCCCACTTTACACTTAGACCATAGACCAGGAGTTAAAACTACAAAGTCAAGGTTTAGGTCTATTTACAGACGGCCTTGGCGTTTCAAACTTCCCGTAGTAGCGAAATCTTCTGCCCAAACATTAGACTGGGTTGCAAGATATTTCTCGAAGGAGGGTGATGAATAAGATGAATAAACAATTAGGAGCAAAAGTATATTTGTGGGAAAAGAAGACAAGAACGATGTGTTATGACAGGGAATTTGGTGAAGAATACTGGGATAGTAAGACCGAAAGGTTGTTATTCGCTTCACCGGAAAAGCTCGGCTACGATGTAGAGCGAGCCTTCTGGTCATTAGATGTTAATGAGGAAACAAGACGGTGGAATGACTACGGAGACGAATGGCGAGTAGAGGAGCATTGTGCTCGTGCTTGTCAATTGTATGAGTCCTTCACCAGTTGCAACAACCTTCAAACATTGTGTAGGGCTTATAATATCAAAGTAGAGATACCCGAGCGTCTCAAGCATTGGGAACAGTGGCATCACGAAGATATGGAGAAAACTAAACTACATGAGAAAACCTTTGAGGGTATTCTTGAAAAACTACGCAACAGAATTTCTTCAACACTACCACAACACGGATTTGAACTTAAGCTTAGGCATAGAGATGACACTACCATATACAAGCTGACTGTTATTAATTTAGCAACTGACTTCCTTCATGCACCTGGCGTTATATTAGACGAGGATTCAAACGACAAGGCAAACAGGGAATTTATGAAGTATTACAATAGCGAGCAATACAAAATCGACCAAGAGGAAGAAGCACGACGACGAAGCGAGCGGGCTACCTTTATGGGAGAAAACGGATTCAGCAGCTTCTCATGTGATGGTGAGACAACAAGGTTTTGGTAAGTTAGTGGTGATAAAATGACTCAACAAACAATTACATTCTTCCTGGGGGGTGATAAGATTTTTTATTTGTATTTTCTTGTCTCGGTCAAACCTATGTATGGGCGACCTGACACCCTTAAAATTAACTTGGCGAAAAATGTTCCAGAAAATTCCTACGCAGTAAGACTATCCATCGGTATGTTTATAAACCATGACAACATAAGTGAACATAGGGGGCGACCCAAAAATGAGTAAACAATCAATGAAACGAGACCAAGTAGTAAAAGAGATGGCAGATTTAGTAGCCAAAGCACTAAAGGAAGGCAAGAAACCCTGGCTAAAGCCTTGGGATACTTCCAAATGTAAAACCGGACTTGCACACAATGTAGTATCTGGCAAAGCATATCGTGGTATCAACCAGTTTATCTTGGGTTATACATCAGGCGATATTGAATTTGCTTCCTTCAAACAATGGTCGGAGCTTGGTCGCAAACACGCTATCAAACAAGGTCAATATGACTTGGTAGAGTCCAGCGACGGCAAACCATACAAGAAGGCTAATGAATACTACGGAGTCCAAAAGGGCGAATCGGCTCATACCGTTGTGTTCTTTACTATGATTAAAGTTAAGGACAAAGACGACCCCGAGCAAGAAAAGCGGATTCCTATTCTAAAGTGGCACAAGGTCTTTGGCCGAAGCCAGACAAACCTACCTATACCGGAATTGCCCGACGAAGAAAAACCCGAACCAACGGAGTTTACGGAGGCAGCACAAGCAGCTCACGACCAAATGCACAAATGGTTAGAATCGGAGGGTATCAAATTCACTGAAGTCGGTGCGAGGGCTTTCTATTCCTATGGCGACGACAGGGTAAATATGCCGGTTAAGGAAGCATTCCCAAGCGGATTTGCCTATATGCCTACTTTCTTCCACGAATGTACTCATGCTACCGGACACAAGAAAAGATGTGATAGGGAGTTTGGTATGCGTGGTGATGAAAAGTATGCCTTTGAAGAATTGATTGCCGAGTTAGGCGCATCATTACTTTGTAAGCATTTCAACATATTACCTTCGGAGGCATTGGAAGATGGATTGGAAAACCAAGTATCGTATCTAGCATCTTGGCTAAAGCGTCTGGAGTCCGACCCAAAGATGATTATTAGAGCCGGTTCAAAAGCACAGCGGGCTATGGATTACATTCTCGGAACAACATTTGAGGAGGAAAAGAAAGATGACTGATGAAATCAAAGAAGAATACATGAACCACTATATCTATCTTCACAATTTAATGGAGTCGGGTGTCGTCAATATGTTCGGTGCAGCTCCTTATTTAGCCGATGAATTTTTTATATCACGAAGCGAAGCAAAAGCAATACTACTCCACTGGATGCAAGTTTATCCAAAATTAAGAGATGAACAAATAGTCCAGAAAGAGATAGAAAGGAGGACAAAACAATGAATACAAGAAAGAAAAACGCAAAGAGCTGGCATGTAAAGCACCCCTCGGGGAAACTAAGAAGGCAAAGACAAATGATTAAGGAAAGGGCGCAAACCATCTCCATAATCAAAGTAGAGGAGGAAGAATGATGACAGACGAATTGACACACTACAAGAATATACTAATTGAAATACTCGGCATATTGGAAGGCGGAGATGCACAATTGGATTTCGAGGAATCACCTGCTGCTGCAGCAACAATCAGAATTATTGCTAACATAGCAGCCGACGCACTTGAAATTATAGAAGCCAATGAAAATTTATTGGCTATGTTCAGTGCTATTCAAATGGAAGAATTATTGACCCGTAAGGAGGCGAGCGAGGAATGACATACGATACTAACTCCCCGTTCTTTCAACAATTTTTGCAAGACAATGTTGCTCGTGCCGAAGGCGGAGAACTACTTAATGTCAACGGTAAGCCAATGGGGTTAGCCGTTTGGAATCTTATTATTACCAAGCGTGATTTGACTATATGGTGTAAGCATCGTTTGAAGCCTACCCGAACATGGAAGGTCACTCCGGTAAAGAAATACTTTGGAATCAAGGGAACGGGTGAAAATCTATTAAAGAACTTCATGAAGCTCCACGATGATATTTTTCTGTTAATAAATGGTGAGGAATATGACGAAGCGTAAATCCACACTTCTATGGTCGGTGTGCAAGAAATGCGGTAAAACCGCTGGCGGTGCATGGGCAGGTATGTTTTCACAAGCAGATGGTGGTTGCAAATGCAACTGGGTAAAGAAAAAGAAGTGATAATTATGTATGAGATATATTATAACGCAAAATTAGTGAATGACAAAGAGCCGACTATGCCGATGGAAGGTGAGTACATTGGAGAATAGTAGTGAAAAGTATGAGCCACACATGATACCTAAGTGGGGTAATACCGCTCGGTATCACGATATGATTATCAGGGCTTCATTTGTTGATGATACTTACTATATGAAACTACATCAAAGGAACTGGACAACTTATGAGTGGCATAGTTTTCTTGATTGTTTAATGCCAAGAAACAAATCACATTTGGTTGAAGGAGAATCGTTATACATCGAGTTCAATAAAATAGACCATGCCTTCGCCTACAAGAAGAGAATCAAAGACGCATTAGGCTGGTATTTACCTCCTGGCGAAGAACCTATAACGGAGGAAGAAGAATGACTGAATATACGACAATAGATGTCTGCAAAAAATGCGGAGCGTCGGTTATTCCTCGATTTAGAAGTGATGGGTTTCGTTGTTGTGGAGAATTTATGGAGGAACAAGGAATGATTGACATACAAGAATTAGAATTGGAGTTTAACGCCTTTTATGGCGATAAAGAAAACGAGCATACGCTATTATCAAGAATGTTTCCTTTGATTGCAGAAGTGAAGCGTTTGCGTAAGCGTGAAGCAACCTTTGATGAGTTTATTGATTCACTTGATGTTCACAAAGAACATGAGTGGGTGCTTATTGAACGGATAGATGAGATACATAACAGACTACATGGAGATGGAGAACAATGAGTACTCCATGTAATAACTGCAATTCTCCACACCCACACAATGTTTATCTGTGGGATTGGGAGTTAGAAAGTCTTGAGTATTGTTTTACTTGTTTATGCGGTATTTGCTTTATCAAATTGGGAGGCGAAGTCAATGAAACCACTTAAAAGAAAGCAGGGCGAACTTAGAATTTGCGAAAGGGCTTACGAAGTGCTATCTGAGATAGACTATCCCGTTTCATCTCGCACATTGATTAGTATGCTTATTCGCCAAAAAGGTAAGAAATATCGCTCAAATGCTCGATTACCATACCCAGAAAAACTAACTCGCATGTTGCGTAGAGATAACAGATTCCGTGAGTCGCATTGTAAAAGAGGCGACACAAGCCAATGGGAGGTCTAAGAGTGGTCAACCGATATGTTTATAAACTACCACGCTATATACTGACTGTGGCGACTATGAGCGGACACAAAAGATTAGGAGGATTAAAACTATGACAAGTACAAGAAAATACAAGCAATATATCAAACTGAAGTTTGACATTGATGAACCGATTGGTGGTATCATTGGAGATGGCTACGACGAGGAAGCATTTCAGCGTCTATATGGTAAAGCCTTTAGAAAGGCTGGACTTGGCTTTACGGCTAATTGGGCTGGTATGCCTACGGAGAACGAGGTTAGATTTACCAAATTAGAAGAATCATACCAGATAAACATACTAAATACTCAAACTGCCGAGTATCGCAATTATGATGTTGATACCAAGTATTCTTTATCGGAAACAGCCGAACAAATTTTGTCAGACTATGGACTAATTGTATCTTGGACAGACAACAGCAAGGAGGTTCCACGCACCGAAGATGATGTATGGGTGCCAAGAAAACTATACATTGATACCAAGGTTGCTGAAGAACACGGTCTTTTCTATATTTACAAGTGGTATGACACCACCAAGATAGAAGATTGGGCAGCGGATTTTCACATCAGGGCTGACCCTGACAACCACAGCATGAACGACCTTAACATCTATGGGTTCAGCGTATTAACCGAAGTCAATGAGGATAACGAATGGACTTCAATTCAAATTTCAATGACTTGTGCTGCCAACAAGGCCAGCACCTTTGTTGATGCTGACGACAAACTACAGAAGTTTGTTGGGTGGATTAGAAGAACAATTACTACCGCTATACCACTATGCCGTTCAAGCATTTCATGTCATGGCGAAGTAGAGATTGAAAGGGATATTGCCTGCACAAAGTTTGTTGATGAGGAGGAAGAGTAATGCCTAACCATTGTCAGAATAATATTACTATTACAGGTGAAAGGGGATATTTGGAGGACTTTATTTACTTCCATCTTACTAACATGGAGAATCCCTTAAATACCGATGACATAAGCGACAATATGTTCACTATGTTTTCCTTTGAATCTGTCTTACCCAAACCAAAAGCACTCGAAGATATATCATCTGGTGCTTGCACTATTGATGGTAAAACACATAGGGTCTGGAGAAGGGTTGATGGTAAAAATGTTGGTATTCCTGAAGATGAATATAACGAGCTCTATGAAAAACATGGTGCTGTTAACTGGTATGATTGGTGTTGTAAGAACTGGAGCACTAAATGGGATGCCTACGACTTCGTTATGGAGACAAACATCAACAATAACCTATGGCTTCAACCGGTCTTTGTTCCTTACAATGATGCTACAACCTACGGTATGGAGGGCAAGGCACCATTCTATATGCTTCAAATGTCATTTACTACGGCTTGGTCGCCACCAGAAAATGTCTTTTATACTTTAAGTGAAATGAACCCACGACTACTGTTCTGTAATAAATGGGAGGAAGAAGGTGGTTATGAAGGCGAACAGGTATTTCTTAATGGGGATTGTATCTTTGAAGATAGTCGGGAAACAGGATATGAAATCTTTTCGCTTACCGATTCCTACCAGCATGAATTACGCAAACTATCTGACAACAACTATGCGAGTGATAACGATGACATTCAAGGACAAAAAGATTAAACATCTTGAATTAGAGAATGCTGAATTACGCATGGTTCTTAAGTATATGATTGACAGGTTTCCCGTTGATTCTTGGGAGTCCACTTTGCTAAAGTCTAAACAGACGAAGGAAAAAGTTATTATACAATCACTTTTTAGCCTGAATATACTTGAAACACCCAATGACAGCGACAACGCAGACCTTCCGGTTTGTATTCGCTGTGGTATAACTGTGCCTAAATCTGCTAAAGGTGGGAGGCGCAAACCTATGTGTGGTAAGTGTTATCTTCGCAAGAAGAAAGAAGAAAGGAGGAACTCCAATGCCTAAAGGAAAACAAAAGAGAAAAAATATCAGACTAAAGAAAGCCATTTACAAGTGTCTTGAAGAACATTATGATGGTTTGACTACAAAACAAATCTATGCCTTCGTTATGGATTCACCAGCAAAAAAGTTTGTCAACGGCTCATCACAAATCGGCCAGATACTTTTGCGTATGCCTGGTATCACACACGAAGAGCAAACAGTGTATAGCACACAAAATTCTTATAGCGGTGCTATCTGGCGTTTGCAATATCCAGAAGATATGTTAGAATGGTTGGAGGACTAACCTTGGCATATTTAGGTCAAGATTCATTAGTCATTATTGACTTTACTGAAGAATCAACTCGAATAGTGGATTATTCTGGGTGGGATTACGAGAGGCATTTTTGCCCTACCCTTGTTGTATCAACGGGTACTCATGAAAAAATTATTTTTGAAGGTTATGAAAGGGTCTGGCAATTGTTAGATACAGTTTGTTTCAAACAACCGCTTGGAAGAAGAAATTTTAATCCTGTTTTAAAACACAGACTTGATAATTTTGAAGAAACTTCTTTAGATATTATTAGGGGAGTGATTAGTGAGGGAGATGCACAAAAAATTATTGTTCAGGGCGAAATCAGAAAAGATTGGTTTGTAGTGGACTTCACTTATCAAAATTTTACAGATGATATACAACCAGCATTATTTGATATTGCTACGATTCTGGAGGCCGAAAACTTCCAGCATATAGTATTTTCTAACTATGAGTTTATCAAAAGGGAAAAAGATGTGGAGTTTAAAAGGACTTCAATGACCGTTCCCTCTATCGTAGCGGTGTTTGAACTTACTCCTACACATAAGCACATCATTAGAGTAATGCAAATGCCCTCCGGTAAGTTAGGATTCCTGACTAATGTTATTAATCAAGACAGAAAATATGCTTGTATAATGCCTCATTTGTTTGATAAAGACGAAATTAAGACAATGATTAGGTATATTGAGTACGCAAAAACTCGCTCGCATAAAATGTTGCAGGCATTATCCGATGGCGAACTGCTACCATTGTGGAAGCAAGAAAGAACCGTAGGTTCAACAACCAAACATTTCTCGTATAATGTATCACTATTAGAACAAGCATTGTATTAATTTTTGTTTTTGTTTCTGAAGGAGGTGGTTAAGATATTTAATTGTTTTGATTCTTTTGAAAATTATAAAAAGAAAAACTGCCACGCAGTATCACGGTTTCGGCAATTCTTTATTATTGCTCTTACATATAAAAAAGATATGACAAAAAAATACAGTAATACAGTAGGTATCTGTAATACTCTTATTATACCTATTGAACAAATAAAACAATTCCCCCAGCATCTGCGCAGTCAGGCGTTTAATTCTTTTGACAAAACAGAAAAGAATCAAAAGATTAAATTCAATCGCTATGTTTATATGCTTTCACGGTTCATGTATATTTGCATGGGTGCTAATCATTCTGGTTCAAAGCGATTCATTACCGCAGCCTATTTTTTTATCAAGGTCAACGGTGAATCAACATTGGAGGAGATTTTAGATTACCTAAAAAATGACAAAAAAGGCAACCTTCAAATCAAAAAGACTAAGGCTGCTGCTTTGTTTTCAATACACCCCATGTTTAAGATTACTGGATATGAACAAACACACGGAAATATACACAAATACAAGGTTGCTCTATACGATATAATAGATGAAGAAATAATTGTAAATGAATTGGTTGATAAATTGACGAGAGGTGTATCACTACGATACGGACTAAAGAAGTATCCTGCCTTCATAACAAAGCAGGTAAAATCCAAAATGGAGGAAATCCAATGACCCAAAATATATTTACCCAAGTACAAAACTATGCCCGCAGAAATTTCTATGTTGATGTTGACGACAAGATTCCGATATTCATTTGTTCTATTGGAGCGCATCTGTTCAACATTGTAAACAAAGGTATGTTCTGTTTATGTTGTGAAAAAGATTTGCCTACATCTATGAGGCATGACCTACAACCCGTCTATACCCCAATGTCAAGGCTGGCTGATACTAGACTACACATTCTAATGCGTGGAGACAAAGGTTCGGGTAAATCAATTCTAATTCAATTGTTCTTAGCAGAACACAATGGTTTGCTATACAACAAAGAAGCATTCAATGGCGAAGGATTCAAGACTATGCTTGGCCCAAACTCGATTACGGAGTCTGGTATGTTTGGTTCGGTTGACGAAGATGGTAATATCACAGGCCGACCACTAGCACAGGAATTGTGTTGTGGTTTCTTAGGTTTCGAGGAGTTTTCATCTATTTCCGATGCTGGCAAGAAAGACCATTCGGTTGATATGAAAAACCAATTACTAACTTCCACAGACAATGGCCGTGTTATGAAAGCATTGAAGGCTGGTTGGGTCAAATACACTACACTTTACAGTCTATGGGCTGGTACTCAGCCAGGTCGATTTGAATTGGAGTCAGGATTAGACCGCCGTTTCTTCATCATTGACATTGAAATGACCCCTACCAAAGAGTTAGAATACAAAAGGGCGCAACGCAAGCAAGCCCAAATGTCAAATAGTGAACGGGTCGAATTGGCTTCACTAAACATGGATATACGACGATGGTTCTTGAAGCGACAACATGACATTATGCAAAACCCTCCAACAGGTATTATCTTTGATGAACGGGTGGAGGAGTGGTTAGAAAGACCGGAGGTTCGTTCCTTTGAATCTGACCTATTCCGCAGACTTTGTATCGGCTATACTATGATGCGTGAGGATTATGTAGGTGGCGAAGTGTTGTATGTTGATTTGACACCCGAACTTACTTTGTTGTTAGAATCATCACTTTCACAGCGCAGAAATGTAATGGATGCAGACCTCATGCTTATCAAAGATACATTCTGGCAACAGGACATACCGAAGTCCACACTGCTTAAGGAAGTAGAAAGAATGATTACAAATGACTATCAGGCAGCAAAACGCTGGATGGAAGAATCTCTAATGGGTCAAACATGGTATCACGAGTATGTACCACGCAAAGAGGGTCGTGGTCGTAAAGGTATCACATGTCGTATCGGAGCTCCACCTACGCCCGAAGTGCAGGAATCAATTGCTAAAAAGGTTGTATGGGGAGGAGTACCACAATGAATCCATATCACAACGATGGTCGCTGTTGTTATTGTGGGAAGAATGACCCCGAATGTATGGAGGAATGTGTTAATGAGAACTGAACGAGAAATCCGACAACATTTAGATGAAACTGAAGACCCAATCGTTGAACGAACATTAGCGTGGGTATTGACTTCTAATGATTCCCCATGTCCTATGTGTGCTAATCCTCACCACAAAGTATGGGAGGTAAAGATAATGACGGGTCAGATAACATCTATGCACCTTGAAACATCACAAAATTGGCCTACCGGAACTGTTCAAGACCACATGGATAACCATAGACACTATGACCATGCTGAAGCAGCATTTATGGAAAAGGCTCGTACCGATACTATTAGCACAATTACCGTTGCCGAAGATATAGCACAAAAATTAATCACATGGATAGAGGAACTCGAAGTGCGTAAAGACGACGAGGGCATCACATCGGATTGGGTTGCTGATGCAGCAAGACTAACTAATCAAGCGAATCAAAGTCTTAGATTGATAGGGCAATTGAAAAAGGAAATTGGAGTGGATTCACAATTGTTGTTAGCACAAAATCGAGTGGATAGTGTTATGGGTATTTTAGTAAGCGTATTGGCTGACAAACCCGACCTATTAGATGAAGTGGAACTGCGAATGGCAGCACTTAAAGAACCGACCTATGTTATAGACTACAATGAGGAGGATTGGGAATGATGAGTAATGATTGGAAAAGAAGAACACGCTACATGGCAGTTAGACAGGTTCCGGCAAAGGACATGCACAAATTCTGGAAAGCACTAATGGAAGAAGGCGTGTGGATTAAGTGGCATACTACCGGCTACTCATTTTATTGTGGTAATTACAAAATCACAAACAAGTCTATTGCCGAGGCATGGTGTGTGTCTGAATCAGCCGTTAGACGATTAGCCCAATGGTTATCCGAGCAAGATGATTTAGAGGCATGGCTATGATATTTTTAACAGCCGATGAACGCCCATACAAAAAGGGTAATTTTATTCTTAGTCATGGTGTTAAGTATTTACCTACCGCACCCTCCACCACTTATATAGTATTCATGTCAAAGATTACTGAAAAGATAATCAAAGAGTGGATTGATGTTGTTGCTTACAGATTAGTGTTTGTCGTGGATAAATTGCCTAAACTATCTAAGCAAATCAAAGAACGAATCATAATTGACAATTCACTTACCAAAGGTAATGACGGCGTAAATCGTGCAATAAACTCTATGTTCAAATACGGAGATAGACAATATGTATATGAATTGCTGAAATCAACAAAAACACCACTCCCACTGGCTCTGGCATGGTTGAAAGCGAATGATAATTCTGGGGTGCAGAAATGGCGCAGAATGGCCGAAGTAATGTTCACCCTACCCGATACCTACTCCTATGCTATTTTGGCGTTCTGTGTCAAAGGAACGGGTAAAAATCCAACCTATCCAAAGAAGAAAGATATACCTATTAAACTACCAGAAGATTATCCGTTTAGGGAATCTGATATTTACGGGTTGCAGTTATTGGATAATGTTATTGATGCTCGCAACGAACTAAGAACAATACAACCGGAGCAAAATCTTATAACCAAAAGGTTAGAGCCTACCGTATCATGGCTTTGACACCAGCAGTTTACACATTTTTATTTCTTAGTGTTTGGCTTGGTTTGTCTTATATAGTAGGCTGGATAAATGAATACTTTGATAAAAAGGAAGGAAGGGTAATGCAGACACGGATTTTATTACTCTCCAACGACCATCACGATACCGAGGCAGCGCAAAATGCCTTAAAAAACGCTATGTATTTAAGTATGGAGGACTAAGTTTATACGCCTCGACATTTAGCATATATTAACATGGTGCGTAATAAGCGAATTAGGAGAATCGTTTTAGATACGCTATGGGAACTTGGCCCGATGACTAAGGGGCAAATGTATGAACATATCCACAAAAACTACAAACTCCTAAAAGAACCAACCGAGCATTCGCTTTCATCTATAATGAATAAAAATAGTCAGGTAGTACCGGTAGGAACTGAAGTAACAGTCACAGAAACGGGGAATAAAACACTCCATACTTTATTTGACATAGACCGAGAACTAATTACTAACGATGAGGAATTGGTAATGACTATGCCTGTTGGTATATTGTCTAAGAATGAAAGTAAAAATGTTGGTCGTTGTCATACATGTGCTCGGCAAAGAATACTACTACCTAACGCTAAATGCCTCCAATGTGAACGCCAAGAACGGTCATAGGTATGTATATATACTATAACCTATATTGATGAAATATGGAGGACATGAGCGAACCGTCAAATAATGTTGCCCGTAATACATCGTGGAAGTTAGCAATTGAAAACACTCTATCATCTATTAGAGATGGTATGCTACGGCATCATCAAAAGTGGGGTTCATCTATTTTTCAGCCAGTCACTATTCTATCCTCCATTGGTGCTGAAGATGCAATTAGACTACGGATTGACGATAGACTTAGAAAGTTAACAAAGTGCCGTTCCGAATCCGAAGAAAGAGAATTGATAGATGATTTGATAGGCTATCTAATTAATCTTCGTGCATTCAATTCAATTCATAAACCAGATGTGTGGAGGGATTTTGAATGACATGGGTTAGAGCATCAAACAATTCATCACCTGCCGATTGGGTAGGTAAGTGTTGTCGGTGCGGAACATGGAGAACACAAGCACATACTATAATTAACAGAACTACTGGAGACCGATACTGCATGTTTGATGGCGGAGCAATTCAAATGAAATGTGCAGCTTGTATGGGGTCTGGGAAGGTAGAAGGAATCGAGTGTCTTAGATGTAATGGTCTGGGCATGGATTCTAAGCCACAAACAATAAAAAGGTGATACAATGATACCAGAAGCAGAACACATAGCACAAGCAGCAAAGGCAGACTACATGTTAGTCCGTGAAATAGACTTATCAATGCGTATTGATACCGGTTGGGTAAGCGCAGGTAGGTTTAGAACATTGAACGATGAAGAAGACCCTGAATCAATAGTCCAAGGTTGGTGGCTATGTCATGCGGTTGAAATGGAAAGTGAGTGGGATATGAAAATGGCTTTACTAAATAACTACGAGCAATTTTTTATTGCTATCGAAGACTTACATATTGATGATGTTAGATTTGTTGACAGTCTTAACTACCTATGTTATGGTAGTAATGACCCAGATGTGATATTAGAAGTGCGAACACGAAGGAGTGAAGAAGAATGAATGCAAAAATGGAAGAAATATACAAGGCACAAATTTTGGTGCGTGATGAGCAAATAGCAAACCTAAAGAAACAACAACATAAAACTCATGTTGATTATACAGGTGTTAATCAAAGTTTCCGAATAGAAATTGACGAGGGTTGTATTGACATAATCTGGAATGGTGAAATGTATGATATATGGTCTATCCTTGAAGCACATTTTGATAATATAGAAAGGCGGAGAGAATACGATTACCACCAAAGCGTTTTAGATTCGGAAGGTGAACAATAGATGGCGACCATAACTGAATTAGAAGACTTAGAAAACGCTGGATATGACAGCGTTCACGATTGGGTATGGAGAGTTTGTAATCGTCAAGTAAATGGTATGACCCCGCATAACATGGCTTTAGACTGGTTGATTGATATTTTCAAAGAAATGGATGCTAAGACGCTAATAGAAATACTGGCTGAATATGTCATAGAACAAGAAGACATGAACTTTGATGAAATTGAACGGTGTTGCTGATGCCCCACGAAGACTTCGAGGGCAACCTATGGTATATTCACGGTATGGAGAGTATCAAAGAGGACACCGAAGAAGTATGTCATCACACTCCCGATGGTTCTTATAGTGAATCGGGCAATTACTTAGTCTGCAACAAATGTCGAAGACATTTTCAAAAGATACACCCCACTACGGCTGAGCGTATCATTAGGGATTTAGAAATGCAAATTGTTGAACTGTGTCGGGTGATAGAGGGTGTCTGAAGAAATGACCCGATTAGCCCATGATGCAATAACAATTCTCTATATGTTGGGTCAGACGGAATTAGCATTTATGCTTTCGGAAAGATATGAGGCGATGACTGGTAGCCAAGACCGCCCATAGATATGTTTATATGCTTTCAATATATAGGTTAATTATGGCCGGAATAGAAAAGACAGAAGGGTTTAAGTGTTTAGAATGCGATGGAGTACATGAAGATATTGACAATGCAATTACTTGTTGTGATTTGCAAATAACGGTCAGGGGCAAAATGACTATTACATTCGAAGTACAAATACACCCACAAAATATCCAAGACTATAACAGCATTGTTGATGAATCAATTGATTGGACTGATTATGTTGACGGAGATTTGATTTATTCTAATTCGCATGGTGAAATAGAAGATATAGAGTTTGACATTGACCATGTTGAAGCACCCGAAGTAGAGGAATGATTATGATATACAAAGGAAAGAAAAGAATCCTTCACCCTAAAACCAATCTTTGTGTTGGTTGTGGTGAGCCGGTTGACCTAAATGAATTTTGTTTTCTATTACCACTTGGTTATCTATGTGGTGATTGTTGGGAAGGTGTTCAACCATGAAATTCTTAATGGCTATCAATGAAAGGTTTAGGTCATGGCGAGGGCTATGTGCTTTTTGTAAAAACAAGGCTAACAGTATGAACGGCGGTATTAAGATGTGTTATGGTTGTGAACATGAAATGTTTTACAAGCACGAAGAATACTCACTACTGCACACACTTTATGGAGATGATTATTGATGGGTATGTTTTCGTGGTTATGTGCTTGCGGTTGCGGTAAACAAATACTAAGTGAGGGCGAGGATTGGGAATGTTTCAAATGCGAAGAAGAATTTGCAGGAAAGGACACCGCAATACTTATCACCCCGAAGGGCTATGCAAATTTAGTCGAGGAGGATTATGAGGGTTATGGAGTTTTTGATGGCATAGATGCTTATTCATGGTTAGCAAGAATGAATGGGTATTCGGATATACCAATAGAAAGTGAAGATGATTCGGATAGAGGCATCGGTATTGACTTGCATTTTAATACCAATGCTAAAGTAAAATATCCAATCAAAATCATATTAGAGAAATGTATGTCGGATTTTAGCCAAGATGTAGGCACTGACTTTTATGAACATTTTTGTGAAAGTGAAGATGACCCCAATCAAGGCTGGCAAACCAACAAATTCGAGGAAGGAAATATAACTTTGTGTGATAAATGTTATGGCTGGTGATTAGATGATTAGTAAAAACATTTGGTGGCAGACATATAGACCCGCTACGCTCGATGAGTTTGTAGGACAAAGACATTTGGTTGCCGAGTTTGAACCGATACTAAAAGGCGAATCACCAATGCAAAACTATATCTTCCATTCCCGTGAGCCAGGAACCGGAAAGACTACGCTTGCCAAGATAATAGCATCGGCACTAGGATTCCAGATACATCAATTCAATGCCTCGTCAAAGAAAACTAGGGGTATAGAATTTATAGAAGAATATATCATTCCGCTATCTCGTTCCGGTGTCAATGAAACTATTATCTTTTTAGATGAGGCCGATAGAATTACTCGACAAGCACAGGATGCTCTAAAGGGTGTTATAGAGGAGGCATCGTGCTTTTTCATACTAACATGTAATGACTTAAACTTAGTAAGCCCTTGGCTACAATCACGGTGTCAGGTTAGAACATTCGAGCCTATATCAATAAATGATTGTTTGAAGCGTATGGCGAGTGTTGCAGCAAAAGAATCAATGTCAGTTACTGACCAAGAACTAAGTGTTATTGCAAATAGACATTTAGGAGACCTACGGAACTGCTTAGGTGCTTTACAGACATTATCAACAATGGGTGATGAACGGGAGTCATTCCTATTATCCCTTACTACAAGTGGTACTGATAGCGCAAAGGTTCTCCGATTGTGCTTTAAAGAAAAGAGCATAGAATCAGCCTATGATGAATTAACACGCTATCCCACTGACCCACGCTCTATGGTTAGGAATGTGTTTGAGTTTGCTATGGATAATCCTTCCAATGTTGAATCTAAAATTAAAGTTATCGAGGCATCGGTTCAGGCCGAAAGGGATTTACTGAACGGTGTCAATGAGCAAATAGCCCTGATGGAATTTATCAGGAATTTATGTAGTCGAGGGGGCCGATAGGTATGTTTATAACCTATAACAACCACAGACAAATTAGGAGGCAAATATAATATGACCAACGATTATGAGAAAGTAGCAAAGCAAGTAGGAACGACACCAGCAGCCATCGAGCGCAGGGTTGGTGTTGTTCTGGAAGAAAACAAAGCCACATGGACTGCATTCAGTTCTGATGAGCAACAAAACCGAGCAATTAGAATTGCAGCCCGTCAATTGATGGGTGAAAAGAGAAAGATTGCTTCGTCGGGTTGTGTATTACTATCAGGCTGTTTCATTACATCACCACCATACAAGGACTGGGCAAAGATGGCGTACAAGAAGATGAACAACACATTGACCGAATTAGATTCGGCAGGTATTGATGCACTAATTACAAGTGGTGCTATCGTCACTTACACACCGTCAGATTCTGGCTATACCAGAAAAGCAAACCCATCTTTGATGAAGAAGGAAGCATTCACATCAGGTATTGGTGAGACAGAAGTACCATCACTACCTAAAGGCACTGTAGAGCATGAAGGTCTTGGTATTCACTATTACATTGTAGCAGATTCAACAATGCCTAACTATCCATCAGGTGATGCAAACTTCCGCTACGGCAGACCACGACCACAAAGCGAACCAGAAAGAACATGTCTTTTCCTTGGTTCTTTAGATGGTGGCGAAGTCCGTCTATATGAAGTCAAATTTTCCGGTGATGAAGCATTGACACAACAACTTACCTACACTCCAGGAAGTATTCCTGTAAAGGGTGGTAAAGACAATGCAAAGACAGGTAATGGTAGGGCATGGACTCGCAAAGGTGTTTCAATCTTTAGTGAAGACCCAGATGCTGCAACATTATTACCTTCTGCACCATTTGTTATTAACGATGGCAAACCGGAAGGATTTATTGTTGACATACTTGGTGAGGACAAATTGCTTTCATCATTCAATGACTTACTACCATACTATGATGCACACCGAGACGATGAGGATTGGTGGGAACAATGGGTTGGTCTAATGGGTGAGGTTTCACACATTGATACACTTGACAATGGGGCTACTACAATTGTTGTTGGAGACTTGGAGGACTTTACCGCACCTGCCATCGAGGTTAGAGTGCCAGCGGTTCATTCAAACACAATTGACTTTGCAGTTGGTTCAACAATACTACTTACCGGTGCGGTCTGGAAAACCAATGACGGCGAGCCTCGTATGTCTGTTTATGGCTGGCATATTGTTGACTCCGTTGCACCAGTAATCACAGATGTTTCTGGGTGGGATGCTGAGTGAGTTGGGGTAAAACTGCAACCAAAGAACCGGAGGCTCCCAAATACGGTAGGGAACACATGAGGGCTATGCTTGAAAGGCAAAAGTCTCGTGTTAACAGAACACCTGTTCGTATGGCCTTGGTAGGTAAAGAAAACACATGTAAGACTGGTTTAGCATTAGACTTGTGTAATGTGGAAGGTGGTAAAACAATCACCATCTTTGACTTTGACAATTCTGCTAGAGAAACCGTTGCTCATGTTCACCCTAAAGCAAAGAACATTCAGGTTATCTCCCTTTATGATGAAGGAGATGAATCAATCTTTAACGAGGATAATACTACCAATTGGTCTGCATTGATTGATAAGGTAGGTTGGTTTGTCAACCTAATATCTGAAGACATTACTGCTAACCCTGACAACCATGAAGCATTTATCTTTGACGGTGGCTCAACCTTTATGAAGTGGTGTGAATTTGCTATGACTGCAAAATTGTTAGAGCGTGGTACAATCAAAGAGGAAGGAGATTCATTCAATCAGAAAGAATGGCGAACCCGTAATCAATTGTTTAGAGATATTATCAATAGAGTACACTCGCTACCTATAAACAAAGTTTTCTTTACTTTCCATCTGAAAGACCACAAAACCTATGTTGATGTAGGCGGAGGTTCTAAAGGTCTAATGAAGATTGGTGAAAAGGTTGATTGGGTTGACGGTACTCAGCGTATTGTTTCACAACAGATATTCTTAGCCAGATACAAAAACAAAGCCGATGATGCTTCCGGTGTCAAGGGTGATGATTCACTTTCTGATAATGAATGGGTTGTTCGTGCTACGGTTGAAGAAATGAAAGGTCGTGGCATGGAGTTAGTCGGTACTACTTATGATATACTATCTATCAAAGGTAAGAAAGTAAAGTGGAGTGGACTACCAGATTTAAAGTGGTGATATGATGGGGGTTTATCTGGGGCATCAACCGAGAGACGATGATGAAACGGTTAGTCAGCACCAAATAGAGGCCATGAACAATGAACTCGATAACATTTATGATATGGTGGAGACAATGTTGAAGCAGGTAAAGCAAAATACTCAGGTTATCAATAATATGATGGAGTGTATTGCCAAGCACAACAAAACATCAATCGGTTCAATCTTCTATGATTATCCCGTAAAGAACCATTTAAGGAGGAAAGAATTATGAAAATAGATACAGCAACATTAGCAAACTTACTTAGGCGAACACAAAGACAACAATGCGTTGGAGGTAAACCACAATCGCAAGTGACTTCGTGTTTGTTAGAAATAGGCGATACCACAGTTAGCACTACATCTTTAGTGCGTGATGGTAAAACAAGTCTATCTAAGTTTGTTGCACCGATATTAGAATCTAAGGGTGGCGACCATGCTATACCTATACCGGACATACCAAGGGTATTGGGGGTATTGGGCTCGCATTCATCGCCACTAACTATTCACACACAACCAGGTAAAATTGTGTTCAAATCGGGTAGCAAAACTACTACTCTAACTGCATCACCAGACGGTTTAGCATTTCCGCATTCACAGGAAACTATACTCGATTGGGGTTCAAAGTCGCAATCACTATCTCAACGATTTGTGTTTGATGAAGTCAATAAAAACTTTGTTGGTTATCAAATGGCAGATGGTACTGTTAGGAAGCCTATCTATGAATGGACTGTCAACAGCAACCGTATGTTTGAGATTCTTAGATGTGATAACATGAATGGTCAGAAACTAAACCGATACATTATTTCAGTCGATGATACAGGAATAACTGTTAGCGTTGGTGATGAATTAAAGGGTCATACCACAGATAGAATAGATATTGCTCAGCCAGACCAAAAGCCGTTTGAATGGGCTTTCGAGGGTGGATTAGAGAATGTCTTTTCTGGTATGGGTGGCAATTGTATTATACATTTCTTAGACTTTAGAGAAGAAAAGCAGGGTATCAGAATGGTATTAGATTTTGGCGACTGTGGGTTTGTATATCAGGCTGGCGTATTGTGATGTGGCCAGGAACCAGAATTACTCCCGTTGAAAGATGCAGTAATTATTGGTTGAAGCGTGAGGATTTAGCGTGTTATACCGATTTGACTAACCCATCTGGGGCAAAGGTCAGACAATTTTTAGATATGGCTAATGAACAACCTAATGAGCCTATGGTGGTTGGTTGTTCTTCCTATTCGGCTATGCAGATATATGTTGCATGGGCAGCGCAAAGGGCAGGTGTACCTGCACATATCTTTGTTCCCCGTAGGAAAAATAGGTCTGAAGCAACCAAGTATGCTGAAAGTATGGGTGCTACTATACATGAGGTATTCCCAGGCTATGCTACGGTCTATCGTGCTCGGGCTCGGTCTTTTGCCAAGGAAATAGGCGGGTGTGTTAGATGGGATTCTAAAAGAGCAATACATGATACCGCACTCCAATGTATGAATTTACCAGCCGATTGTAAAAGAGTATTAGTGCCAACGGGCTCGGGTATAACCGCAGCCGGTGTGATTGCAGGTCTTACATTACTACGACGAACTGATATTGAGGTTGTTGCGGTGTGTGTATCTAATCTTGCTGACCGTGATAATATCCAGCACAATGCAGACTTTATGATTCAGTATATGACTACAAAATTTATTGACCCGTTTATGATGCCCAGAAAGCCGATTCTGACCATGATTAGGGCGGAGGGCGACTATGACTACTGGCGGTATGAAACGACGCATTCTGGCGATGTTTTAGACCCGTTTTATTCAGCAAAATTGAAGCCCTATATTGAACCGAATGATGTTCTATGGTTATCTGGTATGCGCCCAATACAGGCATGTCCTGACAAATGGCAGGATTTGTTTTGGGAGGATGCAAAAGAATTAATGGCGACCAGTACTCCTTTTTACTAGATATATTTATTTTCCCATAGACAAGACCCCCCAACAGTATGTTTATATACCATGACGGATAATGTGATATTATGGCTAAAAACCCTCACGGATTACAACAACGGTTCATGGATAACCCTTTCTCGATTATCAATACATCAACGGACAGATGGCAAAATCGCAAGCGCAAATGGAAATCACTCGGTATTCAATCCGAAGTAGGTCGTACTGCACGAGCATTCAATATCAAAGAGTGGATGGATGAAACCGGAGATGTACAGGTTGCTACACAAAGCGACACTTCAATCTTTGACCCAGCCCTTTGTGAATTACTTTATACATGGTTTGTTCCTGAGGAATCACGCACCGAAGGCGTAAAGAGACCATTGGTTCTTGACCCGTTTGCCGGAGGTTCGGTTCGTGGTATAGTAGCAGCACAAATGGGCTTAGATTATGTGGGTATAGAATTACGGCAGGAACAAGTGGATGCAAACCGTATTCAATTTGCTGATATAGGAGGCAAAGACGGCGCAAACTGCCATTGGATTCAAGGAGATTCTAACAAACGATTAGAGGAATTAGCGGTTGAACATGACTTTATGTTGACATGCCCTCCCTATGGTGATTTAGAAGTATATTCCGACCACCCAGACGATATATCTAATATGCCGTCAAACAAATTTGATGAGATGTATGCTTCTATTATGAACAAGGCTATGGCGTGTATGAACAAGAATACTTTTGTTGCGGTAGTCGTTGGTGATTATAGAGATAGGTCTGGTTATCTATGCAATTTTGTTTCAAAGACAATCGAGGCATGTGAAGTGTTTGGTTTCCGATTATTCAACGAGATTATACTACAAAATGTCGTAGGAACATTAGCACTTAGGGTAGCGAAGCAGTGGGAAGTCAATCGTAAGATTGGTAAAATGCACCAGAATGTTTTGATATTTTACAATGGAGACCCAAAGCAAATGAAAGAGCACTGGCATAGTTTAAATCTGGTCAAACTACGAACATTGGCCGAATGGTTATGAGCAAATGTTTATAAGGGTATTAATATATAGGTGAGAACATGGCAAAGATAGAAGTGCTGACTGACGGGGAACCTGTTTCCCTTAACCTACCTAAAGAATTGAACATTGGTGATGAGTTAATACTCACCAGCGATAGTGGCGATATACAATTAAAGATTGAAGCCCGATTGCTAAACCAAGAAAAACTATATCGTAATGAAGAATGGTTGCGAGAAAACTATGTAAAGAATGAAATGACTATGGCGCAGATAGGACAAATGTTTGCAGTATCGCCAATGACCGTCTGCACATGGTTAGAAAAGTTTGGTATTGATACCCGTTCTCGTGGTCGTAGGTCATAAGATTAGTGATAGTCATATTTATATACTAACACGACTAATCTATAATTGATGATAATAGAGCGGAATGGTCTGCGTGGTGTATTAGTAAGACACCGTGATAATGACGGTAATAGAGTTGAAACTAAAATTAAAGACTACTACCCATTCGGCTTCTTGCGTGATGATGATGCACAAAGGATTCCTGCTTATTCTAAAGAAACAGGGTATCGTGGTGTCTATGGTGAATCACTAACTAAGGTCGTTATGGGCGACCCAGCCGAGGTCGGCAAACTAAAAGACAAATTCAGCGAAACATGGGAATGCAATATCCCTTGGACTAATCGTGCTTTATCACTACATGTTAAGGATAACGGCAAAATACCTAACTATGAACACCGCATCTGGTATTGGGATATGGAGTGGACTGCCGATAGTGAAATGATTACGGTTATAAGTGTATATGACAATTTCAAAAACGCTATGTGGACTTGGGCTTTAGACCCAGAACAAATAGACAAAGGCACGATAGATAATCTTGAGTTCATAAACCACCCATACAAAATTAACTCCAAAAAAATTTCAGGAGCACCTATTCTATTGTTTAACAACGAGCGTGATATGCTATTACATTTTGTTGAACACATGAAGAAATGCGACCCCGATATACTAACGGGCTGGAATGTAGTCAATGCAGATTGTAGAGTATTAATTGAACGATGTAAGAAAAACAACATTGACCCCAAAAAGTTATGCGGTGGCTCATCACGCATCATTAGATACGATTACACCGATTGGTCTCAACCTATTGGTGGTCGGTTGGTTATAGATTTGATGCTCGCAGTATCCCGATTGTGGCAAATCAAAAATGGAGCACTACCCAACAAAAAGTTAGATACCGTTGCCGAGGTACTATTGAATGACAAAAAACTACCACTTGCAGACGGCCATGATACATACTATACTGACTTTCACACATACATTGACTACAACATACAAGATGTAGAGTTATTACCTCGATTAGATAATGTAGTTAATGCTATCAATCACCATCTTGCTATACAACATATTGTTCAATGTGATATGCAGACAACACCTTTCGTCACTCGGCTTTTTACTTGTCTAACAATCAATGACCCCGAGGTTAAATGGCAAATACCTTCTAAACCACAATTCGCAAAGGTTGACTACGAAGGTGCTGACATCATGGAGCCCAAAAAGGGTGTATATGAGAATGTGGCGATTATGGATATAAAAGCCATGTATCACTCGAATGCAGCACTACACAACATATCATGGGAAACACTCGACCCTAACGGTGTTGATTGTGGGAATGGTTCACGCTTCCGTTTGGGTGAACGGGGTCATTTGGTTAGGCAGATGGATAGAATGACCGAACTTAGAAATGAATACAAAGCACTGATGAAAGAAGCAAAGACCGATGATGAACGCTCTATGTATGATGCTATGCAATACGCCACCAAATCACTCGTTGCGTCTATGTATGGTGCAGCCGGTGATTCTAAGTATGGATTGTATCACCCCGATGTGGCAGCAGCAATTACCTTTACCTCCCGACAAACACTATACCGATTGCGTGAGGAATGTGAAAAGCGAAACATGGAGGTCATATACGGACATACAGATTCAGTTTTCGTTAGATGTGAAAGCCCCGAATATGGCTCTATGCACATTAACAACATCAACCAAGACATGCACCCCATAGAAACCGAATTTGAAAAGTGGTGTCAATCAGTTGTTATCATGGCTAAAAACCGTTATGCTGGTCTAACATCATGGACTGATGGTGAGCACCATGAACCTAAACTATATGTCAAAGGTATAGAGATGAAACAAACCCGATTGCCTTCTATGATGAAAAAGGTCATGGAGTATATGTTGACTTCGTTATTGTATGGTGTTCCCGAATCACAAATAACTGATGTGTTGGTTGGTATGGTTGATAGCGTAATTAAGAAAACCGTTGACCCTACCGAATTGTGCATACAAGCACGACTACAACACAATCTGGAAGAATACAAAGTATTAGGTGAATCCAGACGGGGTGCAGCATGGGCGAATCGTGTACTCGGCAAAGGTTATCGCAAGGGTGATTCCTTTTTATCCACGCTTTCATCAGATGGAGCATACATAGCATTTGACGACCCATCGGACATCGAGGGAATATGTGAAATAGGCTACCGTGATATAGCGGAGAAGTTTATTGTTGCTAAAGTGCAACCATACTACAAGGTAGCAAACTTTGATATTCAACCGATACTAAACGCTCTAAATGGTGTCGGAGCGGTGGATTGGCTATAAGTATGGTCATAGTCATGTTTATATACTATCACTATGATATAGATATATGACCCAACCCCTAACATACAACCCACATGAGATAGATGCAGACACATTCCTAAAGATTAGCAAATCTTCTTTTATGCTATACAACCAATGTCCTCGTAAGTATTGGTGGAATTACATAGGACTACCAGATGTTAGACCCCCACCATCTGACGCTATGATTCGTGGTTCAAAGATACACCGAGTCATGGAGCCTCTAATCGTTGCACCCAATGACCCTAAGGTTCGTGAAGAAACTATCAAAGTCGCTGTTGAAGAAAAGGTCAATACAGATGATGGCTACTTGGTCATGGGTGATTTGTTGTCAATGTTAGAAGAAAAGATTGGTAAATATAAATTACTAATGGCCGAGCAAAAGATTACCGTTTATGATGAGCGATTAGATGTGTACTTGGTAGGGGCTATGGATGGCTTACTGCAAACCGAAGATGGTAAAATAGTATTGGTTGAATTGAAAACCGGCAACTTCACGACAGGCAAAATGTCCAGAACCCGCAGGGAGTTAGCGTTCTATACATATATGTTAGAATACACCGACTTCCCCAGACCGACACATTTTCTATACATAGCACCTGACGCTACCGATGCAAAGTTATTAACTACATTGGAAGGGCAAAAGAAGAAAGTGGTCGGAACGGGATTAACGCAGGGTCTATTTGTAATGGAGCCTCTATCTTTGCGAACCGTCAATGCCTTTATGAAGGCCTATGAAAAGACGGTAGCCGACCTAAAAAGCAAGGACTTTCCTATCAAATGGAATGATTATTTTTGTACTCAGTATTGCGACTATGTAATACAATGTGAACCTGAGACCGTTGGATTGTGCGAAGACCCGACACAAATATGTTAATATAGTTTCACGCATGACGACAAATTATGAACAAACAAATGGTATGTGCAGATTGTGATTCAACAAACTTCGAGTATGACAGAATGGTATTAGCGATAGGACAAGAAGGAAACCCCCCAAAGGAAATTGAAGTGTGTAGGTGTGTTGACTGTGGTAGCGAAACGCATAATGTCATTTCCTCGTGAGATAGGACTAAAGAGAAAGCATTGTAATTCAACCAACGAGTTCAAAGCCTATGTTCGTAGGTTATTGGGTAAATCCTCGGTCTATGTTTCCCTCTATCATTTCCGTTCAAAGCGTGAGGACAAAGATTGGAAGTTTGACTACAAGACTGCTATCATTGACAAAGCATGGTGGGATTTTGACTCCGGAGAAAAGAACGGTATAGAATTGGTCAAGCAAGATGTTGTCAAACTATTGCAGCGATTGACCGGTGAAGTCCGTGTGGTTGCTACGGGTCGTGGCTTCCATGTGTTTCAATTCTTTGACAGACCGGTTTCCGGTCATGAGTGGCGTGGTCATTTGAACCACTATCAGCGTATGATGGCTAAAGACTTACCTACATTAGATGGCGTAGGACTACCGGAGAAGTTAGTCCGTGTTCCTAACACATACAATGTAAAGCGAGGTCGTTGGTCTGTTTGTATTGACCCAGATGATTTTATGGCTAATCCTGATTCATTCGCCATTCCCAAAAAGCCCGATGATATGTCATTTTCACTTTGCCCGTTTCTGGGTGTCAGAACCGTCGCAGAACCGTTTGATTTCGTGCGATGGGTGCATGATAACCCAAAGCCCACAAATGGCGCAGAATCGCATCAGAACACAAAACTTATTATGACGGTTGATGCCTCCACTAATGCCGGAGAAATACCACTCCCGCCCTGTATATCTAATCACATCAATAGTGAGAATCCTAATCACTTTTCACGCATGGCTTTAGTACAACACTTGTCCGAAGAAATGCGCTGGTTTGCACACCCAGACAATGTATCTGATGAACAATGGCAGACCATTGGAGATGCTATCTTTGACTATATCAAAGAATTGAATTGGCGAGACTTCAACCCATCAAAGACAAAGCATGGTATCAGAACAAACATGAAGTACAAACAATCACCCACATGTCGAGCATTTGAGTCTCGGAACATGTGTGCAGGTAAATGTTGGCGGTATGATGGAACGATATGAGTAAGCATTTATACACCCTTACCAGGGTTAGTGATAGCGAGGAGGTAGTCCTAATGGATAATAAGACAATAGATTTTTCAAAGATATGGGAATGTTTAGACTGTGGAGAACAATGGGCTGACCAAGACAAGCATTACATGTGTTTGTTTTGCGACGGCCATAAAATAGAGCTGGTGTGTAATACCCAGGAGCAATTTCATTTATTGAAACACCCAGAAGCAAACTGTTAAAATGGATATTGTATATAGAGTTTACAATGCTTCACATTGATGATAGAGAAAACCCCAAGGTCATTAATAAAATACTAATGGCACTCGGGGATAATAGTTTAGATGAAAAGGGTTTAGCCAAGGTGGATAGGCTACCCGTTGGTGATTATACCATACCAGATTTAGGTTGGGGTATGGAGGCTAAAGAAATCAATGACTTATATCATAGTATCATGGGTAATGGTCGTTCAAGAACAGTCCATGCACAACTTGTCGATTTAGCGGATAACTTTGATGTTGCATTTCTTGTAGTCTATGGTACTACTCTAAAGCCTTTTATTAAGGGTCGCAAACCTACAAGACGGGATATGGCTATCCAGATTCAAAGAATGAATGCTACAATCAAGAAATTTAAAGAAACACTTCATATCAGACACCCAAAGATTAAATTTATGCAAGTAGATACGATGGATGACTTCGTAGAGTGGGTAAAGACTAATCATACTCAAATGACTATTCAAGGTAAACGCAATAATAATCCATTTTTAGTTAGTGGAGTTGCGAGTGAAACCGACCCTCGAATAAGAATGTTATGTGGGATTCAAGGTATCACGCCTCAAATCGCCCGCCAATTATTGACTACACATGGCAGTATCTCGAAAATACTTGACAAAAAAATGACACAGAAAGAGTTAATGAAAACGCGGGGTATAACACGCCAAAGGGCTCGATTATTAAAGAAAGCGGGAGAGTTATTCCTTTGACATTACCATCTCGAGTTTTTTTCGTTGTCGTAGTTTAAAGGCCTTCCATAGCCCCATACCACATAGTATATAGAAAAAACATTCGGCAGCAATCGCTATAAAAAATGCGTGTGGTGGTAAACAGGTTTCGTGGGCTATATCCCCGCTACCTACACTAAGGCACCATTCCGTCAATTACCTCTCACCCCGCCATTCTTTAATCCTAAGAATCTATATGAATCTGACCTGCCCGAAACCGCACTACGCACAAACTTCATTTTTAGATTATTCATAACCACAGAATTATAATCAGCCGTATCAAAATAGGTTTTTGCTTGACGCTTTATCGTTGCTTTGATAGTATTTCCCTCAACATTCGCCCCGTCTAATTCACAACTTAATAATGTCGTAGTAATAAACGAGTTAGTATTTTCGTCATCAGATGCGTATATTGGTACTAATTTAGTGACTGAACTTCCGGTTTCTTCACACTCTAACTTTACAAGTAATGCTGCCCCGTTTGCAGTACCGCCCGTTTGACCAGACATACTAATACGGCCTTCTAATACAATCTTTTTACCTATAACATCACTCGGTACTGTAGCCCTTAAAGTGTGGGCGTGAACCTGTCCTATTGCGCTACCATCAACGCTAGTAATACCAGGGAAAACAGCACCCTCGCTTGAAAATACTGCGCCCCTATTTTTATCCCAAACACAATCAATACCATCTAATTCTCGGGTGGTTTGTGCCGGAGCACCCTTTTTCTTTTGGCCTAGTATAGAAAATTC
>Ga0209645_1000188_pt1 | contig 32785 bp, 53 predicted proteins | sample ETNvirenome_6_30_FD_184070 | JGI IMG/M metagenome (GOLD analysis project Ga0209645, IMG submission 184070) | Marine viral communities from the Pacific Ocean - ETNP_6_30 (SPAdes) (version 2) | ecosystem: Environmental > Aquatic > Marine > Oceanic | place: Pacific Ocean | collected 2013-06-19
TAATTATCATCTGGAGAAAATGTGCAGTTTTTACCAGATAATGGCAATTCTCCTACAGTAGAAAATGTTGTACCGCTTGATAAATTACCAGAACTGTTAACAGTCAGCATCGTGAAATATGGTGACTGTACCCCTGCAACAGTTAAATAATCACCACTATAAGAAAAATCCGCAGCACTTCCGTAACCTGCCACTGAATGAGTATCTTGCGTTGAAAGACTTCCTGCGGTGGTATGATTTAATGTTCGTAAAGTTTGCCCATTATTATTGTTAAATCCAATAGCCAAATAATTGCCGTCAGGAGACCAAGCACAACCAAAGCCTCCACTCGTAGTATATGTGGTTGCAAGACTTAAACTACCTCTTGTCGTATGATCTAATAAATAAACATTTCCGTTTGACACACAAGCAATATAGTTACCATCAGGCGTAAAAGCATAATCAAAACATTGACTGCCAACACTTATAGTGTCTGCTTGTGAAAGGGAGCCTTTTGTTGTGTGGTCAAGTAAATATATCGTTCCACTTGAGTCTCCACAAACAATATATGAACCAGTCTCATCACCACCCACACCTGCCGCAGCCGCCCCAACCTTTTTGGCAATTGTGCTCATGACATAGCGTCTCCAGCTAAGAAGCCATGCCACGTTGTTCCACCGTCTCGTGTCCAGAATACAAGAACATCTTTTTCCCCAGAAGCAGGCGCGTCAGGAGCACTGCCACCAGCCCAATCTACAGAGCTAGGCCAAGTTACCGTATGCGTACCACCTGCTGTCAGCTCAACCAAAAACCCGACAGATCGTCCAGAAGTAACACTGCCAAATGTAAACGTAGTGTTCCCACTTGTTGTAAGGCTAAATGCACCTGCGTTATCAGCATCTGGTGATGGCGATGTGCCTGATAGAGAGTCGTAATCTTCTTGTAGGCTCTCACCCATCAAGACGCCACTAAATGTGCCTGTTGTTCCTGATAAGCTACCTGTTAACGTTCCACCTGCTTTTGGCAATGCTGCGGTTGCTGTTGTAGTTGTAGATGTTAACACAGCATCACGTGCAGCTATGTCTACGCCATCTACTGTGCCAGTAACTACAATATTACCATTAACTGTTGCTGCGGCAAACGTAGGGCTATCTGTGGTTGCCAAGCCTTGGTCTATAGCCTTAACTGACGCAAGAGCAGTTAGCTCACTATCCATTAAAGCTCCAGCCGCAGTAACATTGGCAGTGTCAGTTACATCTGCACTAGCTTCTACACCATCAAGTTTTGTTCCATCTGTAGCAATATCACGACCGTCTACTGTGCCTGTTACAGTTACGTTACCAGTGACATCAATCCCCAAGGCAAAATCTACATTGCCAGTAAATGCTGCCCCAGAAAGTTCAGCCTTATCTGTGTTTAAATTTGTAAAGTTTGCATCAACTTCATTGTGGGTTAGCGCAGAACCCTTACCAGCGCGTGTAACTATTGTTGCCATTGTCTATTAATCCAATGTTATGTCTAAATCTCCAGCAGGCACACGAATAATATCATCCGTTGCTACGGCTTTGGCAGTTGTCAAAGCATTACTTGCAATCATATTTCCGCCTGACGAAGCGTCTAAAACCGCGATGTGTGTAACGGTTCCCCATGAGGATGATGCAGCAGACCACTCAATTGCTGCGCTATTTGTTGCCAGATTGCCACTTACTGTAAAGGTAACCGCCTTCCGTACATATCCACCGCCAGATACTTCAGTACCAGCAGCACCAGTTTCTGTTGGGTCAGAAGTAAATAAGCCTAGATACCAAGCCGTAGGGCGTGTAACGCTACCAGTAGTAAAAAGATACTGTAACGTAGATGTTTCAAAAGCATTTGTTAGAGACATTAATAACTCCTAATTTTAATTGTTGCGCCAGACCCACTTGTTTTAGCGTTTTGTCCATCTTGATTTACTGCTGCTATTGCTGACTGATACAGTGTTCCCCAAGTTTGCAATCTAGGATCGTCTTTAAGAAACGGTGCCGTATGCACTAAACTACCATATAAATAGACGCTTGGATAGTGGGTAAGTAACCAATTTGTGGTATTGGTATCTGATAACGCTTCAGCTTTCTCGTAATATACCATTTCTAAAGTATAATCCGTGTCAGGCGTTGGAAACACTTCTATTTCACCTTGGGTAAGAGCATAAAATTGCGGACGCCCAGCAGTATTTCTTGCGGCTGCGCGACGATCAACCATTTGATTTTGGCTTATTAACTCTATTGTGAATGTATCACCACTTGTAATACTTAACCTTATTGGCGCAATAAACCTTGCTGGCAAAGCTTCGTATTGACTATCAAGCGTTGCTGTAGCGCGGTTTTCCATACGCCAGTGGCGCACTAACAAAGAAGCATTTTCTTCTGCTAAAGAAATAAAATCAGGAATTTGCGTTGTTAAATCATCTCTATTAAGCCAATTAGCAATAGAAGTTTTAAGCTCTGAATAAGTTGTAATAGCCATTTAACATTTCCAATTTTTTCGTGACCAATAATTTGCAGAAAATTTATCATTTGCACCTTTTATCCCACTTGATCTAGCACAGTAACTTTTTTTGTTTTCTGCCCTGTTTGATTTTACACTCATATTAGGATCACCAAATTGCACAACTTTTATTTCGTCACCTTTTTTTGCAAGCACTTCCATGTCTTTGTTTTTAGAACTTGATTTTTGTGGCTTATTAAATCCGCGAAATGTTTTTCCACGATAGTGAAGTTTACCATTAACTCTTTTTGCAGCAGATGCTCTTGCCATCTATAAGCCTCTGCTTTCTTTCATTAACATAATAATTTCAAATTGTTCTTGTGGCGTTTTGTTCTCAAGTAATACTGGTGCTTGCTCCATAATCATTTGACGTGCTTGCTCAAAACCTGTCAATTCCCCAAGACCCAAACCTCTTTGTTTTCTCTTTATTTCATCGTCGTACAACATACTAATCAAGTTTGCTTCCGTGACAGGGTCAGGGTTTTGATTTATCATAGGAAACTCTGCTCTTTGCATTTGTGCAGCAGTGCTTTCATAGTTTTGTGGTGGTGTAAAAGAAGTTGTTTCCTCTTTCTTTTCGTAAGCCTGACCACCTTTATCTATGTAATTTAATTGGGATGCATATGGATCTAGTCTGTTATAATCAGTATCTAAATAATTAAAGCCACCAAACAATGAACCTTCAACAAATCCTGGTTGTGCAATTTGATTTGCAAACGCAAGTGCATCTTCAATCTCATCCGCTTTTGGAGCAATATTTTGAGAAAGATTAATAGGATCAATAGGCATGCCAAATTCTGATCTCTGCATTTGAGCAGCCGTGCTTTCATAATTTTGAGCTGGTATTTGAGAAACTGCGGCTGGTGGAGCTATTTGATCATTAGTAGGCTCAAAACCACGCCTGCCCTGCAAACGCCCTTCGGTAATTTCATTGATAACATCAGTAATTGTTTCTGCGGTATCCGATTTTCTATCACGTAATCTATCTTCATAACCGTAAGGACGTGTCAGTGCGTTTGCCAAAATACTTAGAAGACCACCACCTTCAAAACGTTCACCACTTCTACCTGCGCCACCACCATCAATTAGATCAATTAAACTTGTATATCTTGGCTGTTCGTCAATATAGGCCATTTTTATCCCTTAGCTAAACACTTACCTGCCATAGCACATTTATTAGGAGTTGGACACCCTTTGCATGGCTTGAAGCTTTTTGCTGATGAATATTTACCTACTCTCATTTTTTCTTACCACCTTTTTTTTTACCACCTTTATGATACCCAGGCATTTCACGCACTCCTTTTTTTTGATGCTTTTGCTTTTTTCCATAAGTCAGCATCGGCTTTTCTAGCGCCACCTCTGCCACTTATAAAACTATTTACTCTACCCATGCTCCACGCTGCCATTGAAACATTTCTAGAACCAGAACTTAAATATGCTGCATCACCACGTTTTTTGACTTCTTTTAAAATACTGAGCGAAATACCACTTTCTTTTGCTTTATTAGCTAATGCGGTTCCACTACTTCTTTTTTTTGGCTTGGGCGGCACGGCTTTTACTCACTTTCTTTACATCAATTGGTAAACCAAGTTTATATTTTCGTTTTGTTTCTAATATTTCTTTTTCTTTTGCAGTAGGGTTTTTTGATCCCTGCAAGTATTTTTTAGGTACGCCTTTTTTTGTTTTAGCAACTTTTTTAAATTTACGAGCCATAGTTTTGTTTACCACATTATGCAATTCCACGCAAATTTCTTTTTATTGGTTCGCCCCACTCTTGCTGTTCTTTGCGTCCAATTGACATGTATCTAAAGCTATCGGCTGCATGTGATGTCCAATCATGCAAAGGCCTACCACGCCATGTTTTGTTTTTTTCGTCAAATTCTCTACGATATTGTCTTAATGCTTCAATGCCACGCCCACAATTTTCTTCATCAAACCAACAACGATTAAGCATAGAACGTGCTGATTGTATTCCATCATCTATAGAAAGTTTAGGAGCTATAGATATATTGCTGACACCAAGAGCATCCAATGTTTCTAATCTGCTTTTCCCTGTACCAAGCTCTTTTACCTTCACATCATGTGGTAATATATGTTCTTTGTAATGATAGCCTTTTTCATCTAACAACTTTGCATAGTGGTCTAAACCAACACCTGACATTTCGTAAAAATCTATTAGGCGTATTTCTTGCCCTACAAATTGAGCAAACCATAATGACGTACTATCACCAATACCTAAATCCCAAGAGACCGTTACACCAACGCTAGGATCATATGGCACTTTTGCAATACGTTTCTCTTGCGTAGCTGTTTTCATTTCCATTGCATAATATGCGCCTTGAATAGCTGCCTCAAAACTACATTCAAACTCTTGTTCGTAACGATCTTCACCCATTGTAGCTTTTGCTTCTTTTAATTCAGCAGTATCTAGAATGTCAGTTTCGGATGCACGATACATTTTGCACCACCAATCTTTGTGGTTTTTTGCGTATTCATACATTTCCCAAAATTCGTTTTTGCCTTTGGGTGTTCCTATAATTGTAATCTTACCTTTGCGATCTACTGTAGCTGGCCTAATAACTGTAGGATAGGCTGATGCAGGGAAGTCAGCAAATTCATCAATACATACATGGTCAAAAAATAATCCACGAATAGCATTATAATTATCTCCACCAAATAATCTAAATCTTGAACCGTTTGGAAAATCTATTCTTAGTTCACTGTGGTTAACTTTAATATGTGGTATGTCTCTAGTGTATTCTAACGCATAATCCCACGCTACTGCTTTTGCTTGTGATAGATAAGGCGCAATATAAGCCACCCTGACACTAGGTAAGTTAATATCAAAGCATGACTTAATAAGATCATTTACAGCCGCTACGGTCTTACCAAAACGTCTGTGAGCTACCAATACAGCAAAACGTTCTTTTCTGTTATGGAACTCTACGGCCTGTTTTCTAGGCTTGTAGTTTATTTCTATTGTTTCCATTTGATGACAAACTCATGCTCACCTTGGCTACCACTACCAGTAACTTGCATAGGAAGAACTTTGCCCATTAGTGTCATAAAGCTTTGAGGGTTTTCTAATGCCTGATGTTCTAAGTAATGCACCATACCTTCTTTTTTAGCTTGTTCTACAAACCTTTGGTCAGCTTTACTAGGATCAGAATATCTTTCATCTACTATAGATTGACCAGCACGTTCTGCTGCTTCAAGTATTGCGTCTTTTAACAATCTAGGTACTTTATTGCCTGTACCTTTTTTTCTGCCAGAACCCTCTATCTTAGATTTATGTTCTTCTTTTGTACTCATTTAGTCCGTCCATAACTGGGTGCGTCTATATATGGTATTATATTCTATATTTAGAAAAAGAAAAGCCCCAGCATATTACCCTCTCTAAAGGTGTCTCCTAATATACTGAGGCTTCAAACTGCACTTCTGAAAGAAGAACTATATGATATTACAAATCTATTTCTTGTCAAATAAAAAAAGCCCTAGTGGAGCAGTTCAAAACACTAGGGCTAGTTGAGGCAAACCCCACATTGGGAGGAGTATGGAGCATATCACCCCAATGTCAGTATAACATAAATATCATATTCTATCTATTTTTTCTACGGCTAAGTATTCCTTGTAAGGCTGTAGATCATGTTCTGTTACTAAACCATCACGTACTAATTCATCTGCCATCTTGCCATGAATATAAAACTCACCAACAGGTTCACCTTTTTTTATTCGCTGTGCATTAATTATTTTAGGGTCTGGATGCCAGTTAGGTGATACACTAGGTAAATCTTCTGCTGTTGTCATACTATGCCTAAGAGCAGCGCATATATCAGAACCTTTCGGCCACGTTCTAGACATATGAGCAGCTTTTATTTTTAATTCTGCCCTACTAAAAGTACCTTCTATCATTTCCTTATTAGCATCATTAGCAAATAAATTGTTTATTGCTTTAGAAATAATGCCAATTTCGTTTTCTTGTGCATCTTCCAAGTTTCTAAACTGTATAGGAATAGCATAGCTAGATAGTAACTTTTTCAACTGTTCTTTTATTAACGTTATTCTGTATTCATATTTCATTTTTGTACCTTTTAATTTATTTCTTTTATTGCTTCACGAATTTTACCCATCGCCTGTTTATATTCTATACTATCTTTACCAAACAAACTACCAAAATACCAATCAGGTTCTATAGATTGCCATCCTTTTTCTTCTGCCGTTGCCAAAGCATCTTCTGGGCTACCATCAGCAATAAAAATTAATCTTAACTTGTTTGCTAATCTTTGCGCTGCGGTAACAGTTAAGGGTTTCTTAATTTGCTTACGATATTTAATAAAACTTTCTGCTGCATTATCTTCCACAAGCCATGCAGATAAAATTTCTTTTATATTATTTGGTTCTATGGATGGTTCTATTAATGGTTTGGGTGCATCTCCTGCATGGGTAGGGGTGCAGGTGCTGCGTGGGTAGGGGTGCATCTCCTGCATGGGTGCAGCTATTGCATGGGGTTCTCTAGTGTTCTGTAGTGTTCCGATACGTTCCAGATTTAAGGTATAGTCTACAGTGTACCCATTTTTATGTTTTTTCTGACCAGCTTCAGAGATTATACCAGAACTAACCATGTCTCTAATATTTGTTTGCAGCGTTCTAATAGCCATTTCCAAATCAGCAGCCATATTCTTTTTGCTAACCCATATACCAGTACCATCATCACTAGCCTTGTCTGCCATGTACATCAGAATAGATTTTTGAGTATTAGAACCTACTTTTTTTGTTTGCACTAGGTTACTAACTAAATTTGACATTTTTCACCCTTTTCTTGTTGGGCAAGATCGTTTATAAAGACCTTGCATATTTCATTGGTTTTGACATTATGCACACAATGTACCTTTTTTGAAAGCCCATAGTTGTTCACGCTATGGGTTTTCTTTTACCAAATAATCAGACAACTTTTTAACTGTAGAATAATATACATCGTCACCACGCATTAACCTATAAATAGTATGCTTTGACACACCTACGTCTCTTACAACTTTAGCCAGTACACGTTTATCTAATCGCCTAATTATTTCCTCAGTTGATAAAATGTTTTCCATAAAAAAGTCTCCAATGTGCAACTTTATGGTTGCATATATAAGACTGTTTCCTATATAAGACAAGTATAAATTAGAAAGGTACAAAAAAATGGACACAAAACTTGGTCAAAAACACCCTGATCCGTCATTAATCAGGCTGTACATTACAAAAGCTATGTTAGAAACAACAGAAAAAGAAATTGCTGAAACAAAAGATGGTGAGGCAACTAATCTTACTTTTGGAGCAAAATCTAGCTCTGTTATTACGGAAGCAATTAACAAGGCGTGTAGTGATTTCGATAAACATGGCATTTTTGCTGGTATTATGAAGGAAAATGAAGATGCCTAATTTACCAGAAAAACTTTCCGAAATTATAAAAGAAGCAGGTCTTACACCAGCACAAGCAACGTGGGATTGTCACGGCACTCCTGTCGTTAAACACAAAGCGTTAGAAAAAATAGCTGCATCAAACAATATAGTTTTTGATGCGCCACAGATAATATCGCATGATATAACTACAAAAGAAGTTGTCATATGCGTAACAGGTCACATGGCTGACGCTACAGCATGGTCTTTTGGTGAAGCTGCACCATACAACAATAAAAACGGTTACCCCTTTGCAATGGCAGAAAAACGCGCCAAAGATCGTGTTATATTAAAACTTGTAGGTTTACATGGTGATGCTTACAGCCAAGAGGAAGCAGAAGATTTTAATCTTGCACAATATGAAGCAGAAATAAGTGGGCAAATAGGTAAAGATTATTTTGAATGGAAGCGTAGAATAACAAAATTCAAAGAGCGTGGTAAGTATGAGGATCAACCCAATTGGGAATATCGTGCAAATGAGTTTTTAACTGAATGGCGCGACAGTTTAAAAGATTTTGTAAAAAAAGCAACTAATGATGAAACATTTCCTTCAATATTAATAGAAAATTTACGTGAAATATATAAGGCAAAAAAAGAGGAATTAGGGCTGTGAAACATATTACGATAAAAGGGCGTTTGACTAAAGACGCAGAAATAAAATCATTTAGCAATGATAATAAGGTTTTAAACTTTAGCGTTGCTGTAGATGATGGCTACAAAGAAGATAAATCAACCTACTTTTTTGAATGTTCGTTTTTTAGAACAGGATTAGCTACACACCTAACAAAAGGCACAGAGGTTATTGTTGTAGGTGAGTTTAAAACACGTATGTACAATGACAAAACCTACTTACAAGTCAAAGCGTCTATTGTAGATGTTATTTGGGCAAGCAAGAAAACCCATACATCTGATAATCGTTATGCAGAGGGTGACAACTTATCTGACAACAATAACGAACAACAAACAACCAATGATCTTGACGATGAAATCCCTTTCTAAAATTCAAGTGCAATTGAAAGATGGTAACTTGTTGCCTTGCACTAGCTTTGATGCAGAACAAATAGAAGAACACAAACAGGGGCAGACGTTTGATTTAGTAGCCACTGGGAAGCGTTCTAACCCACAACACAATTTGTATTGGGCAACATTAAACAACGTGTGTAAGGCTACAGGAAAGTGGCCTACACATAAACATTTGCACGATGAACTTAAATGGGCTTGTGGTTACGTCCGTATGCGTTGGAACGGTTTAGCAAACTGTCATATGAGAGTAATTGATAGCATTAGCTTCGATGACATGGATCAAAAAGAATTTAACAAATATTTTGAAATGTCGATGGCTAAATTGGCAGAGGCAATAGGTTATGACCCACTCTATATACGAAAATAAAGAGGATTATGACAACGAACAAAGAATGGCTGACATGCTTGCTGAGAAATGGAAATGCCAAATGTTACGCCAAAAAAAGTTATCACAGTTTGACTTTATTGCTTACCGTGACAACAAACCATTAGCATTTTTAGAGTTCAGAAAACGTAATCAAAAGTTTAACGACTATCCGACAATGATTGTATCTATGACAAAGTTAGTTGCATGGCATAGCTCCAAAGCAATAACAGGCTTGCCATGTTTTTTTGTAGTAGAATGGAAAGATGCCATTGGATATACCGACTTGGAAAATTTTGTAATTTTTGGCGAATTTAAAATTAGTGCAAAAACACATAACAGACGCAATAACTATGACGATCAAGAAATAATAAGCGTTTTATCAACGGAGCATTTTAAATTACTATGACTAACTTAGCAAAAAAACCACCATTGGGGCAGAAAACAAAAACAAAAATGAAAGATGAAAAATACTTACAGTCTATTAGAGAAATGCCTTGTTGCGTCTGTCAACGCTTCGGAGAAAACCAACTAAGCAATACAACAGCCCACCATCCAATACATGATAGACATGGCACTCTAAAGCGCCCTGATAGCTCTGCAATACCATTGTGTGAAGGTCACCATCAGGGGTTATGGGATCAAACAAAAATAGCTTTACACAAACAACCTGAGTTATGGCGTGAAACATATGGCCCTGATTGGTCTTATTCTTCTGGATCAGTCCAAGATACTGACACATAAAGCACTGGCCCTCTGTCTGGGTGGCAGTACATCTTTCTAGCTTTAATTGCAGTCACTTGCTTGTCAGAGACGTATACAGCGCCCTCTATGCCATCTAACGCTGCTTTGACTATATTATCTAAGTCAGGCTTTACCGTGTGCTGTAGAGCGCCATATTCAGCTTCCATGCGTTTTACTGTAGGCCACGATTTAGGTATTTCCATAAATGCAATAATATCTACAGCAACAAAACGTTCTGTTGGCTCTAGCTTTGCTTCTTGCATAGCTTTCCAAGCTGCTGCTTGAATACGACTTTCATATTCTTTTGTTTTTTCTGGCGTGTAAGCCTTGCCTGTCCTTGTAAATCTAGGTCTGCCTTTACCTTGCGGCTGTCCTGATATTTCCATTTCTACTTTGTACACTGCTAAAACCTGTCAATTGTTTTTTATTATTTATAGTTTTTATCAAATTTTTTTACAATCTGTGTAAATTAATTATACATAAGGTGTTGACAAGTCTCACAAAAGAGACTATATTATATGTATAAGAAGGAGAAACCAATGACAATTACTTACAAACAAGAAAAAATGATTAGAGAGTTTGTAGCAGACTTAGGTGGCGCAGAGGTAAGAGGACGTTTACTTGCTCAAGAATTAGACCGCCCAGAAATTAGAAGCAAAAAACATAATATTTTAGCTATCAAATGGGACGGTTTAGAAAATGGTTTTTGCCTGTGTGCTGATGGCGTAAGACGTCAAATGTATTCTTGGGAAATATTTGGTGGCAAAGGTTTTTATTAATAATGAAATTAGTTTTTAAACATAAGTGGACAAAAATCTGGGAGCTAGACAGCGAGGGTCATTATACTCTGAAATGGAGTTCTTACGGATTTGTCGATAACAAAGCATGGCATCTAGAACGTGATAGAGCGCCCGACACATTGGAAGGTAAGGACACGGCTACGTGGCATTTCTCCACAAAAAGAGAAGCTTTGAAATTTTACAATACTTTAGATTAATTAATTAATTTATACACTAGGTGTTGACAAGTCTCATATCTGATACTATATTAGTAATATAAAAGGAAGGTACACATTATGGCATATGACGAAAACCACGAATATCAGCATCATTACCACCCTTCTATAGAGGCGCGTAAAATAGCTAATGCCGCTAAGACAAAGCGTAAAAACTGGATTGCATCTGATGATCGTGCAGTAGAAATTATAAAATTTGTTTCTGCTTATGAAGCATCAAACGATGGCATAGGATTTTTTAACGCAGTTAATTATGGCATAGAACGCTATGGTAAACCCACCGATAATATGCGTAACAAAATGGTTGCCATCTTAGACAGACGCGCTGCACAAGCTGCTGAGTGGGCAGAGCAAGATGCTAAGTTAGAATATGTTGGCAAAGTAGGTGAACGTCAATCTTTCTCAGTAGTCGTTAAGCACATTGTAGAATTAGAAACAATGTATGGTTTTTCTTACATCAACATTTGTCGTGACGCTGATAACAACGTTATTGTTTATAAAGGCACACAAAAGTGGAAAAAAGGCTCACAAATTGACTGTGTTGCTACTGTCAAAGCTCACGATGTGCGTGACAATGTTAAGCAAACTATTATCCAAAGACCATCAAAAGTAATGATTGATGGAAAAGATTATTAATCCATAAAATAATTATCTACACACTGTTGACAAGTCGCACGAAAGAGACTAAATTAGGTGCATAGACATAAGAAAGGTACAAAATGACTTACTACACAGGTTTAAAAACGGTTCAAGACCACATCAACTCAGCTTTTGAATACATCAGCGAAGATTCAACTTTTGCTGCGAAAGCACATCAGAAAGAAGCTCAGAGTTTGTTAAGCGCAGCTTATCGTAGAATTAGAGAAGATAACATAGAGTTCACAAGAGGGACTTTATCAGTTGATGATCGTTGGTCAATTCCACATGATCTTTTTCAATTGCGTGAAAAGCATATGCGTTTGTTTGACGAAAAATTTCATGTTGACTTGAATAGACTTGTTTCTCTTAGAAATGATTTCAAAGCTATGTCTATCGTAAAGCCTCAACCAAAAAATTCTGAGGTAGAGAAAAAACAGAAACAGGTAATCGAAACTGTGACTGATATGATCAAGCGCAGAACTGCACAGTATCATGAAGCAGTTGAGCTTGGTAGATTGTTCGGTGGGTTGCCAGTAAGTGTTACTCCTCATCTTGTTACTAATGAGTACAACACAACATTTACAAGGTGCTTCTATTACTTGAACGGTAAGTTCACTTCATTGGCTGTAATCTTAGCAGCAGCATCGAAACTAGAAGAGGAAAAGGTTGGGGCGTAAGCCCTAACCAGAAAGGCACAATGTTTAATGAAACCTCATTATCAACATATGACAATAGAATATCGTGGCTTCGAATTTGTATTAGAGGTTTATTACTCTTTTACAGAAAGCCAATACAGCGACGAATTACAGGGCTGTAGTGCAGACTTTGATGTTTGTGACTTGCACCACCCAGAAAGAGCTAGACCTATCTCAGCGCGGCTCTCCAAGGCTCTTATAGCCGAATACCACAACAGTATCCATGAACAGTTAGTAGAGGAGCATGTATAATGCGTGTTAAATTAGACATTATGGAACAGGAAGAAATGGCATGGTCTGCGTTTGCTGACATACTGCCAACTTGTGAAACATTAGGTGATGCACAAGAAAAAGCACACAAGCTAATGAAAGAACGCAACTTAGAAGAATATATAGAAGAAAATACAATAGATGAAACAGTTACCGAATACTGGAACGAAAGATGGAGTAAATACCTATGAGTAGGCAAGATAGATGGATAGCTTTTTTGTGGGCGGTAATGTTAGGCATTGCCGTTTGCAACATAGATAAATTTTTTGTGGTGCAATAATGGAAACTTGGGAACAAATGACTGAGAGACATAAGCGTGAACGTTTTAAACTAGTAGCGCAATTCTCTAAAAATACTACGCAAACAGAGGCAGCAAAAAAACTAGATATGTCTTTGCAAGCCTTAAACAACTTTGTCAAACGCAACAACATACATTGGTGGGTTATTAAACAAGGTCAGCGCAGTGAAAAAACTTAATTATCAACAACAACAGGAGCTAAAGTATTTTAAACAACAAGAAGCAAAGTGGTCAGAAGAACGGTTCAAACATGACGCTGACCGCAATGCTCTAAGAAACTATGAGTATGCAAGACGTGAGCTAACAGACTACGTTAAGTTGCTTAGACAAAAAGGGTATAATATATGAATTATATTGAGGCATATAAAAAGAAGTTCAACAGAGAACCAACTGAAGATGAAATAGCAATTATGATGCAGTCAGTAGCCGTAGAAGATCAAGAAAACGCTAAACATAGATCCATGAAATTTAAACCAAAAGGCTTTGCAGCTAATTGTTATAAAGAATGTCGTGGGGCAGCCTCAGGGGAACGTGGACTACCAAAATTATGATGAAAACTGCCCCATGCGAATAGTACAAAACCAATGGAGAAAAAACAATGATTAAATATTACACTTTTATGGTTCTTACTTACCTTGTTCAAGGTGAACCAGCAACTCACAATATATTATTTCCCAGCTATGACGCTTGCAGCTATTCTAAGAGCGCTATGTATGCCATAACACGACCGTACCTAGATGATGTCCATATTTACTGCAAAGGCACTGCACACGCCTCTAATGAGCTTGTGAAGCCTATGCCAAGACCAGAGTTTTAGCAATGTCTATAAAAATTTTACAAGGTGATTGTTTACAAACTTTATCTTCAATTGAAGAAAAATCTGTAAATACGTGTGTGACAAGTCCACCTTATTGGGGCTTGAGAGATTACGGTGAAGATAATCAGCTAGGGCAAGAAGAAACGCCAGAGCAATTTGTCGAAAATTTGGTAAAAGTTTTTCGTGAAGTTCGCAGAGTTTTAAAAGATGATGGTACTGTTTGGTTAAATCTGGGTGACAGTTATTGCGGAACTGGGCATAAAGGAAATACGATAGATCCTATATATGAAGGACGTAATGGGCAAAAAGTTGCGGTTAACAACAAAATAAAAGGGTTAAAACAAAAAGATCTTGTAGGTATTCCTTGGCGTGTGGCTTTTGCTTTACAAGCTGATGGATGGTATTTGCGTCAAGATATAATTTGGAACAAACTGAACCCAATGCCAGAGCCTATTAAAGATAGATGCACCAAAGCTCACGAATATATTTTTCTGCTCAGTAAATCTTCAAAATATTATTATGACCATGAAGCCATAAAAGAAGATTGCTCAGAAAGTAATATTAAAGACTTTATGAAAAGAAAAACTTTGAATAATAAAGGTAAAGGTGAAGGAACATATGAAGAAGCAAGACCCGATCTTGCTAGAAGTAGAGCCGATTATATGCCATCTGACTTCAAACGTAACAAACGATCAGTTTGGTCTATTTCATCTATGCCATACAGTGAAGCACATTTTGCCACATATCCACCAGAGTTAATTAAGCCATGTATTTTGGCTGGATGTCCAGAAGGTGGCACAGTTTTAGATCCATTTGGTGGATCTGGCACAACTGCACAAGTGGCAAACAATCTGAATAGAAACGCTATTTTGTGCGAATTAAATCCAGACTATGTGCAGATTGCAAAAAAACGATTGCATGAAAGTCTTGGCATGTTCATGGATTTGGAGGTAATTGAAACAAAAACCTATGCCTAGACCTACTAACTAAGCCATTTATATATTTTCATAGTTTCTTCTTGTCGGTGCTTTAATCCATTGTAACCACCATTTACTCTTTTTGTTAGGGCTTTTACGCTTTCATTGGTTGGCGCAACATCACACATTTCCCATAAATCATTTCTTTTGAAAAACCATAAAGCACTTTCCATAGGGTAATCTGTAGCAACTAAATCTGGATCTTTCATTACCTCTGGCAAATTCATGTCATTGGCAAACATCGCGTAATTTTCTTTGAAGGTACATTGAAGGAAACCTCTGCCGCGCCATAAATACCCTTGACCGTCATTACCGTATCGGTGACCATATACACGATCTGCTAGGGCTTGTGGGTTACGTGCGCAACTTTCAGCATCTGCTTCTGTCTTAAAATACTTACCAAAAACTTTTAAAATAGCTTCTTTAGAATAATTTAAGTTTTCCTCTGTATATTTAAACGTACCACTTTCATGCACTAACTGCCCAAGAAAATGCGCCCCACGTTCTGGGTTTAGCACATAATGATTACAGATAGCTTTAGCGGTCTGTGGGCCGAAACTCCCATCAGCGTTTGCATTTATTTTTGTTTGGAGTTTTTTCAGTGCATCACTCATTGATAAATTCCTTAGTGCCACATAACCGTTCATAAACCATATCGCTGGTATATGCTTCTGCCCATTTATTTTCTGTGAAAGTACAGAACGCCCATAGGTCATCAACGTCTTGGTCTATAAGACGTATCAGCTCATCTTGTGCCGATACAGTTTGTTTTAAATGCTCTATATCATGCACGATAGAACTTATGTACCACACCAAACCAACTAACTGTACTGCCATAGCAAAAACTAAGGCAACTGGTATTTTTAAATCACTCATTTTTTTGCTTTCTTTTTGGCTGTCGCACTTAAATCTTTAAAATGAAATAATTTTTTACTTGTTTTGCCATGTGTTTTTCCAGAATGCACCTCACCATTTGGCATTTTATGGGTGCCACCTTTATGCTCTGTTCCATCTTTAAAATAATGCTTTACACCTTTACCCATTTTTAACTCCGTAATATTTAGAAACCGCACGATTACCAAACCAAAAAGACATTATTGCAGCGAATAACCCTTGTGTTTCTGGCGTCCACATTAGCGGTATAGCGTCTTGCCAGTTGCCACCCTCATTAATAACCTTGAGCATTACAACTACTTGTACGGCAACGAAAAGACCAAAAAAAGCATAAGTGATAATAGGGCGCACACTACCTCGTAATGCGTTGACAAAACCCCCTGCATCAATTGCATCATGTTTATACAATCCCTCTGTTTCTTTTATCTCTGCTTGCTTATCAATAATGTTTAGCTTTAGCTCATTACGCTTTGTCATCATTTCCATTTCAACTTGCATACGTTCCAAGTTGTGTTTGTGATCTTGACTAGCTTTGAAATAATTTAAAACTTCTGGCAAAAACGATGTGCCAAAACCCAACAGACTACCTAAAAGTGTCATCATTGTTCATTCTCCATTTTAACACTTGCTGATTTACCATTGGCCTTTGCGCTGTAGGCATTGAAGCCCATGAACGCTCCCACTACCGCACTGGCACTGAGGACATAGACTGATGCAACATCTGTAATTAAACTTGCCGCTTGATCAAACCCAAGAACAGAAGCAAGCAATATAAAAAAAGGATAAATCAACATCCCTGCTAACGCAAAGCCAGTAAATCTTCGTTCTGAATTGCGCTTTAAGTCTTGGTCAACCATCTCCAATCTGGCCTGTTCCAAGCGCAGATTATCCCACTCATTTCTCTCTATGACACCATTTTTATTAGCGTCTACTTTATCAAATTCTGTCATTTTAAAGACCTAGCATGTGCTATTGCTACTTTTTTATCTTTAGTAATTATAACTACTTTTCCATTTTTGTCATATACAATATATTTATTGCGAAATTCTTTGAGGATCACCGTTCTATTTTAATACATACAACTTTAGAATTATTATTAGTAACTAATACTTTAGCTTCTTTAAGTGCCAGTTTACATGCTTCTTCACTGCTATGACTGCCAATATGATAGTGGTCAAACGTTCCGCTAATAACCTGCAACCATAATAAAACCCACATTACCAGCGCCCTTGTCTACTACCCCATAGGTAAAATATAAAAAATATAACTGCTGCACCAATGCTAAAAATTACTGCCCCAATAGCAAAATTAATAAGACTATCAATTTGCTGTTGTTTTCTGTATACTTCGGCTCTTCGTTTTTTTCGCATTTGCGCCTCTATTGCCAAGAGTTCTTCGTAGCCGCTTTTGCCGTAGTGCCACGTCACGAATTCCTTCATTTCTTCCCGAAGAGCCTGCATCTTCTTCTTATGAGCGAAAATTTCCAGCGCGTTACTGCTATCACTGCCTTTGAATGTTTTCTGCCAGAAGGGTGGATTTTTCTCACGTTCCTCTAAATTACCCCAATCGCTAAAGGCTTGTCCCCAACTTATCATTTGATTTGTACAGTCCTGGAGATCGCGGCCTGCCGCCACAGCACCCTTGAGCGCCTTAAATGCGCCGCTAGCCAAAGCTACACAACTGACGGGGTCAATCATTTTTTCATTAGCTGATGAACGTCTCTACGCATTTCTTTCTGATCTTCGCGCATTTCTTCCATCAGCTTTATAATCATGTCTGTTTTCTGCTCTAAAAGTATAACTTTAGATTTATTAGTTAAAATATTATTCATTACCCACCACGCCGCAGCAATAAATGCAGTAAAAATTGCAATTAATATTGCTGTATAATCTGACATGGTTTTCATTTTAAAATCCGTTTGCAATAAGTTTGGAAAATTCACCACTCATAAGTTTCTTTTTAACATATTCCATGAACTCTTGCGATCCTATTTTTGCACCACACTCCTTTGCCCACATTTCTGCAATGACGAAAGGAATAGATCCAGCCAAACGCATTTCGCTATTACGGTTATGACCGTCTATATTTCGCTCTTTGTTAAAATCAAGTATGCGCTGCACGTCCTGAGAACGCTGCACAATGAGTTTATCATCTTCTGTGTGGTAAGTGGTATCTAATATAGTATCGCTCATTCTGGGGCTTCTCCACCTTCCCACGCTTCATTTACGTTAGGGGTATTAGGATTATCTCCAATTAGCTGCCCTTTATTATTTCGCGCTCGTTTAGGTTTTTTTGCTGTTTTTACTTCTACCGCAAAACCATTTTCTATAAATACTTTTGCTTCTTCATCAGAAACTTCTACTTCTGCGCCTTGCTCTAATTGCTCTTCGTCGATGAAAGGTTTGCGATCTGTTGTTATTTTTATTTTCATAAAATCCTCCTTAGGTAGAGGGGCATTTCTGCCCCCCCTAGACTTTATTATGATGCGTTTACGTCTGCAACGACACCATGTGCTTTTTGCGAAGTAACTTGAAGTCCGTACTCGCAGCTTATTAGGCGGCGCTCTGACAGACCAGTTTTCGCTAATGGTTCTTGCTTCGCTGTTTGTAGATAAGCAACTTCCGCATAGTTTGGATCAAGAACAAATACGTCTGGTGTATAGTCTACACTTGACACTGTGCGGACACGCATATGACGCGATGGCACTATCTGTAACTCGCCAAAATCAGAAATGTACACATCAATAGCAGCATTTAGCTTGCTATCTTCTGCTTCCTTGTAACGTGTTGCGTTACCAGTGAATGTAGACATTTTTTGCTTTTGAGCTGATCCACAAAGTACAACAGTTGGCTGTGCACCTGCATCCCAACAAGAAGCAATTACTGTTTTAAGCAATGCTTCTGTTAAAGCACGTAGTGTACCGTCTGTTGCTGCTGCGTTGACAAACCCAGCCTCACCTGTTCCTGACGTAGTACCATTAGCACCACCAGAACCACGCGAAACGTTTGAAGTTAAGTAAGCTGGCAAACCTGCTGTTTGTCTAGCAGTACCAGATGCACCTGCGCTGGCGGCTACGTTCGCCAATAACATGGCTTCCATATCCCGCTTTAACTCGCTTAGTTTGTAAGCAACTTGCTTTGCAACCGTTTGTGCATTTGCTACACCATTAACAGCTTGGTTAGTAGATGATACTTCTACAACTTTAGCTGAAATCTGTGTGTAACCACCTTTACGAACAGCATTAGTTGGCGCTGTATTAGACAACCCCACATCGCCCTCAATTTGGCGGTTTGCGGTAGTTGCTGCCAAGTCAACTTCACTCCATTCAAAGTAGGTATTATCGACATTACGAGAACCGATAGTGCTCATAAAAATAGTTTCAGTAGGGCTTATTGAGGCCATAGCTTCAGATAAATCTTCCCGAATTGTCGTGACGTCATACGTCTCGTTTGTATTTGCTGTAACAGCCATTTTTTAGTCCTTTCGCTAAGACAATAAATAATCAGCGACACTATTAATATCGCCTTTTTGCTTCATCCTAGAACGTGCTTGTTGTTGTTTTTTCGCTGAAACATTTTCACTACGCTTTGCGCCTGGCTTAACCATTGGACGAGCGCCCTTTGATTTTTCAACAACTTTGTCTTTGTTTGCCATTAGCTTACGATAGGCAACCGCATCACGCATAATTTTGAACTCCCAACCATGAGTAAGTTTGCCAACAATTTCCTCAGGTACTCCGTAAAAAGACGTAACCGTTTCTGTAATATCTGTTAAAAGCTTCTTGCTTTTCTCAGGGTCATTCAGCTCAGGTATTTCTTTTCGTAAAGCTTCGGCTTGTTGAGCAATATATAACTCTTCGGCTTGTTGTTCTTGCGCAATTTGCTGTTGACGCAAATGATCTGCTTCGTCTTGAAACTTCTCAAATTCGGCAACTTGCTCACGGTATTGTTCCATTTTTTCCAAATAACCAAGAGGGTCACTATTTTGTAGTTCCTTTGGCGGTTTTTGTGGCATTTGTGGAACATCGCCATTGTTAAATTGTTCAAATTTTTGCAACAACTGTTCACGTTCTTGTTTAATAGAAATAGCCATTTGCTCTAACTCTTTTCGCGCTTGAGCGTTTTGTTCCATTCCTTTTTGGATATAATCTTGTCCAGCGCGGCTTCGCTTTAGCTCCCCAAGGGTTGCCTTCTTCATTACACCATCAGCTTTATATTCAATTTCGATGTCATCAGAAAGTTCCAAGGGAGCGGCTTCGCCGCCTTCAAATTCATCCTCATCTATAGTTTCTTCGTCACTGCTATAGTCAGTGTCATCCTCACTCTCAGCAACCTCTACTTCTGCCTCAGGTTCAACGTCTTGACTTGCCTCAACAGGTGTTTCAGTTTCCTCGTTCGAATTTTCGTTTTTAGGTGTTTCCATCACCATTTCTGTAACAGCGTCAATGCTGCCCTTTGTAGGTTCAGTTGCCATGCAGTGCCGTTCCTTTCTTTTCTATGAGCTTTTCTGCATTAATATCTGCTTGCAGAATATACTCTATTTCATTTAATGCTCGCAAAATGGCGTGTGCGTCCTCACGTTTCTCCACCTCACTCGCGCTGCTACTTGCGAAAACCTCTAACTGACGCTCTCGCAAATCCTTTAAAATGCTTTGGAAAATTTCATTGTTTTGTAAAGATTTAGCTCTTGAAGCCCTAACCTTGTAATCCATTTCCCATACCCATCATTTGTTCATTATGTGGCCTAGCTGCATCTTGTTCTGCTTTGATAGTCGCAGTGTCAACAGCCGTTCCATATTTGCCTAAAATCTCTGCTACTTTTACAGCTAAATCTTGCACCATTTCATCACGTTTTACATCGTCTTTCATTGCTAATTCGTGCATTTTGAATTGTTGTTCTGCTTGTGCCTTTTGTGCGTCCAATTGCAGTTTAGCCATATCAACTTGCATTTTACCTTGTGTTTTCATTTGCTCTGCCGCCAAAAATGCTTGGTTAGGATCACTTGCTGGTATTCCACCTTCTTGCTGTTGTGCTGCCATTTGTGCTTCTTGTTGCTTTTGAGCTATAAGTTGTTGTTCGCTTTCTGGCGTAACTGGCAAATAATAACGCTCTGCATTTTTTAAACCTACACTACTTAACATATCCGCTAATGTATTACGAACATTGGTCATCGTAACTAAACCATTGTTAGGTCCATATTGTTGCCAAACGCTCATTTGCATTTGTAGAGTTTCGCGCAGAACAGCAGCCTTTTCGTTTTCTCGTCCAGTACCAACACCAACATTAACAATCATATCCATGTCAGCGTTCCACGCTCTTGGATCAACAGAAACAAACTGATTGTTTAAACGTATTATTTCTTCTTTATCAGAGTTTTTTATAATGCAATTTGCAATAAGTTTAAACAACCTACGCATTCCACCCTCTGCTAAATTTCTCGCCATGACTTCTGCTTGCCCTGCTGCTCCTTCCAATGTTGCAGCTACTGCGGTTGCTGTTGCAGATTGTAATACATCAGGATCAAGCCCTTGTGCTGCTTTGGAAACGCCTGTTTTATTATCTACTAGCAAATCAAAATATTGCAGCGCAGGGAGTGTAGAACCAGCAGTAAAAGGTATAACCTGTTCACGTATTGCGTTTGGCTGTTTTACTCTGACAATGCGCCCTATTTCATTGTTAAGCAAATCATCTACTGAAACTTGCCCATCGACTATTTCTAACCCAGGATTATTTGTAAGAGCAACATTGTCTAAAACACCACGCAACATTGCCGTTGCAGCGTCTTGGTCATCCATTATTAAATCAACTAAACTACGCCCAAAAAAAGCGTGAGGCTCTGGATCAACCTCAAAAACAGCAAATGGAACTTCATCTGCTAATTCATAAGAAAGCATCTTATAGCCAGAACCTGCTAAAATAAATTGATACAATTGAGGTATACCAGTGCCTTCTGCATCAACCTTCATGTACGCCTCTGTTACAACTATCTTCCTTGAAGTTGGATCAACACTTTCATCTTCATCTTCATCAACAGCATAACCACGTCTTTCAAACTCTGCTTCTTCTTCAATAGTTGAATTTGTACCACTTAATCCTTGCAATTCATCTTCATTGTAACCCATCGCTAACAAGTCACCTATTGTCATATCAGTGCTATGACCAATCACAAAAAAATCATCAACACTACGGGCATTTCTATTTACAAAGAATTCTTCTGGCGGCACAGAGGTAATCAGAATATCTCCATCAGGAAATGTTTTGCTTAGTTTAACATCATATATAGGTGTTTCTATTTCCACACCCATTTCATCTATACTCATTTGTTGAGTAATAGTTTGTTCTAAGACCTCTACATCGTCATCATCAAGTACAAGTGTATATTCTTCCTCTGACAAACCTGTAAGTGTGTATATTTCGTTTTCTGTGCGATCTTCATACATTACTTTTGCAATGCCACATTTTTTTACCATTGCATCTTGGAAAACATCATTAAGCATACGATAACCATTGTTCTGCATAAATTTATAATTTGCATACTTGGTCATTTGCTCTGCAACTTGCACATCTTCTGGCGTTCTTGGAACAAATTCTACTGGGTTTTCTGTGCTTAAAAACACACGTTGAATAGACGGTTTTATGCCACGAACAACATCACGACATTTTGTAGCAACCACTTTAGATCTGCCTTGCTCAAACCCAATATCAACTTCACCGTCAAAATATCTTTGCGCTTTAAGCCTTGGTGTAGATATTTCGCTTTCTATAAAATCTCTAGCGTCACGGACTGCCTTTTGAATAATCCCCTCTATTGTATCTTTGTCTATAGGTTCTATGCGCATTTTATTTCCCTACTGTAGCAATTCTTGTGCTTGTGGTTGCAATGCACCACGAGCCATTAATGAAAATGCACCTGCAATTTCGTTTACTAACAAATCATTTTCCGCTTGCGTTATTATTTGCCCTGTTTGGGCTTTGTCCATTATTTGTATTATTTGTCGCGCTTGTGGGCCTTTTGTTTCTGTTAAAGCTCTTGCAATATCTGCAAATATTTTCTGTCGTTTTTCAAAACTGTATTGATCAGTCCGTCCTGTAATTGCCTTTACCGCTTCTTTTGCGGAATTAATAGGTTCACCTCTTAAAAACTGCCCTAACACACCTTCGCTTGTCAAATCTTCTATATCTCTTTGAATTGCTTGCCTTTGCGCTGTTTTACTATTTAAAGCCGTAGCTGAACGAACCTTTGCGGTTTGTGCAACTTTATCAATTTCAGCAAGTAATTGCTCTGCTTCATCCCCCATAATTCTAATAATTTTCTTACGCGCTGCATCTGAACTTGTAAGACGATAGAACGCATCCAATTGACGCGCAGCCAATTCTTGATCCGATGGCACACCTTTTACATTTTCAAGGACTGTGCGAATATGTTGCCGCATACCTAACTTTGCGGCTTCAATTTGTGCTAGTGAAGGCTCTACACCTAATTCTTCTAAAACATCACCAATTTCTGTTTGGGGCTTTAGAGCTTCACGACCCAGCTTAAATGCGTTCTGTTCAGCTATTTTTTCACCACCAAGCATAACTGCATCATCATACAAACGAGCGCCTGTTTTGGGATCAATAACAGCTTGACCAATAGCATTACGCAAATCACGCGCCAAACCACCATAAAGCAATGTTTCATCTGTTGCCTGTCCTAGTGGCCCTCTAGCATTTTCAGCCAAGCTGTTAAGGCTGCGTTTGATGTAATCTAGCTGAATGACGTTTGGCAATTCACTAAAGGAAACCTCACCATCCTCACCAACAGTAGCTTTAATTTGTTGGTTTTTTTTGCCTACAGCCCTCATCATCGCATTAGCTTTTTTAATAGCCTGATCCATAATGCTAGGGTCAACACGATCTAAAACGGTTTCAATATTCATGCCCACCTGAGAAGCATAATCAATAGGTTGTGCATACGCCGCATCATAAGCCTTTGTTCTTGCTGATGCAGTTTTTGCAGAAATCATATCTGCCGCTTGTGACGGAGTCAAAATATCTGCGCCAAGTGTTGCATCTAGTTTTTTAGATAAATCGGTTGTAACTGCTTCTGCACGCTCTTTTAAGGCACGTTCTACTAACTGTCCTTGACCACCTGTCGCGGCACTTGCATCTAATAATGCTTGCGCAGCTGGGCCTGCATCGGCAAGCATACCAACGTCACCAGCGCGTTCAAGATTTAGAATAGCCGTATCTATATCCCCACCAGCATCAAAAGCACTTTTTATAACTTCGGCTGCTTGATTACTTATTCTTAAAGCACCTGCAATCATTGGAATATCAGAACGTCTAATGATATTTGCAATATTACGCCCACCAGCGGCTACTAAAGGTGTTGCTGTTCCTAAAACAGTACCTGCTAATCCAGTTGTAATTGCACCAGTTGCTGCGCTTTTTTTGCGTTCCTCAGGCGTTGTACCTTCACCTGCACCAGAAATTGCTCCAGTTACAACACCACCTCCAGTTGAGACAATGCCACTTCTTAAAGTTGAACCCAATAATCCCGACTGTCGTGTGCCACCTAATAAATTAGCAAGTTGTGGAAATTTTTTAAGTATTGCGTATCCCTCTGTGAGACCCACACCTAATTGGCTAAATAATGTCTCTACTGGCCTTTCACTTGCTTGCGCTTTTTGAATTGCCCTCAAAGCGTCTCCTGATTTGCCACCAACCACTGTATCAACAAATTCGTCTAACCAAGTACCACTTCCAAAACCTAATGCTTGTGAAGCTGCGACAATTGGGCCTGTGAAGCGACCAAACGGACTTTGTTCTTCTGCTTCTTGCAGTAAACCCTGCTGTACCATTGAAGTTGATAAGCTGCCTGCTGTTGCTCCTTCTTTAAATGCTGCAATTTTTTCGGGATCGCTAGTGCTATAGGAAGGTGACACAATTACTTCTCGCCCATCAGGATATTTAAGAAGTGCGCTTCCTTCCGCTTTATTACGCATTTCTACAATCGGTGTCGTAGCTAAATTTATTTTTTCTGATTGATCTAAAGCATCCTTTTCGGATGTTGCAACGATCCTAACAATGTTACCTGTTTCCCCAATGCGCACATAATACGGTTTCCGCTCAGCCATGCTTTAATCCACTATAGTGTTTTTATTTTCAGACGGTGGTGATGAAGCTTCGTCACCAATGATTTGTTGCTGTAATGCCTCTAACTGTTGATTTGCATATGCTGCACCTTGGCCTGCCGATGCTTCCATGAGCCTAATAGCCAATTCTCTATTTGCGCGTTTTTGCTGTATAATTGCTTCTGTGTCTCCAGGTTGTGGAAAATATTGTTTTTCTGCACTATCAAATTCACTAGCAGCAATTGCAGCACCTGACTCCCTCCGCAAAACCGCATTTACAAAGTTACGCTTTGCTTGGTCATATGATTTATATTCTTCTGTTGTAAGATAATTACCCACCAACGGAATATTCTGTGCTATCCGTTGCGCAAAATCAGTACCTTCACGTTCAACCAAATTTAAAATGTTTTGTGCCTGTTGCATACGGCCACTATAAATTGTTGAAGTACCTTGACCCTCCGTTAGCTTAAGCATAGATGGGTCTATATTACTAATAGTTTCATATTGCCCAGTAGTGGGATTAAACCTAGTCATAGTTGCCGTTGTTGGCGCTGAAAAAATAACTTTTCCTGTTCTTCTGTCAATTAAATTTTTGCCTACAACTACAAAGTCTCCTGTTTGCGATTTTCTGTACGCTTCGTAAACTTGACCTGGTGGCATGCCTGACCGTATTGCTTCTGCAAACATTTCACCATCAGGCTGTGAAGCCAACCAATCGGCAGTGCGGTTACGCTGTTGTTGTTCTTGTTGTCTTACAATATCTCTACCAGCTTGCTCTGCAACACCTTGAAACAATCCTGATCTATCCAAAGATGCCAATGTTTGCCTTGTTCTAGGATCACGTAAAAATCCCATTAAGCCCCTTGGCTGTCTTTGCATTTGCTGCATTTGCATTGCTGTTAGTTCTTCTGCCATATTTTACCCCAATATTTTATATAGGTAGCCCAGGTAATCCACTAAAGGCACTTAAAATACCAAATAAGCCAGGTGTGCCACCAGTTTGCTGACTTACCGTTGGTAAACCACCTAAAATACCAGTGCCTGTTTGTAGTGCCATTGGACCATACCCTAAATTTGCAGATGTTTGCGCACGAGCAGCATCTAGTAATGCTTGCTGTTGTTGTCTTGCACGTTCTGCGGCTTGTTGTTGCATGCGAAGACCTTGCATACCTTGACCAAAAAGTTGACTTCCTAAACCAGTTAAACCTGCTGCTCCGCCTTGTTGTATTCCAGCGCCACGAAACTGACCGCCATATAAATCTGCTCTTGTTGCTTGTTCTCTTGCTGCCGCAGCTTCTTCAGCTTGACGATTGGCAATATCCGCAGCATATCTCTGACCAATATCAAACTGTGCGGCTTGTTGCGCTTGTTGAAATGCTTGTTGTCTTTGCTGTGCTGATAATGCGGATGCTTGACGTAACGCCTCACCTGCCAGAACGCCTTCTTGTACTGCCTGCCGTGAACCACCAAAAGCCCCTGCACGTTGTGCTTGTGCTGCTAGATTTTCTGACGCCAGTTGACGCTGTCTTTCAATGTCCGCCTGTCCTGTCTCAATAACTTGTTGAGTGTACGGAGACATATATTGACCATATTGAGTACCAGCAAGTTGCCCTGCTTGTATTGGCGCACCAGCAACACCGACTGCTTCATATGGTGTAGCTTGAAATTCACCTAACCGACCGTAAATATCACCAGCTTGAGTTTGATACCTTTGCGCTTGACCAAATACGCTAGGAGCTGGTTTTGCAACAGGACTAGCTATCATCTGCCACCTCCAAAAATTCTGCTAATAGTTGACCTAAAACCTCTACCACCACTTGGATCTGCTGACGTTCTGTTACCTCTAGCTACTGGCATTCTTGATCGCGTTACTGCACCAGAGGTTCTTGTTATTCTACTACCATCAGACAAATTTCTAGCATTAACTCTGTTTGGCATTCGTGAAACAAGTTGCGAAACTAACCCACCAGTGCTTCTATTTGATGGGTCCATATTTCTGCGATTTTGTCTTATTCGTTCTCTATTTCGTCTGCTTCGTCTGCGTCTGCGTCTGCGTCTTTCTCTTTCTTCCTCTTCCTGATCTACAATAGGCTCTGTTACCGTAGTACTGGCACCCATTGGCATGCCTGTTACTGGATCAATAAAAGGTTGCCTTAAATAGTCGTACTGCCCAGGGTATCTTTCAGCAAACGACTGTTCCATACCAGTTTGAAAAGGCTGAGAAGTATATACATCCATACCACCAATGTTTGTTGTAGGCATACTTGGTGCTGCAACTTGACTTAAACCTAAAGTACCTAATAGTTCATTTGTTCCACTATACATTGCTGGCTGATCCATCGCCATATATGTAGGTAAATTTACTGGCCCAGCCTGATACTGTCGCATCATTTGCTCAAGAAAATAGTCTCGTGCCTGTTGAATTCCTGGCTCTAATTGTCCTTGAGACGGCTTGCCAAATAAAAAATCCATTATTCCCATTTTACTTCTCCAAAACCTCATTTACCTTATAGCACAATTTATACATATTTACACCCCTTGACGCCATTTCGTTACCACGTACTCAATGCGACTCGTTTCCAGATAGCTGTCGACCCATCATGTGAACCTGTGCAAATATATATATAATTTGTATCCCAAGCGATCATATTAGCAACATCTCCAGCAGAACCGACACTTGAAGCAGGCGCCGATTGTTGTGTTGCAACTTGTTTAAATGCGTTTGTAGAAGAAACAACAACATATTTATTTACTCTATCCCATAACAAAACACCATCTTCTGCGGCAGAGCTATACTGATCTTTTGCATCTAACTGATTTAACGCTTTGCCTAAATATCTGCGTATGTTTTCAGCCCATTGTTCTAAATTTTGCGTAAGAGGTGGTACTGCTCTCATCTTCGCCCACCGCTTATTGCATCTAACCTCATCACACCTACACGCCAGTCTGAAGCAGAATTACCACTTACACGCATTCTAACTTGCCGACCTGTAAATCGCACACTTGTTGGGTTTGCCATGTTAAATGGCCCATGACTGTTTTCTGTATCTGTAGGGTAAAAACGTGTTTTAAATGTTGCATTTACATCACCAAGTGTTTTTTCGTCAGGAATAAGCTCTGTTACCGACATTACTTGATCGCCTACGCCAATCGAAATCGGGCCTGTTTCTGCAAATGGTGTGGCAGAACTGTAATTAAAACCAACTTCTTGTTCATATAAAACACCATCAGGAGCAATCCAAAATGGTTGCCTAAAAACTCCACGATCAACACCAGCCGTTCTTGCTAAATCACCTGTCATCCAAATATTTTCGTTATAATCAAATGCTACATAACGATCACATTCCGTACTTGAGCCGCTTGGATAAAACCACCAAATCTCATTATACCGACCATTTACAACACAGCTAATTTTAGAGCTTTGATCATTGTTTATGTCACTAAATACATAGTCTGCAACTTCACAAGGTATTTCACGAACCGCGCCACCACTGTAAATAAAGAAGCTCCTATTGCCCATCCAAATTACACCAGCGTCTACAGAAGCAACAGCGTTTGTTGCAACTAAACCGCATGATGTGCCGACACGCTCAAACCCATACACAAATGGTGGGCCTTGGTATGTCATGGTATGTGCATCTTCGGTTGTAAGAATAAGTGACTGACCTCTTGTTCTTACGCCTCGCAAAATTGTACCATTGGTTTGTATAATAATATCACCAGCTTGGTTGGTTGCTGCTGGTGTCCAACTTGTATTATCTTCTTGGTCTGACCACTGAACTTTTCGCGGATCACCACCAGCGCCAAAACAAACAACAAAACGCTCTTCTGTAACCATCATAGCAGTATTATTTATTGGAGCATTTGCTACCTGTGCAGCAACGGCTGAAGCACTTAATTGCCATTCGTAAATTTTACCATCATCTGCGGTGCATCCTAAAAGATACTCACCCCAATTTTCTAAGCACCAAACTGTTGCTCTTAATACTGTGCCAGTGTCTTGCTGTGGAACGCCATACAATCCGTTTCCATATGTAGATGCACCATACCCAGTAAAAATATCTGCATCAACTCGTCCAGCAGTAAAACTTGTTGGCGTAATATCTGTAACAGCATTACCAGCAGTCATCGCAAAAAGTTTGTTATGAGTGCCAAATGCTACACGTCTTTGGTTACTATTATCTTCCCAAACTAACATGCTGCGAACAACACCAGTTATATCAACACTGCCACGTTGACGCCATCCACCGATAGGACGCAGCGCACCTTCTTGCCAACGAACTAAATTTGCATCACGCCATCGACCCTGCGATTGGTAATCTGTACCGTTTCGATATTGCCCAGAAGGTATATTAAGCGGTATTAGAGCCATTTGTTTCTCCGTAATCAGATAATGTGCTTTTTTGAAAAAACAGTTACAGGATTTTGATCGTTACTTGGCGCAAGTATACTTGTAATTGCTGCTTTATTGTATGAAACATCTAAGTCAAACGTACCAACATCAGAGGTTGTTATTGTTTCTGTACCAACTGAATAACTTGATGAAGTTGAAGTAGAATTGCTTGATGAAGCAGACGAAACAGCACGATCTTCTACAATAATATTAGTTAAATTAGTGCTATATGAAAAAGGTGCAGAGCCGCCAAAACTAGTGTAAGGAAAACCCGTAGTTCCTGTTTTTGATGCGTCTATTGGCAATATAAGCGTTGTTATACCTTGCAAACCTTGAAACGTCATATACATCTTGCCACCAACAATAAAGGTATTCATAGCGTTACCAAAGCCTGCTGGAGTAGAGTAAATATGCAAATCCCAATCAAAAGTTCCTGATGTAGACATTTTAACCCAAGTCATGCCAGTGGTATCTGTCGATACGATGCGGCTTTTTGCGCTAATGTATAGATCACTATTGTAGAAATGCACATTTAATGGCGTAAACTCAGAACCTGATAGGCTAATTGTACGCTCCCAAGCAACAGAACCATTACTGACACTTAACGCGGTAACTATAAAATCAGGATTTTGTGACGTGCAGTATAAATAATTTGCGTCTGCTGCAACTATATTTTTACAATATGTATTGACCTCACGAACCCATTGCTGAGTACCAGAGCTATTAAACTTCATAATTTTATTAGTAAAAGTCGGCGAAGCGCTGCTGTTTGTTGTATGACGTAAAGAAACATATGTATTACCACTACTGTCGGCCACCATTTGCTGCTGAGAGCCAAAATTAGCGTTTTCTACGCCAGAGCTTGTGTGCGTTGCTTTTTGTGGTTGTAAATATTTTGCCCACTGTATTGTGCCAGAAGAATTGTACTTTGTTAAATACGGAAACTCATAACCTCCCGACTCTCTAGTAAAACCACAGCCATAAAAATTGTTACTACTATCACCAGCGCCATGAGTAATAGTTGTATACCCACCATCACTATATTGGATTGAATTACCACGACCCTTTGCAAATAAGGTTAGCGACCCATCTGTTACATCAATATCAAAAACATTAAATATTTGCCAAGCGTTTACACCACCTGGGTCTGTAAGAGTAACAGTATATGCTGCTTTAAGTGTTCCATTTGCATATGGAACAAAAATAGCATCAGGATTATATGTTCCACCTCCAGCAGGCGTTAAGCCGTTATTTATACGAATGTGTTGTAAAGCTGATAATTTATTATAACAGTGCACACCAAAGCCAGGCGATCCACTCATTGCAACAATTACGTTTCCACTGCTATCAGCAAATACACCGTCAGGGCTATCACTTGGGTCTATTGGATTATTAAAATATTTAGTATTTGCAATCCAATCTGTTACAGTATCTGCTGCAAACAATACTATGTTGCTAGCATTACTCATGAAAAGTTAGCCCCTCCAAGAAACCCATACCAAGTTGTGCCACCATCGTGAGTTAAAAAGCCATAAATATATGTTTCACCACTTAATGGGTAGTCTGGCACAATCCCATTTGACCACTGAACTGATGAAGGCCAAGTCAGTGCATAAGTTCCACCACCTACAACTTTTAAAACAAAGGTATAAGCTGTGCCTGATGACGGAGCATTTGAAAATGTAAAAGTTGTTGCGCCTGATGTTGACAATGTAAATACATTACCATTTTCACAATTTACCGTTGGCGTTGTTCCCGATAAAGCCACAACAGTTTCGTTATAGCTTTTAGCTTTCAACTCTTCACTTAAATTTACATCACCGTTTGCATCTGCCGTTACTGCTTTTGATGCCTCTGATGTTCCAAGCGTTGTAACATCTAAATAGTTTAATTCTGCCGTTGTAGCAGTTACACCGTCCAGCTTGTTTAGCTCTGCTGTGGTTGCAGTAACTCCGTCAAGTAAATTAAGCTCTGCTGTAGTGGCGGTAACACCATCCAGAATATTTGCTTCTGCTGCTGTTATTGTAACCGCTGTGCCACCAATTTTAAATAAACCAAGGTCTAAATTTGGCTTAATAGCCGTTGTTCCACCAAGCAAACCATCAATAGTATCATAATTTGCATTTGTCTTGGTGCCCCACGTATCTTCTGAAGCCCCTACTTCTGGTTTTGTCAGACCATATATTGTTGTTGTGGTATCTGCCATATCATTTTCCTATGCGTCAGTCCAAATTGTTGTTGCGTCTGTTGTGTTTGTCCATTTAAACTCAGTTAATACGCTGACATTACACTGAATTGGTATTGCTGTCACCACGTTAAACAAAAGTTGCCCAGTACCAGTAACAGTAACTCCTAAAGGTATTGCTGATGCAACAGATACAGTTTTTGCTGCTGATATTGTTGTAGAGCTTGTTATAGGGATAACAGATGCAACGTCTTTAACTAAATTAGCAGCAGCAGTAACGCTGACTGTATTTGCTATTGTAGAAGCTACATTGGAAACTTGATTAAGACTGCCTGTTAAAGCAGAAGTAATGGCAATGTTTGCTGCGGCAGACTTTGGGTCACCTTCTGCATAACCTTCAAGCCAATATTCTGGTTCTACATAATATGTCATCTGTTAACTCATGACGGCTCAGTTGGGTAATTTACAGTGAATGGAAAACCAGATTGACTGGTCACATCACGCAAGCTCTGTCTGTAAGTTGCCCATTCCGCTTTCTTTTCATCAGTAAGTGGGCTATCTGCCATTTGCGTCCAGTCGCTTTGCTCTAACCTTGCGCCTCTTTCTGCTCTTACCAACGAAGCCTCAAGCGTTGTTCTTTCATTAATTGTTTCTGCTGAAGCATCTTGTATCGTCCATTGCTGCACCCAATTGCCGTCTTGCAAAACAGGATTACTTTCAACTATATTTTTTGTGTGATCTGCTGAAGGCTGATCGCTTGGCTGAACCTCAAAAACATTATATGAGTTCAGAACTTCTGCTGACAATGTTTTAGGGAAAGACACATTTGGATGCGCCTGTTTTAACAAATTTATAAAATACGGATATTGTGAAACCGCACCATCAGCTATCAAAACATACATGTTTTATCTCCTAATCTGGACTAAAAGCAACTCCGTAAAGACCTAAACCGCTTATAGAAAAAGTTGTTGCTTGAGAAAGGCTGCCTGCTGTTGTGTGATCTGCTAACAGCAAGTGATCACCTTCACAAGTAACAACGATGTATTGCCCATCATTGCTAAAATCTACTGACCTTGCCGAATTAGGCGTATTGAGGCTTGCGGCCAACGAAACAGAACCAGCAGTTGTGTGGTCAATTAAACGTAAACCGTTTGTGGAACTGTCTTGAGTAAACGCAATGTAGTCACCTAATCCACTAAAACAACAAGCTCTACCCCTAGCAAGCGTAAGTGTGGCTGCACTTGATACACTACTACCACTGCGACTTAATAACCTAAAATAAGGAGACCCATCTTGTGCAACCGCTATATAATTATCATCTGGAGAAAATGTGCAGTTTTTACCAGATAATGGCAATTCTCCTACAGTAGAAAATGTTGTACCGCTTGATAAATTACCAGAACTGTTA
>Ga0209645_1000189_pt1 | contig 32778 bp, 34 predicted proteins | sample ETNvirenome_6_30_FD_184070 | JGI IMG/M metagenome (GOLD analysis project Ga0209645, IMG submission 184070) | Marine viral communities from the Pacific Ocean - ETNP_6_30 (SPAdes) (version 2) | ecosystem: Environmental > Aquatic > Marine > Oceanic | place: Pacific Ocean | collected 2013-06-19
ACTACTGAAGAGAAAGTATTCTTTGACCTTGAAAAACTGCGTGATGGTTGTTATGGCAACCGCACAGTTCTCTACATTACCGAAGGTAAGAAAGAGACTGATAAGTGTAGCAAACTGTTTACCAAAAAACTTATCAAGTCTCAAGAGAAGGGAGAGATTGCAGAGAATGTTTATGTTCTCCCTTATAGCCAACTGACTAAAGATCTTCTGGTTGAAGTTGCATCTCAACACAAAAACTGATAGAATACATCAATTAGGCACTCACCAATGAAGACATCCATTCAACCAATGTTTAAGTGGACTGGTTCTAAACAGCGTATGTTGGAACAGTATGCACCACACTTTTTCCCCGAGGAAGACTTCAACCAGTTCGTTGACTTGTTTTCTGGTGGACTCACTAACTCTCTGTGGGTTTATGAGAAGTATCCGAACAAAAACTTTGTGGTGAATGACTGGAATGGTGAGTTGACATTGTTGTATGCTACCTTGGCAGATAGCAGCGATGAAGTTATTGGTGAGTGGTTCAAATGTGTTGAGAAATGGTTGAGTCTTTCTGAAGTAGAAGACCGTAAGGCATATTATTATGACTTGCGTGAGATCTATTGTCTTCAAAATGAAGGTAAGTCTGATGTATATCTGTCTGCACTATTGTTGTTCATGTTACAAGTGAACTTCAATGGTATGTGGAAAGCATACAAGAAATGTAATGAGAGATATTCTACACCTCCTGGAACTTGTTTGCAGAAGCAAGCATTTTTTGATGTGAATAAAATCAAGAATGTTGCATCTTTCCTTCGGAAGGCAACTATCACAAATGGTGACTTTGCTGCTTATCAACCAAAGTCTGGCGACTGGCTATATGCTGACCCACCATATCGTGACAGTATTGTTCTCTATCAAGGTGGTTTTACTGAAGACGACCAAGTTAGGTTGGCACGTTATCTTACCGAGTCTGGATGTATGTTTGCTTACTCAAATAAGGACATTGGAGATGGATTCTATGAGCGTAACTTTGAAGGTTGCAATGTGTTAGAAATGTCTGCCAAATATACTGCTGGACGTGGTACATCAACTCTGGATGTGAAAGAGGTTCTTGTTACTAACTATGGATGAACTGCATAAGAATGGTTTTCCATGGAGGTTAGAGAATGGCAAAACTGTATGTCATTTTCAATGTAAAGAACACTTGCAAAAATATATTGATAGGTATAAACTAAAAGCAAAACAATGCAACATCAGTAATAAAGATGGAGAACCCTTTGAACCCCGTAAAAAACACAAGAGAGACGTGGAATCGTCAACTGGAAAAAGTAGTAACCGAGGTGCAAGTTCAGTTCGGAAAAGAAAACCCCGCATGGATTCCACTGGAAACACTACTCGCAATGCAAGAAAAAAGAAGTAATTAAAGTTACTCACCTCCAAAGTGTCCTTATAGTGTAAGCACTCAACCAACACAATGGGAACCCGCTCACGCATCGGTATTCAACTTCAAGATGACTCTATTCTTTCTGTTTATCATCATTGGGATGGTTATCCTCAGTGGTTGGGTAAAACACTCAAGGCACAATACAATACAAAGGAGAAAGTAGCAGAACTCATTGATGGTGGTGATATGTCAACCTGTTGGGCAGATGAGATCTGGGGTAAGAAACTTCCTGAGGGTGAATATGCTCCTGAGTATTATTCTGCTCGCGGTGAGAATTGCCCTCCTAGTTTGATGAAATTCAATGAGTATCTGAATAAGAATAACAATGAAGAATATGCTTACATTTTCCGTAACAATGAGTGGGTATGTTATGATATGAACGAGTTCAACGATAAGGAACCTGAACTGACTGAAATTCCTGCCTGATTATTACTCACCTCCAAACTGTTTTATTATTGTAAGCACAACACTTATGGACTGGTTCGACGACAATCAAGTTGAAGAAATGGAAAACTTTGACTTTGTTTCTGAAGATCTTGAAGACATGATCGAAGAGCAAAAAAAGTTTAACATGAAAGAGTACCTCAACGGCAACATCGACTACTGAAAACAATGACTGAAACTGTAAACGTCCTTCCACATCTTCAAGAGCTCAAGACTCTTTGGCGGCAACAAGATTTCCGCTACACTAAAGACCAACGTGAGCAATATGATATGCTTATTGCAGCACGTCGTGAGCGAGTAAAATACTTTTATGAAGCGGGTTTGGTTGCGAAACCTGGCGAGCGACTGAATAAGGAGCAACAGGAAGAAGAAGACAGTTGAATATCTGGCACCCTGGTGTCCCCATAGGGGCATCGGGGTGTTATTATAATAAATAACAGGAGACAAACACTACTCCAGATGAAAACCTTCTCTCAATTTATCACTGAAGTCTATGATAAGGATGTGATGGGTTCATCCCAGATCAAAAAGTCTGGGGAAGGTGGACGCATCGGAGCAGAAAGGAAGAAAAGTAAACCCGAACGCCGCAGAATGAAGGCAGTCGGTGGTGGTAAGATGGAACCCGTAGAATATAAAGACAGAAAAGATATTGGTCAGCAACGCCAACGTTCTGCAAGAGAGCAACAACCAACGCAAGAACGTGGTAGTAAAGAAGTCGCAAAAACATATGCAGATAAAGTAAAAGAAAGAAGAAGAGCAGAAGCAAGAGCTAGAGCAGCAGCAAAAGCATCTGGTGGTGATACTAAAGCAGCGTCAAAAGCAGCAAAGACATCATCTAGAGAAGCAGAAAAAGCAGCAACTAAACTCTTAACAACTAAAAAGAAAGAAGAGAAGAAACAACCATCAAAACCACGTCGCGACTGGAAAACCACTGATGGTGGTGGAATGACTCGCAAGGAGAGAGATGCCGCTAGAAATAGAGAAAAAGGTGCTGCATTGAAAGCACGCAAAGCAGAACTTATTAAAGACTTCACTGAAAAGAATGGTCGTCCACCTAAAGGTGCAGAACGTACAAAACTCATTGGTTTAGCACACAAAGCAGTAAAAGCAGGCGTCTGATTGTTACTCACCTTGAAAACGTTCCATTGATAGGAACGCCACCAGACACCCCCACAAGCGTCTCTAACACTATGAAACAGGTTTCTATCTACGACTATACCCTTGTGAATGTAATTCAACGCTTGGAAGAAGCAATAGAGGTAACTTACGCTGCACCAGATAACCCAGAGCAGGGCTATCCTTATGCTGCTGGATACTCACGAGCAGCAATGCAGGGTGTTCTTGAGTCTTTGCGTCCTTATTTGGAAGAATAAAAGTTACTCACCTCCAAAGTGTCCTAGTAGTGTCCCAAACAACAAACCACATGACCGAACGTCCCGAAGTTCTCCTGTCCCGTGCAGATTACATCGAAGACATTAAAGTTCGCTGGGAAATTCATCAGTTTGAAGTAAAAAAACTTCAAGAAGATATTTCTCTGTTGGTAAACTGCTTGGTCGATAAGGCATACTATATGTCAACCGACCGATAAGATGAAAGGAGGGTATCACTACCCTCTTTTTTTGTGCCAATGTCAATGTTACTCACCTCCAAACTGTTTTAGTAGTATGAAGAACACTCACATTGAACACCCCGAAGACTCTATCCTGACTGGAGATCTTTCGGTTCTTGACTGGTTTGCAGAACCCGATAGCTACATCAGTACCAAGATTGATGGTGCTCCTGCTATTGTTTGGGGTACAGATCCTGCGACTGGTACATTTTTTGTTGGAACCAAAGCAGTATTCAACAAGGTAAAGATTCGCATTGCTCACACTCATGAAGAAATTGATACGTTCTATCAGGGTAAAGTTGCGCGTATTCTTCACGCTTGCTTTGACTGCCTACCTCGCACAACTTCTATCATTCAAGGTGATTTTATTGGTTATGGTGGTAGTGATACTTATCGCCCCAATACGGTTACTTACATCTTTCCTGAAATAATTGCAGAGGATATTATCATTGCACCCCACACCATCTATGTGGCAAAAGGTGACCTTCGTAATGCAGTTTCATCGCCGTTGATACTTTCTCCCAAAAGCACTGATGAATGTTTGTTTGTGAAACCTGAGGTTTCATTGAACCCTTATCGTGAAGATCTGGGAGACATTTGTAACTTTGCCAAACAAATGGCAACACTATGTCACTCTTCGTTTTTGGATGACAAAACTGCTGCAAAAGTCAAAAAACATATCAATGACTGCATCCGTAATGAGAATGTCATTGATGAGAATGAAATTGCAGAAAAGTTTGACATTGACATCAATGTGATGCGTTTGTGGAAGTTAGTTGCAACTATCAAGGATGATTTGTTCTGCTTCATTGATGAACGCGACGACATTGAATGTATGATCGGCAACATGCACACTTTGCATGAAGGTTATGTCATCACCAACAAATATGGTATGTTCAAAGTTGTTGACCGTCAAGAGTTCAGTCGTGCAAACTTCATCATGGAGAAAACTTGGTGAGTTAAAAGTTACTCACCTCTAAACTGTTCTAGTATTGTAACGCCTCAACATTATGCCTACTGAATTTGCTGACTTCGTTGCAAGTCAGGATGCTCGTAAAACTATTCAAGAAAACATCGAAAAGCACTGTCTGACGTTATGTGATGCTCTCCAGATGGATTTTAACAAGAGGGGACACACTCTCGAATACAAGTTCTACATCGAAAGTGGTAGAAAGTATCACAAAATTGTGATGGAAACTGAATCAGGTTCCCGTAGCGCTCACGCTTTTGTTGATAAGAAGACTGGTGAAGTTTACAAAGCAGCATCATTCAAAGCACCTGCAAAGCATGTTCGCTACAACTTAAACATCATTTCCAGTCGTGAAGAATGTTTTGCCCGTGCAGACTGGGCAGGAGGTTATCTCTACATCCGATGAAATACTCTCGTTCCGATCTTATCAATGCGTTATGTGCAGAGTGGGACTATCTCTGCCATGATGACTTTGACCCTGAAAATGATCAAACAACTGAAGAATACCGTGAAGAACTTCAAAACTACAGTTATGAAGAGTTAGTAGAAGAAACTAGCACTGGTGAAGGTTACACTCTCAAGCAATTCATGGAGAACTGGTTATGATTTATGACATCAGAGTTCGTCCGCAAGTAGGACAAACTGACTTGTTTCAACCTTACATTGAAACGGTTGAAGCTTTGACTGCTCACGATGCAATTTCAATGGTACAACGTAGGAACCCTGGTTGTCTCGTACAATGTGAAGGTTCTTATAATGAACCGCGTGAAAGTTCTGGAGTTGGTGACATTGTAAGTGCCACAGGTTGGATGATATTGTTAGGGTTTATTTTTGCAGTTTGGCTTGCAATTGAGTATTGGTACATTGTTATACCTTGTGCTGTTATTCTAGTTGTTGCTATGTTGAGTGTAAAGTTTACCGACTAAAAGTTACTCACCTCTAAAGTGTTGTAGTTGTATGGACATCAAAACTTACCCGTTGTTTTCTGAACTTGACAAGATGACAAATGCTCGAAACAAAGTAGTACAACACCTTTCGATTCCTGAAAACCGCATCAACTATTCGTTTCATTTTCTTGACAACTTCAACGATACATTTGTTGACTGCAAAAAATGTTATGATGCGATAGCAAAATGGTCTGAACAACTTGACACATCAGAGGCACATTATTGATGCAAACTACCACTGCAACATATAAAATTGAGGTGACAACTGATGAGGGTTCGTTATCATTTTTAAAGGTAATGCCCACCAAACCAAAAACATCAAAGGGTATTAAGTCACAGAATACAAAGTTATCGAAGTGGGTAGAAAAACAGTATCCTAACTTCACTGAATACAACATTATTCCATTTGACTGATGATTACTTCCAAGTCCCAAATGCTCAACATCATGAAAAACTGTGATGGAGCAGATACTCTCACCCGTGAGGAGAAGTTTCAAGTATTCTGCAATGTATGTGACAATATGTTAGCAGAAGGAAGAATGTCCAAAGCAAACCATAAACGATGGACAAACATTTGGTGAGATAAAAGTTACTCACCTCCAAAGTGTCCCTGTAGTGTAAGCAACCATTCATCTCATGAAAACAGTCACACTCAAGCGTAGCGAGTGGGAGTGCTATATTGACACTCCCGACGCTGTTATTGACACTGTGAACACTTTTTTCACTTTACTTCTTGCCGACAATGATGATGCAGTCAACGCTCAAAGTGTGATGTATCGTTATTTGAAAGCATATCAAGAATGGGGTTTTTGTGATAGTGAGTGCAACGAAGTTGTGACTCGTACTATCAACAAACATTATGGAACTTCATTAGACCGTTGGGCATGTTTAGCGTTCTGACGCTTTACATAGTCCTTCTTTTTTTTGTCCTTTAAAGTTACTCACCTCTAAACTGTTCTATTATTGTCCGCACCACTTCTGTCATGAACACAACTATTCTACTTTGTGAAGAACTTGGTTGTGCCTATTCAATAGATTCTGAAGGCACAATGTATTATTCACCTCTTGAGAATAATTCCTGGACACTTGAAACTGATGACTGGTCAGAAGTAGATTTTATGAGTCTTTTAGGTGAAGAACAATACATTCAAGATACGGTGAATAAGTGTCATGAACAACTCATCACTATGATGAAGTCAGTGGGGGAGTATTACCAGAAATAAAAGTTACTCACCTTTAAACTGTTCTAATAACGTACCGCACTTCTTCATCTTATGCAAGTCACTAACTCTGCTGTCATTGTTGACTATTTCCCCGAAGCATTTGTTGCCGAGTCTGATGACATCAAAGGGATGAAAGTTACCATCCGACGTTTCATCAAACGAGTGCATTTCCGCGCTAATGGTATGAAGTCTTATAGCGTAGTTAAAGCTACTGATGCGAAATATGATTGGAGTGCTCGTATCAACAACGGTTCACAAGTTACTGGTTTCAATACAGACAAAATGCCACAATCTGAGTATATGCCGATGATGTGCTGATGCTATATTTCTTGTCCGTTATTGTTATTATTGTTTCTCTATTATCATGACTGAAACCAAAGACAACATCATCAACCGCGATGAACTTCAAGCATCATATATCAACCAAGTTTTGGATGATATGGACATCAAAGATATGATGGCGATTCTTTATGATTATATGGACGTTGAGTTTGATAAGTATTCAGTTGATGAATTGATAGAAGAAGTTGAAGAGTATTATCCACATCTTTTGGAGGAATAAAGTTACTCACCTTGAAAGTGTTGTAGTTGTATGAATGACACTATGAAAAACAAAATGACTTTCCGCTATGCACTTTCTGTTCTTGAGGAACAATTTGACTCCACATATCGTGGCATTGCAACTGTTAAAGAAATGACAACAGATTTACAATCTGCCATTGCATTTGAGGGTGAAAAACCCGAGACTGTTTATCATCGGTTTGAGACTAAAGTTGGTCCGAATCGTATTGTTAAAGAGGATCAAGTTATTGCACTTGCACAACATTATGTTTAAGATTTTCACGTCTTAAAAGTTACACATAAAACTCTTATTCTCATCGAATAAAAGTTACTCACCTCCAAAGTGTTCCAATAACGTAAGCAACCATTCATCTCATGCTCAAAGGTCAAGAACTCCTCAACGCAGTTTCACTCTACACTCAACAAGGAATGTCCCGAGTTGATATGTGCCGCGCCTGTGGTTATGAAGTAGATGGAAAGGCAAAGTTCACTGCTTTTTATGAGTCTATTATGGAAGCAAAAGGTATCACAACCGCTGCCGTTGCTGAACAACAAGACGAAGTAATTGCAGAGGATACTAACAACCAAGAGACTATCAATGAACTCTTGGAAGACTATCCCGCTGCTGCTATTGAGGAGTTTATTGAATACTTCGGTGAAGGTAGTATTGACTCCTTTACTGATGCTTACCAAGGTCAAATGTCAGGTGCAGAGTTTGCAGAACAACTCACTACTGATTGTTACTGTCTCGACATTCCTGCCTTCCTTTGTATTGACTGGGAAGCAACCTGGAATGAACTCTCCCATGACTATGTTGACCTCGGAGGTTACATCTTCTGCTGTAACTTCTGATAGGTAGTAAACACTCTAAAAGCAGTCCTTTTGTGCCATTATACATAAGGATTGCTCTTTTTTTATATTAAAAAAGGTTTTTTAAATGTATTTTGATTGTTTGTATCGAGTCTAACATTATGAAGAAGAAGTTACTTAAGAGGGTATCTGAAGGGTCTCTAGAGTATCTTCCGAGGTACTTTATGCCTCTCTAAATGTCTCTTATGCCTGCCACTTTATGTCTCTCTAAATGTGTCAGTACCTTGTGATCTTAGCCCGCACTCTATCACAAGAGCACAGAAATGTCAAGCACCCGCTCATAAGTTTTCCCGGGACTTGACACGCAAAAAACATAAGCGTCCCTCATAAATAGCGGTTATGAGGTTGACATATAGAGACGCTTATTCTACACTGTAACAGTCTTCACACCACTCGGAGAATCATGCCTGCTATCTATCAACAAGCACAGAAGCAACGTTATCGCATCACCTTGGATATTGAGGCATTGGGAGATTTCGACCCCCATAATATCAACTGGGAAAGGTTGTTCCAACTTGAAGGTTCTGAGAGGTGTGATGCTTATGTGGAGGACCTGAGTACACCTGACACCTGGTGATTATAGTGCTTCATTATTACTCACCTTGAAAGTGTCCTTATAGTGTAAGGGTCACACATTTCCACGTCATGAACACCGCCACCAACCTGGTTAGTATCATTGAAGACCTCGAATCTTTGGGTGTTACTCCCAAGGTGAAAAAACTGAAAAGCACTATCAAAAAGACCCGTAAGTCTGCACTGGGTAAGACTAACAGCAGTGGCAAGAATGCACTAGGTACACATGACACCAGTAAAGGATCTTATGTGGGCAGTGGTGACATCTCGATCGGTTCTGGTCGTATGGGTACACTCAACCCCGTGAATTCTTTGGGTCGTCAGTATACTGGTGATAAGGCAAAGGTCGCCGCTATCTATAAGCAACAGGTCGCCGCTGATCGTAAGGCAGCAGCACTTGATCGCCTCGCTGCTTGATACAAACTGGGCAGCACAGTAAGTGTTATAAGTCCCAGTTATTACACTCCGTTCATTAACACTCTCTTTTTTTATTATGTCCCGCGAAGTTGCACTTGGTATGCTGCGAGTTGGTAACACTGGTGATGATATTCTTCAGATCCTTGATGTTATCGTAGCAGATATTGAGTCTGAGAAAACTGTGAATGAGATTGCAGACATTCTGTTCTGAGTGACACTTATGAGGGGCACGGTGGTTGACACTTTGTCCCTTTATGTGTTATGATGGCAGTATTCGTATTCGGCAGTTATTGTGCCCTTATGTGTTAACGTGCGGGGCGCGTAACGGGGGGCGTTATAAAAACCCATAACTACCCTAACCTACAGAGGTGACAAAACGCGAGCTCTATTTCATTCTCATAAAAAATTCCCGGGCAGATATATAAAACATGAAAGGGTTTTATAGTGAAGCAAATTATTTCCGGAGAAAATTTTATGAGTCAGGAGACCCGTCCATGGGGGTGGTATGAGACATTTATAGAGGAGGTAGGGTATAAGGTCAAGCGTATCACAGTAGTTGCGGAGCAGAGTATATCATTACAGTATCATAACCACAGAGAGGAGCACTGGACTATTGTTGATGGTGAGGGGTATATAACTATTGAAGGTGTTGAATATTATGGAAAGGTTGGTGATAGTTTCCATATCAAGACTGGGGAGGTACATCGAATACGTGGAGGAGAGAGGGGAGTTATATTTGTAGAGGTACAGATAGGAGATAAATGTGAGGAGAAGGACATTGTAAGACTGGAGGATGAGTATGGTAGAAACTAAGATGTATCACATTTATGCAAAAGATAAGTGTTTATATCACTGTGTAGATGAGGAAGAGTTCAAGACTACTTGGGAGTCATTAAAGGGTATGGTAGGACTTATGAAGACTGACTATACGTTAGATGACTTAAGTTATGAGGAGTTAACCGTACAGAAAGGTGATGAACCTTCTTATTGACAACTAATACATAATAGGATAAAATTGAGTTGAGTTTACAAGACTTATGGCAAAAGGATTCACAGTAAAAGCAGCAGCACCAAAGAAGAAAGAGAAAGTTGACTTTGATTATGATGCTATCAAAGCACGTATGAAAGGAAAGCAGATTGTATTTTGTTTACCAGGAAGAGGATGTAGTTTTATCTTCTTGAAAGCATTTGTACAACTGTGCTTTGACTTAGTACAGAATGGTATGGGTATTCAGATTAGTCAAGACTATTCGTCAATGGTTAACTTTGCGAGGTGTAAGGTACTTGGAGCAAATGTATTGCGTGGTCCAGGTCAGATTCCATGGGATGGGAAGTTAAAGTATGACTATCAACTTTGGATTGACTCGGATATTGTCTTTGACACAAATAAGTTCTGGCAACTGTGTGATATGGCACTGAATGAAGAGGGCGAGGAGAAGGAGATTGTCGCAGGATGGTATGCCACAGAAGATGGGCACACGACCTCAGTAGCACATTGGTTAGAAGAAGATGACTTCCGCAAGAATGGTGGAGTCATGAACCATGAGACTGTAGAGAGTATTCAACGTCGTAAGAAGCCATTCACTGTAGACTACACTGGGTTTGGTTGGGTTATGATTAAGAATGGAGTTTTTGAGAACTTAGAGTATCCTTGGTTTGCTCCTAAGATGCAAGTCTTTGAGTCTGGTAAAGTACAGGATATGTGTGGAGAGGATGTATCCTTCTGTCTTGATGCAAAGGAAGAAGGTTTTGAAATCTGGTGCGATCCTCGCATTCGCGTTGGACATGAAAAAACTCGTGTTATCTGATGAAATATAATATTCTTTATAAAGGTGAGAGGTTGCATAGCGACCTCTCGTTGGATGAATGCTTAGACATTATGACTGATATGTCACTTGACTTTTATGAAGATGGCACTTATGATCCTAATGAAATTAAACTAGAGGTAATAAAAAATGGCAATGATGAAGCAGGGTAACTACATCCCCGGAAAACCGAAAAAGACTCGTCAAGGGTGTTCACAAAATACATTGTTGGCAGCAAGTTCACGTAATAAGAAAAAGAAGCGTTATCGCGGACAGGGTAAATAGATGTAACGACTTTGTTACTTTATGGCTGCATTAATTTGTAACTTGCCCTCTGTTGAAGTATGGGTAAGAAAAGAATATCTCACTGACCATAAAAGTGGTCATGGTGAATTTGTAAAGGGCGTTTGGGTGTCGTGTAAGTCGATACCTGGACGTGCTTTTTATTTTGAGACATACTTACCAGAGTATGCGGCAATGTATGATAAGTTACCTATTAGTGCCTTTGTCAGTGAACCTGAGACTCCATCGCCTGATATGAACCTACCAAACCTACAGTTTTGGAACTGTATGGACTATGGTGTTGTAAGTGTTACGAAACAATTCATTGGTAGTATGGACTTTGAATGTTATACACGCGACCATGGCATTCAAAAAGGTACATATGTATGCACTATTGATAACTATCATCAAGATCCTGATGTTATAGACTATGCAACAAGTGAAAACCCTGCTGAACATAAGTCTCATAACCTCATTGAACTTGATAATGGTCAGTATGCACTGTATCCAAACAACAGATTACGTATTTTTGATAACAGTTTGACACCAGTTGACCCCAAAATGCCTGACTTTAAGGTATCAACGCAATATTATTCCGTTGAAAATGGCTTTGAACGTCTTGGAATGGGACGTGAAGATGAATATTTCTGGAAAACGTCAAAGGAACGTAAAAAAGAAGAAGAAAATGATGAAAAATTCCATAATACAATGGAAGAAATGTACAAGTCACAAGAGGGGCGTCCTCTTGACACTCAATAAATAAAGAAAAGGTTACTATGGGTAATTCAAAAGTCGATAGAGACAGAGAATATATGAGAAAAATGTGGGGAACCACTAAATTGACATCAGATTATGAAGCATTTCAACCAGAAAATGACTTTTTAGATAATTTGGCAAATGAGCAGTACCAAAAAGTGCTGCGTGAGATTGAAAATGATGATTTTGACGACAATAATGTCATAAAAGGGTAATAAATAAGTTAGGTTTATAATTTATCCATGCCTGTACAAAGGGTAAGTAAGAGTTTTAAAGATATAGGAAGTACTTTTCAAGTAAATCCTTTATCTAATGACATGCTTGCTATTAAGAATGAAACTGCTATTGCAAGATCAGTCAGAAATCTTGTATTTACCCTTCAAGGTGAGAAGTTTTTTAACCCTGACCTTGGTTCAAGAGTATCCAGAGCACTATTTGATAACATTGATGGTATATCAGCATCAATTATCAAGGATGAGATTGAAAATACTGTCAATAGATATGAACCAAGAGTTGAATTAATCAGTGTTATTGTAGAACCAAACTATGATAACAATGAGTTTAACGTCACAATACAATATAACATTGTTGGTATTGATGCCTTACCACAACAGTTATCATTCGCATTACTGCAGACACGATAATGCCATTAGTTAATTTCACAAACTTAGACTTTGACCAGGTAAAAGCGTCTATTAAAGACTACCTGAGAGCAAATTCAAACTTCACCGACTATGATTTTGAAGGTTCTAACCTTTCAACAATCATTGATACGTTAGCGTATAATACTTATATCTCCTCATACAACGCTAACATGATTAGCAATGAGGTGTTTATTGATAGTGCGACGTTAAGAGAGAACGTTGTATCTTTGGCACGTAATATTGGATATGTTCCAAGGTCAACAACTGCATCAAGAGCAAATATTTCATTCTTTGTTGATACTACAGACTTTGATACTAAGCCCATCACATTAACCCTTAAGAAGGGCGTAGTTACCTCTACAAACTCGTTTGGTGGTGATAGTTATACATTTGGTATCCCAGAAGACATTACCGTTCCTGTCGTCAATGGCGTTGCATCTTTTGACGATATTGATGTATTTGAAGGAACATTTTTGGTTGACAACTTTACGGTTCAGTCAGCAAACCCAGCACCACCTACAAGATATATTTTAAGTAACCCAAATATTGATACATCGACTCTTAGAGTTAGTGTAAGAGATACTGAATCAAGCACAAGTAGCAGAAAGTTTATCCTTTCAAATAGTTTATTCAATATCACATCAAAATCAAGAATATTCTTCATTCAAGAAATTGAAGATCAAAGATATGAACTTATCTTTGGTGATGGTATTTTTGGCGAAGAACTTGAAAGTTTAAACTACATTGAAGTTTCTTACATCAGAACAAGTGGTGAAGCAGCAAACGGGTTATCCGACTTTTCATTTAGTGGAAGAATATTAGATAACAACGGTGTTTCGGTTACAGATAATATCTCTGTAGTCAGCACAAATATTGCTGCTGATGGTGGTAAACCAATAGAATCTGTTGATTCTATCAAAAACTATGCAACAAGAATCTATGCTTCTCAAAATAGAGCAGTAACTGCTGCAGACTATGAAGCACTGATGCCTGTTATCTATGCAGAAACTCAGTCTGTTTCTGCATATGGTGGTGAAACATTAGATCCACCACAGTTTGGTAAAGTCTTTATTAGTTTGAAACCTTTCAATAGTCAGTTCGTACCAAATAGCATTAAAGATAACCTAGTAAGAGAACTTAGAAACTATAGTGTTGCTGGCATTGTACCAGAAATTGTTGACCTTAAGTATCTGTTTGTTGAAGTAGATACCACTGTTTATTATAACTCAAACTTAGCACCTACTGCAGAAGCAGTCAAGAGCATTGTTTCTAACAATATCAACTTATATGCAGACTCTGTAGAGTTGAATAAGTTTGGTGCAAGGTTTAAGTATAGTAAGTATCAGAAGATTGTAGATGATAGTCATGAGTCTATCACATCAAACATCACAAAGGTTCAAATGAGAAGAGACCTTCGTGCTACTTTGAATGTAAATGCTGAGTATGAAATTTGCTATGGTAATAAATTCCATATCAAGAGACTTGATGGCTATAACATTAAGTCATCTGGCTTTAGAGTGAATGGTATCAATCAAACTCTTTACTTGGGCGATCTTCCAAACGAAGATGAAAAGACTGGAACGATATTCTTCTTTACTGATCCAGCACTTGAAGAACCCACTATCGTAAGAAAGTCAGCAGGAACTATTGACTATGAAAAAGGTGAAATACTTTTGAACCCTGTTAACATTCAGTCAACGGTGAAAAAGACAGGAGATGACTCAATTATTGAAATTGCTGCTATACCATCTTCAAATGATGTCCTCGGAAAACAGGATCTTTATTTACAACTAGATATAAGTAAGAGCACTTTGAATATGAAGACAGATGATATTTCATCTGGTTCTGATACCTCTGGTTCATTATATAATGTAACAACTAGCTACACAAACGGAAGCCGCATAAGACAATAAAGACATGATAAACAAAAGGGTTAAGATTAGTTCAGTTGTCGAAAATCAACTGCCTGCTTATGTCAGAGATAATTATCCTCTGGTAGGAGAATTTTTATCTCAATATTATACGTCTTTAGATAAACAAAGTGGAGCATACGATATTCTACAGAATATCGATCAGTATATAAAACTTGAAGAACTCACAAGTTTAGTTGAATCTACAACACTATCTTCTGGTGTTGAATTTACTGATGACACTATATCTGTAAATTCTACTTCAGGATTTCCAGATACCTATGGTCTTTTAAAAATCGGTGATGAGATCATTACTTATACCTCTAAGACAAACACCACGTTTGAGGGGTGTATAAGGGGTTTCAGCGGCGTTACTTCCTATCAAGCGAACAATATACCCGACCAGTTGGTATTTACTGAAACCAACATTGAGGAGCACTCTAACGGGGATACTGTATCTAATCTTAGTATTCTTTTCCTAAAAGCGTTCTTTAAAAAAGTAAAGAAACAATTCGTTCCTGGTTTTGATGAAAGAACTTTAGACTCAGATCTAAACCAAAATCTTTTCATCAAACAGGCTAAGGACTTTTACTCTTCAAAGGGTACAGATGAGTCTTTTGAAATTCTTTTTAGAGCACTGTTTGGCGAAGATGTAGAAACCATCAGACCACAAGATTATCTGTTCATCCCATCAGACTCTCAGTATAGAGTTACTAAAGACCTTGTAGTTAGGGCAGTAGAGGGTGATCCAGAAAACTTACTCAACCAAACACTATATCAAGACAAAACTGACTTTTTTAACTCTGCATCTGGTGCTATCTCAAAAGTAGAAAAGATTACCAGAGGCGATGATGTCTACTATGTTTTAAGTTTAGACTATGACTATAGTAGAGACATTAATGCGGAAGGATCTGTTATCGGTGAGTTCCCCATTCATTCAAAAACTAAAGTTGTAACTCCCGCAGAAATTAATTCTGATACTTTAGATGTTGACTCGACTGTTGGTTTCCCAGACTCGGGAGAGTTGATTGCTTATATGAGCAATGGTACAACTGTAACGTTTACCTATGAGTCAAAGTCATATACACAGTTCTTCGGATGTTCTAATATCGATCAATTACTTGATGAAGGACAAGATGTCTACATCAACACTTTTGCGTATGGATATGTTGGACAAGGAACTAATGATATCGTAAAAGTTCTTATTACTGGTGTTCTCTCTGACCTTTCTATTGACGAAGAAACTAAACTGTATACTGCCGGCGATACTATTACAATAAAGACGCTTGGTAAAGATGATAGAAGTGCATTATCTGATAGTTGGATTTATAATATTGCAACAACATATGATGTTGAAAATATCACTCTAGTTGATGCTGCAAACTTTACTTATAGAGTTGATACGTTTGATGATACGGACTTTTCTATTGGTGATAGAGTAAAGTTTAAGTTCACCGATGGTTCTGAGAAAGTATCCAACGTTGTTGCGGTTTTTGCTGTTGCATCTGATAGTTCTTTCTTCGTTGCAGGACAGGGTGCTATTGATGTAAACAGAAAGTATCAAGTTCAGAGAACAATTCTGAAAGGAGACTTTTCAAATTATTCAAAACTTGACAATCAAGCTGCTAATATTCAGAACACATACGTTGGCCCACAAAATAATTCTTTCTTTGTAACTTCAAACTCACTGCCATCATATTTGAATGAAGAGATTGATGTTGATGATAGATCTGTAACGTTTGGTGGAACTTTCAACGGCGAAGAGTTAGATATCGGTTCTCATGGTTTCTATACAGGAGATGCTGTATACTACAAACCTGCAAGTGATACAAATACCCTCAATATTGCTGAAGGAATTTACTTCACTGAAAAAGTAAACTCCACAACTGTAAAAATTGCCCGCAGTAGATCTAATCTATTCAAACAAGACTATCTGACGATAACTGGTACAGTATCAGATAATAAGTTTGAATTCAATGACCTGGCAAACCAAACTTTAGAATCTCAGAAAATTGTTAGAACGATTGACAGTCCATCTTCAGATGGTGATGTATATGAAACTGAGTTTGGTGCAACTGGTATCTTAGTTAACGGTGTTGAGATATTAAATTACAAGTCAAAGAATAGTGTTTTCTATGGAGCACTTGATGACATTCAAGTTCTTTCTCCAGGTGAAGACTATGATGTAATTAATCCACCAGTCTTAGAAATTACTGATGTTGTTGGTACTGGTGCAACAGGTTTCTGTGAAGTTGTGGGTAACTTTGATAGTATTAACGTCATTGATGGTGGTTTTGACTATCTGAGTACTCCTGTTGTCAATATTTCTGGCGGCGGTGGTTCTGGTGCAAAAGCAGAAGCAAACTTATTCACCGTTGAGCACGAAGCATCATTCAATTCAATATTAATAGCAAACCAAGTTAATCTTTCAAATAATACTATTGGTTTCTCTTCCTTCCACAAGTTTAGAGATGCTGAGAAAGTTATCTATCAACCTGATGGACAACAGGCTATTGGTGGTTTAACTACTAGTGCAGCATATTATGTTTCTGTTCAGGATGCATATACGGTAACGTTACATAATACTCGAACTGATGCTGCCGATGACGTTAACCCAGTTGACCTGACTTCATATGGTGTAGGAAACCATAGAGTTATATCTACCAATCTTAAAAAACAAATTACCTCTATCACATGTACTGATAAGGGTCAAAACTATAGAAACAGAAAAGTTTCTGTTCCCTCTTCTAATATTGATTCATATTCAGACACTATTGTTGCTAAAAACCACGGGTATAACTCTGGTGATGTCTTAGTATATTCTGCTACTGGAACTGCAGCATCTGGTTTAGTAGATGGTAACTCATATTATATCACTGTTGTAGATGAAAACTCATTTAAGTTATCAGTATTAGGAACTTCACCTCTTGCAGAAGACTTCTACTACAGCACAAAGCAATATATTCATATTGAGGATAGTGGTTCTGGATATCATTCTTTCAACTATCAACCTATTGTAGTTACTGTTAATGGTGTTGTTGGTGTATCTACAAGAACTGGGCAAGATTTCAATGCTATTGTACAACCCATTGTTAGAGGAGAAATACGTTCTATCTTCTTAGAAGACGGTGGTTCTGACTATGGCGCAGAAGAGTTTATCAACTTTAACAGACAACCAGTTATTGCTGTTGATAGTGGTAGTGGTGCTGAGGTTATTCCAGTAATCCTTGGTGGTAGAATTAGAGAGGTTCTTGTTACTAGTGGTGGAACTGGATATAACTCTCCTCCTAAGTTTGTCTTCAATGGTCCAGGATATGGATGCAAGTTGACTCCTGTTCTTAGTAACGGCATATTATCTGAAGTAAAAGTTGTTTATGGTGGAATTGGATATGCCGAAGAAAAAACCACTATTGATGTAGTTGCATCTGGTAGGAATGCTAGATTTGAATCTTTTGCAACGCGATGGAATATTAACGTTGTAGAAAGACTACTTCAAAACAATCAAGTTAGTGATGATGACGGTATCCTTGATACTGGTTTGAGTTCAGACTATGGTTTGCAATACACTCATGCATATGCACCAAGAAAGTTAAGAAGAACTATACTGTCTGAAAGACTTGTATCTGGGCAACCAATTTATGTTCCAGACTTAGATATTCAAAACAATCAAGAGGTAGCATCTACTTCACACTCACCTATCATTGGTTGGGCATATGATGGTAATCCAATCTATGGTCCATATGGATTTACTAATATCAATGGTACTGGTGTAATTAAGGCAATGGAGTCTAGTTACATATTAAACCTAGATGCAGCGAGACCAAATACAAGCACTTACCCACAAGGGTTCTTTGTTAATGACTATAAGTATAATGCTTCAGGTGATTTGGATGAGCACAATGGTAGATTTTGCGTAACACCAGAATATCCAAACGGTGTGTATGCATATTTTACTACTATCAATACCATCATTGAGTCTTCTGGCGTATTCAGAAACTACAGAAAACCAGTATTCCCATATTTTATTGGAAACGAGTATAAATCAACACCAATTGCATATAACTACAACCCAAGATCAAATCAAGATGTTATTGATTTGAACAACACTGGTTTACTAAGAAATACTAAACCATATAACCTCTTACAAGATATGAGTGGTTATGAATATGTTGTTGTTCCAAATGACATTAGACCACAAGAGTCTATCGTAACTTATGCTTCTGTTGGTGGTGTAAATTCTGTTGGTATTAACACTGGGGGAACTGGATATAAAGTTGGCGATAGAGTTATTTTTGATAATACTAACTCTGGTGGTCAAAATGCAACGGCATTAGTTAGACATGTAGGTGGCAAAGCAGTCAGTCAAATTTCAGCATCTCAACAGTCTGTATTTAACGTAGAATTTACTTCTCTGCCCCAAAACCAGAATACTTACATTGGTTTCTCATCTGGCCCTCATGGACTTAAGGACAGAGACATTGTAAACATCACTGGATTAAGTACCGTTGGCACACAACTGTCAGGTTCTTACAGAGTTGGAGTTAGGTCAGATACATTCTCTCTGATTTCTGGTATTGGTTCTACTTCTGTCACTGGGTTTGTTACGTATTTCAGTTTGTATGGCAACCTGTCATATCCTGCTATCAGAGAAAATGATATTCTTCAAGTAGAGTCTGAGAGACTTAAAGTTCTGAATGTTGATACAGAATCGACTAGAGTTCGTGTTGAAAGAGCAAAAGATGGAACAATCGGCGTAGCACATACTAACGGAGTTCTTGCTTTCAACCAGTCTAGGAAGTTTACATTCCCCGTAGGAATAAACTCAAACGTTTTCCAATATAAGTACAACAGACAACTATACTTCAACCCATCTGAAGCAGTTGCTTTAGGAACTGCTTATGGTGTAGGTATTGGATCTACTTTATCTTTTACTAACCCTGGTGTTGGTGCAACTATCTTGTTCGTACCAACTAGATCAGTATATCTACCAGACCACAAGTTAGAGACTGGAGATAAGTTAATCTATTCTGCAAATGGAGAAAATGCCATTGCTGTATCTACAGATGGTGCTACTTCATTTACTCTATCTGAGAATGATGTAGTTTATGCTGCAAGAATTAATGATAACTTGATTGGTATTGCAACGAATAGAGTTGGTCTTGGTTCTACTGGTGGTTTTGTTGGTATTAATAGTGCAGTAACAACTGACATTCTCTACTTCACTGGTATTGGAACTGGCGTTATTCATAGTTTTAGAACCAACTATGACAATGTAGTGACTGGTGAAGTTGATAAGAATGAAGTTACAGTTTCTACAGCATCGACTCATGGTTTGCTATTTGCTGACACTGTAAACGTTTCTTGTGTAACTGGAGTAACTACTACATTTAAAGTAAAATATAATGACGAAACCAGACGTTTACTGATTGACCCCAGAGAGTTCACTGCTGGTAATATTACGACATCTACAAATACTATCAATATTGGTGGTCATGGATATCGTGATGGTCAAAAAGTAGTTCATACTGCAACAACCCCATCTGGTGGTTTATCTGATAATAACATCTACTATATCGTAAAAGTTGATAATGATAACGTTAAGTTAGCACAAAGTTTCTATGATGCAACTAGAATAGATCCAGTCTTTATTGACATTACTAGCGCGTCATCTGGCGAACTGTCACTTGTCAACCCAGAACTGCTTGGACATAAGAACCAACCAGTAGCATTTGATCTTTCGGATGAATCTCTGTCTTATATTCAAGGTGCTGTAAAATACTCTGCGTTTGACTTCAAGTTCTACACTGATGCAGCACTACAGAATCCATTTGAGACTACTCAAGAAGGTAGAACATTCAATGTTATCCGTAATGGTGATATTGGTATTTCTTCTGATGCTAAGGTTACTATAAACCTTGATGAAAATGTACCAGATGAGTTGTTCTATACATTAGAACCTGTTAACAGAGTTGATAACAGTCAAACGAAGTTAGAATATTTCAACGATTCTCAAAATATTGTCAACCATAACAAAATACTTGTTTCTGATAGTGTATATGCAGGATCATATTCTATTTCTGGAGTAACTTCGACTACATTTACATATAGTGTAGATAGAGCTCCCGAAAAAGGATCATATATTTCATCTGAAGCGACTATTAAATACTCCACATCTTCTAAAACTACCACTGGCACCATTGAAGATGTATTGGTTATTGATTCAGGTATAAAATATTCTAGACTTCCTGGTATTACTTCAGTCAGAAGTGATGATGGCGAAGGTGCTCTCTTAGAATTAGATACTGAAACTATTGGTAATGTAGTATCTTATGAGATACAAAATATTGGTTTTGAGTATTCTGTAGATAGCACATTACGTCCTACTGCAAAACTTCCACAACTCTTGAAGATCTCTCCATTTGCAAGTTTTGACCGAATCGGAATTACATCGGTTGGAAGATTCTACACAATTGCACCAGATCTTATTGTCATTGACTCACTTACTAATGATGTTATTAATGACGTTGATCTAACATATGATCTTGGAGATCAAGAAGTAACCATTCTCAAGAACACGAAGGGAATTACTGATATTCAACCAGAAATTATTCCTATCAATAATAGTAATGGTGTTGGTATCAACTCTATAACTTTTAATTATGCAACACGACAGGTAACCGTTGGTCTGGCAGTAAGTTATAGCGATGCATCAAATTATCCTTTTGCTGTTGGTGATAAAGTTCTCATTGAAAATACAAGTGTTGGTATTGGATCTACTCAAAGAGGATATAACTCTTCTGCATATGGGTATGATAGATTTACATTAACGTCAATTGATCCCAATATTGGTGGTGCAAATGGAACTGTAACGTACAGTCTTGACGATTATCTGTCATTTGGAGAAAATCCAGGCACATTTAACCTGACATATTCTTCTGGCAGAATTACTCCAGAGAAATTCTTCCCAATATTTGATATTTCTCTTAAAACCAACACTTTCCCCAAAGGAGAAACTGTAATATCTGGAGAAAATACAGGTATTGTTGAAGATTGGGATAGTGTTAATAGAGTGTTGAAAGTTTCAAGTAAGGAATCTTTCACCAAAGGTCAATATATCATTGCAGAAGACTCTCAGAATGAAGGTCTTATTAGTTCTGTTGATGAGTATAACGCAGTTTACACAGTTTCTTCAAATTCTATTGTTCAACAGGGTTCACATACCGAAAGAGGGTTCTTAAACAACAGTTTCCAAAGAATTCATGATAATGACTACTATCAATACTTCTCTTATTCACTCAAATCTAAGGTTGAGTACGAAGATTGGGATGATGCTGTAAGTAGCATGAACCATACTGCTGGATTTAAGAAGTTCAGTGACTTGATTATTGAATCTGAGGATGGTGGAGACTTCTCAGGCATATCAACTGCTCAAAATGAAGGAGACTTCTCTGGACTTGCTGATTTCATCAGCGTTATGGACGTAGAATGTGTTAATGACTTTGACCTTGCAACAGAAAAAACCCTCACTATTGGTTCGGACTTGATTTCTGATGAAATTGTCTTCAATTCCGTTATTTTACAAGATTATTTTGAGTCTGTTGGTAACAGAGTTCTTCTTATTGATGACTTTAGTGAACTTTTCAATAGCGAGCCAAGATCAACTCGTTTTGTTGCTGTCGGAACCTTTGGTCTTGATACTGGAAATGCTCGTAAGTTCATTACTTTTGTCAGAGACAGAAGATTTACTGCTGAAAGACAAATTTACCTGGTAACTTTACTTCATGACGAAACTTTTGGGTATATTAACCAATATGGTAGAGTTGAAACTGCTGCTGAGTTGGGTTCATTTGACTTCTCACTGTCTGGTGACGAAGGAGTTCTTGAGTTCTACCCAATTGACTATGAAGTTAACAACTTTGACGTAACTTATGTCTCATATAACCTGAAAGATACCATTTCGGGTGTTGGATCAACTGTATTAGGTGATGTTGTTGAACTAAAAGTTTCAAACAAACTGATTTCTGCTGGTTCTACTGCTGCAAACACCATTGTTGGAATTGAAACTTCAAATACGGCATCTAAGGTTCTCGTTGAAATTGCTGGAACTGATGGAAGTTATTATGAGTTCAATGAGGTAATGATCCTCCACGATGGAACAAATGTTGGATTTATTGACTATGGTCAAATAGTAAGTTCTTCTGGCGCATCATCAACTTCTGGTATTGGAACCTATCATGTTGAATATTCTGGTTCTAATATTAACCTTGTATTAACTCCAACCGTTGGTGCAGGTGTTTCTTACGTCGTTAATACGATGCAAGTCTCTATTGCTAATACAGCATCAACTGGTATTGGAACTGAGGACTTGAATACTGGTATTTTGAACTCTCACTATACAGCTATTTCTTCATCAGGTTCACCTTCTCAGACAACTATTGCTCAGTATGACAACACTGCATACAATGTTGCATATTACATCGTATCAGTAGAAGATACAACCAACTCAAATACTCAAGTATCTGAGGTTGTCGTCGCTGATGATGGAAGTTTTGCATCTATCACTGAGTTTGGTCAGTTATACTCTAATGCAAGTCTTGGTACTATTGATGCAGGAGTTTCTGGTTCAACAACAAAACTCTACTTTACTCCAAATGCAGGAATAAACGTTCAAGTTAGAGTATTCCAAAATGCAGTCGGTGATATCAATGAAGAATCTACAAATGACTTCATTGACCTCACAAGTGGTTCTGTTGATACCAGTTTTGCTGTTTACAGAGGAACTCGGAGTGATATTATGAGAGAGTTTAACTTAACTCATGATGAACTCCCAATATTTGAGCGTTACTTTGATGGTAGCGATGTTTCTATCGCAAATACAACAACTAATAGAATTAAGATTCCAAATCACTTCTTCGTTACAGGCGAAGAACTGACATACACTCATTCTGGAGCAGGAACAACTCAAGCAATCGGAATTACATCAACAAATATTGTTGGTTTTGGAGTTACCGATAAACTTCCATCTACATTATATGCAGTTAAAGTTGATGACCTTCATATCAGAGTTGCAGGAAGCGCAGAGAATGCTCTTGCTGCACTGCCAACAACACTTGACTTAACTCACGTAGGTATTGGAACGTCTCATAGATTTGTTGCTAGAAAACAGAATTCAAGAGCACTTGTTTCTATTGATAATGTCATCCAGTCTCCAGTTGTTGCAACGGCAGTAACGTCTTCACTTGCACTTGAAGCAAAAGTCATTGATGACTTGGTAACATTAACAGGTATTACTTCAATATTTGGCGGTGACCTGTTAAGGATTAATGATGAGATTGTGAGAGTCAACTCTGTTGGTATTGGATCTACAAATAGAGTTCTTGTTGAAAGAGGATGGATGGGGACTGGGTTATCCACTCATTCTCCAAGTGCATTGGTCACTAAAGTTCAGGGTGACTATAACATTGTTGACAATAAGATCAACTTTGTTACTGCTCCATATGGTCCAATGCCATTGAGCACAACTTCAAACCCACCAGACTCTAGAGACTGGACTGGTATTACCACTCATTCCACATTTAGTGGAAGAACATTCATGAGATCTGGGATTGTGGGTGCAACCACTCACCCATATGCTAAGAACTACATCTTTGACAGCATCTCTAATGGTTTTAATGGCATCACAACTCAGTTCACTCTTAAGAGTGGTGGAGTTAACGTCACTGGTATTTCTACAAGTAATGGAATTGTACTTGTTAATGAAATTTTCCAAAAACCACAACCAGCCACTGCACCATTTGATGGAACATATACTATCATTGAAAATGCTGGTATTTCTAGCATTCAATACACTGGCGCTGCAACATCTGCATTCTACGATATTAATACATCTACACTCCCAATCGGTGGTGTTATAGTTTCGGTTGGTTCTAGTGAAGGACTTGGATATCAACCATTAGTTGCTGCAGGTGGCACTGCTACTATCTCTGGTCTCGGCACTATCTCTGCTATTAGTATCGGAAATAGTGGTTCTGGTTATAGATCAGGTGTTCAAACTGTGGTCAACGTTGGTATTGCAACATCTAGCACTGGAACTCCAAATATTGAGTTTATTGGCACTGCTGCTATTAGTGGCGGACATATTGTTAGTGTTGCTATCACTAATCCAGGTGCTGGATACACTGCAACCAACCCACCAGTAGTTGTATTTGATGATCCACTATCATACACCAATATTCCACTGACGTATAGTTCTACATCTTCTGGCAATGGAAGTAATGCAACCATTGATATTGTTGTTGGACAAGGTTCTAGTGTAATTGACTTTGAAATTAAAAACACTGGATATGGTTATGGTCAAGGCGAAGCACTTACCGTTGCTATTGGTGGAACTGCTGGTATTCCAACTAATACATCATATTCATTTGAAGAGTTCCAGATCAGAATAGACAGAACTCAGTCGGATACATTCAGTGGATGGACGGTTGGGGATCTGCAAGTATTTGATACCATTGATAACCTCTTTGATGGTGTAACTCTTACATACCCACTTTCTGTTAATGGAAACCAGACAACCATCAGAGCAAGATCTGGTTCTATCATTGATATCAAAGCAACTCTGCTGGTATTCATCAATGATATTCTTCAGGTTCCCGATCAAGGTTATATCTTTGATGGTGGTAGTTATCTGACCTTTACTGAAGCACCAAAACAAGGTGATACTTGCAAGATTATATTCTATAGAGGAACTGGTGACGTTGATGTTGTTGATGTTGACGTTTTAGAGACTATTAAAGTAGGTGATAACGTAAGACTCAATGACGATGACCTTGCATACAAAGAAGATGAGAGATTAGTTACTGATGTTGTTTCTACGGACACTATCCATACTAATGCATACGCTGGTCCTGGAATAACCAAAAATGAGACTTATAGCAGACCTCTCATCTGGTGCAGACAGAGAGATGACTTGTTTATTGATGGCAAAGAAGTCACTAAAGACAGAATTATCTATGAACCACTAATTCAACCAACCACAAATACCATTGAACATTTTGGAGTTGGTTCAACAGTGATGTATGTTGAAAGTGTCAGAACTTTCTTTGACAATGAGCAAGAAAACTCAACTAAGCAGGGCAAGATAACGATTATCTCGCAAGATTCTAAGGTTACTGCAGCAGCAACTGCTACGGTTTCTGGTTTGGGAACTATTTCTGCAATTAATATTACAAATATTGGTTATGGATATAGTACAGTTCCTTCTGTAACTATCGCAAACCCAGTTGGTCTTGGAACTACTCAAAGAGCATCTGCAGTTGCGAATATTACTGGCGGAATTGTTGATTTGATAACTGTTACCTCACCTGGAACGGGTTATACTTCTACAAACCCACCAGTTGTAATAATAGAGGAACCAAAACCAACAACCGAAGTTATCAACAATGTTTCATACGCTGGTGATTTTGGAGTTATCGTTGGTTATGGACTTTCTACTCTTGGTGCTGATGATAATGCAATATTTGACTTCTACATCCCAGAAGATTCATACCTGAGAGATACAAGTGTTGTTGGAACTGCTGTTACTATTAGTGGTATTGGAACTGGCGACTTCTTTGTTGTCAACAACTCTAATGCTGGTCTTGCAAATACAACATCCTTCACTTTTAGAACTGATGGCACAATTATTGGTATTTCTACTCAATACGTTGATGGTATTTACCAAGTAAATAGAACTGAAATTATTCAAAAACAGATTGTTGGTATTGGTACAACTACTGTGACTAGAGTATTCAGTATTGTTGAACCAAGTGCAGGAGTCAGCACTATCAGTATGGGTGCAACTGATTTATTCTACGACTCTACATACTACACTTGGGATAGTGCTGGTGTCACAACATACAGTGGCTCTATCAGCACTTCAAACTACCTTGGAGACTTTACCTGGGGTAAGATCTACAACCTCACAAGACCTGATCCACAACAGTTCACTTCTTACGGTTATACTGGCATCAATACATCGCCAGTTGTAGTTCGCACTAACCCCCTGAGATATATCAACTACGACACCTGATAAATACAACTAAAAGAACTTTCTATCAATGGCAAAGTTAGGAATAAATACAGGTTCTGCGCCCGATGCTGGAGATGGCGATAGTCTCCAGCAAGGTGCTATAAAAATTAATAGTAACTTTGATGAGGTTTATACTCTGCTTGGAAACGGTACTGCACTGGCTCCAGGTATTGTAACCTCTATCGTTGGTGGAAATAATATAGCAGTATCTACATCTGTAGGTCAAGTTACCTTAAATGTCACAGGTAACACTTGGGACGATAATACTACTGGTATTCATACTTTATCCAATGTCGGCATTGGCACAACTAATGCAACGGATGAACTTAAGGTTTCTGGAACTGTAAAGACAGACCAAATAGTTGTTGTTGGCGTTTCTACGTTTCTAAATGATGTAAACTTTAATTATGACTTGACAATTGGAGAAGATGCTTCTCTTGAAAGAAACTTAAAAGTCACTGGTGTTTCTACTTTTGTTGGAGAATCTAACTTTAATGATAGTGTTTTAATTGCGGGTATTACTACTTGTAGCAATGACCTTGATGTATCTAATGATATTATCGTCGGGGGTGGAGTTTCAGTAGCTGATATTTCTACATTCGCAGATGGAATTAGAATTGGTAGCTCATCTCAGAGTATTGTTCCTAGTGGATCTAATGATGTAACATTCAAGAATGCATTTACTGGAGGTGCAATCAAATTACGTGCTGCTGGTAATGTAGAGATTCAAAGTTATCAAGGTTCTACTTTATTAAAGACAAACACACAGGCAGTAACTCAAGGTGGACTTTCGTTATACTATGCTACTGGTCTGGGTGCAGAATCTAAGAAACTTGAAACCACAAACACTGGTGTAACAGTTACAGGAGCACTCAATGCAACCTCATTTGTAGGTGATGGTTCTGGACTGACTGGTATTAATGCTACCGGAACAGGAGTTTCTATATCTGATGGTGGTTCTTTTATTGGTGTAGCATCAGCAATCAACTTCGGTAGTAACCTATCAGTATCTTCTATCTCTGCGGGTATTGTTACTGTAACTGGTCAAGCTGGTGGTGGTTCAACTGCTAATGTAGTAACTAACTCTTTGGTCGTTTCTGGTGTTTCTACTTTTGCTGGTATTATTACCGCATCTCAAATTAGATTTGGCAGCATTGGAACGTTCACCGATCTAAATTCTGATATGCGTCAAGCAAATACCTTGACGTTTGGTGACGGGGAAATGGCAATGTTTACCCGACTTGATGGTGCTAATAGTTATAGTCAGATAGTTGTAGATAATTATCCACTTTACATTGGAACACAGGGTGAACAGAGTGGTAATTATTATTACACCAGTCTATTAACTATAGATCCTGGTAACGATTCTGGTACTGTTGGAACTAATGATGCTTATTCTGCTTTAGGTCATGGAAAAAATATAAGTGATGGTGCTGGTGGCAATACATTATTCAGATTAAGAACTACTGGAACAGGCACTACGGCATTTGGTGATTTTGATGTAGTTTCTGGTGACATCACGGCAACCAATAACATTAAGGTATCTGGTGTTTCTACATTTACGGGTAATGTTTCTTTTGCTTCTAGTGCTCTCTTTGGTGATAGTGATAAGATACTGTTAGGTTCCGATAATGATTTTGAAATTTATCATGATGGTTCCAATGGTTTTATCGAAAATGCTACAGGTGAACTGTATATTAGAGATACCAATGCATCTGGAACTAATAGAATCTTTATCCAAGCAAAATCTGGTGAAGATGGAATTATCGCATATGAAGATGGTCAGGTAGAACTCTTCTATGATGATTCTAAGAAATTTGAAACCACAAATACTGGTGTAACAGTTACAGGAGCAGTTAATGCAACCTCATTTGTAGGTGATGGTTCTGGATTATCTGGCGTTAATGCTACTGGAACAGGAGTTTCTGCATTTAATAGTGGTGCTTTTGTTGGCGTAGCATCAGCATTCAACTTTGCTGATAACTTAACCCTATCTCCTATTTCTGCAGGTCTTGTTACTGTAACTGCTGGTGCTGCTTCAACTGCTGATGTAAGAACTAACACTTTGAATGTGTCTGGAATGACTACACTTGCCATGGGTTATTATGGTTCTGGAAGTGAAGTTCGTTTTTATAGTGAAGAAAGTTCTGGCGGTAGTCTATCAATTTCACACGCTGCAGGGAATCCCAACGGTGTCTATATGAGATTTGCGAGTCATGATGGTGACGATGCCACCATTGAGACTGATTCAAATGCCAACATGACCATTGATGCTGGTGCTAATATACACTTAAAGGTAAATGGTGATAGTGTTCTTTCTGGCACAGAAAATTCTGGAACAACACTTTATTATAGCAGTGCCCCAAAACTTGGTACTACTTCAGGTGGTATTAATGTAACTGGACACGTTGAGACTGATACCTTAAATGTTTCTGGTATCTCTTCAATTGGTGGAAATATTATTGTTGGACATAATCCGAGCACTCAGGGAAGTGGGTCTATTCTAAAAGCTAACGAACTTAATCTTACTGGTCCTAATAGCGGTGATTCAAACTCTACTTATTATAGCAATATTAGAGCAAATAAAGTCGGTGGTGGGTTTAAATATGATATAGAATTCCATTCCAATGGTTATTCTTCTGGTGACATTGGTGACTTCATCTTCTATAGAAGAGGGACAAGTTCCCAAAGATATGAAAGAATGAGGTTGAGTGGTGAAACTGGAAAACTGACCGTAACTGGTGATGGTAGTTTTGCTGGTAGTTTAATATCTCCTTATACAGGTAGTACAAAAACATATACAGTAACTACTGCTACTAAAACAGCAGCACACAGATACAATGGAACGGGAAGTGGAACTGGATATCTTATTGATGGAGTTGAGGCACCATTCTTAACACTCACTCCTGGAAGAACTTATAGATTCACAAACGACAATACAGGTTCTCATCCACTCAAGTTCTATCTTGAGGCAGATAAGACCACTGAATATACAACGGGTGTAACTTTTAACAATGCTTATACTGAGATAACAGTATCAGACACTACTCCACAAGTTCTTCATTACCAATGCACTAACCATGCATATATGGGTAATGCAGTAAATACAAATACAAACAAGGTACAAACTCCATATAGTGCCTCTGTTGGAGCAGGTTCATCCGTCAATGGAGTCGATTCTCCTGCACTTACATTATCACATAACAACCCAATTCTTACTGGAACTGCAGGAACCACGGGTCAAATTAAGCAGATTGGTGGAGCACCATTCTATTATGATGGAAGTTCTTGGAGAGAGTTCGTTCTTTCTTCGGGAACACCAGTAACTGTTCCCGAAGATACCGATTGGGATAATGTTATCTATAGAAACACCTTTGATAGTAACTTCGTAGACGCAAAGTTTAATGTAAATGGAACAGTTGGTAGCGGTGCTACTATTGCAGGATCTCCAGTTAAAGTTGGAGGAGGTTCTTTCCGTATTGCTGGCAATCAGGTAGGTGCCGGTGTAAGTTATCCAAACAGAAGTGAATATAATTTCACAGGTTCGTGGACTATTGAGGGTTGGTTATTCTTAGATAGCTATGTCAGCAATCGAGATTATATCATCGTTAGCATGAGCCGCCATCAGGGAGCATCAGATGATGATTGGGTGTTTGGATATTATACTACTAGTAATGGTAACATTGGCTTCGTCTGGAATAATGAACGTGATACAGGTGCGACTTTATTAAAGTCGATTCCCAACGCAGATGTTGAAAGCGACTGGAAAAATAAATGGAGGCACATTGCTTTAGTTAAAGAAGGTAGCGACGGTAGTCTTCATTTTTACGTAGATGGAGTAGAAGATTCATTAACTGCGAATGGAAATACAACTGATAATAATATTGTTAATAATAATCAACATAGTTTGATTATTGGCGGGATACCGGACAGTGCTGGACCCGTCGTAAACAATATAACTTATAATAATAATTATACTGGAGATTATTCCCTTGATGATTTAAGAATTACTGCAGGTGTTGGAACTGCTGGTCAAAGATATACTTCTGTTGGTTCTTCTACTGCACAAGTATTCACACCATCAACTGTTGCACTTCCTACCACCGGAACACTTTCATCTAATACTAACCCGCCAGGTGATAAATATGGTGAAATTGTTCTTGGAGGATCTCCTTCTTGGGTTGGAACATCAGGAATTACTGTGAGTCAGCAGTCTTCTGGCAATTATCGTTTGACTTTTGCGACATCTCACACTAATAGTAATGATTACTTTGTATTGACACAAGCAATGGATCAAGGTTTTGCTTCATATGTTGGTGTTGCGAGATCTACAAGTCACGTTGATTTCTCAGTTAATAGAGAGAGTAATGATGCTGCTGTTGATACTGGTTCTCTCTCAGTTCAGATTAAAAATCACAGTTGATTTTTAAACAGTAAAAAACCTCAATAAATAAATAAAAACTCCCGCAAAATGTCTGCAATAATTACTGATCAACTTAGGATATTGAATGCAAAAAGTTTTGTATCTGCGGCTACCACGGATACAAACTCTTTTTATGCATTTGTTGGTCTTCCTAATGCATCGGACTATAGTTCTACATGGGAAACTACTCCTCCTGCTCCTAAAGATAACTTTGAGCAGGAGAATGATTATTGGGATACAATGATTGCGTTGAAGAAAGTCAACGATGGAGATGTGAAGCAGGTTGTACAGAAGAACACCTGGACTTCTGGTACAACTTACGACATGTATCGTCATGATATCAGTAGAACTAATACTTCAAAACCATCAGGTGCAACTAACTTATATAATGCAAACTATTATGTTGTAAATGAAGACTATAAGGTTTATATTTGTCTTCAAAATGGCACTAACCCAGAAAACCCAACTGGAAGACCTTCTTTAGACCAACCAACTTTTACTGACTTAGAACCAAGAACTGCTGGCGATAGTGGTGATGGATATCTGTGGAAATATCTTTATACTATCAAACCAAGTGATATCGTAAAGTTTGACTCTACAAACTTTATGCCAGTTCCAAGAGACTGGGAAACCAATACAGATGATGCTGCTATCAGAAATAACGCTGAGAATAGTGGTCAACTGAAAATTATTACCATCACCAACCGTGGAGTTGGTGTTGGAACTGCAAATAGAACTTATACAAAAGTTCCCATCAAAGGTGATGGAAGTGGTGCTGAAGCAACCATCGTTATTAATAATGAGTCAAAGGTAGACTCTATTACCTTATCTAAAGGTGGAAGTGGATATACCTACGGCAGCGTTGACTTAGAAACTGCAAATGTTCCAACAGGAACTACCCGACCAACTTTTGATATTATTATTCCTCCTCAGGGTGGACATGGTGCAGATATCTATAGAGAACTTGGTGCATATAATGTTCTTGTATATTCAAGAATTGAAAATGATGATGAAAACCCAGACTTCATCACTGGAAACCAGATTGCAAGAATTGGTATTGTAGAGAACCCAGAACAGTTTGGCAGTTCTTTACTTTTATCTGAGGCAAAAGCAAGTGCTGTTTACGCATTGAAACTTGCGGGCGCTGGTTATAGCACTGCATCATTCTCGGCAGACTCATATATCACTCAAACGATTGGAGTTGGTTCTACTGCTGTTGGTAGAGTGGTTTCTTATGATGAAAATACTGGCGTTCTTAAGTATTGGCAGGATAAGTCTTTAGTTGGTTTTAATACGGATGGTTCTCAAAATAATGCACCAACATATGGTTTTGAACTGAACAGATTTACATCATCTCCTGCGACAGGTGGTTCAGTAAATATTGTTGGTGGTAGTGTCACCTTGGGTATTCAAACTACATTTAGTGGTGTATCAACCTCAATAAATAGTAGGACATATTACCTTGGTCAAACATTTACTGAAGGGGTATCAAATCCAGAGGTCAAAAAGTATTCTGGAAATATAGTTTATGTTGACAACAGACCTTCAATTACAAGGTCTGCGAATCAAAAAGAAGATATCAAAGTTATTTTGCAGTTCTAAAGAATCATGCCACAGGAAACAAATCTCAACGTCTCTCCTTATTTTGATGACTTTAATCGTGATAATTCATATTATAGAGTCTTATTCAAGCCTGGGTATCCGGTTCAAGCAAGAGAACTGACAACAATGCAGTCCATGCTGCAGAATCAGATTGAGCAGTTTGGAAATCATACATTCAAAGAGGGATCGGTTGTTATTCCTGGACAGTTAAGTTACAGGAATGATCTGAGTTATGTAAAACTCGAAAAT
>Ga0209645_1000190_pt1 | contig 32625 bp, 22 predicted proteins | sample ETNvirenome_6_30_FD_184070 | JGI IMG/M metagenome (GOLD analysis project Ga0209645, IMG submission 184070) | Marine viral communities from the Pacific Ocean - ETNP_6_30 (SPAdes) (version 2) | ecosystem: Environmental > Aquatic > Marine > Oceanic | place: Pacific Ocean | collected 2013-06-19
AAGGCAAAATGGATCAGGCGTTCTGGATAGGTTGTGTACAGGAACCTGTCACTAATCACATGGTGCCAGGTATCGCATCAAGCGAAAAGACACATGACAGCCTTGACGGCACGTTTACAGGTGCGGACGCTGGTTTCCAGGAAGACAAACAATCTACTTACGGAACTAAAAATGTGCCATCTGGTGAAGTCAACAGGCAGAACCCGGCTTCTAATCCCGCATTGAACTACGGCTCTTTCAATAAACCAATACACCCATTGGCGGAGGTGCTTTTGAAACAAGGATTATCCGCAGACGAGGTCAGGGGTACCACAAGCAGTTCTGCCAGGAGAGAAACTCCCAGTCAAGTTTTTGGCATAAGCACACCAGGACCAAAAGACACCAGCACTACGAAACAGAACGTGGGCACAAAAGATTCTAAGAAACAGGATTTCGTGACCAGAAAGATTGGTCACACGTTTGTGATGGACGACGGAGATGTAAATGGCCTAAACCAACTGACAAGATTACGTACAGCATCAGGACATCAATTGTTAATGCATGACACACAAGGTGTGGTGTACATAGCGAATGGATCTGGAAACGCCTATATAGAAATGCAGGCGAACGGTCGGATCGATGTTTATTCTGGAGTTGGTGGTTTGAATCTTAGAACAGAAGGAGATTTCAACCTTCACTCAGACTCCAATATAAACATGCACGCCAACGGACAGATAAGGATGAGTTCTGCCCGAGAGTTGATACAGAGTGCAGATGCTATATTAACAGTTGGAGAAAAAGGTGTGTTACAGAGTTCTCCCGCAGGTGGAATACAGAATTACGCTCTCAACTCAATCAGTTCATACACACCAGGTGCACAACTACACGGTGCATTGGGACAGTTTCACCTACAAGGGGCCAGGATAGATTTAAACCTTCCCATGCAGGGAGTTGGTGACGATGGCGAGCAGGGCATCGCCAGATGGGGTCCACATTGGTTGGACGCGAAAAAAGTTGGACTCGATATCCGAGAGGAGGGTGATGTTGAACTCGCACAGAAAGGACTGAAACCATTAGAAGAATTCACAAGGAAGACCAAGACCACAGTACACAGGTTGGTCACGCACGAACCTATGTTCCGTGCCTCTGTGATAGAAAGTGACGCTGTGATACCCGTGGACGCGGACGACAAGAAACAATGGAGCAAGGCGGCAAACACACCTGGCACTCCAGAATTTGTAAATCAACAGAACAGGATTAGCGAGAACTCTGCCATCAGAGACGCACAGTACCAAGCAGACGCACTGAAATATGTACAAAAGAAAATAGGTGACAGCACCAATGCAACCAAGGCCAAGCAGTTATTGACTGATTTTGGATTGAAGTACAACGAGATATATGGCATAACGAAAAAGGTGAACTTACCTTTTGATATCAAAGACAGCATTACAGAAAAGATCAAAGGCATAGAATTCAACTCTGACATAAAAAATCTCACCAGCACCATAACATCGCAAGTTGTTGAAAGATTTACAAATAAAAGCACTGAATTGTTTAAGGACAACGTGTTTGTAAACGAAGCAGGCAAACTGTTCGCATTGAAGGACAATGTAGGTAACACAGTCTCCGAGGCTACTAACCAACTGGACATTGCCAACAGGTCACTACATGCACTGGAAGGTCTTAAAGGTAACCTGTCCTCTGGCAACGTGGTGGGAACCATAGCCAACCTAAACAGCATCACTAAGAACTATTCAAGCGTGGTTGGAGGTAAGATAGTGGGAATCAACAGTGTGAAAAACCTAGCCAGCAAGGTAGGACTTTATAATGCCATGGACGCACAGTTGGGAAAACAGACGTTCCTGCAGAATGTGGGCACCAACTTGGGAGTCAAGATAGGAAATATAGGTGGCGCAGTCAAAAACTTTTTCAGTGGATTCAAGTTCAGCGATAGGAGACTCAAAGAGGACATAAAGTTGGTTGGAAAATCACCATCAGGAATAAACATTTATTCGTTTAAATACTATCAAATACCAGGAAGGTATATTGGTGTCATGGCACAGGAAGTCCCATGGGCAAGACACATGACCGACTATGGATATTACGCTGTTGATTACAGTAAAGTAGATGTTGAATTTAGGAGATTAAACTAATGGCATACGGAAGTGGAGAAGGATCAGGCGCAACCGGTAACGGTTCAGTAACCTTCAAGGGTTTCAGTTCACGAGCGGACAAAAAGAACTTTAAACTTTATGACTTCGAAGTCGCCAAGCAAGATCTCATCAACAGGTTGAGTGTGCGTAAAGGTGAAAGGGTGGAGAATCCAGAGTTTGGCACAATAATATACGACGCAATATTTGAACCATTCACAGAAGCACTCAAAGACGCCATAGTCGACGACGTCACAGCGAATCTCAACGCAGATCCACGGATAGCCACAGAAGAGATCCTTGTGTCAGAGGCAGACAGGGGGATAGCAATCCAGGCAACTATCAAGTATGTGCCACTGAATATCACAGAGAAGTTACGGTTCAATTTCGATGAAAATTCGTTGTTGCGCCTATCTTAAAGTACGCACTTAATTTAGTATATAAATACCCTTACAAACAGTATGGCCACAACAGATAGACAGAATAGATTATTAGTAGCGGAAGATTGGAGAAAGATCTACCAGGCTTTCCAACAGGCAGATTTCAAGAGTTATGACTTTGAAACGCTTCGTAGGACGATGGTGGCCTATTTGCAAGAAAATTATCCAGACGACTTCAACGATTTCGTAGAGAGTTCGGAGTACGTTGCACTCATAGACTTGATTGCCTACATCGCACAGGCTCTTTCTTTCAGGGTGGACCTAAACGCAAGGGAGAACTTCCTTGAAACAGCGGAAAGAAGAAATTCAGTATTAAGATTAGCAAGACTTATCAATTACAACGCAAAAAGAAATCAACCAGCAACTGGTCTCTTAAAGGTAGATTCTATTACAACTACTCAAGATGTAAATGATAGCACTGGTACAAATCTTGCTAACGCAAATATCATTTGGAATGACTCGGCCAATTCCAATTACAGGGAACAGTTTATCGCAATATTGAATGCGGCAAACCAGACAGGACAACTATTTGGTAAGCCTAGAGAATCAGGCAAGATAGGTGGGATCACCACAGAGGTGTACGGTCTAAGTTCAAACCAATTAGACGTTCCAATTTTTTCATTTAACAAATCTATCGGCGGTGTTACAAGAAATTTTGAAATTGTTTCAAGCACAATCACAGATTCCGACTCAATATATGAAGCCGCTCCTGTTACAGGAACAGGACTGAATTACACTTACAGATCAGATGGTTCAGGCGACAGTTCAAACAACACAGGATTTTTCTTCTTATTCAAACAGGGCACACTACAGCAATCAGAATTTACTGTGGAGACAGCGGTCACAAACTTTGTTAAACAGTTTGATACGCCAAACGTAAACAACACTGACGTATGGTTATACAAGTTAGATCAGTTTGGACAACTGGCAGAGTCTTGGACCAAGGTCCCTTCTCTGTCTGGCAACAACGCAATTTACAATTCATTGGCAAAAGATGAAAGAAATATTTTCAACGTAATCACAAGGAACGACGACGCGATTGATCTAGTGTTTGGTGATGGTAACTTTTCTAATTTGCCACTTGGACAATTTAGAACATACTACAGAACAAGTGACAACGCCAAGTACGCAATACAATCTTCTGACATGCAAGGCATACAGTTGACTGTGCCTTACACAGATGCCAATGGTGGACAACAGACATTGAGCATGAGTGTAAGTTTGAAGGCGAGCGTCTACAACGCGGCGGCCACTGAGTCAAATGATTCTATAAAGGAAAAAGCCGGACAGGTTTACTATTCACAAAATAGGATGATCACAGCAGAGGATTATCAGGTAGTTCCGTTATCTGCGTCACAGGAGATTGTTAAAGTACGATCTGTGAACAGAACAGCATCAGGTATCAGCAGGGCTAAAGAAGTTGTAGATCCCACTGGAGCATATTCTAACGTAAGTGTATTTGCCGAAGACGGAATACTTTACAAAGAGGAAACCAAACCCACTTTCACTTTCACTTTCAATAACAGAAGTGATATACAGTCAACGCTAGACACAAAAGTTGAAGATAAGTTGAAGAACGCTTATTCAAGACAGTTTTACTATGACAAGTATGACACACAAAGTCTGACATCATTGACTGCCACGTGGAATTCAACAACCACAACTACAAACACCAACACAGGATTTTTTACATCTGGCGGAGCTCTTGCAACAGGTGACTCTGCTACATCTAATTTGAAATACGCAAAAGCAGGTGCTATTGTCAAGTTTACTTCTCCAGACACAAGGGAATTCCTAAATGGTAAGTTTGTGACAGCAGGCACAGAAAATGCCGAAGATAGGAAATGGGCAAAAATTTCTGCTGTTGTTGGCGATGGTTCAAACGGTGGAGTAGGTAATCTTTCGTCTGGACTTGGTCCAATAACTTTAAGTGACATTGTTCCAAATGGTGCAAAACTAGAGTCTGTTATACCTAATTTTACGACATCATTCTCAACAACACTAGAAGGAAACATCCTAGACAGGGTTGAAAATTATGAGGACTTTGGATTAAGATATGACATTGAGTCGGAAGAATGGAGAGTTATCACAAGTTCTAACCTCAGTACAAGTTCCGTGTTCAGTCTTACCAACCAAGGTGATACAACAGGTGCTAATTTAGATGCTAGTTGGTGGTTCAAATTTTCAAATGACGGCAACACGTACACTGTCACTTACAGGAAAATGGAATACATTTTTGAGTCAGAAGCACAAAATAAATTTCATTACGATGCAGAAGAAAAAATTTATGACTACAAGACTGGAAAGGCAGTTAAAGACACAGTCAAGATATTGAAGACAAACAGCATAGTGTCTACAGGGAACAGTATAGGTTATCCTATTACTTGGGAAGTTACTGACACGGTCACTGAAGCAGACGGCTTCCAGGACAACAGAAAAATTAAAGTTGGATTCTTGGATAACGATGACGACGGTGTTGTGGATAATCCTGAACTGTTTGATATATTTGTTGAACCAGACACATCTGTGTCAACTAAATTTGTATTCTTTGAAAAATATCTTTCATATGACAACATAGAAAGATACAGACCATATGCGGCAACAAATTTTGTGGTTTCAGAGAAAGAGACAGACATAAATCTAAACACAACGACTTATGACAACAATCAATTATTTTACTTCTATGACAGTGCTGAGGACGTTGTCAAAAAATACAATTCTACTACAAACACGTTGACAACCACAACTGACTACTATGCTAGACGAGGTAGAAGTTCTATCGATTTCCAATACAAACATCATGCTGGACAGGAAACAAGGATTGATCCAAGTGTTTCAAACATTGTGGATGTGTACCTATTGGAGAGAACGTATGACAATTTATTTAGAATATGGTTACAAGAAAGTGGTGTCAAACCCACAGTGTCCACGTCGGATCAACTGCGGATAAACTATTCAGGCACGTTGAATCCTTTAAAATCACTTTCAGATCAGATCATATACCATCCAGTGAAATATAAAGTGTTGTTTGGCACGAATGCAGATGAGCAACTACAAGCAACTTTCAAGGTTGTCAAAAATCCTAAAACAAACATTTCAGATGCCGTCATTAAGACGAGAGTTATTTCGGCAATAAATGAATTTTTTGCTTTAGACAATTGGGACTTTGGAGATACTTTTTATTTTACAGAATTAGCCGCTTACATTCACAATGAACTAGCACCAGACCTACTTACAGTTGTGATTGTGCCAAACGAGTCAGGACAGACTTTTGGGTCTCTGTTCCAGATAAACTCAGCGGCGGACGAGATTTTCATCAGTGGGGCCACCGTTGATGATGTGTCTATAATCACAGCACTTGGAGCCAACCAATTGGAAGCATCAGGCACTGTGGTCACATCAACATCAACTGCCACGACTAACACCACAACAGGTTCAGCGGTATCAGGCTCTACTACATCAGGTTCCGGTTCAAGCACCGGCAGTAGTGGATCAGGATACTAATGGCAGATAATCCTACAAACGCATTAACCAACAACGAAGTTGTAAAGCAGGGCACGAACGAGTACAGACGTACTGTGCAACACCTTCCCGCTTTTTACAGGACTGACGCCAACCAGAGATTCCTTGCCAGTACAATGGATCCACTGGTGCAAAAAGGTGCACTAGAAAGACTGGATGGTTTTGTAGGCAGGCAGGACGCATACACAAGAACAGTCACTGACAGATACCTTACAGCAACAAGCAGAGACAGGTTCGCGTACCAACTAGAACCAGCAGTGACTTACACAGACAAGGACACAACTTCAGTCAACCCAGAAGACCAAGTCAAGTTCACAGGTACGTATGATGACTACATCAACCAGATCAAGTATCTCGGTGGTAAGGTAAACAACCATGATAGATTAAACAAGGAAACTGTGTACAGTTGGAACCCTGCAATAGACCTAGACAAGTTGGTGAACTACAGAGAGTACTACTGGCTTTCTAATGGTCCAGATGCGATAGAGATAGATTCTGTGGGCACAGGTGCAGAAGTCGAGTACAAGGTATCAAAACTAGTAGATGACGGAAGTTCGGGCAGGGCCTGGGAGTTCTCACACCTAGAGGACAAAAGAAATCCAGAACTTATTTTGTACAGAGGCAACACGTATAAGTTCACAGTAGATGCGGAGGGTCATCCATTCTACATCATGACCGAACCCTACAAGGACGGTTCAACAAATTTATTTTACTCATCGGGCGTGACCAACGCGGGTGCTGAGAAAGGCACAGTAACATTTGTGGTACCCAATGATGCACCTGACACTTTGTATTATCAGTGTGGCAACCATGATAACATGTATGGTATACTGCACATACAGACAGTTGAGTCTGGAACACAGATCAACGTGGAAGATGACATTATTGGTGCAAAAAATTACAAATTGAGAACACTTGATCTTTCAAACGGTATGAAGATCAAGTTTACAAACAGTAAAGTACCAACAGCGTACCAAAACAAAGAATATTACGTAGAGGGTGTAGGCGATTCTATCACTTTGACGGACACGTCAGTGCTGTTAACGCCTGAGTCGTATGCTGATGACGGCACACCAAAAGACAAGGACTACATCACAATAAAAAGATCTTCACTTGATCAAAATGCATGGTCAAGGTACAACAGGTGGTTCCATAGATCTGTGATAGAGAAGACGGCGACAGTCAACGGTACTGCAACAGTGTTGGATGAGACCGATAGGGCCAAAAGACCCATAATAGAATTTGATGCAGGACTTTCATTGTACAATTCAGGTACGACAGCGAAGACGCCTGTTGACCTCTTCGACACAACACAAAAAGACGCATTCTCTAACGTGTCTGGTAAGTTTGGTTACATTATCGACGGTGTTTCAGTCACTGATGGAATGCGGGTGGTGTTCTCAGAAGATAATGATCCAGAAGTAAGGAATAAAATTTACGTGGCTAATTTTGTAGACGCAGGCGATTCCACAGTCTTGTCACTACAACTCAATGAAGAACTTAACGGCACAGCAGATGATAGGGAAACAATTTTCATAAAACAAGGGACAGACAACAAAGGCAAGTCTTTCTACTACGACTCGGCAACCACTAGATGGAAAACCACGCAACAGAAAACGGAATTAAATCAGCAACCGTTGTTCAACATGTATGACAACAATCATACGTCGTTTGATGACGGCACTGCATATCCAAATTCAACATTCGCTGGTGCTAAGGTTTTCGCATTTGCGACGTCTGACACTGCAACAGAAGACACTGTGCTTGGAATAAAGGTCAAATACAACACAATCAATAATGTTGGAGACATGGTGTTTGAATCAGATCACACTTCAGGTACATTCACTTATAAAGAGGACAGCAAGGTTTTAACAAAAAATTTAGCAGAAGGACACTTACACTATACTACAGGTAGGACGACTCACAACTCCAAGAGTGCTTGGATCAAAAGGACCAACGAAAGCAAACAGCGTGTTGTAAGGACAATCATTGTAGACGATACAGAGAAAAGTTTGTTCCCTATTGATTTCTTTGAGAATTCTGCGGCACTGACAGATCTTGAAGTATCAGTTTTAGTGAATGGTGTGAGAAAGGCTTTGACCACAGATTACACTTTGGTGAACGGAACAACAAACAAGTATGTCAGGTTCGTTAAAGAATTAAAAGTGAATGATCAGGTCCGGATTGCAGGATACAGCAGTGCTGTCAAGGTAGAAGGAAAAGGCATTTATGAGATTCCAGAAAACCTTTCAACCAACGCCTTGAATGAAACTGTTGGTACTTTCACTTATGGACAGATACTAAGGCACACCACAGACATCCTTGATAAAAATTCTGAACTGACAGGCGCCATACCAGGCAACACAAATTTAAGGGACAAGCCCGATGCGATGTTGCAGGGAGGAACTATACATCAGCACGAGGCGCCATTAGCTCAAAGCATTTTTGGATTGATAGATCAAGAGTCTAATGTGATTGCATCTATAGATTACGTGAACCAAGAGTATGAAAAATGGTATAACGCATTCTTGACCCACGCTACTGGCACTGCCTACGAGGGAGTGGCCGCTGACAGGGTTGATGAAATTATTTCAGCCATCACACCTGGCAGGAATTCTACCTTCCCTTTCTACTACGAGGACATGATAGGTTGGGGGGAGAACGTCTCCACAAGGACTTACACGGTACAAGGTTCTTCTGAAACAGAATATGCTTTGGATTCTCAGCACAATCTATCAACGTTGAGCAACAGGGCAGTCTATGTCTATTTGAACGACGTGCAGTTGGTACATGGCACCGATTACACGTTCAGTTCCACTGACGACAGCGTTAGCATATCTGCCACACTGACGGCGGGCGACATAATCAAGATTAAAGATTACGAGAACACAATTGGCAGTTACATGCCTCCTTCGCCTACAAAACTTGGAATGTATCCAAAATTCAAACCGGAAACATTCAGCGACGACACTTACATAACAACAACTACGGTCATAAGAAAGCATGACGGTTCGATCATAAAGGCATACGGTGACGAGAGAGATAATCTGATCCTCGAACTTGAAAAGCGGATCTACAATAACATTAAGACCTCATATGATGCAAGTCTGTTAGACATATCGGATGTTGTACCAAGTGCATTCAAGTCTACAGAATATTCTATCACTGAGTTTGATGATGTTTTGGGAGCAGATTTCTATACTTGGGCCGGTAGGAACAGTGTGCAATACATTAACAACACAACTTTTAGTGAAGGATCTCCCTTCACATACAATTATGCCAAAAGCACAGACCGGTTAACAGGCGAAAAACTTCCTGGATACTGGAGAGGCATATACAAAAAATTCTATGACACTGACAGCCCGCACACAAGACCATGGGAGATGTTGGGACATTCTGAAAAACCAAGCACATGGGATGACACTTATGGTGTTGCACCATACACGGCAGGAAATGACGTGTTATGGAACGACATAGCAACAGCCACAGGAAGATATGCAAAACCAAGCATTAGAAGTTACCTACCAGTTGATGCGTCTGGTAACCTGTTAGATCCTATCGCGGCAGGATTAATTGACAACTACGATATCCCGGGAAGAAGACTTCATTGGAAGTTCGGGGATCAGGCACCCGCGGAAACATCTTGGAGGAGATCTAGTGCGTATCCATTTACTGTGATCAAGACCTTGGCCTTAACAAAACCGGCTAAATTCTTTGCGAATTTCTTTGACCTATCAAGATTAAGCACGAACGTTGCCGGGAACCAAATCGATTCAGACACAGGTATCAGGACAAGATTGGCCACAGCAAAATACCATCTTGAAACGACAACAAACACCACAACAGGAGTAACAACGAGATATAGCACAGCAGGTTATCAAGTTTACGCTGTCAACTATATAATTTCAAAAAATCTAGATCCTGTAGCGTTCTACTACGACAAGATGAAAGACCTCGATGTGCAATTGGCGTACAAACTTGGAGGATTCACTGACAAAGAAAATATTAAAATTTTAACAGATTCGGTCTCTCCTGGATCTACTTCAGGATCAAAATTCATACCAGATGAAAACTACAAAATACTGTTTAGAACATCAAACCCGGTTCAAAGTTTTCAGTATTCTGGAGTGCTTATAGAAAAGAACACCGAGGCAGGTGCAGATGGTTCAACGCTTCTTGGTGGTTACAGGGTGCTAGGTTACTCGACAGCCAAACCTTATTTTAAATTTTATTATCCTAGGAAGACAAGCAAGTCAAACAAGGTCAAGGTTGCAGAATCTGTAACAGTTGAACAATATAAAAATTTCCAGAACACAGTGCAAACTATACCATACGGATACGTGTTTACAACAATACAGGATGTTGCTGATTTCTTATATGGGTATGGACACTACTTGGAAGAGCAAGGATTCAAGTTCAATAAATTTTCAAAAGAGATTAAAGAAACTGTGAACTGGGCAAACGCTGTCAGAGAATTCTTATTCTGGACTACACAGCCGTGGGCACCAGGAGCCGCGATAACAGTTTCACCAGCCGCTGATGGATTTGAACTTGACACTAATAACAGCACAGTGGGTAAACTGAGGAACCTTGCTGGAGATTACTCGTTGCTGGATGCAGGCGGAAGGAAGATTGATGTAAACGAGATATCAACGAAAAGAATTGGTAAAACTTTTGAACTTGGATTAAAAACAGATGATGTTGGTCTTTACAACATAGCACTTAACACTGTGCAAAAAGAACACATTATAATATTTGACAATTCAACTGTATTCTCTGACATAATATATGATCCGTTTACTGGATTCAGACAGCAGAGATTGAAACTAGTTGGTTGGAAGACAGGCGGATGGAATGGTGATTACTATGCACCTGGATTTGTGTTCGACGCCGCCCAGGTGACATACTGGACTGCTAATACGGATTATAGGATAGGCGACAGCATTGAGTATCAAGGCAAATTCTATGTGGCAAAAGTAAATCACAACTCAAGTGCCAAGTTTGACAGTGCTAATTGGACTCTCAAGAATGAAAAGCCAGCGCCACAATTGATACCAAATTTCGAATACAAGATTGCACAATTTAATGATTTCTATGAATTGGAAACAAACAACTTTGATGAGTCACAACAGCAACTTGCACAGAGACTTATTGGATATCAGAGCAGAGACTATCTCGAAAACTTATTTGTAAATGATGTGTCGCAATACAAGTTTTACCAAGGTTATATTCGAGAGAAAGGCACACAGGCGGCAATAGACAAATTACTTAAAGCCAAGTATGAGAATTCTGACATAGACCTAAGCATATATCCAGAGTGGATGATACGTACTGGAAGTTTTGGAAACACAGATGCCACAGAAAACATTCAGATTACATTGAAAGACTCAGACGTAAACATTAATTCTCAAAGCATAGAACTGTTAGATGATCAGACAGAAACAAAAACTTACACAAAATCTCTTGGCGTGTACAAAGACGACTTGTACTACAAACCAGTGGAGTACACTGCCAGCACCACGTTCTCACTGAAAGACTACACTAAAGAAGGAGTTGACAGTGATATAACCCAGGTGTTTAAGACTGCAGGTTACCCACAGTTGGGACAAGTGCAACACACGGCATTCAATATAGACGATCTATTGAATTTAGACATGAACCAGGTATCGGGCAATGACCTGATATGGATAGCAAACAAAAGTAATCAAGATTGGGACGTGTACAGGCTAACTAATTCCGGTGTTAAGATAGCCAGCCTGTTTCTCGTAAATGATGCTACGCAACTTGAGATCACATTCACGGGATCACATAACTTAACATCAGGATCTACAACCACTGAAGCAGATTTCTTTGCAATATCAAACAGCGAAGCAGTGAATCTTAATGGTGTGTACAAAGTACAGGCCACGCCAACTCACAAGAGTGTTATAATAGACTACGCAGATACTACTGATTTCATACCAACTCTTGCAGATGGTTCGACTGCGGATTCCTATGGAAACATTTACAAATTTGTTTCAGTTAGATTGTCATCGATGGATAACGTGAATGACCTTGTTGACTACCATGTGTACAATGACAAAGACGAGGATCTACAAGTTAAACTGGAAGGTGACAAAGTTTTCGCAGATACAGACAGTGCAGGACTATGGCGTGTTTATGAGAAACAAGATCCATACACAGAATTTAGGACACTTTCTCCGAATTCAACAACATCTGATCAAGATTTTGGACACCGGATAGTGGCACGTAATGACGGAAGGTCTGCTGTGATTTCTGCTCCAGGCAAGGGACAAGGTGAGGTACATTTCTTGTTTAGGTCAGACAGCACTGCTGGAACTGAGTATTCTGTGCAGTCAACTGCTACGATGACAGAGAATGATGACAACACCAGTAGGCTTGGGGAATCACTGTCGATCAGTACGGATGAAAATTTTGTTGTTGCAGGTGCTCCTTACACAAACGCTTTAGATGACGATGGCAGTACAAGACAAATAGATTCGGGATTGATTAAAGTTTATGTTTGGGATCCAAGCACGTTCAAGTACGGAATAATGAGCACAATAACAGCACCTACTGATGGATCTACTGCTAATGAAAATTTGAACTTTGGCTGGGCACATAAAATTACTGAGCCAGGCGCAAGTTCCACAAGGTCAACGCCAGACAAATACATGTTTGTTTCCGCACCGGGACACAGCAGTGACACAGGAAGAGTATACATGTATACTTGGGGAATTGGTGCTGACGGTTCAACTTATGACACTTGGACGCAGGACTACACCATAGAGGCTCCAGACGGCGGTTCGGGACAGAGATTTGGTCACAGGATAGAAGCAAATGACAACGGTGACATACTTGCGGTGAGTTCACTTGCTCCAGGAAATGCAGGTAAGGTTGAGATATTTGTTAAGACATCACAGAGCAGTGACGGAAGCTCACAAAATTCATTTTCATTAGTCCAGACGTTGACAGGTGTGGCATCAGACGGGTCGTCAATAAACACCCAATTTGGTGAGTCACTTGCAATGAGCAAGGATGGAACTAAACTTTTTGTTGGTGCACCAGGTGTTGATGGCACAATAGCCGCTGACTCGGGTGCTGTTTACGTTTACAAGTGGAACAGAGATGGTTCGACTAACACCTACACACTAGATCAGACTATCAATGAGCCAGACATAGAAACAGGTGCGAAGTTTGGTTCTTCTTTGTCAGTTAATCATACCGGTACCAGATTAATCATAGGCGCCGAGGGAACTGCCAACCGTAGAGAAATGCAATTTGATTCTGGTGAAACAACCTTTGATCTCCAAGACACTACAGTCGTTGATTTAAATTTACAATCTGGTGCTGTGTACACAGCAACAATGTACAACACCAAATTTATTTTGGATGACAGGCTAGTTTCACTTAATGTATCAACTGATGACGATTACGGACAAGGTGTGTGCATCACAGATAACAATGTATTCGTTGGCGCACCCAAAGATGAAGGTAACGCTAGTCTGACAAATGATGGTTCAGTTTACTGTTATGATCTCACTGAAAATGACGTGTACGCATGGAAAAATATTGCAACTGAGACGTCACTTGTCGACACAGATAAGTTAGGACAGGTTTTTGATTTTGATAATAGGTCCAAACAGATTAAAAGTTTCTATGATTTATATGATCCTGTTAAAGGAAGAATTTTGGGCCTTGCAGACAGAGAAATTAATATTAAATCGCCATGGGATCCAGCAGTGTACAACACAGGCGAAAACGCCAACACAAAAACACCATGGGCAGAAGATCATCTCGGAGAAGTATGGTGGGATCTTTCAACAGTCAAATGGTTATGGTACGAGCAAGATACACAACAATACAAGCATAATAACTGGGGAAGAACTTTCCCTGGATCAAGCATAGATGTTTATGAATGGACCGAGTCAGTGCTTACACCTACGGAATGGAATGGCTCAGCCGGTACACAAGTAGGGATATCTAACAATGTATCGGGAGAAGCATCTACGAACTATACAATTAAATCTAGATACAGTTCAAGCACAGATACGTTTGTAAACTACTACTACTTCTGGGTAAAAAACAGAGCCTCTGTTCCTACAAACACTGTGGTTAACAGAAAGAACACGACAGCATTCGTGGCGAACCTTATCAGCGATCCGCAAAAATCTGGATTGAAGTATTACGCAGTGACAGACACGAACAAATTTATTATATTTGGAACCAATGATTTAGTAAACAGTCACATAGTGTTGAACGTAGATACACGTACAACATCATTTGATGGAGATGCCCATTCTGTCTGGAAGTTAGTGCGTGAAGGTGATCCAGATTACAGACCAGGCACAGAGATTGAGTCTCGTTGGTGGGACTCGTTGTGTGGCAAAAACACTACTGGCGACACTGTGCCGGATCTAAACCTTCCTGTCAACGAGAGGTATGGTAACAAAACTAGACCTAGGCAGAGCTGGTATCTAGATAGATTTGCGGCACTGAAAGAAATTATAGATTATTCGAACACAGTCTTGAAAAAGAATCAGTTGGTTGGACAAATAAGACTAGACAATTTAGATGCCAAGGAACCATTTCCTACAGCACAGAGCGGTGAGTGGGACGCATCAGTTGAAACATATGCAGAATTAACTTACATCAATACTGCGGACATATCCGGCACAGTCAACTACCTAGTGAAGGCAGACGAAACCGCGAACAACTACTGGGCAATATATCAATGGACTGGCACGGAATGGTCAAGGACAAGAATTCAAACATATAATACTTCCAATTATTGGGAATACACCGATTGGTACGGCACAGATCCTGATGTCCATGAAATGGTGCATGACGAAAACACTCCAATAGACAAACAGGTTACGTTTGAATATGAACTTGACACTTTAGATCTAGCAATAGGAAAACACGTTAAGGTAACTTCTGCAGACACAGGTGGTTGGAAACTGTTTATGAAGACAGCCACAGGGTGGACAAACGTGGGAACAGAGAACGGCACAATAAAATTAAGCACTAAACTTTATGATTATTCACAAGATGCAACAGGATATGACGGCGATGACAATTTTGATGACAACACTTTCGACCAGGAACCTGTTACAGAAACAAGAAACATATTAACTGCGTTGAGAGATGACTTGTTTGTTAACACTTTGAATGTTGAGTACAATAATATATTTTTTATTGGACTACGGAAAGTACTAGAAGAACAGACTTATGTTGATTGGATGTTCAAAACAAGTTTTGTAAAAGCAGTAAACAGGGTAAGGGAGTTAGATCAGAGAAAAACTTACACGATAGGAACTGACAGTTGGATTGAAGACTACATAAATGAAGTTAAACCTTTCCATACAAAATTAAGGGAATACAAGTTAGGATACAGTGCACCTGAGCAACACGATGGAGTAATAACCGATTTTGATAATCCACCTTTCTATGATGACACAGTTGGTAAAGTAAGATCCATAGTCCCATCGTCTGAACAGACGAAACTGACGCAGTATCCTTGGCAATTATGGTATGACTATCATAGAAAACACGTCCAAAGTATTACAGTGTATCACGGAGGTTCTGGATACGAGACAGCACCTACAGTCACTATTACTGGTGATGATTCAACCACTGCAACAGCAACCGCTACAGTGACAGGCGGTGTAGTCACTGCAATTACAGTGACTGGTATTGGCTTTGGCTACACAACAACACCTACTGTAACACTGACAGGTGGTATGGATGATGGATCTGCTCCATCAGATCCTGCATTAGCATATGCGAATCTTGGAAATGATCTAGTGAGAGATTTTGATACAACAATCAAATTTGATAGGATTGCAAGTACATCTGATGTTGTTGACTGGGCAAGTAACACAACTTACGAATATAAAACTTTAATTAGATACAACAATGAACTTTACAAAGCAACAAATAGATTCACGTCCACAACTGATTTTGATGACAACATTGGCAGTGTGTACAAATACTTTGGTGACGAGACAGGACTAAACGCGGCAGACAGGATAAAAGGTTTCTATACGCCAACAGATGGCATGCCAGGAAATGAACTGTCACAACTGATGTCAGGTGTTGACTATGGTGGCACAATGGTCACAGGATTGTTGTTCAATCAGAGTCAAGGTTGGGATAACGCCGCTTGGTATGACTACCCATGGGACAATTATGGACTATCGAGGACAGTGCCTTTCCTTGCAGACGGGTCTACTAACTCCTATACATTTACTACGGCTCCAACGTCTGGAACGGTGTATCATGTTTATACAACAACTACGGACAGCACAAGAGTTAAATTGTCAGACACATTCACAGGTGATGGAAGCACAACCACATTTACTCTTTCAAGCACTCCTGTTGAAAATGCATTGGTTGAATTCATCCCTGCAGACGACGACGGCGTGTTGACACCAACAGATGATAGAACACTAGACACTATCATAAAAGGTGGATTGTTCACCAAAGACGGATTGTACGGATCGGCTCTGGGATCTGCACCTAGTGACATAAACGTGGACGGTGATGAGTTCTTATCATCAACAACAAGTTATGCTCCTGAAGAAGTCGTACCTGGACAGATATTTGACACAGTTGACATCAAAGTTTACACTTCACCTGAATCGGGAGTACCGTTGATTACTGAAAACACTTACGTTGGCGATGGATCAACAACGTTCTCTATCGGAGATCATCCAGGCACCCTTGCTTCTGTAACAGTGTCTGTTGATGGAGTAGTCAAAGAAGTATCTTTAGATGGTTCAAGTGCGGCTGACTACACTGTAGACGTGGGGGCAAAAACAATAACGTTCACATCAGCACCGGCGGTGGGAAGTGTAATAGCAACAAAAACTTTTGCAATATCAGGTACAAACTACAGGGTATTAGACCAATACACTGGTGACGGATCAACTGTGGAATTCACAACGTCTGTCAGAGAAGATTTCAATATAGACTCCACGGCTTCAGAAATATATGTTACTAAGAACGGATTACCAACAACTGCATTCACACAAACTGTTTCATCTGGAAGTAGTTTCTCTAACAGTCTCACAATTACTTTTGTAGAGGCACCTGGTGCAGGAGACTTTATACAGATAGCAGGATTCCAGAAAGTGGGTACATCTAGAAGTCATGCGGCGATAAGAGCAGTGGACATGACATACGATGGATCAACTACAAACTATGCATTGACATATCCACCAGGATCAGTGACACCACTACACGCACTGACGGTGGTTGAATTGGAAGGCAAAGTGTTGAGAGGTCCAGACACAACTTATTACAGGGGTGACGGAAGCACGTTCACTTTTGGTGTTGCTTCAACGCTGAGCGATGGTTCAACGGTAGACCCTGCCAAGGTGATCACGAACAGCAACCAGATAGAAGTACACTACAACGGAAGAAAACTGACAGAGGGTGCTCTGCCTGGAGGAAACTACACAGTGGATCTAGCGGCACAGACGGTAAGCACCAACGCACCTGCAAACCCTGGAGACATCGTTGCAATAACAACACTCGTGGACAAACATTATCATATTGATGAAGTAGCAAGTTCACCAGTGTTAGTTTTAGACACAACTCAATTGACTGCAGATGGATTCTCAGCAGGGTCAATGAGGGTGACAACTTTCAACAACGCACTTGGTATGAAAGTTAGGAGAGAAGTGCTTGAGGGCAGACCTAGTGGTGTGCATGAATTGGCTTTCACACCTATGAATGCGTCTTACATGTATGTTTGGTTCAATGGTGAACAATTGACGCAAGGGTATGACTACACAATGTCAGGCAATGTCCTAACAATATCAGGCAAGACGATAACTGCTTCGGACAGGTTAGATGTCATGTACTTTGCATTACAGACGGCGACTGGCTCTACTGGTTTCAGAATTTTCAAAGACATGTTGAACAGGACTTTCTACAAACGTATTTCTAAGACACACACGACCACTCTCACTCAGACACTTCAAACAGATGACACAGAAATCACTGTTGCCGATGGTTCAGTGTTGGCGACGCCGCAGACTGTGATAGGACTTGATGGATCAACAGTTTCAAATATAATACCTGGTGTCGTGTTTGTGGGCAAAGAGAGAATTGAATACTTTACAAAATCAGGTAACACGTTGGGACAAATCAAACGTGGAACACTTGGAACAGGAATTAAGGAGCATGGATCAGGCACTGATGTGGTAGATGCGTCTGGTACTCAAACCATCCCTTATGTGGACACTGTGTACACCAACACCTTTACTGGTGACGGTAGCACTGTTGCTTTCACACTATCACAAACACCAGCCTCTGCTAGTGAGTTAGACATATTCATTGGTGGCCAACGATTGTTGCTTACTAGCGAGGATGGATCAACTATCAACTATTCTGTGGATGGAAGCACCAATGTTGTTACATTCACTTCTGCTCCGGCATATGCCGCACAGGTAAAAATATTACACAAGAGAGGACAGGTATGGTACACTGCGGCCGATGGTAATCCTGCTGATGGTAGAGGACTACAAGGTTCTACCACACAACAGGCGCGATTCATTGCTGATGAACCAACAAATTCACCTGAATAAATACACTAGATGACACAGGACAACAAACCAACAGAATCAAAAGAAGAGAACAAGAAGCCACATGATCACACAGGCGTGATGATGACTGGGCACATCAAGATTTTCGATCCTGAAACAGGTGAAGTAATAGTAGACAAAAGGAATGCTATACATTACGAGAACATGTCTCAGGCCATGGCTAATTCTTTAGCAAACAAAAGCACAGGTTTTATACATGAAATGGCATTCGGTAACGGAGGCACGAGTGTTGACCCAACAGGTATTATCACTTACCTGACGCCGAACTCAACTGGTACTAATTCTACGCTTTACAACCAAACATATTACAAAGTAATTGATGATAATTCTGCAACCAACAAAGACACAAGCAGAAACAAAATGGAAGTGAGACACATCACTGGAAATAAATTCACAGATATAGTTTGCACTTGCACACTAGATTATGGAGAACCAACTGGTCAGGATTCGTTTGACAACACAACAAACTTCAATGGTGACTTCGTTTTTGATGAACTTGGTTTAAAATCATGGGAAGGGTCTGAGAACGGCGCAACGAATAAATTATTGACACACGTGATATTCCATCCAGTACAGAAATCTTTAAACAGATTGATCCAGATTGATTACACTTTGAGAATACAGAGTTTGACAACATTTACTGAAACAAGTTCAACAGCACTGTCAACATCTAACACAGTAAGTGGAACTACATCAGGTGGTAACACAGGATATTAATAAATGGCGTATACAGTAAACAAAACAAATAATTCGGCTTCGCCAAATCAATACATAGTGCAAGATGGTGTGGTCAACACACAAACAGATCTAAGTTTCATAGGAAAGGGTTATGCTGGATACGGAGAACTTATCGCAGAAAACTTTTTACACCTTTTAGAAAATTTTGCAAATAGCTCAGCGCCATCAAAGCCAATACAAGGACAACTTTGGTATGACAACAGCGTTGACAGGTTAAAAGTATACACAGGAAACTTGTTTGTTCCTGCAGGCGGTAACGTTCCATATGTGTCTACACAACCTAGTGGAATACAACAAGGTGACCTTTGGATAGATTCAGATGTTGGACAACTTTATTACTATGATGGATCACAAAGTGTATTAGTAGGACCACCAAGTACAACAGGTTCACTTAACGGATTCGTTTTCGAGGCAGTTACAGATTCAACTACTGCCAGCCAGAATGTAACCAAATGGTACAGTGATGGTACTTTAATTGCCATTATTTCTGACACAGAGTTCACACCACAGACAACAATCACAGGTTTCGCTACAATTAAAAAAGGAATTACGTTTACAACGTCACCAACAGGTATCAAATTACACGGCACAGCCACAGACGCAGATGCACTCGGAGGAATTGCGGCGGCTAATTTCCTAAGGTCAGACGCTAACGACACAACCACAGGCACATTGGGTATCGTTACTGACTCGGGTATGACTATAGGTGCTGACAATGACTTATCAATCACTGTAGATGGTACAGGTATTAATGTGGCTAACACAGTTCAAAACACAGATATCACTTTCAAAGTAAATGATGGCGGTGTGACATCTACTGTGATGACCATAGATGGATCGGAAGCGAGAGTTGGTATCGGTGTTACATCACCAACAACAAAACTTGATGTTTCTGGAACCATTAACGCAACAGCATTTACTGGTCCAATTACAGGTGCAGTGACGTCATCTGGAATAACATTGACTACTAGTGGCACGATCATATTCGAAGGTGCGACAGATGATGGATTCGAAACAACATTAACAGTGGCTGACCCAACAGCGGATAGAACAATTACCATTCCTAATGTAACAGGTACCGTGGTCACAACAGGTGACTCGGGCACAGTGACAGCGGCAATGATGGCAACGCCAACATCATTGCAAATATTGAGCAGTACGGGAACGGTGTTGAAGACCATAAACGGCGCAGGAGCGTAGTTTAATGGTTGAAATATACCTTAATAAACATTATAATAGATAAGATATGACAGTCAGAGTACCTTTAGTTTACAATGGATCCCAACTACAACAGATGAAGACATCTGATTTGGACAACATCTATCGCGTAGCCGCATACTATTATTCGTTGTCTCCTTCTAGAACGCTGACGGTATCGGGTTCTGGAGGAAACTTACCAGGTGGGTCGATCGATGACACACGATTACAGGCAGGTGCGGCGTCAACGTCATCAGGTGGTTTTCCAAGTGAGGCAACCACAGCAGAGCCAAGCGAAGTTACAGTGACTTACAACAGGATCACACAAAACACAGCATCAACATCGATCTCAACATCTGACACAGGTAAAACATTTCCTATATATTGGAATGGCACACAGGTTCAGGCAATGACCGAGCAGGATTTCATTGACACTTTCGTGCTTCCAACAATTAACAATTTGGTTCTTGGCACGACTACGTCGTCACAAGCAGGCACTTATCACATAGCAACGTCCGATTCTGTGGACGGATCTACACTTGTTTCATCCACGCCTGTGTTCACAGACACAAGGGCAGACACTTCTGCATATTCGGCCGATTCGATTGAGGAAACTCAGGATCAACCTACTACAATAACAAATTATTACCTACATTCGATTGATGGAGAAGTGGGGACTTACAATCCTCCAATATTCATTGATGGGTCAAACAACTTGAAACAGTATTCAACCGCAGAAATTGGTGCATTACTACAAGAGTACATCAAACATCATGCAGTAACTTCGTCTGCTGGGTATCAGATATCCTACAATATAGACGGCAGTTTAGGAAATGCTAGGGGCAGTGCAATCGTAAACACAAGATTGACAGGCGGCAGTGGTAATTATCAGACTAGATTTGTTGATGCCAACGACTACAGAGCACAGGAATTTCCAGATGGTACACCAACTACAGCAAACACCTACACCTTCAAAATACAGAAATCATAATTGACTTACCTTTGGTATTCTGTTACAATAAAACAATAAAAGGATATAGATATGGCAATATTCAGTGGAAAAATTATTGAGGCTTATTTTGCAAATTCAGAAAATGATGCTGTAGAAGTAATTTACGAACAAGGCACCAAGGCCATCAACCATTATCTGCCTGTTGATTACAACAACGAAGACTTCAAAGACCTGATAGCGGAATACAGCACTGATAAAATTGCAGAAGCAACCATGATGCGGAACAGGAGATACGCACAACAGTTAAGTGACATTGTTGATGCGGGTATAAAATCAAAAACAGATCTAAAACAGCGTGTATCTGTTGAGGATTTTGTCAAAAATATTTTGGACTTTGACCCCAAGGATCCAAACTGCAAGGAAATGCTTTTCACTATCAAGGTATCTATATTTGAAACTGAAAAAATTAAAGGCTCTAACGACAAAAAGAAAAAAGCACGATTAAGATCTGCGAAAACTCCTCTAGAATTGTTAGTTGGCTACAACAACTTTGATGATTAATGTCTATTGTGTTAATGTTGGGACAAAATATACCAGGGACTTTGACAATAAGTTAAAGGAATCTGTAGCCAAGCACCTAACACTGGAGCATTCATTCACTTGCCTCACTGACAAACCAGAGAAAGAACATGACATGCCAGTTACACATCCTGAACTTCAGGGAGTGTTTCATAAATTATCATTGCTACAAAACACAGGCAATTGCCTTTTCTTTGACCTAGACATAGCAATCAATGACAACATCGATTTCCTTGCAAATGACTTTGAAGGACTCACGCTTGTGAACAGCAGTGCATGGAAACAAGAGTCACTAAAAACACCATTAAAATTTAGGGTTACCCAGAACACGCTAGTAAACAGTTCAGTTATGCGTTGGAGTGACCAACGGCATGTGTTTGAAAAATTCATGAAACACAGAGATCTTTACGTGAGATTGTATTCTGGCATAGATAGATACATCTACAATGAAGATGTCAAGTACAATTACTTCATGGGAGATCAAATTTCCAGTTGGCAGGAGGGTGTAAAGCATAATACAATAGTGCTACACAACCAAAAATATGTTTGACAGAGACACATTACGCACATTCAAGAGACTGTTGGATAAATGTCCTGACAGAATCATGGACGCCCTTGACAGCCTAAGCAAAAATCAGTTTGAAAGTAAAGACTGGCTTGTGGAAGAATTAAACAAATACCCATACCACTATAGATACAAGACTTTAGATAAGAAGATTGATATCTGTGTGTTGGCGAGCTGGTATGGTTTACTTGCCTATAGATTGCTTGATAATTTCACCTTGAAAAAAATCAACAATGTTGACTGCATTGATTATGATCCACAAGCAAAGGCGGTGGCAAAGACCATATGGCATCAGCAACACACGGAAAACTTGAAGAAGGGTAAACTTTCTTACGTGAAATACATAGAGCAAGACATCAAAGATGTAAAAAACTTAAATTATCCAATTGTCATATGCACATCATGTGAACACTTAGATCAAGACACAATTTATGACACTATAAGTAAATTAGAGAAGGACACATTAGTTGTTTTACAGAGCAACAACTACAGAGAAGTTGCCCAACACATCAATTGTGTGGACACAATGGAACATTTTGCCAATCAATACGTAGGAAAATTAAGAAACATAAAGTTTTATGAAAAAGACTTTATAAAGTACAAGCGTTTCATGGTTATAGGGACAAAGATATGATAGAAGACTTATTGAAAAAGAGAACTAACATATCTTTCTTCAGTGATAGGATACCTGACAAGAAAGTTGTAAAGGATATATTAGAAAAAGCACAGCAACTGACACCGCACAAGAATAATTTTTGGCATTACAATCTAGATGTTTACGGACCAGAACATGCAGAGCAGAAAAAAACATTAGCACTGTCAACTGTGTGCAATGAGCACTTGAAATATTATAGACAAGATAATCTCACGGATGAAGACTGGAAAAAATTAAGACAATCCTACAATGATTGGATAGACTACCATAATGGTGATGACAGTAAACAGTATGTCAAGAATGAGAAATGGCATTTCAACGAACAAGTTACTGCACCGTATCTTTTAGCCTATTATCCGGCTGAGATAAAAATGCGTGAATCTCAAAAAGACGACAAGTATTATAAAAGTGGAAGGGCGAACAAGGTATTTCGTAGCACTACAAAAGTCAGCAGGGACGAATTCAATCAACAGTCTGGCATGAATGCTATGGTTGTTACAATGTTGGCTATGGAACAAGGATTGGACGTGTCATATTGTAAGTGTTATTTTTATAACGAAGCAATACACACAGACATAATGCAAAAAGGAAATCCAGCATTCTTATTGGGTATAGGATATAGGGACGAAAGCAAAATGCAATATAAGAGTTGGATCAAAAAACCAACACTGGACGAGATAATAAGATGGCAATGAAGATAATGGCAGTGCGTATCGGTGACAGGTATGGACCTGAGTATGAAAAATACTTAGAAGAGAAGTTACCTGAGTACGATTTTGTATGGATACGTGAGCCTATAAGACAGGACGTATTGTTGCAATGGAACAAGATGCAAGGAATGAGCCTTGATATTGACGAACCGATAGTGGTCATGGACATTGATGTGCTACTTGTAAACGACTACAAAGAACTGTTCGAGTATCCAATTAAGAAAGGACAGTTTGTTTCAATACCTGGTTGGTGGAGGGACACTGAAAAGAAGAGGTACAAAATTAACGGAGGCTTCTTTAAGTATTATCCAAAAGACTGCAGGTACATCTATGACAAATTCATGTCAGATCCTGATTTTTGGCAGAGCTATTACATCAAGAGAGGTATTGCACGAGGGCCAGTTAATGGCGAGCAGTACTTCGTTGAGGACAATGTAAATGAAGAACTAGAACTAGTGACCGTGCCCGAGAGTTGGGTAGCGAGGTGGTGCGCCAAAGAGGACATAGGTGTCAAGAATTTCGATTTAAATAAATGGAAGGTCAAAACTAGTCAGTTGTACGAGAAAATTACTGGTAACGACTACGTTTATTTGGGCGGAGAGTTCCATCCGGACATCAAGATGGTGCACTTTACACATGCAACCAATAAACCACACGACTGGGAAGACTATAAGGACTTTGTATGATAGTTTTGTATGGATACATTATATATTGGGTAGTTGCCGCAGTGGGCATAACCTACGGTTATCACAGGTATTTTGCCCATAATGATTACAAAACAAACAAATACTTTGAGGTTGTCTTATTATATCTGGGTCTACTGTGTGGCGGAAGAAGTGCATTGACATGGGCAGGGGTACACAGGATACACCACGCCAACGCAGATACCGATAAAGATCCACACAGTCCCAAGAACCATCCATGGTATGTGGTACTTTTCAGTTTATGGAGAGTTAAACAAATACCAAGAAGATACATGACAGATCTACTAGAAAATCCTAGGGTGATGTTTTTCCACAAATATGGCAAGTATGTCTTGGCCACACACTGGATTGTGACTCCATTGCTCTTTGGTGTGAATGCAATTATAATAAACGCGATGCTGATTATTCTTTCATATGTGGGTTTTGGTATATTAAACTTTTACGGGCATGATGCCAAAGGTCCTGCAAATAATTTTTTCATCAATTTAATTGCTCCATTCGAAGGAAACCACAAGGACCATCATGAATATTCAAAAATTTAACAGAGACAGCAGTGTTGAATACGTACACATGGACTTCGATGTCCCCGTCAAACAGATATTGACCGAATATGAGACAATAAAACACAGGTTGGTAACCCACAGGCCAGAGGATGGTCACAAAGACTGGTGTGCTGTGACTCTGTATGGCTTTGATTCGGACAAGACAAACAGTCATTGGGAATACGACAGGAGAAGACAAAAACCTAAGGTAACAGACGTTGGCGAACGTTGTCCTAGGACCATAGAATGGGTAAACAGTCTGCCATACGCTAGGATAGATGACATAAGATTTCTAGTGATAAAACCAAACGGATTTATAACCAAACACATCGACGTTCCAGAACGTAACTGGCTGGAACCGCTCAACATATGTTTGAGTTATCCTGAGGGTAACAAGTTTGTACTGAACAACAAAGAAGTCAATTATGTACCAGGAATGCCATTGGTGCTGAACATACACTACGAGCATTACGTTGAAAACAATTCAGAGCATGAGAGAGTGCATTTATTAGTTCATGGAAAAAAGAAAAAGGAGTTTTGGGACAGTGTTCACAGTTGGAGATAAAAATTTTATCAATAAAAACAGTGAGTGTGACGTACTTACATTCGCACCTGAAGATAGAACTGACATATTGCAACAACTTAAAAAAATAGATTTTGGTTCAGATGAAATAGCCATTAATTACGAGACAATAGATTGGTTTGCTTTTGACTGTATTACTGTGTTGTTAAAAGAAGGAGAGATATTGGGATTCAGTTCTGTGTGGCACAGGCCTCAATATTATGAATCAGGGGAGGCGAGGATATTAAATAGGTACTGGGAACATCCAAAGTTACGAATGAATGGCAGAATCATAGCCAGACCGCATTTGGTTGCAACCGTGCAACACCAGTTAGAGTATGCCAAAAAAGCAGGATACAAGAAAGTATTCATCAGTAGATGTCGTAACCCAGGATTTATGAAAAGACTTTTTAAAGAACTAGGAGAGAAAACAAACACGGAGTGGAGAATAGAAGAAGGCAAAGTTGCAGTGTGTGATCCAAAGCATGATTCTTGCTGGCAATACAAAGGGACGTATGAAATTAAAGACTAGATACCAATTACCGCCTTTCGTAAAACTTGATCAGACGTTTGACGTTGACAAGATGATAAGTGTCGTACAGGACATGCCTGTCGCTGAGGATGACCTAAAAACAAAATATGGTTATGGGGTAAAAGTTGGAGGCAAAGCACCAAAATTGCAAAAAGCATTTGGATTAAAGTTTGACAGCATAGAGGACGCATACAAGTTCCTACAAGACAATGATGTAAATGAGTCTGAACTGCGTAAAGGACTTGGAAACAAAAGGATGGCATGGGACTACAGGAACTACGTCAAGCCGTTTGAGAACTACATCCAAAAGGACGGCAATGGCAAGTATGAAGTCAACGGTTCGCCATACAAACAGATTGCACTGACGCAGTACAATGCTGAAGAAGAGAAAAGGGTGTACGACAAAAAAATTCCTAAAAGCAGACTGGATGAGAGACACTACAATAAAATTAAGGATTGGGTAAAAGGAACATATCTCGAAGAAGTAATTACATCGTTCAAGGCAGAGACCACAAGGGCCAGGATAGCAATAATGGATCCAGGTGCTTACGTGGCAGAACACATAGACTACAACACTGACTACTCGGTGCGTTTCCACATACCAATCACGACAAATGAAAAATGTGGATTCTATTGTGTCAACAAATCTGGAGAGAAAATTTATCAAACAATGGAACCTGGATCTTGTTGGTTCTTGAACCAAGGAATGAGACATTCTGCCTGGAACAAGGGCACAACCACTCGATCACACATTATCATATCGCTACAAGGACAACAGGATCTAGATGAAATCATCAATAGACAGTAACGGCTGGACTTTAACAATCCATGAAAACATAGGTGATCTCGATAAAGTTCAACTACATGAAGTTGCCAGGCTGTGCAACAAACATTATGTTGTCGTATTCAGGAATCAAGATCTAACGATAGAGGATCAGATGAGAGTGGCATCTAGCATTGGTGCAGTGAAATTAAATCACGGCAGAGATGATGCCGAAAGGGAACGTATAATGATAGAGCCAGGTGTCATTAGAGTCACCGGCGAGCTAAACGCAAAAGGCGAAAAAGGATTATTTGGTCATGATGAGGAACTTGATTGGCACACGCATCATGCCAACGCGGTTAAGAGATATCCTTTCGTGTGGTTGTACGCAGTCAAAGGTAGCCGAGGATCACGTACAAGTTGGATCAACCAAGAGATGGCCTTTAAGGATTTACCAGAAAGTATGCAAAAAGAATTAGAGGGCATAAAATACGCATCAGGGTATAAAGTTGGCTCTTTTAGCGATATGGCTGTTGCAAAAGAAAAGATTAACTACGAAAATCCAATAAATCTCGTGCATACCAACAAAGAAGGTAAAAAGGGTCTTTACTTTCCTTTCCAACAAGTGTATGATATAGTGGAAGGAGCAACAAAAGAACAGTGGAAAGAACTGCATAGATTTTTGAAGAGCCATTGCACACAGGAGAAGTACATATATCATCATGACTGGCAGGACAAGGATTTGGTTATATCTGAGCAATGGTTAAGCATACACAAAAGATGGCAGTTCGCAGGAATGGAAAATAGGTTACTGCACAGGATTGCATTTGATTATGACAAGGCATATACAAAAGAAGTGGCACGGTAAGTTCTTTATCGAGACCGATTACAAGGTTCCTATAGATTTCTGGGACACGTATTTCAACGGCAAGTGGGAGGACAGTAATCAGTTGTATTCAGAATATGTAAATGACGCAACTGGCGGTAAAGCGATGAACAAATTTTACGTGCAGGAGATACACAATTATGATCGTAAACTTTTACGATTGATTAAAAATTTGTGGAACGTTTTTGGTATAAGACCTAGGGAATTCAGGTGTAATTTTTTTAGAGTTCTCGAAGGTGGAGAACTGCCAATACACGTTGACAACAAAAGTAAATGTTCTTTCGTGATACCTATAACTGAAAACACTGGAGAACTTTATTTCGATGATGGCACAAACAATGCCAGCATACTTTACGACTCGATGGTGGTGCTGAATACAAAGAAACCGCACGGGGTACGATCGCCGTCAAAAGAAAGAATAGTATTTCACATGGGAGTCCACGATGTCGGGTTTGAAAACTTATCTTAAGTATGATGTAAGGGCGTACTTTGAACAATACACACAGTTCGAAGGAAAGACTGTTTTGGACTTTGGATGTAACAAAGCAAACTTTGTAAAATTCAAACCGCACGGGAATTACACAGGTATGGATATAAAACTTGATGTAATCAATAAAAACAAGTTTGACCTGCCACAGTACAAATTTGAACATTACGACGGATACAATTACATGTACAATCCAAATGGCAAACAGAAATTAGAACTGAAAAATCAGTATGACGTCTGTGTTGCTTTTTCTGTGTTTACACACACTGAATTAGAAGAAACAATAGAAATAGTCAAGCAACTGAAAAAGAACTGTGCAGAAGTATATCTATCATACTACTCAAACAAAGATAAATTTGCATACGAAAGAATATGCGATTTCAGAAATTTAGAACCTACTATGTGGGAACAAATTGAAAACCATGACGTATTTTATGTAAAGACTGATAAATGGTTATGGACTTTCTATGATGATGAATTTTTACAAAAAAGGTTAGGCGGAACTTTACATGAAACAAGTTTCCCACAAAATGACATAAGAGGAATGCAAAGATGCCTAGCAATATAACACATTACGAACTACCTGAGTTTTTGTCAGAAAAAACTAAAAAAGAATTGTTAGATATAGGCATGAATCTCAAAGACGAAGATTGGACTGTGCACCATTCCACAAAAACAGGAAAGCCCAGTGTATTAAACTTTTATGATCTCAAAAAAACATTCCATGGCAGGAACTGTTACCTTGTAATGATACGTCCTAATGCTGTCCAGGATTGGCACACAGACGGTGGCAAACGTAACACTGCATTGATATATCCACTAACAGATGAATATGCACCTTGCAAATTTCAGCCAGGAGAGACGACCGCACCTATGTTTTTAAACACACAGGCCAAACATGCGGTATTCAACAACAATAAAAAACGTATCAATCTAAACATATCATTCGAAGATGATATAGAAGATTGCATAAAGTTTTTCAAAGAAATAGACAAATATGAATTTGATCCATCTTGATTACAAAATAGATAAGGAGAAATACAGGAAAATTTTCTACGACATACACCAACAAGGTGAATGGTATCAATGGAAAAAGTTTGAACCCAAACTGTCATGGTGGAAAGTCTATCTAAAAGATAATTCAGATATTAGACATTTGACAAAGGAAGTGGAACAGGATCTAGGCATTTGGGGCATGAACACATACCCGAGATTCGCTTACCTGTTTGCGAACAATGACGTGCCACCCCACGTTGACGAGGATGACATGACAAGCATACAAATAAACTTGTTCGACAAGCGACCAGTGATGGTAGTTGAAGGCCATCAAGTACCATATGAATGTGTGCTCCTAGAGAACGGCAAATTAAAACACTGGGTTGAGCCAGTCAACTATGATCGACTGATGCTTAAATTTTGCATACGACATCCGTGGGAAGAAATTGTAAAGAGAATACCGAATGAAATACAAAACAGATAGACCGTTCAGTCAGGAAGAACTAAAACAAATGGATGTGATACATGATCCAAACACGTCGCTGTTTGTTGATCAAAACGATGAAAGTTATGTCGTAAAAGATTTCATTAATGATGACGAGTGCGATGCGTTGGCAACATTCTTCAACAAAAACTTTGACAGGATAGGACTCAACATCAATGATCATGTGCTACACATAACCTATCCCATGGCAATTAAAGATATCAACGATATCGTGAGACCAAAAATTTACGAACATTTTGGTGATGACGTCATATTTTACAGTGACGTGGCAACGGAAGATCCCATGAGCGTTGGCGATCAGTTTTTCAAGTCTGTGAGACCTTATGGATTGCACACGGATTCCGTCACGCATCTAAATGGTTACAGGCCATACAAGGACATTATTATACCCATAGAGCTAGACAAAATAGATGAGACACATTACGTGACTTTCAATCAAAGGTACAGGGGCAGGGCCACACATTTCATGAAGGGCAGAGACATTGGAAGTTTTGCCAATTACGCAAACGTGATCAGACATCAGTCGTATCAGGGGTATGGTGTTGAAAATTTAGATCACAATCAAAAGGACATGTCTATACTGGAGAAGATCATGCCAGCACATATTCCGATGTCAATATACGAAGGTCTTTCCATAGAGAAAATATTCAAATGGAAACCAAAAGATGCAATAATCCATGACGCTAGTGTGTTACACGCACCCACAGATTTCAAGGCACAAGGGGCAGATCACAAGATCGGACTTACTTTACACCTCATGAAAAAGGACGCAACATATAACAACAGATTAGAGGGATATTACACTCCGTTTAGCCGGTATACAAAGCCTTTAATTAAAGCATAAATATCCGTACATGGCGTATAAAATTAACAACACATTCGGAACTTTACTAGTAACTCTGCCAGACGGCACTATCGACACGGCGGCTACTGACCTAACATTATTTGGTAAGGGCTATGCAGGGTTTGGAGAAAAGTTGAATGAGAACTTCGTCAAGTTATTAGAGAATTTCAACAACACATCATCACCAGTAAACAAGATACAGGGACAGTTATGGTTTGATCAGACCAACAAACAGGTAAACGTATACACAGGATCCAAGTGGAAACCGGTTGGATCAACAACAAACTCTAGCACCTCTCCGACAAATGCGGTACAAGGTGACTTATGGTTCGACACAGCAAACACCCAGTTATATGTTTACACTGGTTCAACATGGTCGCTGATTGGACCAACATCTATAGCAGGTTCAGGTGTGACCCAGGTAGTTACGGAAACTGTGCAGGACAACACAGGTGTAAACAGATCAATATTGAAATTAGTAACGCAGGACACTGTGGTAGGCATCATATCAAATCTTGCCTTCACACCTAGCACTACGGAAACAAATGCAGTGGCATTGACAGCCGCAGGTTTCAGTTCAGTGGCACAAGGAATACAACTTTCAAGCACTGTATCAAGTGCCAAGTTTAGGGGCACAGCAACAGACTCAGATGCATTAGGTGGTGCCGCGGCATCTACTTTCTTAAAATCAGACGCGAATGACTCAACATCTGGACGTCTTTCAATTTTAAATGACAACGGTATAATACTAGGTTCCGGCAGTGACATCACAATGTCAATGTCAGGTGACAATTTTACGATAGCAAACGTGACATCAGATGGAGATATTGCGTTCACAGTCAATGATGGTGGTGTAACTAAAACAACACTAACAATGCACGGTGACACAGGTGACGTGAGAATACACGGTAACCTAACGATAGATGGTGACACTTTGACAAGCAACACATCTACTTTGACTGTTGAGGACAACATAATTGAACTTAACAGAAACATATCATCTAATTCTGGCATGCCAAATTACACAGGTCTTAAAGTAAACAGAGGAGAGACATCCTCTGCAACTGAACAGAATCTATATTGGGTGTGGGACGAAACTTTTGCAGATGACGGGTCAACGATTTTTGGAAACGCGGGCGGTGCCTGGACGGCCTTCAGAGGTGCAGACGGAGACACAGAATTAGAGGCACCAACGTTGGTGGACATCAGGGCAAACATAGTACACGCAACATCAACATCGGCACAGTACGCTGACTTGGCAGAAAGATATGAGGCAGACTGTGACACGGAAGTGGGAGATGTGGTTATGCTGGGTGGAGAAGCAGAAATAACCAAGTGTAACGAAGAGTTGTCAGATGCAGTTTTTGGTGTGATTTCCGAATCACCTGCGTTTTTAATGAATGCCAGTGCTGGCAACAACGAGTCACATCCTATGGTAGCACTAAAAGGACGTGTCCTTGTCAAACTTAAAGGTGAAGGTAGGGCAGGAGACCGAGTTGTAAGTGCTGGGAACGGTGAGGCACGAGTTGCGGCAATAGATGAGTGTACCGCTTTTAATACTTTGGGTAGACTAATTAAGCATAAATATAACGTAGAAACAGCACTGACAGAGTGCGTAATAGGAGTTAAATAGGAATATGGCATACGCGGCAGGAGATAAAATTTTAGACGATCAATATATTGAATTCACTAACAGTTCAAGT
>Ga0209645_1000191_pt1 | contig 32587 bp, 13 predicted proteins | sample ETNvirenome_6_30_FD_184070 | JGI IMG/M metagenome (GOLD analysis project Ga0209645, IMG submission 184070) | Marine viral communities from the Pacific Ocean - ETNP_6_30 (SPAdes) (version 2) | ecosystem: Environmental > Aquatic > Marine > Oceanic | place: Pacific Ocean | collected 2013-06-19
GTGGTCAATGGTTTCTTTTTCTTTGCTTCAGATAACAACTCAGAGATATCAGAATATGAAAAAGACATGCTTAGTATAAGCAACTACCTGTCTATTATTTAGTTAGATTTCTTGCTTCTTCTTCTTTCTTACCGATAGGTGGTGCTTTCTTAGGAGCAGCACCATTTTTAGCAGGAGAGAGTCCGAACGCAGCTAACGATCCAGAAAAGACCGAGGCTATAAATGTGGGATCGAAATCTAAAATCTTTTGCCCATTAGGCAAACGCACATAAGAGAATGTAAGAAGGGAGGCGGACCAAATAAGGACCACAACTTTCACCAAATTACCAAGAACTTCACTCTTGTCTTCATCTTCATCCTTCTCTTCTACTTTTGACTTTGTATCTTCAGTCATAACCTAGAAGTAAGGCGAAACTATTTATCGACAGACTCGTTTTCGGAGAAGTTATATTCCATCAACATAGCAAAGTATCTTTCTTTCATTGCCAGTAACCATTCTTGTTCTTCTGGTGGTCTTGCAGGAGAACCTGGCCAGGTTTGAATGGCATACAAAAGGTGACTGTACATGGCACGAACTTCGTCAATGCCTATATTGACGCTGCAATACCAGTCGTCTTCGTAGAGATCCTTCATTTGTTTTTGTTCATTTCTTTGAGCATCTTTTGCAACTCAGCAGTACTACCAACGAACATAGCGTTATTTGTGACATTAGTCGGACCTTTTTGCTCCTCTTTAATGTCCTTCAGATCTTTTTGTAACTTGAGGAACTTGTCTGTTGTATCAGCAACACTTTTCAGCAACTGACCTGCCACTTCATACGCTCTGGGAGATTGTGTCTCCTCAGCAAGTTCCATAATACCATTGAGCGTTTCTTGCCCCTTCTCGATAAGAGAGTACAAGTTTGCCCTAGTATACTCATAATCTTTCTCTACATCTTCCTTTGTTAAGCGATCAGGTTTTTCTTTCTCTTTCTTAACAGGAGTTACATCTACCGTTTCACTGGTAGTGTTCAATGCGTCATCGATTTTACTGAAATCTTGACTCATACATCCTCCTGTCTAGTCGGACTATAGACCTTACCATCATCAAACATGGTAGTGGTCTCGCTGAATCCAAAGTCGTCATCAGGTTCTGCTGTGATCGGATCGGGAACAGCAGTATATCTCATCTCACGCTTCGCAGTCTGCTTATCAGTATTCGAGTAGTAATCAACCTGAACCTTACGGATAAGACCGTCAGTGCTATCTGCGATAGGACCAAACAGATATGTCTTTACACTAAAGTTTAGAGTATATGTGAGAACCCTTCTAGTAGAGAAGTCTCCTTCATACTCATCACTAAAAGAAATATTTTCCAACACGACTGGCATGTCTCTTTTTTCGCCAATCGAATCAATTAAATCGACAGTAATGTTAAATGATGGTTGAAAGAATGGGAGAATCTGTTCAACAATTTGTAGAGCATCATCATTTAATTTTGTCATGATGTTGAGTTCAAACCCAACATTGTATGGAACAGGCAAGAATACTTTCTTTACCCGATCATTATCATCAATCGCCTTGAATGTTTTCGTTACCGAAGTCTTTCTTTGAGAGTCGTAGGTAATACTATTCATCTCAAAAGACATTCTTGGCAATGTGATTGCCGTTGTCTTATTCAATTCTTGCTGCTGTTGTAACTTAGCAAGAAACTTAGATCTGGGTCCATAGGCGAGAGGAACCTTCAGATCACTAATAGTTTTTCCAGATTTATCTTCCTTCTGAATATGAACTTCATTGAAGAGTGTTCCGAAAGCAATGACTGTCTTTCGGAGAATCTCGTGATAAAAATAAGTGCCTAACATCAGAAGTTACCAAAGGGATTACGCTCAGTGAAATCAAGGATGCCATCCGCTTCAGTTTCAATTTCATCATTAAAGGTAAATGTACTCGTAGTATCAATTCCTGTATGAGAAAGAATCTGGTATCTAGCAGAAGATGCTGTCCCTGTAATAAATTCACCTGGGAAGAACATACCACTATTTATTGAGATCTCTAACTTCCTGTCAGTTTCATTGAAGGACCTTACATATCCTTCGACCCCAGATTGAGATCCAATTACCCTTTCGTTGAAGAAGTATGTGCCAACACCAAGAGATAATGGATCTCCAATTGTGATAGTTGGTGCTGCTTCATAACCAGAACCAGCATTTGTCAGGAAGATTCTATCGATACTATCACCACTCAATCTAGCAACAGCAGTTGCTTGTACCTGACCTGCCTTGACACCGACTGTAGCACCTGTCGTGCCGATAGCAACAGCAGATGGATGTTGAATTGTAATAATTGGTGCAGACACATAATTAGTACCAGCATCAGTGATACGAATGGATGTGATACCACTGTTCGTTATGGATGCTGTGGCAGCAGCACCGACACCAGGACCACCAAAGGTAAATGCTGGAGACTCTGTATAAGCAAAACCAGGGTTCTGTAATACTACTTGATCAACAGAAAAGAGACCTGATCGTTCCGTGGTGAATGCAAAGGCAGTCGCTCTGGACGAAGTAACACCAGCAGGAGATGCTTCGATAGAGACAGAGGGTGCGGAAGTATAACCATATCCATCGTCGTTTAGGAAGATTTGTTGTAATGCACCTTGGCTAGCAAAAGAATCAACAACCGCAAGTCCTGTAGAACCGATACCAGCAAGAATAACAGTGGTTGTCTCACCCTCCTCCATTACAGTCTCATCGATGAGAGCAACACCAGTATCAGTGTACTCATCCTCATAGCGGAACAGTTCGCACTGAAGTTCGTAGATGTAGTTCTTACCGAGTTGATAGAACGGATTCTCAAACTCTACATGCTTAATCTCAAACAACCTCTCACCAAGAGGGAAGTAAATTAAATCACCCTCTTTAGGTCTTTCACCAAAGATAATTTCTGTACCTGCTGTTCTAGCATTGTGAGTGACTACGAAAGGAGCAATGAAGTCCTCATATCTTTCTCTAGATACAGTCAGTGTAATTTCATTCTGAAGGTTGATACCAAACTTGGACATGATATCACTGCCCTTAGCATATCCCTCAAAGTTATTCAGATATGCTTCTAAAATATACGCATCATTGAACTTGGATGACTGTACTTCTCCTAGTACATCATCAGTCACGATCATCTTTCTAGGGATGTAATATACATCCAATCCGAACATCTTTAGGTGTTCGTCGATTAACTCCTGAATGAGGTTCTGCTCATTAGGAGATCCTTGGAGAAAGAAAGGATTTAACGCCATTATCCAATAAGGTCAAGGGGTGGGATTTCGTATGTGGAAAGCATCTTGTCTTCGATGCGTTGTAATTCCATTACAGCATCCTCATAGATTTGTCTGCCATTGAGTTCAACACCACCAGGGAGTTTGACTCCTTGGAACTTGATAAGGTTTTGACCCCACTGCCTCTTTACAAGTGAAGTAAAATACTTCTTGAGGAAAGAATCATTGTAGACACCAGCATAGTTAGCAGGGTCCATGATTCTTTGGCAGTCAATAATTATGTAGGTGCCCGCAGAGATTGATCCCCAGTCAACATCAAGATATAGTCTATTGTTTCTCTTGTTATATCTAATCTGCTTATTAGCAGTCAGTAAGAAATCAATGTCCTCAAGATATGTCTTGGTCATTGCATAACTCATGAGACCACTATATCCCAGGTTAAATGCAACATCGTTCAGGAACAATTGATACTTATAACTGAACATGTTATTAGCAATGAAACTTGCATCAAACAGATACAGTTTCTCAACACCGATAATTGCATCGGGTAAATTTAAGAAGTTTGTATTCTCCTCAAAACTTTGAACCTCTCCACCCGCAGAGGTAGTCAGAGTTCCGTCTGTAGGGAATGCAGAAGTTGGTGCAGTGAAGTTGCTAGTGTATCTTTCTTTTGCGGTAATTCTTACATCATCATAAATCGCATCAGTGGATCTATTCTCACCAGCTCTTGCTCTGTAATTTAAGTATAGATATCTGCTACTATTATTTGGGATATCATTATCAATGATTTGGTTAGAAGATGTGCTAGTGCTCTCAGTTCCGTTGAAGAAAAAGTGAATACTACCATCAGATGCTCTTCTAGTTGCTGTAATATGGACCCAATTCTGAATAACTGATCCAGCAGAATAAGATCCTAAAACAGTACCATATGTAGAAGAATGAGTAGAACTTTCCGAATTGAACCATCTGAAATTGATGACTCCACCTTGGTTATCTACCATAAGTCCAATTGTATCACTTGAGCTACCAGCCCAACCTTTTCCAAATATGGCACCAGCAGCAGGACTAGTGTCGATATATACCCAAGTTTCAAAAGTCCACTCACCAGTGAAGTCATATGCAGCATTATGACCATAATAAAGATATTCGCCGCTACCAAACCTAGCAGATTTTCCAAACTTTACTGGAGATGCCACGATATCGACACCTGAACCAGTTGGAGTATTTCCTACAGGAGAGTAATCTGTAAGGTCAGAATCAAAGGTATGTCTGACAATTACATCATCCCAGTATGTATCCCCACTAATGGTAGTAGATCCTCCAGAGCCTGTACTAGAAGTAGTGATACCCAGAGTGTTACCGCCGCCTCTTGCTCTGCCTCTTTTGATGTCATTCTCGGTAATCTTATACTTCAGAAGAACTCTTTCTACACCATCAAAATGGCGTTCTTGGAATAACTGCAAAGAGTCATCCAAAGCATCATCTACTTGCTCATCTGCTACATTAATCTCCAAGACAGGATACCCAAGTTGCCTGAGGGCATAATCCTTGAGTTCCTGTCTCGTTGTTGGCTTTGCCATCAGAATGTACCCCCGTCGATGCTGTCAGACCAGATTGGAATGTTGTTTTCGTCAGTTGTCAGAACATAGTTTGAAGTAGTCAGGAATCCAACTGTGCTGAGACCGCTGACTAATCTGCCATCTGCCTCAAAGTAAGCAACACCGTTAGGACCGCTATAACCAATACCATTGATTCCGCTTTGATCAGATCTGTAGTAGATACCATCACGGAATGTACCGTAACCGATTACGCTCAGATCGTCTTGGACAGTTACCTGACCAGCAGCAGAGTCGAGAACAAGTTCACCGCTAAGGGTATTTATTTTCGTGGAGGAAGAACCAGCACCAATCGTAATGTTGGCAATGGTTGTTACGCCAGTAACTCTGAAGTTGTTGGTGGTAAGGATACCAGAGACATTGATGTTGATTGCTTCAACACCAGCAGAACTGGTAACGATTCCAGTAAGAACCGTTCCGTGATCAACAATCAGGGATGCATGAATCTCAGCATCAGTAGCAACATCTAATGTGCCAGTTTGCAGTTGACCAGATACACTAGAACCAGCAGAGATGGTCTCAAATCTCTTACCGTTGTTGTAGAACAGAGTTACTTTACCATCAGCAGTAAAGTTAGCGAGAGTCTCGCCAGTGTACTTCTGAAGTTCTACCTGATTAGAACGGATTGCAAGGGTGCCTGTGCCAGCATCATCGATGTAAGAGTTGCTGCCATCATGATAGATCTGAAGATCGTTATCATCACCGAAGTTTGCCTTGACATTATCTTTATAAGTTGTAATGCCAGTGAATACCGCGTTGGTTACTGCAACACCAGTGATCTTGGCATCAAAGGCATCGAGTGCCTCTGTGTCAATTGTTACGATGGTAGCAGCAGTACCAACGATATCTGTTACTGCCAGACCAGTGATGTTGACATCCTTGGCATCCAGGGTCTCAATATCAACCGTGGTGATGGTTGAATATGTACCAACCAGAGATGTTACAACACCAGTTACTGCCTTGAGATCCTCTACCGCAAGATTTGCTTCAAACTCAGAGTCACCAGTTACTGTCAGACCTGCACCAACGGTGAGGTTGGACATGAATGAACCGACACCAGTGATCTTGAGATCTTCCAGTAAGGTAGAACCAAGAACATCAACTCTTGCTCTAGGAGCAGCAGTTGCAATACCCAGTAACTGACCGTTGGTGAGGCGCATACCCTCAACATTATCCGTATTAAAGCGGATAGTGCCGTCAGAACCAGAGTCATCGAGAGCAATAGATGTATCGCCCTTCTGGAAAGCATCGAGTTGGATGGTTGTCGCAGTCAGGATACCCAGGACATTGACATCACCAGTGATGTTGATATCACCAGCACCAGCAGGATCGATATTGATATCACCAGAAGTGGATTCGATGTTGTTACCAGAGATCTGGATGTTACCGAATGTACCGCTGGTAGGTGTAACAGTGCTGCTGTCTGTACCATCAGTAATGGTCAGAGAGGACAACGCCTGCAGACTGGTTACCTGTTGTGAGAACGATACAGTGCCAGATTCTTGATCGACGAAGAATGCATCACCAACTCTGAAGTCACCCTTCTGGTCAATACTGACGAAGGATACATCACCGTTATTCAGTTCAGTAACTTCATTTGCCTGAATTGCCAGGTTAGGATCGTTGGAGAAGTCTCCGCCAGCACCAACATGGTTGAAGTTGAGAGCAAACAGTCTCAGAGATACGCCATCGCCATCAGCAATGACACCCTTCTGACCATACTCAACAGCACAACCAACGGAGCGCATGTCCGCACCGAACTGACTGTAGTCAGCAAGGATAACCTTGGTTGCAGTTCCGATACCGCCACCTGCTTGGGTAATGCGGATATCTTGATTACGAACTACATCGTCAGTGGTAGTTGATACGCCACTTGCACCATCGAAGGAAAGTAAGAGAACTGTGTCCTTGTCACCCGTGTGTGCAGCAGTCGGAGCAGTGAAGTTTGCAGTGTACTTAGCAACTCCTCTCTCGATTCTAAAGTCGTCAATCCAACCAGTGACATTTTGACTTGCGCCATCGAAGTCAGCACCAATGACCAGACCCTTAGATGCACCGTAGTCAGTTGTATCAGAGGTCTTAATACCTCTCTGAGTACCGTCAACGAACAGTCTAGTGTTTGTACCCTCTCTAGCGAGTGCATAGTGCTTCCAGACGCCTGTAGCGATGCCTGCGCCAGAACCAGTGATAGCGGTGGTAGTACCAACCCGCATGTCAACTTCACCAGCTGCACGGAAGGCAACGCTGATACCCTCAGCATCAGTTCCAGTGTCTCTTAAGTCGAAGAGAGTTGCACTGGTCAGACCAGTTGTATTTGCGTATGCCCAGAATTCAATCGTGAAGTCTGTATTAGTTCCAAAACCAAGATCACCGCTAGAAGGAACGCTGATAGAATCATTAGATCCATCAAGCTTCAGCGCAGCAGAACCAAACTTCTTAACTGTGGTATCTAACTGAGCATTATCGTTGAAGGTGACTACCTTAGCAGTTCTTGCACGAAGAACTTCAAAACCAGTTTGCTTACCAGTTACATCCAGATATGTTCCGTCGTAACCAGCAACAATAGCAGTTGCGAGACCAGTGGTTCCGTCAGTATCAAAGACGGTAATGGTGTTACCAACGCCAACTGTTGTAATACCAGTCAGTCTGAGTCTGGTCTCACCAGCAGAACTGATACCAAGAGAACCAGATGTACCCTTGATCGCTTCAGCAGCGAAGTAAGAGAAGCAGTTCAGGTACTCAGAACGAGCACCGTTGGTCATAATCAGACCTTTACTGTTCGGTACAATGAAAGTAACTTCATTGAACAGGAACCCTGCCTCAAGAGATCCTGCTGCTACCTCAGAACCATCGATGTATGCACCACCACCAGCGATGTAGGAGGAAGGTGCGGAGTCTGCTGAACCGTAACCATAGGGATCAGCAGTAGAAGTATTACTACCTTTGTTGAATACTGTTACACGCTGGACATAAGGAGATCTGCTTGTGATCGCAATGCCAGGAGCAAACTTGAATGCATAACCTTGATTGCCAGCAGTGTCGAAGAACATGTCAGCAATCGTGACATCCTCAACAACAGATCTATCGTTCATCAAGAAGCAGTCCTTCTGCTTAGTAGCAGTGGTAGGAATGATCTTGGTAGCGCGAAGACCAGCACCCTTGACCGTCAGACCAGCTGGAACAGTCAGTGGGAATGTTTCTTGGTATACACCAGCAGCGATGTTCAGAACATCGTTAACACCAATATTGGAGATCTGCGACAGAGCGTATGCAATCGTTCTGAATGGTCTCTCTGGCGTTCTACCGCGAGAAGGTTCACCATCATCAACACCGTTGGTAGATACAAACCATGTGTCGAGTTTGGCATTGATGGTTGCAATACCAATCTGAGCAGGTTCACGCCAGGTGATTGTGCCTGCAGGATCAGTGCTCAGGATGTGCTGAGTGTTCAGACCAACAACACCAGTGGAGTCATACAGCGAGGTGATGAAACCAGCTTGTACGAAAGCAGAAGTTGCAATACCAACCGATACAGTGGCATTCAGAATATCTGCAACTTCAAAGTCAACCGTGGTGATAGTTGCTGCAGTACCAACGATATCAGTAATGATACCAGCAGTGATCTTGACATCTCTGAGATCAGCAGTCTCAGTGTCAAATGTAGTGATCGTAGCGTAGGTGCCAACCAGAGAGGTTACGACGCCAGCAGTGATCTTTGCGTTGACGATATCGCCTTCTGTGGCATCAATCGTCGTGATGGTAGCAGCTGTACCAACAATGTCAGTAATAATACCAGCAGTGATATTGACATCTCTAGCATCGAGAGTCTCAATATCTACCGTAGTGATTGTGGCATATGTACCAACAGTCGAATCTACAATCAGATCATCGACACGAGCAACGCCATCGATGTAGATGTCACGCCACTCCTTAGTGGCACTACCCAGATCGTAGGTATCGTCATCATCAGGAACGATATCAGAGTCAACCTCACCTTCAAATACGATGTTATCGGTATTGGAATTACCAAGACCAATTGTGCCACCCTCAAAGGTTACACTACCTACGAATGTGGAAGCTCCACCAACTCTGAAGTCACCTTGTACATCTAGACCATCGTTGAGATCTACAAATCCAGTTACAGTAGCAGCACCAGATACCTGAATATCTGTGACAATACCAGAACCAATTGTAGCGGTTACGATGTCGGCTGTATTAACATCGAGGGTAACGATGGTTGCAGCTGTACCGACTATATCGGTTACAGCAAGACCAGTAATGTTTACATCTTTGGCATCGAGAGTCTCGATATCAACGGTGCCAATGGTTGCATAGGTGCCTACCTGACTGGTAATGATACCAGCAGTAATCTTGGCATCCAGGATATCAGCAGCATCGAGGTGTGCAGTGCCATCGATGTAGATGTCTTTCCACTCACGATCGGTAGTACCGATGTCTAGAGTGCCATCAGCATTAGGAATAAACTTGAGGTTAGATTCCCATGCCTCTCTTGCTTGATCGTATAAGAATTCTTTGTCAGTAGTTCCCTTGAGGATGATACCGCCGTTGTCGGCTGTAGCATCAGCATGACCACCAGTAGAACTGAAACCAAGTTCAATGTTCTTATCAGTTACCTGAACGACCGTGCTCTGAACGAAACTTGTGGTGCCATTAACAGTCAGATCACCAACAACGGTGAGAGCACCGCCAACACGAACATCGTCTTGGAAATCAGCATCTTGGAAGGTTACATATGTACCAACCAGGGATGTGATCAGACCAGTGGTAACCTTGACATCCTTAGCATCAAGAATCTCAAAGTCTGCTGTGTTGTAAGTTACACCAAAACCAGTCAGTGATGTAACAACACCAGCGACTGTTTTGATAGTATTAATATCGCCTTCATTAGCGTCAAAGGTGATAATTGTGGCAGCAGTACCAACCAGAGAGGTGATTAAACCTGTGGTTACCTTAATATCCTTGAGATCAGCAACCTCAGTATCAAAGGTTGTGATCGTGGCAGCAGTACCGACGATATCAGTAATGATGCCAGCAGTGATCTTAGCTGCCTCAATGTCTGCATTTACGAAGTCTACATTCGTAATGGTTGCAGCAGTACCAACAGTGTCAGTAATAATACCTGACTGAATCTTAGCGTTGGTAATTGCAAAGTCAGTTGCTAAACCAGCAGTGACCTTGATATCTTCGATGCCAAGGTTATCGACATCGAGTTGCGGCGCAGTTACTACGCCAGAGATTACTGTATTACCAGTGCCCTTATCAATGATGAATACGCCACCAACATCGAGCAACCCAAAGGGTCGTGTGGTGCCGATACCGACATAACCAAGTTGGTTACCGTCGATCCAGTTAATATTTTGATTACCAATTACGAGTTGGTTATCACTATCTCCGATAGCAACATTTCGCTCATAACCGATGATAACATTGCCACTACCAAGAGTCTCGTTACCCGCAGAATAACCAATGGCAATGTTCTTACTACCGTCTACACTGAAGAGAGTGTAGGGACCAATAGCAATGTTTCTTTGCTGTTGTCTAGTTCCTGTACCACCACTCAGGAAGCGACCATTCTTGCTGGTTACGCTACCTGTAAGAGTCTGGAAACCAAACGGCATGGTGAATGTATCACCAACCTCGTAACCATCGCCAGGAGCCATGATTTCGATGTTAGTGATCAGACCAGTAGCACCAGTCTGAATTCTAACTAACAGACCCTGACCAGATCCACTGGTCTCGGTTACATCTTCAGTAGAGTCGTAGTTAGCAAGAGCAGTTTGATCACCGACACCAACGCTGAGAGTTACCCCATCAACAACAGGGAAAGTCTCACCATACATTGCCTGGTTACCCAGAGCAATGTTCTCATCGTTACCGCTGGAAGATAAGGCAAAACCTACCTTATCACCAAGCATCAAGTTCTTAGTACCTTGCAGTCTATAACCTGCAAAGTTACCAATAACAATGTTAGATTCTAATTCATCAAAGCTGGAAAGAATACCAGCATATTGCATTGCACTGGCACCAATCGCAATATTGCGACGGTTGAGGGTCGTTTGACCCATACCAGCTGCAGCAAAATCACCAATGAAGATGGATCCGTCTGCACTGCTAAGACCTACAGCAGCATCACGACCAACTCTGATAATATCATTGGAGAATGTAATATTACTGAAGGATGATACCCCAGTAATCTCTACATTATTTGCAGTAAGTGCGTGCCCTACATTGACTTCATAATAATCAGCACTTGTGCCACTCAGAGTGGTTACAACACCAAGGACTGCACGGAAGTCATCGACAGCAGCAGTAGAGAACCCTGCAGCAGAAACATCTAATGTAGCAGCAGTTGCAACACCAGTGATGTTCCAGTTACGAGCATTTGCCTCGTCATAAACGAGGTCGCCAGTTACATTAAGATTGCCACCAACAGCAAAATCTCCAGCAACTGTACCTACACCTGCAGTGTAGAAATCATCTACAACTGTCCAAGAGGCAACTCGTCCTTGACTGTCAAGAATAAGGACTTTAGATGCTTGAGGTGTACCGTATGAGGCTGGATTGTCGTTGAAGAGACTGGTGTAATACTCACCACCGACAGCAATCGGAGGAGCAGTAGGACCAGCAGGGTTACCAATATATAACTTCTTATACGATTTGCCAGCACCAACATCGCTGGTATCGTAAGTATAGATTAACTCACCGAACGATACGCCAGTACCAACGGGAGCAATGTTCGGCGGCGAGGTGCCAAGCGTCCTTTTGAGGAGGATTGTTGCAGACATTAGTAGACACCTCCGTCAATGATGGCAGCAGGGAAATTTTTAGTTGTTTTGAAAGCGTTCGATGCCGCTTCGTATACCAAAATGCTCCCGTCTTCCAAGTTAGTCGCGTCTACATCCGCGAGCAAAGTTAATCGACCGCCCGAACCCCCTCCAAGGGATCCGCTAGCAATAACTTTGACCTGATTCGATGTGCCGATTCGTAATGATGGCATTACCTTGTGACTCCTGCTCTGACTAGGACCATTCCTTCAACGACCTTATATTTAAAGCCACCAGAGTCTTCAAGGTTCACATCATATACATATCGCCCTGGTTTAATATCAGCTGTTACTGTCGAACCCAGGGAAATCTGGATTTGACCTGCTTCGGGATCGGTAACTGTAGACGCAAATGAGACGGCAGTAGAACTTCCCGCCCACTTTCTCATCTGAGAAGTCGCCGTGTAGTTCGTCAGGTTTAAATAGGTGCCTGTGTCATTATCTCCAAGACTGAAACCATGTTGAAAATCAACACCTGTATCGATTTGGAGATTAGCAATGTAAACTGCCATTCTTTACATCACGGATTATCCTATTAGGTATTTAGTTTCCTTAATTCCTGTAATACTTGTTGCATAGTCAACTTAATTTCAGAAATTTCTGCTCTAAGGATTTCAATATCAGTTTGGGGGATATCGCCATTAACATCCGTTCCAAATCCATGATATCTTAAAAATTCTGAATGAGGATTTCTACTCATAATTTATCCACGATTTTACTTAACATATTTTTGATATCATCGATATCTTTTTTCATCTCATCAAGCTCTTCACGCTCAGTCTTCTTGGCATTCTTTTGTCTCAGATATGCATGATAACTGGAGTCATCGTTATTCACGATGGCCCCAGTCTCAGAATCTCTGTATAAGTTAGAATGCCCTTCTACGGGAATCAAACTCATGCTACTGCAATTGCTCTAAGGTTCTTCAGTACAGGATACTTCGCTTGGTTAGTTCCAGTAAATACGATTTTAATTTGGAAACCGTTGAAACTAGGAAGATCATCTATGGAGTATGTATACTCTCTGTACTGGGTCTCGTCTGCAGCAACGAAGGAATCAGATCTACCATCATTTTCCTTAGGATCAATAACTTCATCCCCAATTCCATCTCCATCAGTGTCTCTGAGGTTGAAATAACCTGGGAAGAGTTCAAAGTCGGGAGTTACTTCACTAGAGTCAGTCTTGAGGATGCTGTAAAGAACGCGGAAATCACACTCAATGGGTCTACGAGCATCGAATACAACCTTCAACGATGTTGCAGGATTCTTAATATAAATCGGGTTCGACATATAGTAAGAAGCATGGGGATCATTGAATCTAGACTTGACTCTAGGATCGATACGATAGTCTGCGATCGGTTGATTCAATCTATTCTCATAGAAGAGTGCGTTAGCACCTTCAAGGAATACTGTAGGAGAGTTGAATTCATCACCACTGTTAGCAAGTTCAACAGTAAAGGTGAATGACTTGTTCCTAGGCAGAGAACCAAGACGATTGGACTCATTAACTCTAGAACCAAGAACTCTGGTAGTTTCCAGTTGATTGATTCTATCGAAAGTAAGATCCTCAAAACCAGCATCAATGAAGGAAGTTTCCGTACCGTCAGGAGAGGTGCCTGTAACACTTCTCATTTGCAGCGAGAGGAAGTCATTGGGTCCGAAGGTGTCAGCATCCAACAGAGGTCTTACAGCGTCAAACTGAATGTTTCTGGAAGCATGAACATTTTGACCACCGCCAGCTGCCTCTTCTTTGAACGAAACTTGGGGGATGTTATTGGTAGTATCATCACTACCTCTAGTGGATCCTCTATCAATTTGCAGATAGTAATTATCGATACCTCTCAGTAGAGGAGATACATCATGTTCTGCATTGATTCTCCTGAGAGATACGCCTGCATACTCATATTTGGAGATGACATCATTCTGAAGGTGGTTGAGTGCCTTGGTGCCATCAACACCTCTTACAACACCACCAAGACTAGAAACACCAACGCTAGTGTAGGAGATAATCTCACTACCAACAAATGCATATCCAGTATTTGCTGCGCTGACGAGGGCACCTTCAAACTCGTTGAATTGTTCGGTAGCAGCAATCGAAACGGAAGTCTCGTTAGATGCGAGGTCAACAGACAACTCTGTAGGAACGACATCAGATACAGCATCAGCAATAATAACTTTATTCAAGTTACTATGCATACCGTGGTTACGATGATCAACTCTGAAGTATTCGCCAGTATAGATGCTACCAGTAGCATCATATGAAGTTACATCCAGACCAGTGTCAATAACAGATCCTAATGCATGGTGATAAGTTACATCAGTTCCAGTTGTAGTGTCAAACTCTTCTGCCTGAACATCTGTAAGGAACAGAGTATCGATACCACCGAGAGAGTTGATACCAATACGGACGCCAGAACCAGATCCACCACAATCTGCAGTTACAATTCCAACAACATCACCAACTTTGTAACCTCTACCAGAAGAAGCGATAGAGACGGCAGTGATTGCAGAAATGCCCATACCAACCGTAGCGGTAAGAGTTAATCCAGAACCATCGCCACTGATGTTGAAAGTGCCAACAGGATTGGTTGGGGTGCCATAGTTACTTCCACCTGTCTCAATTCCAGGAGTTCCGAGAACAGGACCACCCTTATCTTCAATATGACCATAGCGATATGTCTCAGTGCTCTGACTGATCTTACGACCAGGAGCAAATACTGTACCAATTAGACCAGCGGTGGAGGTTGTGGTAATACCAAGTTTTGCTTTCTTAGGAATAGCAGTAATGGGATCAAATGCCAGAGGAGGCAGAATACCATTATTGGGTTCAACAGGAGGGTTGAAGAAAGTAAGCAGACCCAGATCAGAGGTATACTTTGCTCTGTAGAGTTTGAATGTAAGGTCTTCAAACTGAGAAGGCGTCCAAGTTGCACCGTTTTGTGACTTGAACAACGAACCCATAGCAAACTGCTGGGAGTAAATTTTACCCTGTGCAGAAGGCAAAGACTGTTGATTTAGTGCCTTTTGACCCATTTGACCACAGAATACTTCATACTCATCGCTATCAGAAAGAAGAACGATAGCATAGGAGGTATCTGGATCTAAGTAGAAAGGCGTTTCAAACTTGACATTAGTTGCTACAGAACCGTCTGTAGAAGTCGTAATGTCTGCAGGACGAACAGTTGCCTGAGCAGCTCTATCGATCAGGAACAGGGTAGGAGTACCGAGTTCAACTGTTCTGACTTCTACTCTCATCGGAGTAGTTCCGCTATTCTTTTTGGCAAAGAATATATCTAGCGAAGTAATCCATGCGCCCTCTGGTCCTGTCACAATTGTTTGTGCCAAGGGGTCTCTTCTTCTAGCACGACGCCTGCGTCTTCTTCTTACAACTCTGGTAACATTTCTAACAACAGTTCTTGTTCTGTTGATAACCCGAGTGTTGTTAATAACAACTGGCGGCGGCGGTGGCGGCGGAGGGGGAACAGAAACTACAAGGTCAATCGTAGAAAGATTGGTAATCGTAGTAGTCTCAAGAGTCGTAATTCTAATATCAGTTTGTACAACTCTTGTGGTTCCAGTAGCAAGATAACGACCCGTTGCCGTAGAGATTAAGGTAGAACCTGGCAGCGGATTTTCGTTAGTCTGACTAGAAGTCAGTCTAAAATCTCTATTACCAGATCTAATTCTTACAGCAGGTGTAGGAGTAGCGTTAGGATCTCTCAGGAAGACTGCTCCAGTGACATCACCAAAGTCATCAGAAACAAGTCTTACGCCTGCCACAGTTGCCTGAGCACCGCTGGTAAGACCTCTAAGGACCATACCTGTAGGAGCGAATCCAAAGAACGCGCCTTGTGCCTGAGCAGCAAGAGCAACGGTATCAATATTCAGTACTGTAGATGCCTGAGAGTATCCGTTGGGGAGAGTGGATGTTGGGTCATATGGATTGACCGTGTATGTGGTCGATGGATTATTAAATGGTCCAGTCTTATGATTTGGGGTACAAAGTCTGAACTCAAACTCAGTAGAACCAATTGTTCCTCTGATGGTTTCACCTGCTTGGAAAGAACCAGATACATTAGAAACTTCGAGAAGTTTGGGGATAATGTCAACGCCACCCTGATTATCAAAGAATGGATAGAAGTTAGTAAATGGTTTCAGACCAACTGCTCTAAACTCAATATTTCTAGAGCGGCAGAATGGATCAAATGTTTCTTCAGCAATAAATGTATTTTCAGATCTGATATCATCTCTCTGAACTGTTCTACCAACTTCTCTAGTAGTTACAGATGCAGATCCCCCAAGACCTCCACTTCTAACACTAAGGTTAGCAGCAACTTGGTTATTGAAGACCGTAATACCAATGGTATTGCGGATAACATTCTGAGTCTCTCTTGTATTGATCCAGTTATCAACAGCAGGGTTCAGTCTGATTTCACCAGTATATGCAACAACATGGAAGGGGTTGATGTTGTTTACTTTAGTAGCAAACTCCTGTTGAATGTATACAACTTCCTCATATTTCAATGAGAGGAGATTACCAGTTTTTTGAGTATTGGGATCAAGAAGCGCAAAGTTAGAACTATAGTCAATCTGAGAAACTGGAAGATCACTTGCAGCAGCAACTTGTAAAGCAGAAGAGTCAAACTCTCTCAGAGGACGAAGTTCTCCAAGATCCTTGTCAATCTCACAAGGAGAACTAGGATGCATGAAGTCAAAAGACTTGAAGTTATCAACGAAGAATCCAGACTTGAATCTGTTGAGACCCTGAGCATCTCTAATTTGCAGACTCTCTGCAGTCTTCTCAAGAAGATTCAAACTAGTAACTTCTTCCAAGTTAGTAATTCTGTCTGCAAGATCACCGATGTCACGCATCGTGTATCTACGATTATCCTTGAGATATACTCTTGCTTCTTCAGTATCTCTAAGATATGCGGGGAGAAGAATAGTACCAATCTCCATACCCATTCCCTTGTAAGCAGGAGGAACAGGTTGTCTAGAAGATTTACCTTGCAGAAGATCAAAGTTACCGTCTGGGAGAAGAATCAGTTTATCGATTCTGGGCAGATAGAAATCATAATCAAAAGTCATTGACTCGTTAGGAGTCAAAATTCTATCTGGTTTGCCAGTAAAGTCTCTTGCAGTATAGAAGAATGGGGATACTGAGGCAGATGCTGGATTATATGTGGAAACTCTGGGACGGAAGTCCAATACATCATGTGCTTCAATTCTCCTAGGACCAACCTGAGGGATATCTTTTGTATATCTCTCTTCATCATAACTGTTGACAGTGAAGACATCACCAGTGTCTCCACTAGGAATATCATATCTGTTGTAGATAATTAAGAGTTGTCTATGAGGAATATATGCTCCTCTGTTTCTTACGATTCTAGAATAATCATAATATTGATCTCTTTGACCCTTGTCTAAGAGATAGCTGCTGGTGATATCTCTATACTTACCTGGGGTCGCTGCTTGGAGCACAGCAGTTGTATTTGATTCCTCAAATGTTAGAGGTTCCAGAGTAGCAAATCTATCATTAGTCAAATATACGACATTGATCTGACTATTACCAGAATCAATAGAAACTACCTTTGCAATTGCCTTACTAGTTGTTCCAAAAATATTTTCACCAATAATAGCACTCGTAAACACATCATCAGTTGATGTGAATGTCAGTTTATCTAGAATTGGAGCATTTTTGTCTAGGGATTCGTAGATAGCAACAACATCAATGGCATCTGGTTCATGCAGAGAAATATCCCTATCTTGAACTCTCAAACCATACAGTTCGCTATGGTTCAGACCATCATTTACGCTAGTTGCGGGGTCACTACCAGATCTCTTATTAGTAGATCTTGTGACAGCAACTTGTTGACAACGCTTGTATTCTTTTACCTTGTTCTTGATATTTGCCTTAGAAACAGTAACATTTACTTTCATGCCTGTTTGAGAGGCATTCAAACCAGTGATTGTTAATTGACTGGGAGTTACTGTTACTTGGTTGTCTTCAATAATTCCAATGGTTCCATCAGAATATTGAACCTGATATCTCTCTTCGTCAAATGCAGCAAAAGATACATCATCAAGATTGACAGAAGAAATAGGAATAACTAACTGACCAAGAGCGTTGGTTGACTCGTTAGTTACTTGTGCAGAAAGGAATAAAGTTGATCCAGTAAAATCAACATTGGATACATTCAGATCAGGAAGGACTGTGATCAGTGAAGCATTTTCTGTAGAAGTATCTTGAGTTCCAAGCGTAATCGGACCACTATATGCTGTAACCGCACCATCAAATAAGTTTGTTACTGTTGACATTGCACCAACAGTCATAGACTGAAGGTCATCGGAGATAGAGGTTACGACATTCTGTACCCGAGTTTCTACATTATTAATACTTCTTGTATAGCGAATGACATCGCCAGGTTTGAATCTCTGGAAACTATCAATTCTAGGAGCTGTTACGGTAGCACCAGCGCCAGATACAGCGATATTTACAGTTCCATTACCAAGTCTTGGTGGAATTCTGTCGTTTAATTTTTTGTTTGCAGTGAAACTATCGCCACTTTGCCCAAACGAGAATACATCATTAATACCATAGGGAGTAATCTGTTCAATGGTTCTGGAAATATCTTCTGCACCATTAATCAGAATCTTTTCACCAGGACGGAAATTTCCTGAAGTTTGTGTAACTGAGATAGTGCTAGATCCAGCACCTGCAGAAACAGCAAATGCATTAGCACCACTTTCCTTACCTACAATGTAAGCAGATTCGATGAGTTCAGTAGAACTTACATTGTCGTTTAATTTAAGAGTGGTATAAGTCTGGACATCATACAGATAGAGGTCAAACTCTGTTGTAGCATCTTTGTATACTCTATCTCTTAATCCAAAGTTATAAACTTTAGCATCACCAATTTTAGTGCTATTGCCAAATGTTTGTGCTGTGCCTGTAGTGTGCGGACCATTAAACAGATCAATTCTGTTTGTCAGGGTTGTAATGCCCGAGACATTATTGACGACAAACTTGTTTCCCATCTCAAATGGGAATGCTTTATCTTTTACCTCTTGAGTTTCTCTTGGTTTGATGAAGTCAAGTGTGGTAGGACCATCAGTTGTTACATCGTATCCATGAATATATGCTTTACCTGCACTAATCTTCAGACATGCAAGATCCTCGCTAGGTTCATTCCCATCAAAAGTAATTTGATCAGAATAGTACTCGCCATTATTACCCTGCCTGTCATTCAGGCACTCGGTTACATTTACTAAGAACTTGTTGACGGTATAGTCACCAGATTCATCAAAAGTTCTCTTGGCAAAATAATCTCTAATTTTAGAATATTCAGTTTCTTTCTTAATAGTAAGGACTTCGCCATTACTAATACGCATGACTTCTACGAAGTCAGTATCATCAAATTCTTCTACTGGTTTCTTATCAAGAACCAGAGAGATCTGAAGTCTGTCAGCGCCAGGAGCAGCAAAATTACTAAAACCTTTTGCGTTATCATAGAGAGAGTTGTCGGCTTTTGCAGAGATAGTGCTCTCAACAACTCTAAGACCAACTCTAAAAGATGGTTGCGAGTTGTACTGATCCAGAATAATAGTTTGCTTCAGGACCTTTACAAAATTACCCCTAATAAAATAAACTCCATCATCAACAGAAGCAGCAGAACCAATACTGCAGGAGTTTAAATCAATAGTAGAAGCAAAAGTGCCCCCAGAATTAACAGTTGTACCGCCATATGTAAAAGAATCATCTGCGATTAGAACTTCGCTATCGTCAAAGAAGTTAAAATCGCCAGTATTGGCAGAGTTGATATACTTTACAAAGAAAGTGTCATAGTCGTTATCAGATTCAGATGCGCTAATGTAATTAATTACCTTAGCAGTCGTACCTGTAGTTTGACCTCGGATTTGCTTACCAATCAGTTTGTCAGCATAAACTCCAACATCAACACCCAAGTGAGTTGGATTGACTTGAACAGCGTAGTACTGTCCATCAAATGTTACAGATCCAGGGATGACAATAGATCCCTCTTTGAAGATGTGACTACCAAAAGTCTCTACCTGATTTTGCAGGATAGATTGTAGGGTAGAAAGTTCTCTAGCCTGTACAGGAAATCCTGGTTTAAACAGGACGCGATGATACCCCTTATCCGAATCAAAATCGTCGTAATAAGGGCTGACATTTAGGTTAGTCTGTTGTGGCATCTTCTTAGAATTCTAAAACGATTTTGATGTCTTCTTTTTGACGCTCATTCCTTGTAATAGAAGGTCTATTGTCAAGGTAGATAATCTCACCAGTCCTTTTATTTATTTCGGGACCAGCAAGTCCATTTGTAAACTGTACACCTAGGTCAACGACTTTACCCGCAGGTGTCGTAGTAGAGATGCCAGAGAAACCAGAGTCAATATTGACGCTAAAACCACTAGGTCCAGTTACGGCATTACCAGCAGAATCAAACTCGATGAGTTTGGCGTCTCCCCCTACACCGATACTATCAGTGGCATCATAGAAAACGGGGTTTAGGTAGAGGTTTCTATCTTGGAAATATTTTACGACTCTGGTGCTAATATCATAAGATGCAACATATCCCTTTGCTGTTCCAACACCAGTGATATTTTGTTCAATCTTACTACCAATGGCAAGAGACTGACTTGTGTCTCCAGAGAATTTAATAGACTTAGTAGCAGAAAATTCAGATGTATTCAAAACTGCAGTAGATCCTGCACCAGCAGTGATTGGGTTCTTAAGAACACCAATTTGAGCAAATGTAGTGTCAGAAATAAAGTCGTAAGAAGAACTATCAAATCTAGAATAAATTAGAACTTTATCAGTTCCGAGTTCTTTATAGAGATCGAAACCATGACCTCTCGATGGTGGAATAATTGGAGTTAGTTTTGCAAACTTGGTAGCAGCACCATTAATAGAAGAAAGATCAACTCTACCAAAACTATAACCCTGACCACCAGCAGTTACAGTTGCAGAAATAATCTGTCCATTTGTATTAGTTTGGATCTGTACCTTTCCGCCTACACCGTCACCAAGAATATCAACCTCCACAGGACTAGAGAGGAATGAATATCCTTCTCCTTGTTCATCAATAGAGACGACTTTAATTTGATTGTTATTTACTGTAGAATCGCCATTATCTCTAACAACCTTAATCTCATTATCAGTCGATGATCCCCACGAGTTGGGAACTGCTACATATTCGGTTGAGTCGAATTTGACGATATCAGCGGGAGGAACAGTAAAGAGGTATTTCCATAGATAACCGTCACCACTCGTCCCAGCAGCGGATGGTTCCAGATCAGTAAATTGTGGTTCATCGAGAGATGCGTTTGCTGTCGATGTAATACCAGCAGAACCGTTATTGATACAGATGTAGACTCTGAAATCTGAGTTCATCACATAGTAGTTTGCTGAATACAATCTACTAGAGTTTGATACCAGAGATCTATTGTTGGTATCATAATCTTGACGGTACATATCATAAGATGTACCCTTGGTCCACTGAACTTTACGGATCAGTCTCCTAACATCACCAGGCAATACTTTCCGCCCGAAAAGCATCGTGTCATATACATGATTGATATAAGTGATATTATCAATCGGAGATGGTGGTTGAACCGTGGTACTATTCCAGGTACTAGTTCGTCCGTAACCCGTGATAGTCGGGTTAGCGAGACTCAAAAAAGTGAAGTACGAATTAGTACCGTCAATTACAGAGTCAACAAAATTATTTGCATTAATAACCCTAAATTGGTCGGTGATAATGGCTGCCATTATTATGAACGGGCGGAGGGTCTAACTTTTTTGTATTTATAACAGCTTCGGAAGACCCCCAGTACCTCTGAGACCAACGCCACGCCTTTGGACAATTGGATAGTTGTCCAATTCGGGGTTAAAGTCGAGACCCTTGAGATTTGCATATACTGGATTTGCAGCATCTCTAGTAAGTCCATTAAACTTACCCCAAGTGAAGTGAGCGTAAGGCAGAGCAGTGGAACCAACACCAACGAAATCACTTACATCTGTGTAAGATGCAATATTTGCAGTAATGATGCCAAGACGACTTCCCGTTCCAGGGACAAAAGAGATACCATGAACATAGTAAATGTTATCTCCGTTATAGGTGCTGATTGCAACTACATCCGTGTCATGTGTATCAATACTTGTTACTGCAACACCAGCAGTGTTGATTCCAGTACCATATAGTTTGAACGGTTGACCAGTTTGAAGTCCAGTAGGATCGTTACCATTATTTACATAGTCCTGAACATCAAATTGAATTTGAAGTGCAAGGTCCGTACCAATACCAGCAACTGTGCTAATACCAGTTACGACACCAATGTAACCCTGAACATTAGCGACTAGAGGTTCAATTCCAGTCATGTTTTCATAGTTAATTCCATAGACTGCAGTTGTTCCGAATCCAACCTCAGCAATGTAAGCAAGACTGAATGAACCAGCAAGAAGACCGTCAGTATCTAAGAATAATGCTGTAGAGTCAACATATACAAAGGCATCAGATGTACTGACAACACCAATGACATTTGCAATTGGTGGGATTACTGCTTCGAGAGAATCTCTTGCTTTGGATACAAGAGCACCATCAACCAGAATATCTTTTTTCTGTTTGATCCAGTTAACAGGTTTGTAGTTATCATTACTAATACCTACACCCTGATAGAAAGCAGTTTCGACAGTCGCGGCACTATCAATTCTCTTAACGATACGATCTTCATCCTGAGCAAAGTTTGGACTTGACTGAGGAACTGCATTAAGTTCAATTTCAGTGCTCTTCTCTAACTTGAGATTATCGCCAATTTTGACAACTTCATTAACATCAAACAAGAAACTATCTTGTCCGATAGATCCTCTATAGAAGAAGATAACGACATTATCATTAATTGTCGGTGCTGTAGTAAATTCAATTACGGAACCACCATCAAACGAATAGTGAACTCCAGGTTCTTGAATAACACCATTAATAAAGATAAGAAGAACAGCAGATAGATCAATCTCTTTGGAGTCTTGATCATTTCTATCGATCTCAAAACTGACAATTGATCTTTGATATTCAAGAATGAATCTCTTCTGGTTACCGTTCTGATATCTCTTGATGTTATCAAGATAGTCAATATTACCAAACTGCCAAGATGCTACTTGGTCAGTAAATACATCAATGACTTCCATCTCAAATTGTGAGAAGTCATCTCCAGCAGAAGGATCTGTGGATAGACCAGTTACTGTAAATTTATCACCACGCTTGAATCCATACCCCTTCTTAGAAAGTTCAAACTCAGCAACTTCAAAGTAAGTAGAACCGATGCCTGTAGCAGTAGATACACCAGCGATTTGAACCGTGACAGAACAACCAACACCTGTTACGGTAGTGGCACCAAGACCAATTCTAGATACGCCTACAATCGGAAGGTTCTCGCCATTGGGTTCTGGTGGGAGAGCGTGTGGGTTTACATAACCAACACCACCATCGTTGATGGTAAAGACAAGACTACCACCTGCACCAACAACTGCAGAGACATCTGCTCCAGTACCAGCACCACCGCCAGGACCAACAAATACTGTTACTGTATTCGTAGTTACCTCAGTGATAGTGGTAAGAATACCAGCAACAGGGTCAGTTGCTCTAGGATAGAGATTTTCACTTAAGAAGTTATCACTATCGCAAGTAAATCCGATAGAACCAGTGTCAATACCAAGAGTATTGCTGGTTGTAAGACCATGACCATTAATCGTCAAAGTCAGTTGACCAGTGGTGGAGATGTAACTACCGCCAGTCGCAGTATATGTTGTGCCAGTATTATCAAAGATGGAATTGATACCAGCAGATGCAAATCTATGCTCAAATGCCACATCAGTAATTGCAATACCAATTGTTCCAAGATTGGTATTGTAACCAGAACCAAATGTCAGTGGGAAGAATTGTGCAGCAGTACCACCACTCACATAAGTGTGAGGAATAGTAGATGCACCGACTTGTACCTTGAATGTTCTCGCAGATGTAATACCAACGACAGAGAACGGATCATCATGATCTGGGAATGTTGTAGTGGTAATACCCTGATAGTTCAGAGTCCTGATAGCATCCGTAGCAGCACTAACAAAAGTGTGTGGAGATGTACCTGTACCACCAGTTCCAACATTAACTTTAAATGAATTTGCAGTTACACCAGAAATGGTAAGATACTGGTTGTATGCAGGATCAGTTACACGGGGATAGGTATGATTGCCAGGACCCTGTGTACATGTAAATGTAATGCTGTTCGCTTCAATAGAAATTGCATCACCATTTACTAATCCATGAGGACTTGCAAACGAGATAGTAGAAATGCCAGTAGAAGGATCATAAGTAAATCCATTGGGAGTTCCAACAGGATTCTTAGGACAGGTAAATTCAAGACCAACCAACTTGACTTGATCCTCAAGCACAAGAGTGTGGTTGTCAACGGTAGAGACTGTCATAATGCCAGTCTTTCTATCATAGGCAGCATCTTCAATATTAACGAATATGCCTGTAGTAGATGCGCCAACAATCTCAGTGATTGTTCCTGCAGTGTTTACATTGACTTTGACTGCTGCACCATTAAAGGGAGCATAACCTCTACCAGGAGTAGATGCAATAGAAACAATGATGCCGCCTCTTGGCAATTGGTTCTGGTTAATATCATCTGGATCAATAATTAGATCCGTAAATCCGACTGATGTAATACCAGTAAACTGAACACTAGCAGCAGTAGAAACAGGATCTTCAATGATCTTGAAGTTGGAAACACCTTCATTGTTCTCACCGAACGGTGCTTGGAAGATACCGTTGATGAATAGGACACCATTACCACCAGTAGAACCAATACCAGTTACAGCAGCGCCAGTAGCGGTCAAGTCAAAAGTATTTTCCAGACCATCAAACTTGTCTGAGAAGTCATCAAACAGTTCGTTTGTTCTATAATCATTTCTCAGATATGTTCTACCACCAAAGGATGCTCTTGGATATGGAAGATTCTGTGGGTCAATAACACCCAAGTCACCACCAAGAGGTGCCTCAGTGAAGTGAATCTGACTGTTCAGAATTTGGAAAGATCCTCTATGGATTCTCGCAACTTCACCCGCAGCATGATCTGTGGCAGCTGATCCAACTGCACCCCTTTCAACTTCAACAATACTCCAAGTACCAATACCAGTAATAGGACCAGTAGAAGTAGTAGCAAAACCAACTGTTCTTACGATTGAGTATTCGTCTTCAATCTTGAGCAAGTCGCCAGAGGTAACAGTGCTAAGACCACTAAGAGCAAAGGCAGTAACAATACCATTGACTGCTACATCAAGATCATAGATGATATTGGTGTATGAGATTGGTTTTTGTACAATACCACTGAGAGCGATGATAGTTTTTTCATCCCTCTTGTTCATTGTAAATCTATGCTGGTTACCACCAGATGTTCCAGGTTGGAAGGTTACAGCAATACCCTGTCTAGCGTCTGTGATGGTGGTTGAGATAAAGAACTGACTGTTGTTGTTCTTGACGATATAGACCGTGCTAGGAAGGTCAGTGTGACCATAACCAGTGACATATTGCAGAGCACTAGCAGCAACACCAATAACATTAGATCCTGGTGTATAAGTAACTTCCTCAGTGTTTGAGAAGAAATGCTGGAAACTAATTAGACCCGTTCCAAAATCGATTTGAGTGGGGTTTTGTGGATTCAGATTTCTCTCATAAATGGGAACTCCTCTATGCTTCAGATCAAAGGTTCTAATGTTTCTATTATTAATACCTAAGTAGGTATTTTGAGTAACATTTTCAAATACTCTTCCATAATCAAATGAACCAATACCTGCCAGAGAACCGTTGGGGTCAAGATCCTTATAAAGGATTTCATTATAAGAGAAGATACTGACCATGCCAGATACACTAGCATCTGGGAAGAACTCTAGGACAACTTGATTGCCTCTATATTCTGCACCAAATGTACCAACACCTGTGGTGGTGCCAACAGCAGCAATAGGACCTTGAGTGATGTATGTGTCTGCTTTCTCAGGATCGCTCAGAACATAAATCTGATGAATCGTTTGAGTCTCACCAATAGACACATGAGCAGTTGTCTTGAAGGAAAGATCAATGTTAGTTGTAATACCAACGATAGTTGAGATACCCGTAGTTGCAGACGCACCAACAACGACTCTTGCAGTTCTTTCTGTACCCTCTGGAGTAAATTCAAGGTTTAAGTGCTTGACACTTGTAGTTCCAAGACCAACTGGTTCAAATGATGTAAATTTAGTTCTAATTGATACAGGAATTGGTTCGCTGTGGACATACTCAATTTTAACTACACCACTTTCAATCCTAGAGGTAAAGGTTCCCATGAAATTGGGACCAGAAAGACCGCCGATGCTTTGCTTAGTGTTGAACGAAGCTAGTTCTGTGAGATAAGTATCGACACCATCATGTTGCAATGCCAATTCCACATAATCAATCTTATCATTAGAACTATCTAAGACAACAAAGTGACCAATACCACCAACGAATGTAGTTGTGCTAAATCCGATAACCTCAGTCGTAGTTCCTGTACCAACCGTGACATTAGCAGAAGAATTTACAGCGTTACCAAGACTGGTTGAACCAATACCAACATCAGCAGCAAAACCTTGCTGGAATGCTTTGATGTCATAATCAGTATCAAATGTCTCATAAGGTTTGATTCTTACTTCAGTAATGTTGTCATTAACATTGAAGAAAGAGAAATACTCACAGTAACCAGTTGCTAAACCAACATTATTGACATTGTTTAGGTGAGACTTCTGCACCAAGTAAGTATTACCATTTAAGGCAACCAGAACCAATTCATTGAACTGATATTGATTGTTGAGGGGATTCTCCGCATCATGAGTTGTGAGAACCAGATATCTTGCAAAATTTCTACCAGCAACAGCAGCAGCGATAGTTCTATCGTCGCTCAAGTCATTAGATTCGTTACTTACAAATTCAGGAGAAATGTCATCATGGATGAGAACTCTATTTGTCTTATTTAAAATATAGTCAGCCAGTCTTGTTGATTTAAGTTCAAGGAATTTAGATACATTGTCAGCAGAATCAACATCTCTAGAGAGATCGAATCCGTAAATAGCATCAACTCTCAGAGGATCGCTAACAAAGTCAAGAACAAATCCACCTGCATCATCTGCTGGTTGTGTTGACTCGCCAGCATCACCAACAGAAAGAATTTGCGTATTAGCAAAATTCTTCATACCTGCTGGGTGAACAATGTCATTTACATAGGTGACAATTTCCTCATATGTCTTTTCACTTTCAATAGCATAAGACATATTTTGATAATAATCATTATCTGGTAAGAATTGGTTAGAATCACCAATCAAACCAATATTGTCGCCCCATCCTACATTAGTGTCAATAGTTGCGCTAATATCAAAGTAACCATCAAATTCATCGACAACATCAACTTCTGCACGGTCACCACTATTGGTTCCGACCAGAATGTCATCTGGTTGTAAAGGTCTAGAACCTTCGATAACCATAACGCCTGTGCTAGTATTAATGGATCTTAAGATAAGATCCAACACTAAGTCATCGTTCCTTCTAAGAGGTTCGTTGATTGCAAAATCAGAGAATTTCTTGGTTACACTAAATTGAGCAAGATCTCCTGCTTTTACAATTTGACCAAATCCAGGTCTAACCGTTGCGCCAGTACCTGTGTTATTAGTAAGACCTGCATAAGCAAAAGTTACCTCTCTTGGGTTTACTGCAGAGTTATAATCTACAATAGTAAAGTTGGCAAACTTATAATCACCACCATTGAATCCATCGCCATCATTATTAAATTCTACACCCTCAACGAATACAACTTCACCAGCGGTAAATGGTTCATTAACATATCCCAAAATGGGAGTCGTAATCTTACATGTAAGGAAACCTACATCAGAAAATGCTTCGATGATCGAAATACCATTACTATTTTGCAACGGAGCAAGACCATATTCGCTACCTGTCAGACCTCTTGGTTCAACAACTACTTCAACAGCGTTTACAGCAGAATCGCTCAAACTAGAAACAATCAAACCATTATCAACGATCTCGCCCGTTGTTTTATCATACAATGCCAAAGATGGTGCATTGAGATACGATCTTCCACCAAAAGTAACTTCTGCCTCAATAACCTTGTTGGCATTCTTGATTCTTACAACTCTAGGCAAGAATGCATCAGGTTTTAGAGTATTGTCAGATGGATATCCATATACATCTGTCGGAACACTAATATCTTGCAGTAAGTTAATATTTGGACCAATCAGTTGCAATTCGGCACTAATACCACTGTTTCCGATTGATGTTACAGCAGGGAACTTATCATATCCAAATCCACCACTGATTAAGCGTACTTTAGCAATTCCACCAGTAGCACCAATTGATGTGGTGGTATAATAAAGATCATCACAGTCACTTGATAAGTAATGTGCCTTTTCTGGTTCTAATGCAAGAGTAGCACTAAATGTGGTAGACCCTAATCCAACAACGGTATAGGACCCATTGTAACCACTATTCTCGAAAGAAATTTTGTTATATCCAAATACTTCATAGTCAGATGTGGACATGTATCCACCTTTTTCAATACCATAATATAACTCACCACTAAATGCTTTGTTATAGTTAATAGTTTTGGTTGGAGTAGCAGATGCTAAGGTTGTTCCAATACCGACAGTACCAAACCCAACAACTTCAATATTTGCAGTTGATGCGCTACCAACAAACTCATTAAAGTAATTGTTATCATAGAAAACTTTAAGTTGTGATCCAAGCAGTGATGGATCATTCAAATTAAACACTAAGTTATTATTCTTAGTTACTTTAATAGGAGGATTGATTGGATTTAAAGTCTGACCCGTTACACCTGTAGTTGCTACGCTAACAACTTCTGGCGGATCTTTAAAGAGTTGAAGTCTAGAATCAGAAAGTTGGAAATTGTCATCATCAATTTTTAAGACAAAATATGTTCTCTGAGAGAGACCTGAGGGAAGATCTGCTGGTACTCCAGCAGCACCATATGCCAGAACTTTAAATCCAGTTTCTAAACCATGATCTTCTACGGTAAATGTATTGGTAGTCGTGTTTACTCCAGAAGTTGGAAGATTGACCGAGTTGATAATAACATTACCATCAAGAAGTTGTACTCTTACTGAAGTAGAGGTTCCAATACCAGTAGTGAGTCCAGGTTGAACAACCAGGGAGAACTGATCACCTCTTGCGAGGTTATGCTCTTCAGTTGTTATAACTGTTAGATCATTCTTCTCAATGTCGGCAGTTGCCTGATTGTAATTTGTCTCAAAATAGTAATTTGCACTATCATCACCAGAGTTCGTAAAGAACAACTCTGCGGTGTCAGGAGTGGTCTTAAGACCAATTGTGGTAGAAGTCTTTCTAACTGCGTAGAAATTGCCTGAGAGGGCGCTGGGAGCAATGTATGGGTCTACAGACCTTGTAGCAAATAGATCAGCGTTGCCATTCTTATTAAATGTAATCAGATCATTAGTTCTGATGTCATGTTCACCAATAAAGATTGTCTTAGAAAGAATAGATCTTGTTTTGGTTACTCCATTGAGAGAAACACTGACAGATGTAGAGAAACCTACAGTTGTACCAACACCAACTGCTTCTTTGGGATTGAAATAGTATAGGTCTTGGAAATCAGAATCAATAGGAGACAGATTTTCTAAGGGAATTGTAAATTCACTTGTAAAGTAAGATACACCCGCTCCAGTAGCAGCAGTGGCGAATCCAGCATATCTCTCAACTCTTACAATGTTTTCCCGAGGGAATGTATTGAGAACTCGCATTGTTTCTGTACCAATGCCGATGGAATCTCCTGCAGAGACATTGGGAGGAACAATATTTACTCTAAGGTCAGTAATAATACCAGTGTACCCATTATCAGTCAAAGTCGCAGAATAAGTGGGCAAACTAATTTTGTGGAACCCTTGAAGATCTTCAACATAAGTTGAAATACCACTTATCTTGACAAACTCATTTTCCTTAAACTCATGATATGGATTGACTCTGAATTTAACACCCTCACGAACAATCTTGAATGGTGTTCCTGTAAATCGTGTAGTTTGACTTGTAATTCTATCAATGGGTTTTCCATTGATTTTTTGAACCTCAGCACTAAGACCACCACCTTTTGTTTCGGTCTCGTCAAATACGATAGAATCTCCCACACTGTATCCTTCACCACCAGCTCGGACATTGATACTTGTTACAGAACCGATGCCAAGATTATCTGGAAGAGACTCTTGATTATTTGTCAAATATGGTTGGAAAACATAATCATATGCAACACCATCTCCAAACAAATTGTAAGGATAAGTATTTCTGACTAATTTCGACTCTTCAAAGTTAAAATTAGTTTGATCAATTACAAGACCTCTGACAGTGTTCTCAGGAATAGCAGCACTTCTATAACTATCACCAATAAAGTAAGGGAATACTGGTTTGTTTAGAATGTCTACAGTAGCAAAATATGCATAAACTCCTTCTGGGAAATCTGGAGTTTTGGTAAATCTACCATTATGCTCATCAAGATCTCCAGAACCATCATAAACATAATCATTAATTAAAGACCCATATGGGAATTCTGAGATTGGAGGTCTATTTACAATGTTAGTAGCACTAATTACATAACTTGAAGTAAGTCTTTCTACATCCGATTGAATGTTATCAGGGTCTTCAAGACCAAAAGGACCATAGATTGGGTTACCATCATATGCCCAACCGATGATTGGCGAATGGCTAGTTCCGTCATCTCCATAGAAATTTCTAATAGAATTGCCATAACCAATGTAGTTTACAGCAAGACCATCTCCAGCTGGAGCGAGGTAATCTAACTCATCATCATCGAGTCCAAACGCTTTATTGATATTAAGAGATCTAAGAGAAGCAGAAAGTCTTAGATTATTTCCTACTGGGAGAATATCAATAGTTGTTGTGTTGATATCATATCCAATACCACCAGAAATTACTTTTACATCAGTAATAGAACCATTACTTACTACTGCTCTAAGAATAGCACCATTTGCCTCAGAATTTGTGCTATTAACGATGATGTCTGGCGGACCTTCATAGTTTTGACCTCCACTCAGAACAAATGCCGAAGTAATTCTACCATTAGAAATAATGATACCAATCTGTCCGAAAGATCCTCTAGGAATAGAAATCGTTGGTTCATTTACAAAATTAAGAATGGTTGAACCGTAATTTGCGCCACTATCATATAGCAGAGCATCTGTTATCTTACCCCTAACAATCGGAGTGGCATTAAGAGTTTTCTCTGTCTGATCTTCAGCAAGAACTTTTACTACACATTGAATTGTTGGATAACTGAACCTCTGATAACCGCTACCCTTAGAGTCCAAGAAAGCATGTACTCTATTGTCATAATCATTTCCAGACGGTGCTTTATCGCCTTTATTGCCCGCTTCAGCAAGACGGAACTCATCATCATTTAATTTAAGAATCCTATATTGCTTAGTGCTGCTCAGACCAGTGATTGCTGTTGTATCATAAGTGTAATTTACGATATCTCCATCAGAGAATCCATGATTTTTAAATTCAACATAATCTCTAAATGTATTGATACCAGTAGGACTTGCAATAACATTTCTACTGCTGTAATTTTCTCCAACATCTTCTACGCTAATTCTAGAGATAGCAGTTTTCTTTTCATAAGTTCTGAAGATATGAAGACCACTATTAGTCGCTGCGGCATCTTCAGTGATAGTGATGGTGTTGATTCCCAACACTGCATCTGATTTATTGTAGTGAAGATACAGGGAATCAGAATCAAATGCTCTAACATAGTAATCTTGACCACTCATGAGGGTCAGTTCTTCGTTAGACGCTCCAGTTGTTGCAATTCCAAGATTAGAGTTTCCGTTATTGTTATAGATGATTCTATCACCTGTAACCAAGTTATGGTCTTGAGAAAGCGAGAACAAATCATTGACTGCCTCTACAGCACCACCAGAAAGAGTGCTAACGCCACTGAAAGAGATCTCACGATATCTTTCCTCAGTAAGTGCTCTACCTCTTGCTCCAGTGCCATTTCCACCAAAGATTTCTACACTAACAACCTTGTCAATATCAAACGATACTGGGTCAATAAAGATATCTTTGACATATCCAGAAGCACTAACTACTGCAGCTGCAGTGTTTGCTGCGCTAACCAGAGGATCATTAATAGTAATACTGGGGGGATGCATGACATCATACTCATCCCCACCACTTACAACATCAATTCTCTCTAAGGGACCGTAATAGATTCTATCATTCCCCTTATAATTTAAGATTTCGAGACCATTGGTGAGCATGGCAGTATTGCCATCAGTGGTTCTCTCTGATGTAGTTTGTGCTTCTTTACCACTCTTAAGATCTTGCTCAAGAAGGAACCTACGAATAGGTCTAGATGGGAAAATATTTCTAGTTCCTTGAGAACTCAAAATAAAATCATGGGTTCCTGTAACAGTTGGAACATTGAAGTATTCTGGAAGACCTGCTTTAGCAAATGCTCTAGAAGCATAGAGACGAATTCTGTTAGCGGGATTTAAAACCTCAACAATGTAATTCTTTTGCTCCAATCCAGGAATAACGGGAGTTCCCGCTCCAGGAACATATGATATTTCATCGCCCGTTTTGAATGGAACATCATCAACAAACGCAATAATGGAATATGCGTTCTCTGTACTTTCAAAACCATCAAAGTTGCCGAGAGCAAGAGTTGGATTTACTAAAGTAGATCTAATCTTATCAGACGCAATCAAATAACTGGGAAGAGAACTAGAA
>Ga0209645_1000192_pt1 | contig 32544 bp, 47 predicted proteins | sample ETNvirenome_6_30_FD_184070 | JGI IMG/M metagenome (GOLD analysis project Ga0209645, IMG submission 184070) | Marine viral communities from the Pacific Ocean - ETNP_6_30 (SPAdes) (version 2) | ecosystem: Environmental > Aquatic > Marine > Oceanic | place: Pacific Ocean | collected 2013-06-19
CATACGCAGAAACTGGTACGAAGATGATCCTCAAAAGAACAGAAGAATGCATTTTGTTCATTATCAGTATTTGCCAGGGTTAGGATTTTATGGCTTTGGTTTAATTCACATGGTTGGTGGATTAGCCAAATCAGCTACATCAATACTAAGACAATTGGTAGATGCGGGAACCCTATCCAATCTACCTGGAGGCTTAAAAGCTAGAGGTCTTAGAATCAAAGGGGATGATACACCTATCATGCCTGGAGAGTTTAGAGATGTGGATGTTCCTGGTGGTGCAATCAGAGATAATATCACCTTTTTACCTTATAAAGAGCCATCAGGAACGCTTTATCAGCTATTACAAAACATAGTCGAAGAAGGAAGGCGATTTGCTAGCATTTCAGATATGAAGGTATCTGATATGAATAATCAGGCTCCTGTTGGAACTACTCTGGCATTGCTAGAAAGAAACCAAAAAGTAATGAGTGCTGTGCAAGCTAGGCTTCACGCATCCATGAGAAAAGAATTCGATATACTGGTAAATATTATTAAAGACTTCACAGACCCTGCTTATCCATACGAAATGGATGAAGAAGAGTTTATTAAGTTAGAAGACTTTGACGAGCGAGTGGATGTATTGCCTGTATCTGATCCTAATGCAGCAACTATGGCGCAAAGGATTATGCAGTATCAAGCTGCTATGCAACTCGCACAATCATCTCCTCAGATGTATAACCTGCCAGAATTGCATAGACAAATGCTTGAGGTATTGGGCATTAGGAATGTAGAAGACATTGTTCCTGATGAAGATGACATTAAACCAGTTGATCCAGCCACAGCAGTTCAGAACCTAATAAATGGTAAACCTGTGAAGGCATTTTCATATCAAGATCATGAGTCTCATATTGCAACAATTGTGGCTGCTCAACAGAATCCAGAAATTATGCAACTGGTTCAAGCAGCACCTACAGCGCAATCAATACTCGCAGCAGCATCTGCTTATGTTAATGAGCATTTGACCATGCAGTTTAGAAAAGAGATTGAAAGAGAAATGGGTGCAGAGTTACCTCCAGAAGGAGAGCCATTGCCACCTGATGTTGAAAAACGTCTTTCTATGTTAGTTGCTGAAGCAGCTTCTAGGGTAACTGCAACAGCACAAGGACAGGCAGAGCAAGAAAGAATTAGAGAGCAGCAAAAAGACCCATTGATCCAAATGAAGGAAAGGGAAGTTGCTATTAAAGAAGCTGAAGTTCAGCGCAAAACTCAAGAAGGACAAGCTAAGTTAAAACTAGATGCACAAAAGGCAGCAAGTAGAGATGCCTTAGAAAAAGAAAGAATTTCATCACAAGCAGAAATAGCAGGAGCAAACTTAGGACAGCGTATTGCTAGCGATTTGCTAGAGAATCAACAGCTAAAAGATAAAGCCGCAAGAGAGGATTATCAAAAAGGGGTTGACATCGGCATAGAAATCGCTAAAGATAGCAATACGAATGAATAATAATATCGCAGAGCAAGCATCAAACATGGAAGGATTATCTCTTTCTGAGTTTATGAAAAAGCGGTTGCGACTTATTATGAATGAATACTCTGATCATATGTCTACAGGAGCTTGCAAAAGCTTTGAGGACTACAAACAAATGGCTGGAGTAGTTGAAGGTTTAGCTTTAGCTGAACGTGAATTATTAGATTGGGTGGAAAAACACATCCAAGAAGAATAGGGACTCGACTCCTAAAGGTCGTGCAATATGAGTAAAGAAGCTTTAAAAGATATACCAGAACCAGAAAGTGTAGAAAAGCCTATTGTAGATGATGATGTAAAAAGTCAGCTACCAGAACCAAAAGGCTGGAAAATACTAGTTGCTATGCCCCAAGCGGATGAAAAAACCAAAGGCGGAATAGTAAAAGCCTCTTCAACAATTAGAGATGAAGAGATATCTAATATCTGTGGATATGTTTTAAAAATGGGAAATGAATGCTATCAAGATGAAAGCAGATTTCCTACTGGTCCTTGGTGTGAAAATGGAGACTGGGTTATTTTTCGTGCTTATTCAGGCACTCGTATCAAAATGTATGGACAAGAGTTTCGTTTAATTAACGATGACACTGTGGAAGCAGTTGTTGATGATCCTACAGGAGTGGTAAGAGCATGAGTGAGACAGAAATAATTAATGAAGAACCTATAGATACAGGAAGCCCAGTGGCTACTAGTGAAGACAAATTTTTTGGCGTAACAACAGAAATTAATTCTATGGCATCAGATGAAGTAGAAGTAGAAATTGTAGACGATACTCCAGAAGAAGATCGTAGACCTAAAAAAGCAAAAGATGCAGAAAGCGTTGTTAATAATGATGATGTAGATGCTGAGATAGCAAACTATAGCCAAAGAGCAGCAGATCGTATCAACCAGGTTAAATACGAATATCATGAAGAGCGCAGAGCTAAAGAACAACAACAGCGTTTAGCAGATGAAGCAACCAAAAGGTTGCAAACGATTATGCAAGAAAATCAACGCTTGCAGCAAATGGTTCAACAGGGCGGTAATGTTTTAAATAAAACAGCATTACACAACGCACAATGGGCAAAACTAAGCGCAACAGAACAATACAAAAAAGCTTATGAAGAAGGCGATGCTGATGCAATGGCTAAAGCGCAAGAACTTCTTTCTAAAGCTACATTGGCAGAACAGCAAGCTGGATCAACAGCGCAACAAGTGCAAAGTCAAATAGCAGCACAACTGCCACAAATGCAAGAACAAATACAACAAGCGCCACAAAGACAATTAGACCCCGATATGGAGCGATGGGCGCAAAAGAATCCTTGGTTTATGGGGCAAGAGCCATTTCAACAAGAAATGACATCATATGCTTTAACTATGGATGTGAGGCTTCGTAACAACGGCATAGACCCTGAAAGTAAATCAGAGCAATATTATGCTGAAGTTGACAAAGCAATGAGAAAAGAGTTTCCAAGCTTTTTTGGTGTTCAAGCTGGTACCGATTCAGAAATGGTCGATATCGAAGGAACACCTAAACGACAACCACAAACAGTTGTTGCATCCGCAACGCGGGATAGCGGAAATAAAAAACCCACGCAAATACGACTGACGAAAACCCAAGTTGCCTTAGCTCGGCAATTGGGGATAACGCCAGAACAGTATGCAAATCAATTATTAAAGGAGGCGTAATGGCAGAGCAAAAAGATACTGTCGATAAGACGGAAGGCTCTAACCAGGAGTCTCAAAAACAAGAGCGTAGCCCAAGGGCTTTAGACAGCAGAGAAGCTGCTCAACGAGTACAAAGTTGGGAAAATCCCACTAACTTACCAGACCCTGTACCACAAGAAGGATGGGTATTTAGGTGGATCAGAACTGCCACACTAGGCAATAATGATAACACCAATGTATCTAGGCGATTCAGAGAAGGTTGGGAACCAAGTAGATTGGAAGACCACCCTGAACTGCAAAACCAAATGATGGACCATAATTCGGAATGGGCAAAGAAAGGTAATATCGAAATAGGTGGGCAATTGTTATGCAAAATGCCAAAAGAAATTGCGGAAGCAAGGAATGAGCATTTTAATAAAATTGCAAAAACACAGATGGAATCAGTAGATAACATCTATTTTAAAGAGAATGATCCTCGTATGCCTAAAGGCGTATTTGAACGTAAGTCGAGGACATCCTTTGGCAAAGACTCATAGAGTCTATATATTAACTATTTAATCGGTAAAAACCGATAGGAGACAATTATGGCTTCAAGTGCAACTCCTCACGGAGCGGTGCCTGTAGGTTCATTAGTGTCTGCTGCATACAATGCTAAGGTTACGCACTACAAAATTAAAAACGCTTATGGAACTTCAATTTTCTATGGCGATTTAGTCAAGTGGGGCGATGATAACCCGAATACAACTATCCAGAAGGATACTGGCACAACTGCTTGTACTCCAATAGGTGTATTCCTTGGATGCGCTTACACTGACCCAACTACAGGTCAATTCACGCCTAACAATTATTTCCCAGCATCAACTGCTGCGGATGATATTGTGGCGTATGTTGCTTCTGACCCGTTTTTGATTATGCAAATGCAATGCGATGGCGCAGCAGACCAAGATGATCTTGGTAAAAACTGTGCGATTGTGCAAACAGCAGGATCAACATCGATAGGTCGCAGCAAAAATGCGGTTGATATATCAACTGTAGCAACCACTAACACACTACCTTTAAAGATTATTGACTTTGTTGATGGTCCAGATAGCGCTGTTGGTGATAGCTTCACTGATGTATTAGTAATGTTTAACGTAGGTCATCAGTTGCTAAATACAACTGGTGTCGGTTAAGGGAGATAAATTATGGCAGCTATATCAAGAGCGCAAGAGCTTAAGCAGCTTCTCCCTGGATTGAACGCTCTCTTTGGAGAAGAGTACGCTAACTACGAAAATGAGCATGAAGAAATCTATGTAACTGAGAACTCTGAAAGAAGTTTTGAAGAGGAACTCAAGTTGTCTGGATTTGGTGCAGCACCAGTTAAAGATGAAGGCGCAGCGATCAGTTATGACGTTGCTCAAGAGTCTTTTGTGGCTCGCTACACTCACGAAACAATTGCGATGGGCTTCAGTATTACTGAAGAAGCTATGGAAGATAATCTTTATGTGAGTCTTTCTGGCAGATACACCAAAGCACTTGCTCGTGCAATGGCTTACACTAAACAGGTTAAAGCGGTATTCCCACTTAACAATGGTTTTACTAACAGTTTCCAATCAGGTGATGGAGTAAATTTATTTACTGCTGACGGCGATGGTGTAACTGGTGGTGATGGACACCCTCTTGTAAGTGGTGGTAAGAACTCAAATAGACCATCTACTGGTGCAGACCTGAATGAAACATCTCTAGAAGATGCGATTATTCAGATCGGCAAGTGGACGGACGAAAGAGGTCTTAAAATTGCAGCTAGACCTAGAAAGTTGATCATTCCTTCTGATCTTCAGTTTGTAGCAACAAGGTTGCTTCAGAGTGATTACAGAGTTGGAACGGCTGACAATGACATCAATGCTATCAAAACTAATGGCGTGATTCCTGAAGGCTTTACTGTCAATCATTATTTGACTGACACAAATGCTTTCTTTATCACAACAGATGTGCCTGATGGTATGAAGCACTTTGTCAGAAGTCCTATGACTACGTCTATGGATGGCGACTTTGACACTGGTAATGTGAGATATAAAAGTAGAGAAAGGTATTCTTTTGGAGTATCTGACCCACTTGGAATTTTCGGATCACCAGGTAGTTCGTAAGAACATAAGGGAGGCTCTTAACGGGGTCTCCCTTTTTTCGTATCTAGGGGTATATAAATTGCTCTATCAACTGCCCTAGCAGACAAGCCAAGATGATAGAGTTTTTTCTTTTTGGAGAAAAGAATGGCGAATACAACATTTAATGGACCAGTTAGGTCCGAAGGTGGTTTTGAACAAATCACCAAAAACTCAACAACTGGAGCGGTTACTACCAATCTAGATGTTGATACTAGTGGTAACATATCTACTACAGGAACGCTTAACAATTTGTTTCCTGTAACTAGTGTTACTGATGCAACATTTACCCCAACCACAGCACAATCTGGAACTATCTTTAGCCTTAACAGGGCTGCGGGCATAACAGTAACTTTACCTGCTGCTGCTGCGGGGTTGTTTTATGAATTCCATATCGGCACTACATTTACAGGTTCCTTTATTTTACAAGGCGCATCTAGTGCAGATACTTTCCAGGGAATGGTTTTTCAACTAGATAAAGATGAATTAGGAAGCGTAGTAGCTCTTAATGAAAACATTGATACTGCTGGTTGGAATGTTCCTGCTGCTGCTGACTATAGATTAACTATGGATGCTGATACTGATGGACGCTTTATTGGCGGACACATTAGATGCGTGGCTATTACAGATGCTATATGGCTTCTGAATGGACATGTATTTGGTGACGGCACTGTTTCTCATAGCTTTAGTTAGGAGTAAATAATGGCTGATACAGTAACTTCACAAACCATCGTAGATGGTCCACGAAACTGTATTATGAAGTTTACCAACGTCAGTGACGGAACTGGCGAATCTGCGGTAGCAAAGGTAGATGTTTCTGCCTTAGCTGCCAACGCAGAAGGAGTCGCTTGCTCTGAAGTTCGCGTTATGAGAGTAAGCCATGCAATTGTAGGCATGTCTGTTCAAATGTTTTTTAATGCTTCAACTAATGTTCTTTTGATGGAACTAGCTGAAAGTAGTAATGGACACATGGACTTTAAAGATTTCGGCGGTATTCCAAATAATGCGGGTAGCGGTAAAAACGGAGATATCCTTTTTACTACAAAAGGTCACTCGTCAGGAGACACTTATTCCATCACATTAGAGATGGTCAAGGTGTATTCTGACTAACAGGAGAAGAATATGGCAGACAAACAATATGTCATTTCTGAAACTGGTGAATTTCCTGCGCAATACAAAGTTCTTAAATTAGGAGAAGACGGGATATACACTCCTGTGTTTGGTCCTGATCCAGATTTATCGGATGCAGAACGTAAATGTGCAGAGATGAATGGAGAAAGAGCAAGAAATGATGATGGTCATTTTGTAGCTGACGATCCTTCAACTCCTGATGTCAACGAGGCATATGTGGGTGGCAAAACACCCACTAAGCCAAAAAAGGCAGCAGTAAAGAAAAAAACACCAGCTAAGAAAGCGGTAGCTAAAAAAGCTACTAAAAAGAAATAATTTATAGGACAAATTAATTATGGCAGGAAAAAAATCAAAATATATGGCGGGAGGCGGTAAGTCTTCTAAGTACATGGCTGGCGGTGGTAAAACCACTAAAGGCAGAGCTAACGGCGGTAAAACTACTAAAGGTAGAGCCAACGGCGGTAAAAAGTTTATGGGCGGCGGCGGAACCGAAAGAGGCAAGGAAGCTAAGGTTCAAACATACAAAGAGTATGTGCAGAAGATGTTTGGTGGTGGAATGACAAACACTAAAGGTCGTGCTATGGGTGGTCGTCAAGATAAAAGACCATAAACTAGTAAATAGTATTTGGTAAATATTTTTTATGACCAAAAGAAAACGAGAAAACCCAATACCCAAAACAACTAAGGGTAAAGGGGCTAATTATCGTCCTACCAAGTCTGGTGCTGGAATGACAAAGAAAGGGGTTGCTGCGTATCGCAAAGCTAACCCAGGTTCCAAGTTACAAACAGCAGTTACAGGCAAGGTTAAAAAAGGTAGTAAGGCTGCTAAACGCAGAAAGTCTTATTGCGCTAGGTCTTTAGGTCAATTAAAACGGAGTTCTGCTAAAACTAGAAATGATCCAAATTCTAGAATTAGACAGGCTCGCAGACGATGGAAGTGTTAAGTAGTGAGTAGAGCTAAAAAATCTAAATCAAGGGTTAATGAAGCTGGCAACTACACTAAGCCAACCATGCGTAAAAATCTGTTTAACAGAATCAAAGCTGGCAGCAAAGGCGGTAAGCCTGGGCAATGGTCAGCTAGGAAAGCGCAAATGTTAGCAAAGCAATATAAAGCTAAGGGTGGTGGCTATAAGTAGTGGCGTATTTAATCAGCAATATACCTCAGTTTAAATGCTGGGTGAGAAAAGAATTTACCTGTAATCATCAGAGATATCATGGGGAGTTTATTCATGCCCTGGCTATTGCTGTAAATACAATACCAGATAGATCGTTAAGCTTTCAGGTTGTTTTTACTGGTTGTGAAGTAGACAACCATGAAGATATGGAAAATGTTCATGGTGGCGCTATGTGGGCAAGAATGCCTATACAAGCGTTAGTAGCCGATATACCAGTAGAAGAGTGGGCAATTCCAATGGAAGACCATTTGGCGCAGCCTTGGGATTGTGAATCACGAGATCACTCAGTTGTTATTATGGATAGGGTAAGCTCTAGTCCTTGGCTCTGCAAAATAAATAATGATTTTTATCAAGGCAAATATTTATTTACAGTTGATTATACTAATAACTCAATTGCAGATGATCCAGCCCAACACAAACAATCTCATGTTTTGTATATAACTGAAGACTGCCCTTGGAAGGGAAATCTCGTAGCGTTACCTAATAATAGAGTTAGAGCTACAAGTCCTGCTTTGTGGAGAACTGGCGAAGGTGCGCCAGACTTTGCGCCATCGCAACATATACACTCAGCAGAAGGGCATGAAAGCTATTTAGACCCTTTGATTACATTTAATAATTTATATAGCGAAGGGCTTGAAGAAGATGAAGAGGAAGAAAGACCCTAAAGTTGGCACAGGCAAGAAACCTAAAGGAAGCGGTAGAAGGCTTTATACGGATGAAAATCCAAAAGATACTGTAAGTATTAAATATGCTACGCCAGCAGACGCTAGAAAAACTGTTGCTAAAGTAAAAAAAATTAATAAGCCCTTTGCTAGAAAAATACAAATTCTTACAGTAATGGAGCAAAGAGCTAAAGTGCAAGGCAAAAACGAACAAGCAGCTATAGCTAAAAGGGGAAAAGAAGCAATACGAAAACAAAGAGGTAAATAATGCCATTAAAAAAATCACAAAGGTCTTTAAAAAATTGGGGTAAACAAAAATGGCGAACTTCGGATGGAAAGCCTAGTAAAGGCAAAAAAAGATATTTACCAGATGCTGCCTGGAAAGCTTTAAGTAAAGGCGAAAAGGCTGCAACTAATAGAGCCAAAGCTGCTGGAAATAGAAAAGGCAAGCAGTTTGTAAAACAACCCAAAAAAATAGCAAAGAAAACAGCAAGATACAGGTAGAATATGAGTATATCTAGAGCAAATATGCGAAATCAAATTGTTAAAGCTCCAGCGAGCAAAAAGAAAAAAACTACTGTGACAAAAAATGGAATCAAGATCACAAGGATTAAAAGGTAAAACATGGCTACAAGCGGAACAACAACATTCAACTTAGATATAGGCGATATTCTTGAAGAGGCTTACGATCTTTGTGGGATGGAAATGCGTTCTGGCTATGACTACAGAAGCGCAAAACGCGCTTTAAATCTCGTATTTTTAGAGTGGCAGAATAAAGGTTTAAATCTTTGGTCTATAGAGCAGAACTCTCAAGCATTAACGGCTGGCACTAGCAGTTATGCATTACCTAGTTCTGCATTAGATATAGTCGATGCATTTATTAGAACAGACTCTGGAGACACTAATAAACAGTTTGATCAAAGATTGAGAAGAATTTCTAGAACAGAATACAATCATCAAGCAACAAAATTAAATCAATCAAAGCCCACACAATTTTTTGTAGATAAAAATGTAGGCACATCAAATATAGTTTTATGGTCTGTTCCTGATAGCAGACAGACATACACATTAATTTATGACTATATAAACAGAGTAGAAGATGCTGGAAACCCAGCGTCTAATAATGCAGATGTTCCTGCTAGATATCTACCATGCTTAACATACGCTTTGGCTTACAACATTTGTACTAAAAATGATGAAGCTATCCAAAGAGCGCCTCTTTTAAAACAAAGATATGACCAACTTTGGGATGAGGTTAGTGAAGCTGATAGAGAAAAAGCACCTATTAGATTCGTTCCTGATTTAGTCCAGGGACAATATTAATATGGCATATGCAAGAGCTAAAAAAGCTTTAGGCGAATGTGATAGATGTGGATTCACATACAAACTTAGCGATTTAAGATACGAGGTAGAAGATAAAGTAAGAAATGGTTTGAGAGTATGTAGAGACTGTTTTGACCCTGATCATCCGCAGTTGAGAATAGGAGATGTGGATGCATCAGATGTTCAATCACTTTTTGATCCTAGAATAGATAAAGGTGAAAAAGAATCTACCAGTTATTTTTCTTTCAACCCGATTGGTGGTGGCTTGGATGTTTTTGGATCAAGCACTATGGGATTAAAGATGACAGGTGATGTCGGTAAATTAACAGTGAGTACAGAATGAGTTGGACATTTACAACATTAAAATCAGCTATACAAGATTATACTGATAATACAGAAACAACATTTGTGAACAATCTCACAAATATTATTGTCCAGGCGGAAAACAGAATACTAAAGTCTGTTGAGCTGCCAGTATTGCGTAAAAATCAAACAGCTTCAGTTACATCTGGTAATTCATACTTAGCCACACCTACTGATTATTTATATCCGTATTCTCTTGCAATAATAGATAGTGATAGCAACTACAATTATTTGTTAAACAAAGACGTTAATTTTATTAGAGAAGCTTTTCCAGCATCTGCGACAACTGGCGTTCCAAAGTATTATGGTCAGTTTGATGATGATTTTTTTATATTAGCCCCGACCCCAAGTGCTGATTTTACTTGTGAATTACATTATTTTTATATGCCTACTTCAATTACAACATCTTCAGATGGCACATCGTGGTTAGGCACTAACGCTCCAGAAGTATTGCTTTATGGTAGTTTGGTGGAATCGTATACGTTTATGAAAGGTGAGCCAGATATTATGGCTAATTATGAAAAAAGATTTAAAGAAGCATTAGGAAGACTAACTCTTGAGTCTGATAGTTATAATAGAAAAGATGCTTACAGGAGCGGTCAAAGAAGAATAAATGCTTAATACATTGTCCATAGAAGAACTAGAAGGCAAAGATGTTGCAATAGTTGCTATGGGTTTAAGTCAGATAGACTTTCACTTATCTCAAGCACACAGCATAAAATTTGATGAAGTATGGGCAATAAACGCAATGATTGGGGTTCTGCCTGATATAGACAGGGCTTTTATTCTTGATCCAATGAGTCGTTTCTTAGATACAGAAGACGCGGGGGGAATGACAAACATGATGAGGGCAAAGCTTCCTAAAACGCATTGTCCAATATATACATGTGAGCTAGATCAAAGAGTTCCTGCTGCTGTTGAATACCCATTAGAAGAAATTGTAGCGTCTTTAGGATGTTCGTATTTTAATAATACAGTAGCTTATTCGATAGCATTTGCTCTTTGGGCAAAAGTAAAAAGCATTTCTGTATTTGGAGTAGACTTTACATATAACTCAAATATGCATTTTGCTGAAGCTGGCAGAGGATGTGTGGAGTTTTGGTTATCTAAATGTATAGATGCAGGTATTGAAGTATCAATAGCACCTAGATCATCACTTATGGATACTGATGTAGATATTAAAGATAAACTATATGGGTATCATAGATTAAACGATTCTAAAATTACTTATCAGGATAATGATGGGTTAATTAAAGTATGTAAATGGTCAGAGGTTGAGAAAGAAGAAGAAAAGAAACCAATTGGTATTATTAATAGAAAAGATTTAGTACCAGTTGAACCAGATAAATATTAATGCAAACAGATAAATTTGAAATATCGATAGGAGATTTAGGGGTTCAGACAACTGAAAACCGAGGTCATACTGTTGAAGAAATAGCTGAAATGGCTACAAATAAACTTATTTCTATAAGTGATAGCGCCGATCCTATGGTAAAAGCGCAAGCGCACGCTTTTAGAGATAGATGTAAATGGATCATTCAATTCTATGTAAGTGAAGGTATTAAAAACCATATTTGCACAGTATGTAATGAATTAGAAAAACAAGGTCATAAAGACCTAGCAAATATAATAAGGAGGCTGTAATGGCTATATCTCAAGCAATGTGTACCAGCTTTAAGAAAGAACTTCTTGAAGGTGTTCACAATTTTAAAAACTCAGGCGGTAATACATTTAGGTTAGCACTTTATACAAGTTCAGCCACTATGTCGGCAGCTACAACTGCATATACCACAAGCCAAGAAGCAAGTGGAACCAACTACACTGCTAAAGGTAATGCATTAACTCGTGTTGATCCTACAACATCAGGAACAACTGCGTTTACAGATTTTGCTGACCTTACATTTGGCACAGCTACTATAACTGCAAGAGGCTGTATGATTTTTAATGATACGGCTACAGGCGATCCTGCTGTAGCAGTGTTTGATTTTGGTGGCGATAAAACATCTACTGCTGGATCATTTACGATCACATTTCCTACTGCGGATGCTTCAAACGCTGTTATTAGAATAGCATAGGTTAGCCAATGGCTAGTGTAACAGGTTGGGGGCGAGGAACATGGGGTTCTGATTCCTGGGGCAAAGAAGACCTTATAGAGATAACAGGTCTAGCTGGTACTACGGCATTAGGCTCTATAACTGTTACAGCAGATGCGAATGTAACAGAAACAGGAGTCGCAGCAACTGGCGCTATAGGCTCTGAGACTGTTACTGGTGAAGCGAATTTATCATTAACTGGTTTAGCAGGAACTACTGCATTAGGCACAGAAACAGTTAGTGGGGATGCTAATGTAGCAGAAACGGGAGTTGCTGGAACTAGTGCTTTAGGAAATATATTAGCAGCAGGTTTTGCTGTTACAGGTGTTTCTGGAACAGCATCAACTATAGGTCTAGGCGATGAAACAGTAACTTGTGATGCCAACGTAGCATGTACAGGTGTAGCTGGAACAACAGCGCTCAATTCAGTTGGTCTTGTAACAAACAATATACTATCTATTACTGGGTTTGCAGCAACAGGTGCTGTAGGAACATTAACTACAACTGGTGCGGCAAATATTTTCCCAACAGGTGTAGTAGGTACAGGACAAATAACAAGTTTAATAGTATGGGGCGATGTCGTCCCAGGACAGACTGCAAGTTATTCTGCGGTAGCTCCAGGTCAAACAGCTACTTGGGAAGATGTCGCAGCATAATTAATTTTATAGAGGAAATAATATGGCAAGTACATACCTAAATGACTTACGACTCAATGAAATGGCTACAGGTGATGAGTCAGGAAATTGGGGAAATGTCACAAACGCAAACTTAGAGCTAATTGGAGAGGCTTTAGGATATGGAACAGAAGGCATTACAACTAATGCTGACACTCATACATCAACAATAGCGGATGGGGGAACAGACCCTGTTCGAGCTATGTATGTTAAATACACAGGATCATTGGATTCAGCCTGTACCATCACTATTGCACCTAACACTATTAATAGAATGCACTTTATAGAAAATGGTACAAGTGGTTCTCAAAACATAATAATTTCTCAAGGCTCTGGTGCTAACGTAACTATACCTCCAGGTGATGTAAAAGCAGTCTACCTAGATGGTGCTGGTAGCGGAGCAGCAGTTACTGATGCTTTTGCTAGTCTTAATGTTGTTGATTTAAAAGTACAAGATGATCTCACTGTAACTGATGATGCAACTATAGGCGGCACTTTAGGTGTTACTGGTGTCCTTACCGCTAATGCTGGTGTTGTAGTAGACAACATTACGATTGATGGCACAGAAATTGATTTGTCCTCTGGCGATCTGACCATCGACGTTGCTGGCGATATAAAACTAGATGCGGGCGGAAATGATTGGATATTTTTGAATGGCGGGACAGCCATAGGTCGGATTATAAACAGCTCCAGTGATTTTGTAGTACAAGCAGACGTTCAAGATAAAGACATAATTTTTAAAGGTGACGATGGCGGCTCTGGAATCACAGCCCTCACTCTTGATATGTCGGCGGCTGGCTCTGCCACTTTTAACAGTAGTGTTACGGCAACTGGAGGAGCTTTTACAAAAGCATCAAGCGGGGCATCTGCTACATCTGGAACAGTTCTTACTGTCGAAGATGATGACAATACTGAGTTAAGTATTCTAGGAGGTAGTTCTTCAGTTCTTGCAATTAACTTTGGGCATAGTGGGGATAATGATGAAGGAATAATATCTTTTAATACTACCGCTGGTTCAGAAGATATGATTTTGTCATCCACGAAAGATATTACATTAAGAACAACATCAACAAATGCAACAGCGGGTGACATAAACTTTAAGTCATACAACACAACCATTATGCACGTAGATGGCGGCAATAATCGCGTAGGCATAGGCACCACGGGACCTGCCTCAGCCCTTCACGTCGATCAATCTCATACAGGGACGTTGGTAACTTTTCACCAAACTGCTGGTGGTAGTTCAGCAGATAGAGGTCTTGAAGTAGAGACAAGCTCTACAGGAACCACAGTTCAAACATGGAACAATTCAGGTTCAGAGCTGGCTAGGATAAACGGGTCAGGTAAATTTCTTGTAGGCACGACAGTCGCGCCACAAGGCACAGGGTTTGTAGTTAACTCAGCAATATCATCAAGCTCGACAACCGCTATAGAGATACAACAAGCTACTACTGGTGCTAATAAAGCAGCAGCAGCACTAGGTGTTGCTATTGGAAATGGTGGTGAAAGCACAAACGCAGCAGATTTATTTTTCAACGTAGCCAGTGGCGGTTCTTTATCGGAAAGACTAAGGCTTACTTCTGCGGGCGTTGTTCAAGTGCCTGTTAATAACAACGCTTACAATTTCCAAGTATTTGCTACTGATCCAGACTCGTTTTTTGGAATACGAGATGATGCTAACGACAGCGTTATATTGCAGATGGATAGGAGTGATGGATTTACAGCATTTACTGTCAACGCACATACCGCAGCCTGTACGATAGGTGGGGCTTTATCAAAAGGCTCTGGTTCTTTTAAAATTGACCACCCCTTAGAAGCTAAGAAAGATACACACCACCTTGTTCATTCTTTCATTGAGGGACCACAAGCCGATTTAATTTATAGAGGCAGAGTGGCTTTATCTGGCGGAAGCGCATCCGTGAATATAGATACAGCATCCGATATGACAGATGGTACGTTTGTGGCGTTATGTCGAGATGTGCAATGTTATACATCTAACGAAACAGGTTGGGTTGCTGTGAAAGGCGCAGTTTCAGGGAACACCTTAACAATAACTGCTCAAGATAATTCCTGTACAGATACAATTTCATGGATGGTTGTTGGCGAAAGACAAGACCCTCACATGAAAGATTCATTAACTGAGTGGACCGATAGTGATGGTAAAATTATTGTCGAGCCAGAAAAGGAGGCTTAAATGGCAATAACTTACAAATGGATATGCAGCGACTGCGATGTCTATCCGTCTAAAAGCAGCAAATCAAATGTGGTACACGCTGTTCACTGGATACTAAGAGGAACAGATGACGCCAACAAAGATAGCGATGGAAATAACATAACGTCTGATCGATACGGCACACAAGATATCGATACTTCTGATCTGTCTAATTTTAAAAATTGGTCTGAATTAACAGCCAGTGATACCCAAAGTTGGGTTGAAAATGCTATGGGTGAAGACAAAGTAAAAGCATTGAAAGATGCTATAGATGAAGATATTTCGGAAAAAATCTCGCCAAAAACTGTTAATAAAAAATTAGGATAAAATTATGAAACAACAATATTATGTAAACGTGCTACAAATAATAGATGTAGCAACAGAAAGAGGCACATGGAAAGGCAGTGAAATAGAATCTATAGCCATAATGCGCAAAGAAACACTTGAGCAAATACAGAAAATGGCAGAGGAAGTTGAAAAACAAGAGCCTCAAATAGAATCAATCACCAAAAAGGTTGGAGAGAAATAATATGTTAGAAATAATAACTATAATTACAACTGTTGTGACAGTTGCTTCTATAGTTGCTGCATCAACTCCAACTCCGAAAGATGACGAGTGGATTGGCAAGCTTTATAAGTTTATAGATTTGCTTGCAATTAATATTGGCAAAGCAAAAGAAAAATAATGGCTACTGCTAAAGATGCTTTAACAAAAATAGAAGCACATGAACGAGAATGCAAGGCTTTATACAAAAGCATTGACGCTAGATTAGAGTCTGGAACAAAGCGCTTCGATAAACTCGAAGCTATGTTGTGGGCAGTGTATCCATTTATCGTAGGAACAGTCTTATTGGCTGCGTTTATAGGATAACAGGATGTACGAATATGGCTGCACAGTTGAGCGAGTGGTTGATGGTGACACTATTGATGTTGTTATCGATCTTGGTTTTAGTTGTTTGTATAAGTCTAGGGTGCGTTTATATGGTATTGACACCCCTGAATCTAGAACCCGCAATAAAGATGAAAAAGCTCGTGGAAAGCTGGCTGCTAAATTCTTGTCGGACTCTGTTAGCCCTGGTGGTGTTATTTTAAAAACAAAGTTAAAAGATTCTAGAGGAAAGTTTGGCAGGGTTTTAGCCACTGTTTGGGTGGATGGAAAAAATATTAACCAGTCAATGATAGATAATTATCACGCTGCTGAATATCACGGACAAAGCAAAGAAGAAATAGAAGCTGTCCATGAAAGTAATAGAAACAAATTAATAGAATTGGGGGTATTTATTCCAAATGAGTGAAGATACTCCAATAAAAAAGAAATTAGAATTAGATATAGATGTAACTCCTTACAACGAAGGTAATAATCCTTTTTTAAAATGGATACATTTAGCCAAAACCATAGATGCCTGGCGTATTTTTCCTCGCATATTTGTAACTGTATACATAGTTTTATTATACAAAGTTGTTATTTGGTTTATGGAATTGCCAGAACCAAACTTAGAGCAAGCAGGATTAGTATCTATTATTGTGGGCGCAATGGCTGCTGTTTTTGGAATATATGCTGGCACATCAGGGCAGAGTAAAAAGTTTAAGGGCGAGGATTAATGATTATTACATATGTTGGATATCAGCTATCGATAAGCCCATATAAAATTCAGTTTTCAGATAATGACGACAAGATAACAATGGACCAGTTGTTAGAACAGCATAACTTTAAACAAGGCGACAAGTTTGTTTTGTATCAAGACACAGAAGGCAAAGTATGCCTAGAAAAAGATCAGGACCATGCAAGACCCAATTAGCCTTATAACAGAGTTAGGCTTGCCAATAGCAAGCGGGCTGATTATGGCTTTTTTTATATTCCTGGTTATGAAACAAATGATGGATCGTCTTGTTGATGAGATTAAAACAATACAAGGCATATCTAATATGCTGATAACACGAGCATCTACTATGAATAATGACATTATTAGAATTGATACTAGTGTTTCCGCAGCATTAAAACTTCCTCCCGATTTAGATCGAATAGCTAGAGCCGAAAACTTTATTGAAGACGGAAGAATAGACGCTCGTAGAGACTAATGGATGTAGTCCAATTAGTTGCTGACTTTGGCTTTCCTGTGGTCATGGTCATTGGTCTTGGATATTTTGTTTATTTTGTTTGGCAAACTATTTCTAACAAAATAGACCCTGCTGTTAATGAAATGAAAAATACCATAATTAGATTAACAGACCAGTTACGGCTGTTGGATCAGGATATGATTCGACTAAAAGAAAAAGTAAATACTGCTTTAGAGTTAAAGCAAGGTGAAGAACATGAAAACGAAACAACCAAAAAAAAGGGGAAGACCTAGTAAAGCAGATATAGCTGCAAAAAAACAACAAAAACAAAAAGATATAATAATCTACGCGCTAGTAGCAATTGGTATTTTTTTAATACTGGGTATTTTTGCGCAAAATGTACGCGGAGATACTATTGTTCATAAATTTAAAAGCCCATCTTTTAATGGTGTAAATACATCTAGTCATTATTTGACAATAGAAAACCAAGAATTTAATCGTAAAGAAGCAATTAAAGCAGAACTTAAGGCTTACAAAGAAGAGCTTGAAAGGGAAGCAGAAAATACCACTCTTGCTAGGTTTATTAGAAATTTAGAAAGCCGAATTTATGCACAACTATCAAGACAGCTTGTAGATAATTTATTTGGCGAAAATCCACAAACGTCAGGAATCATAGAGTTGCTTGGGAATACTATTGAGTACACAAGCGATGGCGAATTTATCACACTTAAAATTACGGATGCAGATGGCAATACGACAGAAATTACTGTTCCTATTGGTTCTTTTACTTTCTAGTTGTAGCCTTCTTGATATAGCAGATGATACTTATGCGCAAAGATTTGAAAGCAAAGGATTAACAAACGCTACAATATTTGATTTGCAGTCAGATGAGTTAAAACTAGTAAAGCCTCCTATAAATATGCCAGTAGTGGCGGTTTATGGAAATGCATTTACAGATCAAACTGGACAAAGAAAAAGTAATAGTGAGTTTGCATTATTTAGCACTGCTGTTACCCAAGCCCCATCAGCATTGCTTATACGAACACTGAAGCATGCATCAGATGGTAAATTTTTTAGAGTTGTAGAAAGAATTGGTTTAGACAATTTAACCAAAGAAAGACAACTTATACGATCAACTAGAGAGCAGTTGCCAGAAGAAAGCAAAGGTAAAAAACTTATGCCTTTGTTATTTGCTGGTGTACTTATTGAAGGCGCAGTTATTGCGTATGACACTAACTTACTTACAGGAGGTTTAGGAGCTAGATATTTAGGCATAGGCTCAAGCGTTCAATACAGAGAAGACACCATAAGCATTAGTTTAAGGATGGTTTCTGTTTCTACTGGTGAAGTGCTAATAGAGGTAACAACTCAAAAAACTATTTTTAGTTACGGCAGATCAACAGATGTTTTTAAATTTTTTGAACTAGGAACAGAATTAATTGAAATAGAACTTGGTAATTCTAGAAATGAAAGCACAACGATAGCATTAATGAAAGCTATTGAAGGGGCTGTTTTAGAATTAATACAGGTTGGTTACGAAAGGAGGTATTGGACCAATGAACAAGAAGCTAATTAAAGCACTATCAGTGCTTATATTGTATGCCCCGCTATCATGGGCTGCTGATAATGAAATATATGTCGATCAAAATGGAGCTACAGCTAATATAGATTTAGAACAACTAGGCTCAGGAAATATTATTGGCGGATTAAACTCTACAGCAGGAAGTTTAACTGCATTTGATTTAGATGGAACATCGTTAACATTAGACATAAATCAAATAGGCGACACAAATAAATTTTTAGGGGATATAACGGGCAATTCTATTACTGGGTTTTTTGAATTTAGTGGAGATACTAATAGTTTTACGATTCAAGCAGACCCAACTGCAACGTATGGAATAAATAGTTCTAATTATAATGTTGCAGTAACAGGAAGCACCAACACATTTACTTTAGATCATGGCACATCAGCTTTATCAGGCACACTTGATCTTGATTGGGTCATTCAGGGAGATGGAAACACTTTAGATTTTGATATTAATTATGATCTAGGAACTAGTTATGTTGATGTGGATGGTGATAGCAATACTTTAAACTTTACAGGATCAGGCTACCAGGGCGGTTATTTTTATATTGATCAAACAGGAAATAGCAGAACCTTTAACATCCAGCAGTTAAGCACACAAGATAATGATTGGCTTAAGATTATTACTAATGGCAATGGTGGTACTGTTTGCGTCATTCAAAACGACCAAGGCACTAGCACAAGCTGTTGATGAAATAGGAGATATATCCGAGCTAAATGGCTCTGCCAATATAGTTAGAGACAAAGCTTATGATGCGTCATTAAACTTTGCTATTCAAAGCAATGATCAAGCTGTTACGTCAAATGGAAGAATGGCTATTACATTCTTAGATGATTCTACAGTTAAACTTACAGAACACTCTCAATTAACTATAGACGAGTATATATTTGATCCAGACCCATCTAGATCAAAAATGGCGCTTACATTTGGTTTGGGAACTGCAAGGTTTATAACGGGTAATCTTAATAGAATAGACAAACAAAATATTGCGCTAAAAACTCCAACTGCTGATATAGCTATAAGAGGGACAGATTTTACTGCGACAGTAGATGAGCTAGGTAGAAGTTTAATAATACTACTTCCTGACGCTTTAGGGCTTTCTAGCGGAGAAATAGAGGTTGTTACAGCAATGGGTACTGTAATTCTTAATAAACCATATGAAGCTACGACAGTAAGTGTATTTGAATCAGCGCCAAGTAAACCAGTTATATTAGATTTAGATTTAAATCAAATAGATAACATGCTTATAGTAAGCCCACCTAAAGAAGAAGTATTTTCTGAAAGTGAGGTTGTAGCACAAAATGCTAGCTATTTAGATTTTAATGACCTTGATATTGATTACCTTAATGAAGATTTTTTAGATAACGAAGCAGAATTAGAGTTTAGCGAACTAGATATAAATTACTTAGATGTAAATTTTCTAGAAGACTTATTAGATATTATTGACCAGTTAGCGATTAAAGAGGAAGAAGATCAGCTAAAACAAGAGGCTGGGACAGTAAATATTAAAGGCACACAATTTGGACAAGACACAGATACTCAAATTACTTCGTACATTACTGGCGAGACACTGACGTTAATAAGAAGCGTGTCTAATACAGCTAGAGTAGATATGGATAAGTCTGGAGGTTATACAATTATTCTTATTCAAGATGGAGTTTCTAAAGTAATAACAATAAACGGAGGAGGCAGTAGTTTAATTAAAATAACTCAGAGTGATTAATGAAGAAGATAATATTCATAGTATTTATATTGCTGCTTCTACCATTAATCTTTCAAACAACTCCTAATCAAATATTAAAATTAAAAACATTTGATTATTTGATACCCGAACAAAAACCATCAGGGTATTTTTCTATACTCAATATAACTGAAGAAGATATAGCTAAAGAAGGCGGATATCCTCTTACAAGACAGCGATTAGCTGAAATACATAGCCAAATATTGAGTAATGGCGCAATGGGTGTTGGTTGGGTGTTATCGTTTCCTCAGCCAGATAGATTTGGTGGTGACCAAGAATTTGCAAATATTTTATCTGGCACTCCTAGCATTATAGCTATGTTTGAAAATGACAATGGGGTTTATCCAAAAACTACAGGCACAGTAATTTTAGGAGAAGAGATAGGCGGTATAGATGCAAAAGGATCAATACCAAACATAAAGCTTCTACAAGATAGCGCAAATGAAGGCATAGCAGTAGCTAGAACAGATATAGATAATTTAGTAAGAAGATTGCCTTTATTGATGAAAACGCCTGATGGGTGGATTCCATCATATGGCACAGAGGTTTTAAAAGTCTTAGCTGGTGCAGATACATACATTATAAAAACAAATGTTAATGGCATAGAAGAGATAAGAGTTAAAGGCATACCGCCTGTAAAAGTAGATTCGTTTGGCAGAAAGTGGATTAGTTATGTTGATACACCGCAAACAAATCTATCTGAAATGGATGTATTTGGTAAGTTTGTATTTGTAGGATTTACTGCAAAAGGAATTATGCCTCAGATAGCTACACCTAATGGACTATTAGAACCTCATAAAATACAAGCAGCTTTAGCAGAAAGCATATTGATACAAAATAGCCCTTACATACCAGATTGGGCTTTAGCTGCTGAAATTTTATTGTTTAGCTTGAGCGTGTTTTTCGCTGCACTGTTTATAAATATTTTTGGAATTACGTTAGGAATAACATTTACCAGTTTATTATTTGTCACTACGGCAGTATCAGGATACTACATAGTTCAAAATGGAGTTTTGATAGATGTAACCTGGGCGTTGATATCACAGTTTATAACGGCTTCTACAGCATTTTATTTAAGATTTAGAGAACAATATAAATTACGACAAGAAATTAAAAAACAATTTGAGCATTATTTAGACCCTAGACAAGTCAAAAGATTGCAAAAAAATCCTGATCTACTAAATCTTGGTGGTGAAAAACGATTTGCTACCTATTTGTTTACAGATGTACGCGGCTTTACATCAATGTCCGAGTCATTAGAGCCAGAAAAAGTAACATACATAATGAACAAAGCGCTCACAGCGCAACAGTCTGCGGTGCAAAAACATGGCGGAATGGTAGATAAGTATATCGGTGATGCAATGATGGCAATATTTAATGCGCCATTAGATATGGTGAATCATTCAAAGATAGCTGTAGATTGCGCTTTGGATATTATTTGCAACATGGAGCTACTAACCAAAGAGTTGGAACAAGAAGGATTGCCTTCAGTAGCTATAGGTATAGGTATAAATACAGGTGATGCAATAATAGGAAATATGGGATCAGATACACGATTTGATTATACGGCTATAGGAGATGCTGTAAATACAGCAGCACGTTTAGAAAGCGCAACAAAAGAACGAAAAGTAGATTTATTGATAGGTAAAGCTACAGAGCAGCTTTGCGGTTATAATTTAAAAAGATTAGAACCCATAAAGGTAAAAGGTAAAGAAAAAGAATTGGAAATATATACGCATGAGTAAAATACTGGCAGGAGTTACAATAGTTTTGATGGGTATATGCGGGTTTCTTTATCAACAAAATAAAAATTTAAATGCGCTAAATCAGGCGTATGAGACAAGAGATGCAGAACAAAAGCTAGCAATTGAAAGCTTGCAAAATGATTTTAAACTGCAAACAGAAGGTCTGTTACAATTACAGACGAAGAATCAAGAAATAGAGAATGAAATGAATAGATATCTTGATATCTTCAAAAGGCATAATCTAGCTAAGTTGGCAGCAGCAAAGCCTGGATTGATAGAAACTAGAGTGAATAATGGAACAAAAAACGTATTTGAGAGCATCGAAGAAGATAGTAGGAATATTGATAGTCTTGATGCTGGGGTCCAGTTGCAGCCTGATACCCAGTAAAAAAGTAGAGGTTATTACAAAGCCTATTGAGCGAAAGATAGTTCAGCCTATTCTTCCAAGAGAAATAGACCTTAAAGAGCCATATTGGTACGTTGTTTCAGAAAAAAATATAGACCAGTTTATAGAAAGAGTTGAGAAAGAGCATGGTCAGTTAGTCTTTCTTGCTATGTCTGTTCCCGATTATGAGCTTATGGCGTACAACATGCAGGAGTTAAAAAGATATATAAATGAGCTTAAAGAAGTTGTTGTTTATTATAGAAAAGTTACAACATCTGTTACAGTTGAGGAGGATTAAAATGAATATATCAGCAGAAGGATTGTCTATAATTAAAAAATTTGAGGGCTGTGAGCTAGAGGCTTATCTATGCCCCGCGAATGTTTGGACAATTGCGTTTGGCAGAACTAAAGATGTTAAAGAGGGTGATACATGTACACAAGAACAAGCTGAAGAATGGCTTGTTGAGGAAATGGAAGAATACGAAGGGTATATAAATGATCAAGTAAAAGTTGATCTAGAACAGTATCAGTTCGATGCGCTAGTGTCATGGGTCTATAATCTTGGACCAACCAATCTATCTTCTAGCACTTTGTTAAAAGTTCTAAACGAAGAAAAATACAACGAAGTTCCCAATCAAATAAGACGCTGGAATAAAGCTGGCGGTAATGTTTTGGATGGTCTAACTCGAAGACGGGAGGCAGAAGCTTTGTTGTTTCAAAATAAGGAATGGTACGAGGTTTAGAAATGCCATTAGCTAAATATGTTTTTAAACCAGGAGTAAATAGAGAAGGAACCAATTACAGCAATGAAGGCGGTTGGTTTAACTCAGATAAAATTAGATTTAGAAAAGGCAAGCCAGAACGCATAGCTGGATGGGAAAAAAACTCTGAAAATACATTTCAAGGCACTGCAAGAAGTCTGTACTCATATAGAGATCAAGGACAGACAGATTATGTTGGTATAGGAACACATTTAAAGTATTACGTTAAACAAGGTAGTACGTTTAACAATATAACTCCAATAAGAAAAACATCTACAAACAGCATAACATTTGCTGCAACAAACGGCTCTGCAATTATTGTAGTGACAGATTCTAGTCATGGTGCTGTAGCAAATGACACTGTTACATTTGCACAAGCAGTTTCTTTAGGCGGTCTTGTGACTGCTGAAGTTTTAAATCAAGAATACACAATAGATAGAATTTTATCGTCTAACACATATGAAATAACGGCAAAAGATACCGATGGGGCTACTGTAACAGCTAACTCAAGTGATAGCGGAAACGGAGGCTCTGGCGTTGATGGCACATATGAAATTAATGTTGGATTAGATGTATTCGTTAAAGGTACAGGATGGGGCGCAGACACATGGGGCGCTTCTACATGGGGTTCTGTAAGCCCAATATCATCATCTAGTCAGTTGCGATTATGGTCACAAGATAATTTTGGCGATGATCTTTTGGGCAATATAAGAGGTGGTGGTGTTTATTTATGGGATGAAAGCGCTGGTGCAACACAAAGAGCAGTTGCTTTGCCTGATCTTGCGGGAGCAAGTGATGCTCCAATTGTAGCTTTACAAGTTATGGTGTCGGATGTCGATAAACATGTCATATGTTTTGGCTCTAATGTTATAGGCGGATCAACAGTAAACCCATTATTTATTAGATGGTCAGATACAGAAAGTTCAGTAGATTGGACTCCAACAGCAACAAATCAAGCTGGAGGAATACAGTTATCCCAAGGATCAACAATTATAGGCGCATTACAAACTCGTCAAGAAATATTGATATGGACAGATGTGGGAATAACATCAATGAGATTTGTAGGAGACCCCTTTATATTCTCATTTATTGAAGTTGCTTCTGGACCATCATTAATATCTCCAAACGCAGCAGTTAGCGCAAATAATAGAGTTTATTTTATGGACAGGGGTGGATTTTATACTTACTCAGGCTCTGCTCAAAGATTGCCGTGTACTGTATTAGATTATGTATTTAGCGATATAAATTTAGGTCAGCAATACAAATGTTTCGCTGCATCGATAGAGGCTAATAATGAAGTAATTTGGTTTTATCCTTCATCTGAGAGTTCTGAAATTAACAGATATGTTATGTATAACTATTTAGAAAATGCATGGTCTATTGGAACAACTGATGATGGATTTACAAGAACAGCATGGATTGAAGCTCCAACCTTAGATTTTCCTTTAGCATCTGGCAAAACAACAGGATCAGATAGTAATTATTTATATAATCAAGAAACAGGACACTCTAATGATGGTAGTGATTTTACTGCATTTATTGAGTCTAGTGATTTCGATTTGAATCCTGATGGGGAACGATTGATGTTTATTTCTAAACTAATACCAGATGTTGAGTTTAGAGATCAGTATTCAACAAGTGATACAGTAACGTACACAATAAAAGGCAGAAACTACCCATTAGAAAGCTTATCAACTCTTCAAACAATAAATGTAACACCTGAATCTAAATTTAATAATGCAAGAGCAAGAAGCAGACATGCAGCAATAAGAATATCAAATACTGGTTCGAGATATGGATGGAGAACTGGCGATCTTAGATTAGAAGTAAGACCAGATGGGAAAAGATAATGGCAGATATTAAAACAATAGTGTTGCCAATTCCTGATCCAGAATTTAATTCAAATGAAGAATTAGTAAATAGAAGAATAATAGAACAAGCAATAGAAGATTTAAATGTAAGGCTCACAAGGGTGCAAAGATTACAAGAATCAATAACCTCAAAAGCTTCAAGAAGACATCAGTTTTTGCTTATGGGAGTAAAACATGTCTGATTCACTTAAAGTTTTAGGTCAATTAGACCCAGCAGCAACAACCACAACAGTTTTATACACAGTGCCTGATATGACGCAAACTACTATTAGCTCAATAGTAGCAGCAAACAGAACTGGTTCTGCAATTACATTCAGGTTAAGTGTTCATGTGGCAGGGGCTGGAGCCGATGATAAACAATTTCTTTACTATGATAAATCAGTAGCAGCCAATGACTCGCTTGCGATAGTTATTGGAATTACGTTGAACCAAGCAGATGTACTAAAAGTTTATACCAGTGCGGTAGATATGAGCTTTAATGTATTTGGCTGCGAAACAAAAGAGGATAGATAATATGAATCTACAACAACAAGCACAAAATGTAGCAGCACAGGGTCGTTTTGGTGACTCTATGCTTATGCACGTTAATCCTGCGGAAGTAAGAGGATTGGCTCAAGCAGTGCCATTAACAATAAACCCACAAACTGGTCAGCCAGAAGCATTTTTACCTTTTCTAGCACCAGTTATTGGATCAATGATAGGCGGTTCCTTATTAGGAGGCACTGCATTAGGTACGCTTGGAGCATCAGCTTTAGGGTCAGGACTAGCGCAATGGGCAGCTACAGGAGACTTCAAGAAAGGATTGCTTGCTGGTGTAACAGGTTATGGATTAGGTTCAATTATGCAAGGTGCTGGAGCAGCAGCAGAAGGCGCAGCAGCAGCAGATGCAGCTAAAACAGCAGCAGTCGATGCAGCTACAACTAATATTGCTGCAACAAATCCAGCTTTAGTTGATGCAGCAACAGGAGCATTAACAGCACCAGGGCAAGCTCAATTAGCAACCAAATTAGGCACGCTAGGCGTGGAAAGAGGCGCAGACATAATAGGGCAGCAAGCAGCACAAAACTTTTTAGCTACAGACCCAGGTTTAGGAACATCTTTACAAACTGCGTTTCAAGGTGGCGCAGGACAAGGAGTGCAAAACTTAGCAACAGGTGCAATGCAACCTATCGCATTAGGCGCTACCGCAGCAGGTATGGTTCCAACAGCTATTATGGAATCACAAGAAGCGTTTGAAAGGCAGATAGCGCAACGTGAAGAAGATGAAAGACGTAGCCGTATGGAAAACTTCTTAATGAATCCAGAGCCTATTCTTTATAGCGCACAAGGTGGAACAACTAACTTTGATGAAGGGGGTTCTACTGAAATAGATTCGTCAGAAAGATTTTTAAGAATGCTATCTCCAGCTTATTCCTTGTATAAAACAGGTGATTACATGGGGATGATGGAAGGTGGATTAAAACCTTTATTCGCGGGCGTTATGCCTCAGTTGTTAGGTCCAGAGGGATTTTTTAAAGGCAGCAAAGAAGAAGAAATAGATGAAGGCGCTAAAATAGATGCTGAACTAATTTCTCAAGCAATGGCTTCTCCATCGGGTCAGATGATGGCACAAGGAGGCAGAGTTGGCTATAGAGGACGAGGTAGAACTGAATCAGATGATGTTAATACATTTTCTGGTGATTACCAAAGATTTACCCCAGCAAGGACAACATACGATGTAAACCCAAACTTTATGCCTGGCTTTCAGGGTGAAACAATGTATTTTCAACCAAATACAATAAACCAACCAGCAACAGCTACAAGAAGAGGCAGCGCTCCAGTTCTTACTGATACTTATACTGGAAGCAAAGGCGGATATAATGTTCCAAGCATGTCTATTGCTCCTCAAACTTCTATTGATCCTTATCAACCTGTTACATCTGCTCCGCCAGCAGGATTAGTACAAGGACCAATTGAATATTATGCTGGCGATGAACCAAAAACAGATTATTCAGATTCAGCAGACACTACGGGAGGAGATGCTGGAACAGGTTACTATGATCCACCTGATTACATACCTCCTGTAGATGGCGGTACTTACTTCGGTGGAGTTGATTTTGGCAATTTTAATTTTGGAGATTTGGGAATAGATTTTTCACAGATTCCAGGAATTGAAGGATTTGCAGAAAATTATGGTATTGATCCTACAAATTTTGGCAACAACACATTTACTCCTAGTATTGGAGATGAAATATCTACTATAGGTAATATTCCCGCTCCTATAATGGACCAAAGCAGTTTGCAGACCTATAACGATTTTCTTGCAAATGTAGATACAAATGAATTTGCAGCATCGAACAATATGTTTACCCCAGCTATTCCGACTGATATAGGAATTCAATCGCCTAGACAAGATTTCTTTTCTGTTGATAACTTGAATATTCCTGAAATGGAAGTTTCAGCATCGCCTAATTTTAGCATGGCAGCTACAGGTTTAGATTCTCCAGCAATGTCTAATGTGGGTTTTGATTTGGGTCCAAAAATGAATGTGGACACTACACCAGTAGCAATGGCAGCTCCTGTTTTAGCCAATGATTTTAGTCAAATATCATCGCCTATAGTTGAACCAGTAATGTCTGCACCAGTAATGTCTGCACCAGTAATGGCTCCGCCAGTAATGGATGTACCAACTATGGCTGCACCAACTATGGCAGTGCCAGATTTAGGTATGGCAACATCAATTCCAGCAATGGCAGCGCCTAATCTTGCTACGATTGCTGTGCCAACACCAAGAAACTTAGGAGGTTTTAGAAATAGAGCAGGTGGTGGCGATACAAAAAAAGAATTACCCAATGAAGGCTTAAAGGCTTTATATGCAAGTGGAGAAAAAGGTAGAGATGCTGTTGAAGCAATGGGATATCAAGAAGGTGGCTCAACAGACATCATGAAAGACCCAATAACTCGTGAAGCTATCCAGTTCATTATGGGTGAATCGGACAACCAACAATCTATAAATGATTTTATTGCTAAGTATGGAAACGATATGTTTTTACAACTTAGAGATAGCGTTTTGAAATCATTAGTTCCTGGCGCACAAACAGAAGGTCTCATTGAGGGTCAAGGGCGCGGAGGAATGGATGATGATATACCTGGAATGATAGGTGCTAATGAAAAAATAGCAGTATCTCAAGATGAGTTTATTGTGCCAGCCGATGTTGTATCAGCATTAGGAGATGGTAGCTCGGATGCTGGTTCTAATGAACTATATAAAATGATGGATAGAGTAAGACAGGCTAAAACAGGAGGCACTACTCAGCCTCCTATGATAGACCTTAATAAGGTAATGCCAGCATGAATGAACCAGCAGTAGATACAAAGTTAGAGCCAACGGGGGAGTATGAAATCTCTATGGTTCCAGCAGAACAGCTAACCATCATTTGGGAAAAAGTAGAAAAGTATTTAAAAAAATCAGCTAGCCGATCTAATGGAAGGACTAGAGTACAAGATATATTCCATGATTTGCTTAATAAAAATAGTCATTTATGGATTATTTTTGATACTGGAAGCCTAGATATAATGGGTGTTCAAATTACATTATTTAATGATTACCCAACTGGAAAAAGAATGTTGTGTCTAGAGCATACAGCAGGAAAAAATATGCAAGATTGGGTCGAAAAAGGTATTGATGTAATAACTAATTTTGCTAGAGCAAATCATTGTCATGGCATGGAAGGTGTAGGTAGGCATGGTCAATGGAATTGGGTAAAAAATAAAAAAGGCTGGAAAAAGCCAGCCACGTTTTATGAATATAATTTCGAGGAAGATGCATGAGAAAGTTTAAAGGAGGCGGTGGAAGTTCACAGCCCGCAGATCAAACTGTATACAGCACAGACCTTCCTGAATATGTAGAGCCATATTTTAAAAGGCTTCTGCAAAGAGGGGAGGCGGAATCTTTACAAGGATACACGCCATATGGAGGTCAAAGATTATCATATTTTTCTCCTGATGAATTACAGTCTCAGGCAATGGTTAGGGGGTTTGCGCAAGCTGGCACGCCATCGGCATTTACGTCAGCACAAACAGCATATGAAGGGCAAGGAACTACTACATCAGGTTTTACGCAAGGCGATGTTGCTTCTACATATACAGCGCCTGTAGCTGGTCCAACAGGTTATTCTGCTCCAACCACAGGACCCGCAACATATGGGGGTGGAACATTAGGTAGAGGATATACAGCAGGAACTTTTACTCCTGGTTATACAGCACAAACAAGAGCCTCTCAGCTTGGGATGCAGCAAGCTCCTGATCAATTTACGCCTTTGTCGTATGAAGAAAACATACAAAGGTTTATGTCTCCGTATCAACAAAATGTTATCGATATACAAAAACGTGAGGCAATAAGAGAGTCACAAAAAGCAGGAAGCAGAATACAAGATGCAGCAGCATCATCAGGCGGTTTGGGTGGATATCGTGAAGCAATTATGCAAGCAGAAAGGCAGCGTAATTTAGGGCAACAGTTAGATGATATACAGCAAAGAGGATCGCAAGCTGCTTTTGAGTCGGCACAACAACAATTAGAAAGAGAAAGAGCGCAAGGTGTAACGGGTACACAACTAGGGCTACAAAGATTTGGAGCCTTACAGTCTGCTGCGCAAGCACAAGAACAGTTAGCACAACAAGCATTTAATGCTGGTCAAGCAGCAAAACAACAAGCTGCACAGCTAGGTCTTTCTGCGCAACAACAAGAAGAAGCCGCAAGACAAGCACAAGAAAAATTTAATCAAAGTGCGTTTGCGCAATCTCAACAAGCTGCACAGGCTGCTGGAGCGCAAAATATACAAGGCTTTCAGGCTCTGCAACAAGCAGCACAAGCATCTGGCGCTCAGTCTATACAGGCATTTCAGGCGGGGGAAGCAGCAAGGCAACAAGCTGCTAAACTTGGATTATCAGCAGAGCAAATTGAACAAGCTGGTAAACAAGCAGAAGAGAAATTTAAACAAAGTGCTTTTGATTTATCAAGTAGATATGGATTGGCTGCTGCACAAGGTCTTATGCAAGCGGGTCAAGGCATACAACAAGATGCTATATCAAGAATGTCGTTGTTATCAGATATAGGAAGACAACAGAGGGCATTAGAACAAGCAAGTTTAGATATGGGATATCAAGACTTTTTACGTCAAAGAGACTTTACACAACAACAATTAGGAATGTTTGGTGGTCTGTTACGAGGTGTGCCTGTACAACCACAACAAACAATAAGTACATATCAACAACAGCCTGGACTATTCCAGACAGCATTAGGCGCGGGATTGAGCGGATTAGGTTTGTATAGAGGGCTAGGTGGAGGACCAAGTTAATGGCAAATTTAGTAGAAGTCGCTGAAGAATTAGAATATGTACCAAAAGACCAATTGGTACAAATGGCGCAAGACCCTAGCTCAAGGTTTCCCTCATATATGGTGTTAAGCGAAATACAACGCAGAACACAAATGGAAAGAATGTATAACGCTCAACGTGCAGAGCGACCAACATCTACTGTTGCAGAGGAATTAGTTGGCGAGTTTGCCAACCCACAAGGTTTAGCGGGCATGTCGGCTGGTAGGTTAGGTCCCCAACCTAATGATTTCTCTCGTCCAGCGATGCCCGCTTCTCCGATGCAAATGGCTGCGGGTGGCGGTAGAACTGGATATCAAAACCTTGGTGCTACTGGCAATGCAAGATTACAATTATTAACTAGTCTAGGAATTGATCCTACAAATCTTACTGAAGAGCAAATACAGCAAGCGTTGCTGTTTGCCACTAAAGATGCTCCAGACCAAAAGCCTTTACCTGTAGTAGATACAGGCGTAGATAGACCTGTAGATTTAAGAACAGTAGAAGCTGAACCAGTTAAAGTTGATGAACCAGGATTTTTAGAACGTGCTGGGTCTGCGATTAGTGATTTTGCATCTGACAGATACTACGACCAAGAAGGCGACTTTAATTATGGAACAGCATTATTAGATGCATCTTTATTGATACCAGGAGCAGGGTTACTTGGTGCTGGAATAAGGGGTGGTCTTGCTGGGGCTAGAGGATTAGCTGGAGCAATACGATCAGGTGAGGCTGCTAGAAAAGTTACATCAGGTGCTAAAACCGCAGGAGAGGCTACTGTCAAAGGCGCAAAAGCTTTAGTAACTAAACCTAAAAAAATAGACACTGCTGGACCTAAAGCATTTGATAAAAAATTAGATTCAACAAAATTTGGTTCACAAGGTAAATCAGCAGCAGCAGAGTTGGGGTATGTTACGCCAAAAGGATTGTCTGGTACTTCGCAGTTTGGAAAAATTGCTCAACCAAGGCAGCTTAGTGCAACACGATCCGCACTGCTTGGCACAGGTTTGATGGGCGCACAAGTTCTTAAAGAAATGACAGATGAACCTACACAGCCAGTAGTAGATGTTGCTCCACCTCCTGCAACAGAAAGAGGTCTAACCGCACAAGAACGAGCAGATGCAGAATTACAAAAACGAATGGGCGAGATATTCGGTGAAGCTAAAGAAGGCGAAAACACAGAAAAACGTAAAGGCTTATTCGGCAAGATAAATGCATACATAGATCAAGCAGATGGCTTAGATGTAGCCAAACTTGGCGGTATAATTATGGGTGCTAAAAATATGTCAGAGCTAGGTGCTGGTATAACAGCATTGGCTGGTGACATACAAACTAGAAGAACTGCTGAAGAAACAAGAGATAGAGCGCAGAAACTAGAAGATATTAAAGGCTCATACTATGAGGCACAAACAGAGGAAACATTAGCTGATATAGCCGCAATGCCAGCTACACAATTAAACGAACTGCTTGAAAGATATGGTGCATATCAGAAAGGTATAAATGAAGGCATATTCCAGCCTAGTGAAGAAGAACTACAAGCATTTAATGCACAATATAATGCTCTTTTACAAAAAGCAGCAGAGCTTCAGGGGCTAGAAACCATTAGTCGAGCAGATCAAATGAGAGCAATACTAGAAGAATCAAGAATATAAAATGGCAATATTTACAGCCCCTGATGGTAGTAAATTTAATATCCCTGATGATCCTACTAAACGATCATTATTTGCAGATGCAATAAAAGAAGTTTACGGACAGGATATAAATGAAACTACTGTTTTAGGACAAGCAGAAGAAACCCTAAAGGGGATACCTAGAGGGGCAATAAACTTAGCAACAGACGCGGTTTTAGGACCAGCATCGTTATTTGATATTGGCAATGACAGTGATTTTGTCCAAGGGCTGCAACAATATAAAGACTTTCTAAATACTGAGTCATCATTAGCATCAGACCCTGCTTATCGTGATAAGTGGATGACCAAGCTAGGTGAAGGCTTAGGATCATTTGCACCATTCCTAGCTGCGGGTAAGTTAGGACAAGTAGCAAAAGCCAGAGGCATAGGTGGTACAGGTGTAGCCAATCCTATGTTTGCAGTACCAGCAGCATTAGCTGTGCCTAGCGGTATTGCT
>Ga0209645_1000194_pt1 | contig 32461 bp, 50 predicted proteins | sample ETNvirenome_6_30_FD_184070 | JGI IMG/M metagenome (GOLD analysis project Ga0209645, IMG submission 184070) | Marine viral communities from the Pacific Ocean - ETNP_6_30 (SPAdes) (version 2) | ecosystem: Environmental > Aquatic > Marine > Oceanic | place: Pacific Ocean | collected 2013-06-19
AAATACTGCCGTTGGCTCTGTACACACATGACAACATCCTCCTGTTGCCCTGCTATTATAGCATACAGGCAATCAGTTATACGAAACGATAACGTAGTCTGGATTCTGCTCTTTTTTGCGGACTTCTTCGCGGTAGTGCTTGGCTATCTCGTCTCGGATAGCTTTGTTTTCTTTAAGGATACCCCTGCACTTTTCAGTCAGTATTTCCAAGTGCGTAGCGCCTAGCTCAAGCTCTAACCAACCCGCAAAAGCCAGTGGCGATTCCGTGAACGCTCTATGATGATGGTGGCAGAGTGTAACCGCGTTATCGAGGCTATATCGCACGATGCGCCGTCGTCGGCCATATATGTGTGCGCACTCAAGGCTTTGGTCAGTACCGCAAACGAGACACGCGCCGTCTCTAGCTCTCACTGCTTTGCTAAACCAGATGTCCGCGTTTGTTCTTTTGATTGCCATAGTAAGTCTCTTTCGTAAATCGGCGCTCACGCAGTATGGCTTTCTCTGTGTGTCCGCAACTGCAAGCCCAGCCCTCTAGCTTGTAGTCCGCTGCCGTAAACATCGGAACCATGCCCTTCCAGCACTTAGTGCATACCATGCTCTGATCGCCAGTCCTCTACGGTTGTCAGTAACGCTGTCAGCCAGCTAGTAGTGAATGAGTCGATATCAACGTCAATTGTTATGCCCTCGGGACACGCCACGTCAATGTATACGTCAGTCATTTGGTCGTTACGCATATTAGTGGTTGCCGCCATGATTGCCTCTACCCTACAAACAACAGCGCCGCCATCAGGCAAGGGCATAGACATAATCGGCATTTTGGTCACTGTAGCGCCTCGATCCCTACCTTGAAGCGGCTAAACTCGCCATGCTCCTTATCCAATACTACACAAGAAATCGACCGCTGTGCGCCGAAGCCATTTGCTGAGTGCCAAGAATCGACGGGGGGTAACACCGACCACGCCTCCCACGTAAGCCCGCCTAGTTCTTCTGATTGCTTATGGTGGATGTGGCCTGTCCAAGCAAAGCGGTATTTTGTTCGTCCCCACTGCTCTGCGTAGTCGCGTGTAATGGCCTCGTACAATTGACGGGTGCGGATCTTGTCGCCGTGATGCGTAACTACGAAGTTTTTGCCCCACTCAAAGGTGATGAATTTGTTAAAGTTGTCGAACACCTTTACCCGCTTATCTTTCTCGTAGTACATACGCAGCATCTCGTTAAGCCAGAGTGATGCGTCAGGGTCGTGGTTGCCGCGTGCGTTAATCAACCACACTTCGTCGTACTGCTGCAGCATCCGCGTGACAATTATTTGGAATAGGTTGCCTGCGGCTCGTATGGTCTCGCCCTGTCTGCCACTAACGTCAAGAGCCGTCCCTCCGCCTGTCTCGCCTTTCAGCGAGTTAGCATGAATGAGGTCGCCTACGTTAAGCAACACGCCTACAGCGCAATCCCCAGTGCTTTCGATGAGCTTATCGACGCCCTTAATTAAAGTCTGTTGCGCTATCTCTAAATCCCAAGGATCGCCACCTGTTTCGGGACTCCACGCCAACATCCCAAGGTGATGATCTCCCACGATATGGACAGCCATGCGGTTTGCTAACTTTTGCTTTTTAGATTTTTTTATGGGCTTAGCTAAACCCTCAAGCTCGTCTTTTAGCCCTAGCTTGAAGTGATTTAATGCGACTTGCAGTGCGTGTTCCTTGTCGCTTTGACTCTTCACCCACTGAGCAACAGGCTTTCCGTCAGTGTACAAGGTCGAGACACCCTTGACCGTAAACCCGTCAGGTACAGGGTGTGTGTAGTCATGCTCAGGGCTATATCCTTGTTTTGCTGCCACTGCCCTAACCGCTTCAAGGTGCCCTCTTATAGTGCCACGACTTAAACCCAAATCTGCGGCTATCTCTCGCTGGCTCTTGCCTTCTTCTACTCGGCTAATCACTTCTCTTTGCCTTTCGGTCTTGCAAAACTGCACAAGGCTCATGCCTTATCCCCCCAGTTTGCGGTACTCCGAATTAGTAGGGTTCGTGAGTTTGACTCCCAGATCAATCGCCCACGCCTCTACTTGTTGCATGAAGTATAACATTTCCCCCCTGTCTAGCGTTGAAGTACCGCGTACCTGTGCGGGTATCGTCGTATTTCCAACCTCTACGTCTTCGGTGCCAAGGAATTTGTATTTCAGCATTAGTTTCAGGTCGTCCTCAGTACCCGTGAACCCGCCGCGCTTTTTAAAGTGCCGCGTCATGTCCCTGACCCACACATGGAAAAGGTCATTCTGACTGAGCGAGCGACGTGGCTTATATGCCTTAACTTGCCACGCTACTGGTTTGTCCCAACACCATTCCGTTTCAAGAAATTTCTTGAAGGCATCCATGCGGTCTTTTATTTCGATCGGGTCTTTAATTAACCAAAATTCACCCATCACAAAGTCTCTCCCATAGTGCATCCATCGGAATCATCTCAACATATTTCAGCTTGGCGCTTTGATCGTACTCAGTAAAACCCCCCTCAGTGACTTGCCCCTTGTCAACTATTTGCGCTTTTTGCCAGAAGTGCTTTTTGTACATCCAACCCATAAACGTCACCTCACCATCTGTGACGTTGGCAAAAACATAAGCCATCACGTTAAATTTCTGCTGATAGGTATTGATATGCCCCTCAAAGGTACTGCACGGCTGTACGTTGCGCTTCTTACACTTAACGTCGACAGTCACCTTGCGGCCCTTTGCGTAGACGATAAAGTCGTAGGGATGATTTAGACAGCCTGTGTGTGTAAACGGTAGCTTGTGCTTCATAAGCTCCAAAGCAAAAGCCGCTTCGCCTTGCCAGCCTGCTATTTGACCCATTCCGTCGTTGAGAATGGTTCGAGCGTTGTACTTCTTGCCCGAATAGATGCTAGTCACATTTGTCATCGCGTCACCCTCTGCCCGTCATACGTCACATACTGCCCGTACTTCTCAAGGCATGACTGCCTAAAGTGTTCGTTTTGCATAAAGTCGTGCGTCAGGTCATCAAGCTGCGACCACTGCTTCATAAGCTTTCTGCCTGTTTGCTCTTGCTCTTGCTGTGCAAACGGGCTTCCGCCTTTTTGGTTTGCGCGTGAAAGCCAGCTTTGGCAGAAGCGCGGCATACCTTTTACGGTTTTGACGCGATTGGGGTTAGCCTCTAACCATGTCGTCATAACATTAAGCTCTGCGAATACGTCTACGTCAGGGAAAGCGTGCTGCCAGCTAATCACCTGTTCGTCTGTTGGTTGCCAGTCAATGCCATCTTTAGTGATCATAATAACCCTCCTGTATTCTGCGCAGGGCGTCACATTCGCCACACGCGTCAAATTCATCTTTGAAAAAGCAACGACCGCGCCTAATAGTAAATCGGCCACAATCGCATCGGCATACCCATCTGCCTCGATGCTCTTTTGACATCCCAAGCACAACTAAACGCCCGCGACGATAATGTGCAAGGTTCATGTGTTTCCGTTGCTCGTATATTTTCTTGATGCTTTTCATCGGCAAGGGATTACCTTCACCATCAGGTTCCTCTGCTATGTAATCGAAAAACGACTCGTAATACGGCAAAGGCAAATCGCTATCGAATCTTGAGCCGTGACCTTTTTTTATTGACTTCGATAAACGGTAGTTATCTTTACTTTCAGACGTCACTATTGCCGCTAATTTATTGACCGGCTTAGTGTGATACTCGTCCATTACCCTTCTCCTTTTTTTTGACAATAGGGATCATTAGAGGCGGTTGTTGCCCTATACAGATCCTAGCTAGTCCATCACCTTCACAGTATCAGTTCAGATCATTTACGGCTCTGCCAGACCGCGCCCTTACTACATGGCAACATGACAACTGTTCATCCCCGCCTCTAAAGGTCGTGAGAGTGATTTGGCTTTCGTGAGCGGCTGCACCTGAGACAGCACTGTTTGACTAGGCTCGACTAGGCGTACTTTGGTGGGATAAGGAGTTGTGGGTATACAGACAGCTAGATTGCTGTATAATTTTCCCTATCCTTAGCACGCAAACTTAGGATGCCACATGCGCTAACCCTTCCGCAAGTGGTTATGGGCCACCTCCTCAGTGGCCCTTTTTTTTACCTATTGAATCCTCCACACTCTCAAGTTGCCGAACTCATCAACAGTGCGCGACTTCCCTTTCATGCCAAAACGTCGCAAGGCACGGATCATTTCGTAGCGTGCTTGCTTAACACCGAAACGCTCATTTATCTCCTTGGCTGTCTCTTTGGTAAGCAAAACGCTATCGCCAACCTCCATGTTTTTAAGGAATTCCCACTTGTATCCGTGGGGGCCATAGTCGTTCATGTCGATACCCTTCTCAATTTTCATACTACCTCCCTAACTTCTCAAACTCATCGAGAGACATATTTAACCTGCTGGCTAACTGCACTACGCGACTAAACTTCATGTCGTCTTTGTGCCGCCAGCGGCATACTTGTACAGGCGTTACACCGAACTCTTTTGCCAGTTCATCATTGCTAACACCTGCGAGCGCCTGCGCTTTCTTCAGCGCTTTACCGACATCAGAAGGGCAAGTCATCTTCGAACTCCACCGCATTTGCTAACGACTGCTTGGCCTGTTGCATGCCCTTGTTATGCACCTCATCCTTTGCCGTGGTGCTAAGAGACATAAACGTTTTGCCGTTCTTGTCTTTCTTCAGCCACGCTGACAGCCAGAATTCCGCACCACTGCCATCGGTATAGCTACCCTTGTAGTCGGGGTGCGTTTCCTTTTCTTTCCTGTCGTTCTTGAACAGGACGCCTCGGTTGCTGTTGTCATACTGCATCTTACTTCCCTCCTTTGGGATTTATCTTCATACACTTTGTCTCGTGTGGGTTGAATACGCCGCCCTTAGTGTAGGCACGGCTAAACTTTTCTTTGACGTTGTTGGGCGTCTCTTCGATGATGCACCGCAACGTGTCCCACTCTTCATTCGCCACCGCTGACTTAACGCTAGCCACGAAATCAAAATGCTCGTCGATAGCGTGGATGTAAGCAACCAACTGCGCCACCAGTGAATCGGTGTAGTCGTCGGATTCGTCTTCTGAGTACACATCACCAGAAACGCCAATCAGCTTTAAAATAACGCGATCCTTGGCGCGTTTTTCTGCCATCGCAAACGGGTAATCGTTGCGGCAGTTCTTGGCAGACACCTCGCCAATACTCCACTCTTGCCTGTCGCCCAAGCGCCCCGTCACCTGTATAACTACCTCCTTGCTGGCAGGATTCGTTAGCAGGTGAACAGGCTCTTCGAATTTTATGCCCTGCTTTGCGGCAATCTTCTCTAACGCCTTGTGCAGTACGACGGGTGTGCCGTGACAATCCCATGTGGCAGAGCCTACAGTTTCGTCAACGTCTGTCAGCGCCTTCTGTAGCGCCTCGGGTATTTGCCTAGCCATTATCTGCCTCCTCTGTTTTCGTACTCATAGCAGTCAGCATAGCCAGCGTTATACGCCTCTGACTGCCCCTTCTTGTGCTGCACTCCTTCCTCCCAGTCTGTCCAGCCGCGTATAAAGTCTTGCTCGGCAAGCTCTAGGAAATCCGCTAGACGCGCCTCCATGTGTGCCTCCTGCGGATGCTTTGGCTTGCGGATCGTCAGATCACGCAACTGGCCTACTAGCGAATCAAGCTCCTCGATGATGTCTGACTTGATCAGCTTCGGCTCAATAAATTCATTACTCGACATAAGTAAACCCCTCTAATTCTGAACATACTTGCTCAGCGTTGATGATGTCGTGGCCATGCCACTTACACGAATGCACACATACGCCGACTTCTTCTACCCACTCTGTGCGCCCCTCAAACTCAATCGGATAACGCCCACCTACAGGATGGTAGTAATCGTCGATTGATTTACGATCAACAAGCAGTGTCACAACCTTGGCCTCTTCGTCGTAGTCGTCTGCAACTGCGGTGCGCTCGATGCCCTCTAACTCATCAACGAACTCATCCCAGTCATCCACCTGCTTGCTTATTCTGATAGCAATTTGCATATGTATCTCCCTTCATTGTTCCACATAGAACATTTACAGAATACACGATTATGGGCAAGGCGCAACCACTTTTAGATAACTTTTTTGCATTTGATGTTAAATTAAGTATTGACAGGTATTAACACTTCAGGGCAAACTGGCTTCATCAACTTATGGAGATATGACATGACTTTACTACTTACTCAAATTCAAAACGCTTTCGCTAAGGCTGACGCTGAGTCAATTGCAAATCTGCCAGCGACTATTATCGAAGCTCGCGCCGCATACCGAATTGCCAAAGACAAGGTTCTTGCTACTCGTATGTACACTGAAGAGCGTTACGCCGCTGTCGAAGCTAAGAACGCAATGTTTTCTAAGGCTTTCCAAAGCGACTTTGATTGGGGCGAAGAGCGTCACATCGAGCGCGCAATCGTCAGCCTTCAGAAAACTCACGAAGCTCGCAACGCTCGCATCCACAAGAAGATGGCCGACGCAGGCATCAAAAACATCGACGCCGACAACTTCGAAATTGTTTGGGGCGAAGACTTCGAAGGATTCTGGGTAATCGACGGCTTCAACGTCCGAATCAATGTGATCTGGGCTGGCGGCTACAACATCCAACGCCTTCACCATCGAGTTTTAGTTAACGTCAAAAAAGCAAAACTGGCCGCGTAAGCGGCCCTTTACTGAGGGGTAATCACATGCAAAATCGAGTAGTCAAAATGAAGCCGCGCAAGCCCGTGTGGGATCGTGTGGCACGAAGCGCCCTAGTCCTATGCAGTAACGAGGAATGGCTAGAGGTAATTGCAGAGGCGCAGGACAGAGGCATTATCCCACGCGACACGTTCATGCGGGACATCGTGGCCTTCAACGAGCGGGCCAGTCAGTTCGATGGTACTGTCAGGGAGTTTCTTGCAGGAGGTGCGGCATGAGGCAGGACATCGGCGAGGCGTATCGGCGCGTCATGGGCAAGGCTTGGCAACCAAGCAAGGAGCAAGGTGTTAAGCTTAAGCCGTTAACAGCAGGCAGGGCGAGAGCGTACTGCAAGGCAACGCTCAAGCTGTGGACAGAGGGGCGCGTGACATTCAACCCAAAGGCTTACGAGATTATCGAGGCGACAGGCAACCACTATCGGACGTGGAATAGGACGATTGCATTGAGCAACTGGGAGGATCTAAACCACGAATGGAGTCACTGGTGCTTTATGCGGTACGGCCCGATCAGGCGCAAGGTCAGCGGGCTAAATCATCACTGTGCTTATCATCTTGAATGGGAGCGCAGCGGGGCGCTTTGGATCTGCCGCCGTCAGTTAGAGTCAGATTTTAGGCTTTAGCCATAGGTCCACATGACAGGTGTGGTCGTGCGCATATCGACGTGTACGAATGTGCGGGCTACCCCGATACCTGAAAAGCCCATAGCCAAGGCTTCCTTGACGATCTTCATCCGCTCAACGCCGTTAGAGACAGCGATGTCGGCGGCAATACCCTGCGTATGCGTGCCTTTTTTTCCGACAGGCTTATTGCGCTCGGCTGTGTGATTTACTGACCTATAACCACTTGTGATTTTAAAGGGAAAGCCGCATCGCTCGCGTAGTTCGTCAAGCATGAATAAAAACGAGCTATCCATTGATAGCTCCCCAGATTCTCTACAGCGAAATTCTGACTCGGAAAAGTGCTTATAGGTCATTTGCCTTTCCACTTAGTAAGCCCACGAACTCCGACGCTGCTCGCGACAAGTGCTGCCAACATTGCTCGATAGTAGTCAGGCATGGTTGCCAGAACTTGGAACCCGTCTCGAACATAAGGCACCAAAGGAGGTACGAAACACATAACAAGAGGAATGCTAAACAGCACAGTAAAAAACTCATCGCGCCAACTATTATTTGCATTGTTAGCGTGAATATTCTCCCAATTCGCGTCCTGCCTAATTGACTCAATTTTGCGCTCATGTACTGCGCGCTTTTCTTCAGCTTTTCTTTCAAGGTGTCCCCCTACTAGATTGACCACTGGTCCAATCAATGTCTGCCACATAGTTAATCCTTGAGCAAGATAATGTCAAAGTTTGCGGTGACTCGCGCATCATTACTACTGACCTGATCAATGCGAATGTCGATGTCTGTTTTTTCTGGCAACTTCAGTGGCACTCTGAAGTCATAACGATAATGACCAGTTGACTCAGCAACGTGCGCAATACGGAACGGCTTGCCGGTCAAACGATGATACATAACCACCTGACAAGTCTTTGTGCCGTCAATGGTTGCGTCTAAGGCCACCATATAGCCTGTAAAGCCCGCAGGGATCGTGTAGACCGCCATCAAGGTCTGTGCATACCCTGCGTCTATCTTCGCCACAACGGTCCCTGTGCCGCTTGTAACGCGTGCTGTGATGTCACCTACGTTTGCACCGTCTTCGTAAGTCATGCGAAACACGCGAATGAAAGTGTTGCTGGTTGTCACGGCTGTCGTGCCGGTTAAAGTTACGGTCTCTGTCTGCTGGTCATAATTAGCATCGAGACCCTCAATCGTAAGGGTCGCCGTGTCACTGGCACTTGTGCTAATACAGTAGATCGTTTGGGCGCTAGAAAGTGACGACCAAGGGTAAAGCCCGCTGCCGGTCCAAACGCTTTCGGGATCTGTATTTTGGTCGATGTCGAAGTTTGCGCCGAACTTGTGAATGCTAAGCGCGTTGGGAATTGCACTTCGAGAAACATCTAGGTAAAACTCGGGTGAAGGTCGCTCGTTATGGAATTGATACATTACTTGAGCCAGTCAGCTAAAACTACAGCGCCAAAAATGAAAGGATAAAGAGCAAAGACTGCAGTGCGATTGGTCGCTATGTCCTTATGAGCCGCGTCAATCTTTTCATCTAATCGCCTGAGACGCTCCTCGCATAGCTGTTCGTGATGGGCTATTTTATTGAGCGCCTCCTCTGCGATATTCATGACAAAACTTCACCCCGCGAAAAAATCAGTGACAACAAAAAGATTAGTACCATTATACCAACAATAATTATGCAAAGCCCTAGCAGGTTTGTCCTAAGCTCTTGCTGACGGTATACGGTGCGCTTTCGCTCCCTTACGATTTTTTCTTTCATGGCTCTAAACTCTTGCAAGCCATCATCGCCATAGGCGTAGCGAATCATCAGCATGATCTCGCGCTGTTGCTCTTGGCATCTCTTCTTGGCGGCAAACGCCTTTATCGCCTCTTGCTCGACGCTCTTACTAAATACAATCTTTTTGAAGGGGTTGGGATTACGCGCCTTCTGGTCAGCATACATGACATCGGCGGCATGGCCGTACCACGTCGCAATTTGCCCCATCGTGTCCTCGACTGACTTGCCAGCCTGCACCATGCCTTGAATCATACCGTAGGCTTTTGCGGCGGCTGCGGCGGCTGTCACTGGATCAATCATAAAAAAAGCCCGTCAGAGCGAATCAGACAGGCTTATTTTACCACTGACCGAGGTTACTCAGACTCGGAGTCTTCCTCAGTTTCAAGTGATTGCGCTAGTAAATTTACGAATGCCTCACGACCAACGACTAGCTGGTCAAGATTAAATCGCATACTTGCTAGCTTGCGGTCTAAGTCACTGACGTGATTGACCATCGCCTGCTGTTCATCAGTTAAATCTTCAACGAAATACTCGTTGTCGTTCACGGTGATTGGGGTCTTTTCATTTTTTCCCATCACTTCCTCCTTGTTGTCGGTTTATTACCAAGGCATACCGTCTGCCGTCACAGGTGTCTTCTGCGCTGCAATGTCTGCCGTTAAAGCCGCCTCTGTTGCCGTCTGATCAACGTCAGCGTGTACCCATCCCAATACAGTCGCCTCTGTGAGGTCGTCGTATGCGATGAATCCGTCAGCACTAGGGTCTGGTGTAAACCCACAAGTGCCATAAGCTGATGCGGTATAAGTGACTGCGTCGTCACCTGTACCAACTGTTTCTTCTTCAGTAACGCGCCAGTGAGCAACAGTTACGCCGCCGTCTGACACGTTACGCTCTAGGTTTGCGATGGTCCATGTAGCCACGTCTTGCTCCTTTAGGCCGTGTAGCCTTGTCCTGATGTAATTGCGGCGTTGGCACTAGTCATGTCTTCGCCGTCCCAATCTGTTTTTGCAACCATGATTTCAAGGTGCGCCACGTTGCGGTCAACAGTATCCTGCCGCTCGTCAGCTTCCATGTCGTCGTCTTGATTGCCTGCCACGATGTCGTTAATTAGGTCAACGCTGTGTCCCATAGCAGTGAAGTCCTGTGTTCGCTCTTCAGCGGTACGTGCTTCTTCAGTCATTAGTTTTCTCCTTCAAGTTGTGCGACTCGCGCACGTAGTGATTGAATTTCTTTTACAAGCATTGGGACTAACTTTGAGTAGTCTACGCCCATCATGTCGTCTTCTGTCTCGCCTTCGGTTACCGCTTCGGGTGCAACAGTCTGTAGCTCCTGTGCAACCATGCCGTACTTCTGGTGTGACCCATCAGCCTTCCAGTCAAACTTGCGTACTTGGATCGCATCTACAACGGCACCGGCATCGTCTGCATCGGCAATGTTTTCCTTGAGGCGTTCATCAGATGAGGTGTTGTAGGCAGTCGCAGATCCAGTAACAGAAATAGTTCCGACAGTGGCGTTCGCTTGACGAAACTCTTGAATAACGCCGTTTGAGATGTTTCTATTCAAAAATAACGCTGTGTTGCCATCTACTGTGAAGCGAGCTTGACCGTTTGACATGAGTCTTGCGCCAACACCGCCAACAGATGTGCTAGTAGTCCCTAGCAAGAGATTACCAAAAGCCGACAGTTGCATTTTCTCACTACCTTGACGTTGCCAAATGTGGACATCGTGTACGTTGTAGTAGAGTTTGCCGTTTGTGTTTGTAGCGTTGATTTGCCCGTTGCTATTTCCGTCCTTCAGATTGAGGATGCCTGCGTTGGCAGTGCCTGAAAGGTGTAGGTCTGTGTAACGAGCATTAGAAGCGCCTAGAGCAGTTGTGTTATCTGAGCTTGTGCCAGTAGCAGTAGATGGACGGATTGAAGCATCATCGAAACGTAATCCTGCACCGCTTCCGTGGAAGCCGCGAATGTAAAAACGACCACTTTCACATCCAGCTTTAGCAACAGTAGTCCCATCCTTAGCAAAATCGAGGATGTTACCGTCAGAAGTTTTACGATTCAGGAACAATGCACGATTGCCGTCTCTTGATATAAGCGTGTCGCCATCAGAGCGAACCTCAAAGCCCGCAGTGTTACCGCCTGATGCGGTTTTACCCACAAGAAGTCGGCCCGACGAATCGACGCGCATACGCTCACTAGAACCAACGGTAGTAAACGTAAGAGCTAAATCTGACCTATCAAACGCAATTTCATGCGCTCCTGCACCAGCTGCATAAAGTGAAATAGAAGGATCACCTGATGTTGTAGTGGCTACACGTAACTCATTATCGCCGCCTGTTACGTCAGTATGTAGTCTAGTAGACGGACTGCTAGTGCCGATACCAGTATTACCAGAGCTATCAACAACAACCCGTGGGTTACCGGCACCGTCTGACAGAACGATATGGTTGTTAGCGGTGCGGATGTCTAGATTGCCTTGGTTACCATTGAAGCGACCAAGGATCGTGTTGCCATATCCGGTGGTTATTTGGCCTCCAGCGTACTGACCGACGAAAGTGCTGTTGTCAGCCGTTGTTGCTGAGCCACCTGCCGCATCACCGACACATACGTTATTCGAGCCAGTAGTGATCGCGTCACCAGCGGCAAAACCCAAAGCCGTGTTGCTTCCTCCGGTGGTCAAAGCATCGCCAGCGTTATAGCCGAAAAGTGAGTTTTGCGAGCCAGTAGTTAAAGAATCACCCGCAAGGCTACCAACAATTGTGTTATTAGCCCCCGCAGTTATTGAGCGACCAGCGTGGTAACCAATAGCGATGTTGTATGTCGAGCCAGTGGTATCAAGGTTGTATAGAGCATCGTGACCCATAGCGATATTACGACCAGCGCCACTGCTGTTAGACCGCATGGTCTCTTCGCCGATAGCGATGTTGTCGTCACCGTTGTCGGTTCTACCTGCCGCAATTCCAATGTAGATTCCGCGATCACCCGCAGTTTTAGTAATGGCCGCATTCTTACCAACTGCCGTGTTGTTATCAGAGGTTGTTACGCCACTAAGTGCACTATAGCCAACCGCTACGTTGCCATCACCGGTAGTCAACGCATCAAGGGCAAGGCCACCAACAACTGTGTTGTTTGTCCCTGTCGTGATAGCGTAACCAGCGTTATAGCCAATTGCCGTCTGGTACATGTGGTTGACAGTAGTGGGCGCAACAGAATACATGGCGTTATAGCCAACGGCTACGTTACGCTGTGCAAGCTGGTTAGAGCGAAGTGCGCCACGGCCAATTGCTACGTTGTTTGCGGCTTCTGTGCCCGCCTGACCAGCGTCATACCCAATGTAGACGTTAGATCCACCAGTAGTTGTATAGCGACCAGCGTTGTTACCTATTGCTATACTTTGTGATGCTATAGTTGATGATTGGAATGCTTGATAGCCAACTGCAACATTGTTTGTACCGGTAGTGTTAGCGCCTAGAGCAATGCTTCCCAAGGCAGTGTTGTAACTACCCGTCGTATTTCCATCTAATGTGGCTTTACCTACTGCAACGTTGCTCGTACCAGAAGTGTTTGCATAAAGCGCTTGGTAGCCAACTGCTGTATTATCTGCGGCTGTATTCGCATAAAGTGCTTGTCGTCCTACTGCAACGTTCGCACCGTTTGTCGTAGTAGTAGCCAATGCTGACGTACCAACTGCTACGTTGCTTCCGGCAGTAGTAACAGAAGTTAAAGCCTGTTTACCAACTGCAACGTTGCTACTAGATGTTGTCGCCGCCCCTAATGCAGAAACACCGATTGCAGTGTTGTCATTGCCCGTAGTCAGCGCATCCAGAGCATAATTACCAAGCACTGAGTTGTAGCTACCAGTAGTTGCTGCCTTCATGGCAGATCTACCAACAGCGACGTTATCTGCACCAGTCGTTAATGCCGCTAATGCCTCAGAGCCTACAGCCGTTGCAGTGACAGTAGCGTTTCCTGCCGCATTCCAACCAACTGCCGTGATGTTAGACGATGTTGTATTTGCATCTGCCGCACCGTAGCCCACTGCTGTGTTGCGTATGCCGGTCGTGTTTAGGTTTAGGGCAGAGTAGCCCAGTGCCGTATTCTGATTACCTGACGTGTTTGCGCTTAACGTGCCGTAACCCAAAGCAACCTGATACGAGCCTGTGTTTACAGCGTCTAAAGCAAAGGCACCAACGGCTACGTTCTGCGTGCCGACAGTGGCGTTTTGCATCGCCTGCTTACCGATAGCGACGTTGTGAGAAGCCGTTGAATCCCTTCCTGCACGATAACCGATAGCCACGTTGCCAATTGATGTTGTTGCATTCAGCAACGCACTAGCGCCAATCGCAACACTTTCTCCGCCTGTGGTCGCGGCTGACAGCGCATCCAAGCCCATTGCCACGTTGTAGTTTGCGGTGGTGTTTGCGTCGAGCGCACTTTTGCCCACAGCGACATTACCGTATCCGGTTGTGTTTGCTGTCAGAGCGTTATGACCAATAGCAACATGGCTTGATCCGGTATTGTTTTCTAATGCTTGATAACCAACTGCGACGTTACTTGTGCCTGTTTCATTTAGGCGAGACGCATCCTTACCAATCGCGACGTTCTGCGCGCCTGTTGTGTTTTTGTACGACGCCGCATAGCCGATTGCGATGTTATATGCCGCAGTCGTGTTATCGAACAAAGAGTAGTTACCTATCGCAACGTTGAACTGACCTGTCGTGTTATCAAGTAGTGATTCATTACCAATTGCGATGTTGTGACTTGCCGTCGTATTTTTGTTGAGCGCGGCATATCCAACAGCGGAATTGTACTGACCTGTTGTGTTCTGTTTAAGGGCGTTCGCACCTAACGCTACGTTTCTACTACCAGTTGTATTTGAATAAAGTGCTTGGTAGCCAATACCGGTGAGGTTAGAGCCGGTTGTCGTGGCGTAAAGGTTTTCATATCCAACTCCAACATTGCTTGAGCCATCTGTATTGTTTCGAAGTGCTCGACGCCCTATTGCGGTGTTATAGCTGGCAGTCGTGTTTGCTAAAAGTGTGTGATAACCAAGGGCAACGTTATTACTGCCTGTCGTGAGGTTGGCTAACGCGGCTGATCCAATTGCGGTGTTGTTGTTTCCGGTAGTTAGGTCTTCTAATGCCGAACTACCCAATGCTACGTTTCCAGTACCCGTAGGATAATTACCGTCTAGCTTGATAGAGCCGTCTACGTCTAAGGTTGCTGTAGGTGAGCTAGTCCCGATGCCTGCGCGTGTATTTGCCGTATCAAGTACAAGAGTAGAACCAAAAAGTTGGTACTTGTTAGTAGAACCTACCGCCGAAATACTAGCTACGCTTCCACTTTGCGTATGAGAAACACCGCTTCCGCTACGAGTTATAGTCAAGTGATCGTTAAAATTGGGGCTATCTACATGAAGACGTGCGGAAGGCGAGCTAGTCCCCAGACCTAGCCGGCCCGATGAATCAAGGCGAGCAACCTCACTGCCGTTGTTATAGAAGCGATGTCCGCTACTACCAGAGCCGTTGTCGTTGCTCTTGTAGTAAAGCAAGCCGTTTGTCAGTTGGAGATAGCCGTTGCCGCCACTATCAATCAACTGAATAGATGTGCTTGCGTCGGTGCTTGTAAATCTAGCGACCTCGTTTGATGTGCCGCTGTTAATCTTGAGTAAATCAGCACTAACCTCGCCAGTTACGTCGATGCCTGACGAAGTTGTCTCCAGTTTTTGATTGCTGTTGTGATACAGCTTGACGTTGTTTGACGATGCGTCGAAGGTCGCCAAGGTAAAGGTTCCATCGTCGATAATGACGCCAGTTCCGCCATTACTACGGATACGCAAGTTGCCGCCACCTGCGTCTTCGATATAGCTGTTAGACCCATCATGGTAAATCTGTAGGTCGTTACCAGCACCGAAGACCGCCTTAGCGTTGTCAGCAAATGACAGGTTGCCGGTGATGCTGTCGCCAGACTTCTCGACCTTATCCGTGTTGAGGTTAGTAAAGTTGCTATCGACTTCGTTGTTAGTTAACGGTGAGCCTTTGCCTGAGCGTGTTGTGATAGTAGCCATAATTACCTCAAGATGCCGAGAGCGATATCGTCCACTTAATCGCTAGTGAATCATTTGCTTGTTTGTCGATTGCGGTGAAAGTCACGCGACAAAGCATAGTGCCGCCTGTCGATGCGTTGAATATCGCCGCCTCGGTAAGCTGACCAGTGGAGTCGCCAGCCTCGAATACCGCTCGATAGAGAATGCTGTTGTCTGTGACGGTAGAGGTCTCAATTAGCTCTCTGCCGCCAAGCTGTGTTTCTAGCGTCGTGTTACCGGCTACCGGTGCCGTGGTGCCTGTACCCACACCCATGTGCGTCATGACCGTCTCGTCGTCTTTCATGCGGTCAACGATGAAGTTCAAACCTGTATCAACGACAAGGTTGCTTGTGGTGACTGACTGCTTAGCTTTGCCCTCACTGTCTAGCAGGGTTAGCTCTGCAACGCCTTTAACTTTAAGTGTATCCAGCATATCAGTCCTCAGAACGTGTCGATCGTGCCAACATAGTCAGCATCGAAGTAGCTCATGTCACAGTAATCGGTCTTAATCAGATCGCCGCTGTCTGACAGAGCTACCGTGTCAGTCGTGTTGATGAACTTGATGAACTCATCAATCGTGATTTTTGCAACAAGCGCGGTGTTGCTGATCGCAGCAATAAGACTCCTACCAACCGCCTTTACATTCATCATGCGTAATCAGCCCGCAGAAAAAACTCCAGTTCATCAAAAACAGTTTCACGCTTGCCAGAGGCAAACACGACTTCGATTTCACCAGTGTAGTAGCCTTCATCTATGTCTAATTGAGTGCCACTAAAGTTGAAAAGAGCAATGCCATCGTCTAGGTCGTCATCGCCTGCCACATTATCGAGCGAGAAGAGCACCGTCGTGGTGCGTCGCTTTTTAAAGTGCAGCTTAATAGTTGCGCCGGTAAGGTCTTCTGCACTGCCCGTGTCTGCGCGCGTCAACGTCGCCTTAATTTGCGGGCCGGTATCGCCCTGTACGAGATTTATGGTCATGGATGCCTCCGCTGTGTCCAATTATATCATCAGCTAGGGGTCGATATACGCAAGAATGTCGGGGGTGTTAGTGTCAGGGTTTATAAATGAAGCCAGCCAATAAGTGGCAACGCCAGATGAGGTGTCATCGGCAATCGCTGTTTCTGCCGCGCCGACACTTTCATAGGTGCCAATCGTTACGTTTTCATCATCCGTTGATCGTGTATAACCTGCAATGATGCTCATCTGTTTACGCCGCCAATATCACTTGTGCTGTTAACTGGTTAATACCAATGATGCCGTTAGACTTGAAAATCGTATTCACGCGCACCCTGTAGTCTTCGTCATCATCGCTTTTTGCCAATGGCAAATTTAAAGGCATCGTCGATGTGGTACTGCCTCCTAAACTGCCTGCGATCATTGGACGATAAGGGCCAGCCGCGTCACTTAAAAAGCTACCTGCCGATGTCCATCTGTCAGGATTGTAGTACAAAGTCCCTGTCGTAATTGTCTGGCTCAGGCTTGTGTAGACAACGCGCGTTCGATCCGTCGATGACTTGTACTCAACCGACAATGGTTTCTCAATCGTGCTTGGGCTTGTCTGACTCGTAGCAATGCCGCCGTAGCCGTCTATTTCTTTGGCATGATTCCCGCTTACTTCTACATAGTAATAGTATTGAGTCACCGTCCCATTGGCGACGATAGCGCCGATCTCAGTCCCGCTTGTTACGCCTTTGCTTACCCGTTGCACGTCTATATTTAAAATGCATGTGTCTACGTCAGCGTTTGTCGTAAACTTGAGATTGCCGCTTAAATTGCCGTACTTCTTCACGCCGTCCTCAGAAGCAGGTACGGTGAAAGTCCCAAAGGTAGACGCACTCGATCCCACCGTGTGTGCAGGGAAGTTGACGATACCGACGCTCACGATTTCTGAAACATCACCGTCTATTTCTTCGGATTTCGGAAGCTGGATTATTTCGTTTTCTGGTCCGACAGTCGTAGACACATTGCCCGAGAAGTCTACGGCCTCAAGCCAAAAATACTTAGTAGTACCTTTGCCTTCGCTTGATTGCGCTGGATAGACATACTCGGTGCCGCGCACTTGTGCAGAGGGCGAAGAAGGCTTGGTTACTGTACTTGATATATATATCTGCACGTAGGCAAGATCAGCGTCAGTCGGGTTAGTCCATTCGAGCGTGATGTTCTTAAGGCCGCGCGTGAAAGTTACGCCGGTCACGGGGCTTGGCGCTGTGGTATCACCCGAGAACGACTGATTTAATAATGTCGTGCCGGTGCTTGTGACGCCTAATAAGTTCTGCACCTGAACGCGGAAGTCATAGTTAGACGTGACATCCAACCCAGACAACAAAATACGCGTTTCCTTTGTCTCAGCGTGGAAATAGTTTGTCGTCCCGTTGACGTTGTAACGCACTTTATAGAAATCAACGAAAGCATCGTCCGGCGCGGTCCATGTTAGCTCTGTCGTCGTCGTGCTAGAGCCATCAGGACCGAGCAAGCCAATTTCGTTTTTTGCCAAGCTAGTGACGTTATCGACGGTGCGCCCGTCGTATAAATCGAGCACTCCACCGCTCAAAAAGTCCTGTTCGTCGCTAGTCGTCCAGTCGTAGATAGCCGATGCTGTTTCGATTAGCTCTAAACTGACAGACAAACTGCCGTCAGTTATTGTCAGCGTATAGTCGATTACTTCAAAAATTTTCTCGCTGTAGCCAAGTCGGTCATTGGTTACTTTGATCGTGTCGCCAACTTTGACCTGCAAGCCCTTAAGGTTCACGGCCATTGTCAGTGCGACTTGTTGACGGGATTTTAAAAGCGCGATCTTTGCGAGCCGTTGCGCCTGCACGCTGTTAGTGACGAAAGGCAAAGGCATATCTAAATATATTGGGTCGCCGTCCTCTGCCTCGTATGTAGAGCTAATCTGCGCTGGATAATCGAGAACCTTGTATTCCTTTTCTTCGGAAACAAAGATTCCCTTGACACCGTTATAGACGCTCCTGCGCGACTGTTTGGTCTGCGTTTGAATTTCAGAAACACAGTCCGCCTCTGTGAACGTAAAGGTGGGCGTCTTATAGCCTGCAGCGTCGATGAAATACTTACCACCTGAGTAGGTCAATCTGCCGCCCATAGCCGCTAAAATCTGCTCAATATTGCCTTTGATCTGATTGGCCGTGTCAATCAATCCATTACAGCGATATCGGTCTTGTGTACCCCCACCCTGTAGCGACACGTCTTCGTCGCACGCGTTCGCTGCGGCTGTCAACGCGGTAGTGTCAATCGACCCATGAGGCTCGCCAAGGCCGTACTTTTCATTGACTAAGTAATCACGCACGCATAACGCTGGGTTTTGTGAGTACGTCCATGTGCTTGAGTCAGTCGCACTTTGCCCACTGTCTCTAGGGTCGTATATCTTTTTACCCTTCAGAATAGCAGTGATGTTTGGAACGCCTTGCGGAAACTTGTTCTGATCCCACTTCAGCTTGAAGTGAGCGTAGGCCATGTCGTTTAAAACGTGATTGTTGGTCCACTGCACGAACTGGCTGACGAGCGTGCTGTCTGCTGTTGTCTGTGAGCCGTCGAAGGTTGTGACCGTCACTACGTTAGTCCAATCAGAAAGCACTGCACCAGACGCATAGACAGGTTTATCGTTGAAAAAAAACTCTTCAAATGATTCGATTTCATGTGACGCAAACACGATGACGAGATGCAAATATGTGTTGTCGTCGCCAGAATGACCGATAAACACAACTTGCCCACCGACACGGATTTGTCCATAAATCAGCTTACGAGAACTGGCAGGGTCACGCGATGTTTGTGTTATGCCCTGTAATCGTGCGCCCAAGTCAGGCTTAGGTGCTAATGCGCGCGAAACGGCAGATAGGCCAGCACCCAAGGCGAAAGCACCTAACGCAGCTTTCCAGCCTATAAGAAACTTACCAGCTGCGATCATTTTTGCAGCGACGCCGACTAGCCCCGCAACAGCACTGATAGCCATGTTTTACCTCAGCATAAGAGAGTGCACGCGCTCTATTTCTTCGAATCCAAGACGCTCAAGAATAGCGTCGAATGGCTGATGCGCTTTCGTGTTAACGTGTAGTTTCGTAATGCCTTCTTTCGCCAAAGACTCAATCGCAAACTTGATTAACTTTACGCCCGTTAGTCCTTTGCGAGCGCCTTTAGTCAAAAAGATAACGTCGTTATTGGCAAACAAGTGGTCTCTGTAGTGCAAAGACCTACTGACGATAACGACAAAGTAACCCATCAGCTTCTCGTCTTTGCGGGCTGTGTAGATTCGTAATGCATTGATCGAATCTAAGTCAGCATAAGCGCGCCAGTCAGGATTAAGTGCGATCTTATCTTTGTTCAGCGCGATCTCTTTCCAATGCTCTTCAAGCAGTGGCTCGATTTCACGTCGTACTTTAGCCAAATTTTCTAGAGCAAATTTCATGCGAAAGCTCCTTATGGTATGTCAGACGGGTTAGGTTGCGCAGGACCGCCGTCAGAACCAGCAGCAACAGAGACGTTAGAGCGACCCCAAACAATTTCTTTCTCTGCTATCTCTGCAACAAATTCCAGTCCTTTGTCGTTAGGGTAATCAATCTTCTGGTCTTCAGCGGTGTAGCGTCTTACGCGTGATCTTTCAAATTCAATAAGCCGGTTTTCAACGGTGACAGCGATCGTTGCTGTGTCGCCGCCGTCGTTTAAAACCATAGTATCCATAAAGCCACTGAACACGATGACAGGATCAGAGACGACGCCGTTCGACGCATCCATTGCGCCTAGCAATACTTTGAGTTCGCGCCCTTGGTAGTCTTCATCGCGCGCTTTTGAGATCAGTGGATCAGTGACGCCTGACAGCAGAACCGTAATGCCGTTTGCTGACAACTCTGCGCTCTCTGCTACCTGAGTGATTTGAAGTAACGTGCCTGCGCCCACGTAATCAACGCTATCAACTGTGAGGTTGCCAATGCCGTTCCAGAGGTTCAGATTCCCGCTGTCGAACGCACATTGGACGAGGACTATTGGGCGAACTAAGTCGGCGGTAACTGCCGTTTGCATCGCCGATGTCAATGACCTGCTCATATAGCCTCAACGCAAGCAAAAGTGAAACCGTACAGACTAGCCTGATTGATACTCCATCCGATTTCATTAGAGGCAAGCCGCCACGTTCCTTTAGGCAGTGTAAAGTCGAGTGCAGCACTAGAGGCCGCTGTCCTGAGCGGTGGCATGATATCAATCGACGATGAACTATTTACTTCAGTAATAATGTAAAGCTGACTGTTTATTTCAAAATAATCGCCTGCTACAGCGCCGGTAAATGATCCGGTGATCGTAGTAGCGTTTACAGCGCCTGTGCCGGTTCCTGTCGCAGTGGTGTTGTGCAAAGGGTTGCCCATTGTAAACGTGCTGCCTTGACCTCTTAATGACGCAAAAAACGCCTCGACCTGTTTAGCGTCCGCTCGCTTTAGGGGTGGCAAAGTCACTTCGGCCTCCCACCTTACGCCTTGATGCTGATGAACCTGCTGGTCAAAGGTAAAAGGTGACGTGCTGATCGACGTAGCCGAACGCAGGCGCATGGTCATTGAGGTAAAACCGATGTTAGGAAACGCTGCCATTATGCACCCACCATTGCCTTACTAAAGCCGCCGCCTCTCATTCTAGCATCTGCCACGGCTGACTTTGCGGCATTACTAATTTGCGGCAGTAAATTAGCAATCTCTGCCCGTACGGTTTGCTGTACGCCTGTAGTGACATTGATGTGCTGGACAACGGTAACACCACCGCCGCCAAGCTGGTCATTAGGCACAACGCGGCCTGTAGTGCTAGGGATGAATAGTTCTGGTCCCTTCTCACCTACAATGGCAGGTCGCCCACCAGTTGCTACGCCTCCATTTGCGAACTGAGGCAGGCCACCACCTCCGCCGCCTGACGTTGTAGTGCCGCCGCCGCCACCTCCGCCGGTAATTGCGTTGAACGCTGCATCGACGAGGTACTTTTGAACAAGTATGCGAATCAGGCTGTCGATGACGCTTTTAGCCATAGACTTGATAGCGTCTGCAAAGTTTTTCGCGCCGGTAATTGCGTCAGTGAATGACTGCCCCAAACCTGTAATTGCTTGGTCAGCTAGATTTTCGAGTTGTGGCGTTAAGTCACCAGCCAAGTCTCTTGTGCGCTTGAGGTTTTCTATAAATGTCTCAAGTGCTGTTGGCACAGTAATGTTAGATAGTGCCTCGCCTGTAGCCGTTGCGTCATTAGCAGTTTCTCTAACAACACCTGCAACGAGGCGCAATCCGTTGTATGTACTACTAAAGTCTATCTCGCCGATTTTCTCTAGCTGTGTACGCGTAAATTCGATTGGCTCTAAATCGAAAGCCTCGAAGTTAAAAACCTCGGCAAAGCCCAGCTTTTGCAGTGCTGTGTCTATCAGCTTAGTGCCTTGCACTAGGACGTTTAGTTTGCGCTTGATGCCGTTAATCAAGACATCAAAAGCGGCGCCGATAACGTCAAACACTGGCATGACAAAATTAGCGGCTGTGATAACAGCATTGAATGCTAGTCGTGCCGCCTTAGCAAAACGCTCAAAGTTGTGGATAGTCGCGGCAATAAACTCAATGAAGTTAGCCGCCGCGTTAACAGCAAACTCTCTTACGCCACCTTCTGAAGCAAATAACTGACTAGAGAAGTTGGTTAGTTCGTCTGCGGCAAATTTGATTGCTGGTGCAAGTGCGGCTGTAAACTGTGCGACTAAGCCTTTAGATACTGCAAAAAAGCGCGTTAGTGCATCGTTAGCATTTTCAACACCTTTGGCCGCGTCTGCTGACATCACAAGCCCGAGTGTTTTTGCTTCGCCGAGCATTTCAGACAATCCTTCGCGGCCCTGCGTAAGCATGTTTACTAACGCGGAGCCTTCAGAATCAAATAGCTTAAAAGCCAACCTAAGTGGATTTATGCCTTTCTGTTCCGCCTCTTGAAATGCGTCAGCCAAAACTAACATTTGCTGGTCTAGTGGTAGCTTTATAAGCTCACGCGCATCTACGTTTAATTCACGTAATGCGTCTTTTGCTTCACCTGTACCAACAGCCGCCTCTGACGCTCTACGAGTGAATCGCTGTAGCGCCATGTTCATTGTATTGATTTCGACGCCTGTTAAATCGCCAACATACTGTAAGGCACTTAATGCTTCGGTCGTCGTCCCTATTTTAGATGCCGTTTTAGCGAGGGCATCAGTAGCCTTCAAGGAGTTAGATATAAGCAGGCCAAGACCGCCAGCGCCTACAGCACCGACTAGCGCAGTCTTAAAGTTAAAGAATACTTTGGCGAGTTTGCCGAATGCGGCTTGTATTGACCGCAAAGCTTTTTGCGTTTGGTCAAACGCCTTGATGATAATGCTAACGGACTCAGTTGCCATCTTTCGACTCGCTCATGATTTTGAAGTAAGCGAGCCACTCATGAAACTCAGTAACCGATATTTGCTCTACTTCTTCAATCGTCTTGTGTAACCGATCAGCCAAGGCAATTAGATTAATCCGAGACTGATCGGCCCTCAGTTTTTTTCGACATCCTCGAACGGATCTATAGTTCCGAACATCTCATTAGCGATATGCGAAACCACGGTTGTCTCTTCGCCCATCAAGTCGATGCGATCCTCAGCCGAGGTAAACAGCTTGTCACCGTCTTTGCTCTCAGCCTTCATCAGAATCAGATCAACCATCGCGGAGATGCTTGGGTTCTGCATCACTTGAGGGTGTCGCTTCTGCAACTCGTTAAGGTCATAGCAGGTCAGAGGCCGACAGTACAAAACGAAATCGCCGTCACCGTCCCCCCATTCTGCAACGCTAATTTTACGACGCGACCCCTTTCGGCGTGCTCGTAATTCTTTAGCGAGACCCATTAGTTAGTCGCTTCTGTGATCGCGCCCGAACACTGGATACTGAAAGACGCCTCGACTAGGCCGTCATAAGACGCTGAGACTGTCTTAGCAGTTACCAAGCCGCCGCCTGAGTAATACTTTTCGCCTGTGCCGGTGCCTGTTGGGTGGATCTCCCAATCAATATCTACGGCAGTATCGAGGATCAACTGCTGTGCGTCTGAGTCATCCCACAACGCGTCGATAGTCAACGTCGCGTCTGTAAGGCTGCCAAGGTACGACTTAACAGTGTCGCCCATCACAGTGTCTTCGATTGTGTCCGCAGTCTCGTCGATCGAGAATGATCGAACCTCGCCGACTGCCGCAACTGAGCCGCCGTTAGCAGCAATCTTAACGACACCGCTTGAGCCTTTATGTGTAGCCATGTGTTTTCTCCCTTACGCGTCACCGCGTGTATATGAGTAAAGAATCTGAACGGTAACGATAACGCCGCCAATGGGGTCTATTGTACCATCATCCACCTCAACGCTGATAACCTGCGTGTCTACTGCGTGACCTCCACGCGTTCGATCCTCGTCGAGCTTTTCATCAATAGCCTCTGCAATCTGGTTGCGGGCTGTGTCAATGTTCTTGTGCTTAACAAAGCAAACAAGCTCGTAGTCGATCGTGCCGTGCCTGCTTGTCATGCTACCGCCGAGGCTCGCGTCTTCTCGCGTCTCGTTAGCTGTGCGTACTAAGATAGCCGGAAACTGTGCGTTTGACAGCTTGTCGAAGTCAAAAGGCTCGCGCGTCACCTTCTTAACTTTAGGTGTCGTGATCGCTTGCAGGGTCGTCACTAGGTTCTTTGCGATGTTCTCTCTCACGCTCATAACTTAAGCCCCTTAAAGTACGCATCACGTATAGCGCGGGTATCGCCCCTGTTTAGGCCAAAGAACGGACGACTGCGATTGTTGAGCGCCGCTTTGTTTGACTCTGCTCTGCTGTCGAAGTAAATCAAGCCGTCTTGACCACGCAAGCCTGACTGCATCGACTTACGCATACGACCTGTGAATATAAGCTTAACCTTATCGACCTGTCTGCCCTTGCTTTTACGAAACCCTTTATAGGCTTCTGAGTACGGACGAAACGGTTGCTCGTGTATGTCTAAGCCTAGACTCGTGCGCTTCTGTATGCGGTTTAAGCCTTCTGCTGCCGCTTTGCGCATTGCTCGCTTGTGGTTCTGTGTAAACGTGCGCCCTAGCTTCTGCACTATTTTGCGCAGATCACGGGGCTTCGTGTCGATGCTAACTGTAATCATCGGTCAAGACGGTTCAGAGCGATTGGCTCTTTCTCTTTGTTGGATACAGACCCGTCGTCGTTTGCGTCGTACTCCACGCCGTCTTGGAATACAGCGTCAAGCTCCTCGCCATAACGTGCCTTGTAGAAGTCGATCATTTGCAAAAAGCGGTCGTCGTCTACCCAGTTAGTTAGCTGCGGTAACGCGTACTTCCACAACACAAGGTAAGCACTAGCGCGTGTCCATTGTGCTTCTGTCAGATAGCTAGCATCCATCTCGCCAGCAATGCCCTTGCGATGCCACCATCTATTGCGGATTTCACGCTCAACGTCAGCCTGCGCTTTGGCGTGCTCGTCGGTAAACGCTGGTATCCCAAGTTCAAAGATGTCAGGGACAATCGCCTCTAAATCGTTGTCGGTACTAAATGCCATGTCGTCACCACTTTACCTTTGCCGCCCAATACACCGCATCTAAGGGCGTGGCGTTGCGTAAGTTTTTCTCGTGTCTTGCATACCAAGCCGCTCGCATAGCCTTGTCGCGTGCAGACTCACCGTCGCGTGGTGGGTAAGTCTTCGCGCCTTTAGCGCCAAATCTAATCAGCTTGATCGTGCCTTTGTAGCGAGCCAATACCGCGTGCGATTTGTTCGGATGCCGTGGCGTGCGCTTTGCCACGTTGTAATCCTCGAACCGTTCACCGCGATAAGTAACTGCCATGTAAACCTCAAAGTAAAACGGGGCCGAAGCCCCGTGAGAGCTTAGAGAGTAGCGTCAAAGAACATCTCAACACCGTAGCTGTCGTCAAGCTCTGCAACGCCGTAAACGGCAGTCGCGTTAAGCTCGAAGGCACGGAGTGAAGCATTACGCTCTGTCTCAAGGTTGAACTCGCTCTTCATAGCGATGACCATTGCCTCTGGTACGAACACACAGCCCTTCGCGTCACCGTTGCCGTCAACAGTGATGTTGGCCGACTGGTATACGTCGATGCCTGCGATTGAACCTACAAAGCCCTGACGCATTGCCTCGTTTTGAAGGTCGCCGCCGTTGGGGTTTGCAAAGGTGTTGGTCAGGTTAGCTGACAACTGGTAAGCGTGGTATGGGTGTACCACTGCCACAGGTGTGCCAACTGCTTTTGCGTTACGCAGAGTCGCCGCCGCTTTGAAGAAATCAGCCGCAGTGACTTCTGTGCCTGCACCACCCAAAGAGGTAGAGAAGCCATCAAACAACGCGATGAGGTCGGTGTCGATCTTAGTAGCGATTGCGTTACCAAGAACAGTGCCAAGCTCCTGCGCTACGTTGCCAGAGCCGTATGCCGCCATGTCAGTCATAACGACTTGCGCACCAACTTCTGCAACAGTTGCTGTGACGCTAGTAGTCGCAACTTCTGTCGCTGACATATCAGTGCCTTCAGTCAAAGCCGCCGCGGAGATTGCAGGATACTTAGGGATCTGGATAGTTTTGCCAGCAACACCAGCGATGTCGTGACGTGTAACCAAGCCAAGAACAAGTGCGTTCTCAACGGCGGTATGACGAGCTTGGAGTATGATATTTGCGAACAAATCGTCCAAGGTTGAGCTAGTTGTTTCGTTTGCCATAATAAATAGCCTCGTAAGTTAGATATTAAATTTTGCCTGCTAACTTCATCTCGCGATAAAGCCGCTGACCTTCGTCGCCCATTGCGAGCATATCCGAATAACTTAAGGGCTTATTCGTAGAACCACCACCCACTGCACCTTGTGAACCAGCGCCACCAGATGACGCCTTTACGAAATGCGGGTTTGCGGTCAAGAAATCTCCAACAAGCTGATCCACCGACAGTGGCTCGCCTTGGTCGTTGTATCGTGGCGTACCGTTCGCATCGTATACCTCTGCGGTGCCGTCTTCAGACAGCCGAACTGACCCACGTAGCAACTGACTGACTTGCTCTGCCGAAACTGCATTGTTCCGACTTGCCGCTGTCAATAGCGCCCCGTCTACCAATTGGCTTTCGAGACGGTGCTTGTATGTAAGTATTTCTTGATCTTTCTTTTGGACGGTCGCTTTTAGGATCTCCTCAAACTCGCCACGCTCTTTCTGCTTCTCAACTTCGGCGTCTGCCTCACGTTGCAAAAGCTGTTTAGCCTTGTCGAGATCAAGTCCTTCTAGTCGCTTGTCGTATTGTCGCTTAGTGCGAGCAACACGGTCGGCCACTATGCGGTCGAGTTCCTCCTGTGTGAACGTCTTTACATCCTGAACTTCTGGCGTTTCCGCTACGGCTTCAGTTACCGCGTCATCCATGATTTCATCGCTCATGTTGCGTATCCTCTTTCGAGTAGGGTTAATTGTATCAAATCAGCGTGACTTGCGCTTTTTCTTGCGCTTGTCTTTCTTGTGGTACGGCATGTCGTTTCTCCTATTCAGGTACAGGCACCCACCAATGGCGGCAGTTGTAGCCGCCCCTTACACGGAATGGATCGCCAGAGCGTTTACCCTGCCACGAGTCATCCCATATCTCATAAATCTCGTCTGTCGTGTACTCGTTGCCGACGTGCCGCTGACAGAAGGGTCGCGTCGTCTCAATCGTATCACCCTCGTAGCGAAACTTAGTAATGCCCGCTTCTGCCGCCGCTGCCTGCTGTATCGACGAACTAAACTCGAAAAGCGAGTCGTGCAGTATGGTCTTGGAGTGCCGCGCTAGTGTTGAGTCGAGCAGGTTGTTCATCTCTGCAAGGCTGGCACTAAACGGCGTGCCGACTACAGTGTTGTTGTATACCTGCTGATACAGCGCCTCGACAAACTCGTCTGCCAGTTGCTCGTGGCCCGTAAAGCTAAACTGCTGAAGCTGACCAATTACCGACTGCGGTACACGGAAAGCCGCAAACTGCTCCATAAACTCTTGTGTCAGTTCTACTGCCTGCGGGTACTCACGGATGATTGCGTCGATCTCTGCAAGGAACTCTGCTCGGACAATGCCGTCAAGCTCTGCTCGTAGGGCAAGCGCCGCATCTAGGTCAAACAGTACGCCATCACGTAACGGTAAGCCTGCAAGCGCGTCTGTCAGCCTGCGCTGTAGTGCAGTAATAGCCTGTGCCAATCTGCGCTCATGCGGATCGGCAATGCTGTTTAGCCTACTGAGTAGCTCGTCACTGTCCATTGGTCAGCGTTTGTATCGGCTCTACTAGCTGGTCGCCGCCAGCAATCTCTTCAAGCCCGATCTTCTCACGCACTTCGTTAGGCGTAACCATTCCGCTGTCGATGTGGTACTTGTAGATTTGCGTCTCTTTCGCAAAGTCACCGACTGCCGTTGTAGCTGTCTCGATCTCCTCGTGTGACTGAGCAAGCACGCTGTCATCGAGCACAAGGTCAGCAATCTTCTTGTCGATTTCTCGAAGCAAGGTGACTGACTTAACGCCGCTGGCTCGCGTCTGCTGTAGGAATCGAAGCTCTGAGTCGTAGTCGCGGATGTCAAAGCTGTCAGGGTAGTCAATTTCGACCTCGTGCAACGGATGACCCTGCCACGTACACCACAACTGCCATAACTGCTCTTCAGCCAACTCAAGGATGTCGGCTTTCTCTGAAAGCTTGGCATTAAGCATTTGAAACTCTGTCTGCATAGCCACGCCTGACTGCGTGATTGCCTCTGTGCCGCGCACTGCGCCCATATGAGCCATCCTATTGATCGACTCGATTTTGTCTGTGATAGAGGCTCTGATCGCGTCTAGGTTAGCGCCAGAGGGTTGCATCTGGTAAGGGCGTAAACCTGCGTCCATGTCGTCGCTGATATTGATGACAGCGCCAGCACCTGCACTTGCGTCGGTGTCGTATGTCTTAACGAGCGTCGGATGGTTAGAGATCCGAATCAACTGCTCGATCTCTGATAGCTCTTGGTAAATGGCCTGTTGCATGTAGGCGATGTCAGATATGTCACTCACACCCATGCCACGCACGATTGATCGGTTAGACGGTAAATGCACTGCGGGTATCTTGCCGATAGGGTTATCAACCACCTCGACTGTGCTTGCATCGCTACCGTTGTATCGGACTAGCTCAATCCTGTCCTTGTACCAGATACGGAAATACGTTTCTGTCGTCGTGCCGTCAATGCGGTTAATCGACTCGCGCACCTTCATGTAGGTCAACTCATGGCGACCGCTAGGCATACGCTCGTACTTCCAATCGTAGACGTTCTCAGGCGTGATCAGTGTGACGTATGGACGGATCTCTTGATCTAGCTCTTCTGCCCTTGTGCCTGCTGACGACTGCGGCTTATCGAGCATGATCCAGACGTGGCCGTAAACGCTCGACCATATCTGCGCCTCGCGCATAAAGCTGTTGAAGTTTTGGCCGTCAAGATTGGCGTCTTTCATGAACGCCTCTAGGTCAGCACTGCCCTCCATCTGCTGGAAGTTGCGCGTTGGCGGTAAGCGCCAAAGAAATGACGAGTAGACGTGTACGACGTTACGGCAGTGGTTGTCGAGCGGTGTAAGCTCTAGCCGTCGTGCGTAGGCGTTCTTGTCCTCGTTGAGGTAGTCAGTCAGATATCGACCATCACGGTAATCCTGTCCCCCCATGTAGCTCCTGACGTAGAACTCCCATCTTGCAATGTTGTTCTCGTAGTCGGGGTGTTGGTATTCAATATCTTCGTAATACATTTACGTCCACCTCTGCGGGGATTGCGGCGCGTTCGCCTTTCTAATTGGGAATAGATACTCCACCGCATAGCCAAGTGCATCGTTCATGTGGTCAAAGCCATCCTTTTCAGGCTGACTCGTACCCTCTTTATAGGTGTGGCGTTCCAATGACTCAATCACCTTCTTGCACTTAGGGTCAACGTATAAACGCCGGATGCCATCGTTGGATAGTAGCCGACTGTTTACCGCGTTTATTCTGTCTCTTACTGCCGCATGTGAGTTTCGGACGCGTACCTCAAAACCCGCGTTCTGCAATATAGACAGGTCTGTCCTACCCCCTGCGCTCGTCTTACGTTGCCGAGAGGCAGGGTCAGGATATATCACTATTGTACCATTTCCGTAGCGTTCGCGAAGCTCTGCGACCATCTCGTCAGTGTTCGACCCAAACATCACGATTTCATCGAATACGTGCAGCGTGTCGCCTTTGCGTGTCATAAGCACGGCGCTCATAGGATCTAGGTTAAAGTCCATGCCTACGTGTATAAGATCGATATTGTCGGTATGTCTTGCAACGGACTCTTCTCGCTTGAATCCGTAGTAGATGATTCCGCTGTAGTTGACAAATCTGGCTTCGTATTCTTGCTGGAATGTTCGTTCGTCCAAGTCCGCTTTAGCTGACTCAATTTCTGACGGTGCAACATTTCCGCCTTCAATCGTGGTGTATTGATATGCACGCCATCCGTCATCGTGATCTACTCCTTTGCCATATAAATCGTAAAAGTGGTTTCGGCCTTTAGGCGTACCAATGAACAGTGCGCCACCTTGCCTATCAGATAAGCTAGGTCTAATGACCTCAAACCACGCCTCCTTACGCATGTCTGCAAACTCGTCTAGTACAACAAAGTCTAGTGAGCGTCCTCTAAGATTGTCGTGCTTTTCCGCACCTTTAAGCGAAATCGTACTGCCGTTTTTGAGGTTGACGCTCAACATCGTCTCATTGGTCTTTGCGACGTACTCGTACGGTATCTGCTGAGTCAGCATGTCCCATGCAATGTCGCGAGCCGCTCGAAAGGTGGGGGCCACATACCATACGTTCTGGTTTGGCTTGCGCAATGCCCTATGTAGTAGCTCTGCCGTGCTAAGAAATGTTTTGCCGAAACGTCTGCCAGCAACGACAACACGAAACCGCTCAGGCGAGACAAAAATGTCAGATTGCGGACGCGTCAGTTCCATCGGCTAACTTTATGACGATAGGCGGCAAATCGGTGTGGTCTGTTAGGTCTGTTTTAAGGTCAGGCAGGTACTTATGCAGTAGCCGGATGCGCTGCTCGTTCGCAGTCTTTAGCTTGTTCAATTGCTTAACGAAATTTTTGTTTCCATCAGGGTTCAGCTTCTCGATTTCTTCAATGTTATCAATGATTTTCTCGACGCTGTTCCGCTCGGCTGTATATGCTCTAAGCTCGTCTTGATTTACTGCTCTAATTTTCTGCGCTCTAGTCTTCGCCATAGTCAAAAGGTGACGGTATACCTTCGGCCCAATAGAGGCCATGTGTTTGCCCGTCTTTCACTTCTCCGCGTTTGATGTCTTGGTCTGACATGGGGTATGTCTCTACAGCCCCGTCGTCAAATGCGACGAGGTAACTGCCTTCGTGTCTTGGCATACTGCCCTGTAATACGGGCTGCCAGTCTATAGTCACTGTCTGCAACATATAGTGTTCCCCCGCGCATATTATACTACATATACCAAACGCGTATAAAAAAGCCCGCACTAGGCGGGCAATGGGTTTCTCACACCATCGTGCTACGGACTGTAGCGGACGATTTCTAAGGGCGGTTCGTTGTTGGTTTTCAGTGGCACTACCCTGTAATCAGTTAAAACTGCCATGTCCTCCTCATGGCGCTTTGCCATTGTTTGCGCGGCTTGCAACGCAATAACCCAGTTTTCTAGCTCCTCGTCAGTCGCCCGTACAAGCCTCTGAATAAAGTTTTCGCCAGTCAGGATGTCCGTCTCTGCCATTTGTCTTCCCCCAAAGATCAACCATTTCGCAATACTCCTGCTCAATCAGGAGCGCCTCTTCAAAATCACCTTGCCCTGCTATTCCGAACGCCGTGAAAATCAAGATGACTGCTATAATGCCTAGCGCCATCGCATCCGTCGATAATTCCCTCATACAAAACCCTCGCTTTTTCGTTATTGCGCAACTTGTCTAAAGCCGCTGTCTCGATTTGCTTAACACGCTGACGTGAAATGCCCATCTCTGCGGCTACCTCTGTCAGTGTCATTTGCTCTACGAACTTACTGCTCATTTGCCCCCCCAGCAAAAAAGGCCGCTTATGCGGCTATTGCCTCTGTGATGATTGCGGCTTTTGTAGGCCGCTTGAAAAAACCAAACTTAGCGTCTTTGTCTGATACTGTCACCGTAGCAGTAAACGTAATGCGGCTCTCGCGCTCTGCATCATCAAGGCTAGAAGGTACTGAACCCCACACTCGAAAGCCACGATCATCCTGCACTAGCATCTTGAGAACATCGCCGTACATAGATTCATGACGCTTAAATGCCAGCACAGTGCCAGTGATAACAACGCGGCCTTCTGGTGCATCCTCGCCAGCCTCATGCGCCGCATCACGCTCTGCACGTTGTGCATCACGTTGCTCTTGAGCGTACTTTTGCAACCTAATCAGATCGCCTACCAGCTTTTCGCGGATAGCTTCGCAGATATCCTGCGGGCAGTTCGAAACAGTGACATAGCGCATTGGCTTGCCATCTCTGTCGTCAAACGCGCGTGACGCGTAGACGCTAACGATCTCGCGAGTCACTGCTGGTAGCTCTTGCCACTGCATCATGAACTTGTCAGCACGATCAGCAGGAACGACAAACTTAGTCTCTTCTCCAAAGGCACCTAGAGCGACACTTTCGCGCTCTTTAGGGAAGGGCAAATACTGGCCTGCAAGGTAAGCCGCCTCAAACTCGTTGTCGCCCTCCTGCCAAACCCAGACATAGCCATCGCAAGGCGCGTGTAAACGGCCAGACTTTTCTGAGAAAACAGGCTCTGCACCTTTATTGCGATTAGCCGCCGCACGTTGCAAGCGAGTGTCGTAAGCCTTAACGCCACGCTGACGCGCAACCTCGTAGTCAGCGATGCGATTTTCTAACCAGTTAAAAAAGCTACTCATTACCCTTCTCCATATATTTAGCTATGGATACTAATCTACAGATAACTTTATCTATTGCAAGCACTTTTTTATCTTGTTATGTAAATAAATAGGGGTTAGAGATGCAATGTGACAAACGTGACATTTTCAATCACCCGTAATGACGGGCAATCTCTGCGATGAAATAGTCTTCGTTAGGGTGACGCGATAGGCGCTTGAGGTACTCTTCCTCTGTGACGCCCTTATCTCTACCCAGACGAGACAGTAGCTCTGCGATTCTGTCGGTTACGACAATGTGATGCCGCTCGCCGAAATACTGCCGTTGGCTCTGTACACACATGACAACATCCTCCTGTTGCCCTGCTATTATAGCATACAGGCAATCAGTTATACGAAACGATAACGTAGTC
>Ga0209645_1000195_pt1 | contig 32417 bp, 17 predicted proteins | sample ETNvirenome_6_30_FD_184070 | JGI IMG/M metagenome (GOLD analysis project Ga0209645, IMG submission 184070) | Marine viral communities from the Pacific Ocean - ETNP_6_30 (SPAdes) (version 2) | ecosystem: Environmental > Aquatic > Marine > Oceanic | place: Pacific Ocean | collected 2013-06-19
TGAAGATCCGTAAGGTTGCTGGTTATCAGAACTATGACAGCAGTGAGTTTGCACGTCCCTCTGCTCTCTTCGATGACGATGAGAAACTGGAGAAGATTTACAACAATCTTCATGACCTTAACGAGTTCCTTGATCCAAAGAACTTCAAGACTTACGAAGACTTGAAGAAGCGTCTTGACTATACTCTTGGTAACAAGGGCACTCCTAAGATGCAAGACCCTGAGACTCAGCAAGAAGAAGCACAGTGGGAACGTGAGCGTCGTGGCGACTACTCTGAACCCACTACCAACTACGAAGATTTGAGTGAAGGTCGTAGTAAGTCATCGTTCAATGATCCTGATATCATGCCCAGCAGTAATACAGAAGAGGAGGATGACTCTCTCAACTACTTTGCTAAACTGGTCAACTCCTGATCAATCACCCGCCGAAAGGCGGGTTTTTTATACCCCACTAGTTCTAGGATTGTATGTATCTTTTAATTTATCAGTGATGAATTGTGAACTTTGCTCATATCTCATAATTTCTCTGAAGTCTGATATGAAAGTTCCGAGGTACTCTTTCTTTAGAATATTAATAATTCTCTTTTCATTGTTTTTCTTAGTTTCATATACAAAGTTGGTTACAGGACCTGAAGCGTTAGTGTCTTTTATTTCTGAACCAGTCGAACTAGAGTAAGTAAACGTAAAGTTCTCATCAACAATGAGTCCTCCTTGAAGAACTAGTCTACCAAATGTATCTGTAATTTGTTTGGTTTCATAATGATGAACGTCAAATAATGCAGCTGCTGAACCATATTTTTCTAACATGTAATTATTCAAATCATTATTATTCAAAGGCCATTGATCTTTTATAGAAGTGATATTATTTGTTGTTAAAATTACCCAGTCTAATTCTGGGTTTTGATATAATTTTTCTGCAAGCATATCTGGACGCTCACCTTCTGGAATTTCATATAATTCTGCAAGCGTAAATGCACTGCTGTCAAGTCTGAGTTTTGCTCTACGGAATAAATTTTTGACTCTTATCTTCTCATCACTACGAGATGACTTAGGTAATAGGGAAGGATAGAGTAAGTCTGGAAGTTCGTTAAAGTATCCCATTTTTAGTATCCTACATCGTTAAGTGAAATTGGATTATAATCCGGACGACCTTGTGCGTCGTTGCCACCAATATAATCTGAGGCGTAAATGGGTTCTAGTTCTTCCATTCTCAGAGTCAGAATCACACTGACTGGTTGACCATCATCATATGCTGCCCATTTTCCTTCAGGTGTGTAGTTAACACTACATCCTGTGATTGCACATTCTTTGATTCTACCAACACCCATGATCTCACCATTATTATTAAATCTTCCGTCTCCACCAGTTCGTGTCATGAATCTCAGTTTGAATATATTAGGTGTTCCCAACAGTAATGTTGAACCACCTGCTTGGTCTGTCTGAGTTTTTGCTGCCATTCCTTGCTTAAAGAAACGAATGATTTTGTTAATTTGCATTGCTTCTCTATCATCTCTTGCTGCAAGTTTCCAATTGAATACAAACTTTCTGAGAGTTGGAGAATTAAACAGAAGTTCCATATTCATATTTGGAACAACTCCATAACCTCTAGAAAGAAGTGCTTCGGGGGATACATTTACCCCACCCAAAGAAAGAAGTCTAGATGAAACAGCACTTCCTATGACCATTTGAGCATTATCATTTTGTAATATTCCCCCTGCCGCACCAAGACCTCCCGCATTGCCAAAGATACCTGCAAGTGCTCCAATTTTACCAAACCCATCAACTCCAGTGAGTGCTGATATTAAACCACCAAGTGCTGCTGGACCAGCAACAGATGCTGGATTAGTTGTTACTGCAGAAGTAATTGCTGCTGATAAATTATTGATTGCATCTTCACCCCAACTGACGTTATTTGAATCCGTTACATCATTAGGCATTGGAAGTTTCACATAACCTAATTTTTGCTGAAGAGGACTGACTCTTTGAGCACCCTGAGTCAGTAGAGTTGCGGGTTTGGGATTGAATATTACATTTGAACCAGGTGGTTTATAAACATATTGAGAGATATTCACATAGTCTTGAGAATTTGCTCCACCAAATAAAGCGTCTATTGGATACTTAATGCCTAGTCCTGCTATTTGAGAGATGCTAGCATCTGAATTACTAAAACTTTCTCTTATCTTTCTTAATTGTTCTTCAGTTGGTGCTTTGAAAAGTATTTTTTCAACTACATCCAGTCCAAATTTTTTAAGAAGAGCATTTTCTGAATTATTTTCTTCATCTTTTCCAGCAGATGCATTTTGTCTTGGTTCTGCATCTGTTTTTTCTCCTCCGGCATCTGTGGGAAGTGCAGGCGCCGGAGGTTGGTCTGGGTCTGCTTCTACTCTTGATACTTGTTCTTCACCACCAGCAGTTCCAGAAACTCTTGTAGATGTGTCTATTGTTTCAAGTCCACTTGCTCCTCTTCTTTGTGAGTTCCTTCTTGATCTTGTTCTATTATAAGCACTTGTTACATCGTTTTGAATAGTATTTCTTAAGGTTTGCTCATTCCATGAATTACCATCAATAGTTAGCAACTGTCCAGAATCTAGAAGTGCTCTTCCTTTTTCTGTAAATGATCCCCCATCAGGAGTGGATTCAAATAAAACTGTAGTTTCATATGATCTGGTTACACCACCTCTTACAGAAGTTCCTGTTCGAGTGATTACTTCTTTATATCCAACGATTGCACTTGTTCCAGTATTGGGATCGTATCTTAATTCATATTTTTGGTCTGTATTATCTTTCACATACTCGCTATCAAGCCTCATCGTGGAACTTGTAATGTCCCCCGTGAAAAGTGCATTATAATTTTTTTCTAGTGCTACTGACATTTAGATGCTGTCCCAGACCATGTGTGGATCAACGTATTTACCATATTTATCAACAAATTTCTCAGTTATGAGTTCCGCTACACTGGCGTACTCTGCAGAGGCTGGTGGAAGAACATAGGTGTCTCCCATATTAGAAAAGAAGTAACTATGTATAGTCTTCTTTGGTAGTCGCTGTCCATATTTATTTATCAGTGATCCTGCAACTGCATCACGATAATCTGGATTTAGATAATGAACGTTTGCACCCAATAATTTATCTTCTTGGTACTCAAGAACATATACTAGAGGTCTTGTATCATACCATGGGTATTGTTCTGGGTATGCTGCATCATATGAAAAGAAGCACATCTCACCCAACTTTGGAAATCTTTGCTCGCCATACTCATTTAATTCGGCAAATAACTCATTCGCATACCAATCTGCATCTTCTGGACCTTCCGCTCTTTCTTTGATTCTCTCTCCAATAGTTTTATATCTAGCACCAACTTCAAATATATCTTCTTTAGATAATTCTGGAAGTGTTCGTGCCTTAGGTGTGATACCTACTTGTCTTGCGTGACTAGAACGTTGATACTGTTGACTTGTTTCAATGTACTCTGCTAGTTGTTTCTGATTATATTTGGAGTAGTTTCTAAGACCAAGATTTCTTGCAATCTCAGTCAACTCATACTTGGTATGATAATATTTCCTAGTCTTAGGATTTATACCAGTGAGTCTTTTATTTTTGAGTCCGTAGAAACCCTTAAGTCTGATTGGCATTATTTGATTCCCAGATCATCTTCAGTCATAATTTTAAATTCATAGTTACGGTCGGCACAAAATTCTTTTGCTGCTTTCCATTTTGCTTGATTTACCATCCAAGTCTTCACAGAATTTGCCCATGCTTTTGTTCGACGCTTGGGATTTGTATTTGGTTTCGCTACCTGCTTTTTTGGTTTAATTTCAACAACCATTGTTCTCAGTTTACCTGTTTTATCATTATACTTAATAAAGAAGTCTGGAAAGTATCGATGCATTCGATTGTCAATGGGAGAAATGTATGGTATCCAGAATTCTTCAGACTGCCATTGCTGAATTGATTCATTCAAATCACAGTAGTTCATGAACTTTCTCTCCCAAAGAGAGCGATATATTATATTTTTAGAGTCACCAACATACTTTTTTGGATGTGATGGTAAATATCTTCCGCTATACGGCATACATAGTATATAAGTAGTTTAAATGTATTTAGATGTCTGCTCCAGATCCTCAGCAGTTTTATACAAAAATACAAGACGTACAACAAAAGTTTGGCGGACTTACGCAGACCTCACAGTTCATGGTTCAACTTGGACTTGCTGGCGCTGCAAGTTATGGTGGTTCTTCGGTAGAAGGACATTTAACTAATTCAAAAGTATTCGATAAAAATAATCGAACTGATGATTTTAATTTCTTTTGTACTGAGGCGACCTTGCCTGGTTCAACATTTGATGTAATGGAATTGCAAGGTTCGAGGCAAGGTCTGATTGAACGTATTCCCAATCGTAGAGTTTATACTGATTTTGATTTAACTTTTTATCTTGATGATGAATATAAAATTCTCAGACTCTTTGAGGAGTGGATGAATTACATTGATCCAATTCACAATGCAGATGAAGTATATTCTGGTAGTGGGAATGGGATGACTGGATTTGGAGATAATAATTGTTTTTATAGATTCAGATATCCTAATTCATACAAGAGACCTATTATGATTCATAAGTTTGAGAGAAATCTCTTGAGAAATAAAACTATGAATAGTCGTAGTGGTGGTGTTAGAGATAAGAGTAAATTTAATGTACTGACCTATATTTTTCTTGAATCATTCCCGATGAATATTCAAGCAATTCCTTTTTCTTATGATGGTTCTACTATCACAAAGGTGTCAATCAATTTCGGTTATACTCGTTACATTGTAACCAAGAATGCTGGTATTGGTAAACCTGCTAAAAATTTCGGTAGTAGTTTGGCAGTTGGTGGCACTAATTTCTTTAGTGCATTTTCTGCTCCACTCTTTGGAGATACAACATTCAGCGAACCTTATGATTTGGATCTTGATATTTTTGGTTCAGGAAACACAGTTGACTTTACTGCTGGTTTTGGACTTCAATCTTTCTCTGACCAAGGAATTCGTGATGCTTTCTTAGGTAGTGGAAGTTCATCTCTTGGTCTTGGCGCAAATGATCTTTATGGAACAACAGCTCAATTCACTTAATAAATAAAATTACTGAAAAACTTATAGGATATTATGCCTTTACCAAAAATTGCTACGCCGACTTATGAGTTGGAATTACCTTCATCTGGAAAGAAGATTAAGTATAGACCCTTTCTAGTTAAGGAAGAAAAAGTTCTTATTCTTGCATTGGAAAGTGAGGATACAAAACAGATTACAACTGCAATCAAAAATATTTTAAAAGATTGTATTTCAACTAGAGGAATTAAGGTTGATGAACTTCCTACTTTTGATATCGAATATATCTTCTTGAATATTCGTGGAAAGTCTGTGGGTGAATCAATTGATTTGGTTGTCACTTGTCCTGATGATGGTGAGACTACAGTTCCGATTAAAGTTTATATTGATGAAATTGAAGTACAGAAGGATGAAAATCATACCAAAGATATTAAATTGGATGATTCATTAGTATTGAGAATGAAGTATCCATCTCTTGCTCAATTTGTTTCATCTAACTTTGATTTCAGTGGAAGAGATGATTCTGCCATTGAAGAATCATTTAACATGATTGGTGCATGTATTGATATGGTTTATAGTGATGAAGAATCTTGGGCAGCTTCTGATTGTACTAAGAAAGAATTGATGAGTTGGATTGAAACTTTAAATACTAAACAGTTCCAAGAGATTGAACAATTCTTTAATACCATGCCTAAGTTGTCTTATACAGTTAAGGTGACTAACCCGAAGACGGATGTTGAGAGTGAAGTAACTCTGGAAGGATTGAGTAATTTTTTCGCCTAGTCATGGCTTATATCAGTCTTGAGTCGTATTATAAAACGAATTTTGGCTTGATACAGCACCATAAATATTCACTAACGGAGATTGAAAATTTAATTCCTTGGGAGAGGGATATATATGTTGGACTCCTAAATGAATATATTGAAGAAGAAAATTTGAAAATCAGGCAGAAAAACGCTAGTTCAATGGGTTAATGTTTAAGAACCTTTCGCTACTTAAATTTAATAGACTTAGAAAGAAAATGACCAATCCTTCTAAAAAGAAGGCATTGGATTTTCTGGGTTCTGGTGAGGAAATATCTGAACAAGCAACCGGCGCTCAAGCACTGAAGAGATCACCGAAGATAGATAAGAGTCCATTAATAGGTGCTCTGGATGCAAAAAATAAAACAACTGCAGTTGAAATTTTAGATTTCTTTGGATCGAAAAGAACTGAAGAAAGATTACGGGGTAGTGTAAAAAGACTTAGAAATTCTCTTGTCAATACTTTTGATATCGCAGCACTTCTTAAGACTGTAATTCTTGGTATTACAAAAAAATTAGCAGATGCACCCGACAAACTTAAAGGAAAAGGAGGAGGTGGACTGCTTGGATTTCTTAAGAATGGTATTATAAAATTAATTGGAGGACTTGGTGCAAAAATATTAGGAATCTTGGGTGGAATTGTTAGTTTAATTCCTGGTTTCGCTGGGTTTGCGATACCTGCTTTGATTCTTGGTGGCATATCATTCGCTGTCGTGAATGAAGATTTCCGCAATGCGGTGCAAGGATTGCTTCCTGGTTCGCAAACAGATGATGCTGTTGACGAAAGTATAGCAGAGAGTGGTGGGGGAGCAACTGCTCAAGCACTGCGGCAGGAACAGGCAGAAAAGAAAGCAAGTAGAAATCCTTTCCAGAATTTCTTCTATGGTACTATCATGGGAGAAGATGCGGAGTATGATAGACAAATAAGGAGAGCAGAAGAAGCACAAGGGACAGAAACAACTGGAACATCTGGAACATCTGGAACTCCTCCTGTCAGATCGACAACTCCTATGCTTCCTGGTGTTCGTCCAAAAGGAACTGGTACTGAAGGTGATCCAGTAGTCGAGGGAGATGATAGAGAATACTTATTGAGACTAATGATTGCGGAAGCAGGTGGTGAAGGTGAACTTGGAATGGCTGCTGTTGGAAGATCTGTTCTGAATAGAGCAGGATTGATTCAGGGTGGTGATGTGGGTGCTTACACATTCATGTCAAAGAGTGGTAGTATAAGGGATGTTATTCAGGCGAAAGACCAATATCAACCTTATGCAGAAGGTAAATTAAATAGAGAACTGACTGCAGATGAAAGAGCAAGGGCAGAAGCAGCATTGCAACTTGCAGAAGATAGAGCGAGACTCAATAAGAGATTGATTGAAGCAGGAAAATCGGAGACGGAAGCACAAAGAATAGGTGCCTCCACTGGATTTAGAACTCATGCTGCAAGATATGATGCATCACAGGAAGTCAATGTTACTGAACTTGGTGGACATCGTTTTAATACTGCTGGAAATAGAGATTTAAAATTACCAACATTAGAATTAGTACCACCCGTAGAACCGGCACCAAAGGCAGAAACTTTAGTAGAAGGTGAAACGGTCTCTGCTGCTCCAGAAGGAGTAACGAGAGAAATTGCACAACAAGAAGATGAAGATATGAGTCCTGAGATTGCTCTCTTGCCTCTGGGTGGCATGGGTCAGCAAGAGCAACAAAGACCAACAACAGGTGGAGGAGCAATTACAAATCCATCTCTACCTTCAGGTGGTAGTCCGTCTGTAGCTTTCTTGTCTCCATTCAATCCAGATAATTATGAAACTTTCAACAGTGCATTAATCTATGGAGTAGTACCTTCATAAAATTATGAGAACATTACTTAAGTCACCATTAAAAACTGCTGCCAATAATATTACGAGAATTGGTTTTACTCCAAAAGCAAGACGTGTTCGCGCACTAGATTTCGATCGTAGATCTGAGTATAAAACTTTTGCCGATTGGATTAAGTCAAGCACCGAGGATTTGACTGAATCGCCTCTGCCATCAAAAAGAGAACTTAAAAAATTAGTTAACTTTGAAGTTGCTGGCGGTGGTGGAGGAGGTCTTCTCGGACTCCTGGGTGGACTTGGTGGAATTGGACTTGGGGCACTTGGACTGGAAGGTTTTCTTGGTGATAAGATGCCCAAGATTAAGATTCCTTATAGAAGACCAAAACCAAAACCTAGAGGAAGAAATAGAGGAGGAAATCAAGGAAGAGGACCAGGAAGACCGGGAGATAGAAGTAGAGATTCTAGAAACAATAGAAATAATAGAAGGACTAGGAATAATACTACACAAAGACCTGGACGCACAGGTCCCATGTCTGATGCGGAAAGAAGATATAGAAGAAGATTTGGTGATAAAGCAGGAGACAGAAAATTTGGTCCAAGGCAACAAGGTAGAGTACAAAATAGAGGACTTACAAATCCATTAAGGCAGAGACCGAATGTAACTGGAACTGGTGCTGATAGATTCAGACAGGGAGTTAGAAGTAATATCCCTGGACAAGGTGCTCGTGTTACTGGTGGTAATCTTGATCGAGCACTGAATACGGGACCTTTAAGAAGAGTTCAACAAGTTGGTAAATTTGGTCTTCAAGGCGGCAAAGCGGTGCTTCGTGCAAGTAAATCATTGATGAGAGTTTTCAGTAGAGTTCCTATCATTGGTGCTTTAATTGCTGGCGTCTTGACATATTTTCAAGATATAGAAGGTGGTAATAATCCTGAACTTCCAGGTGGCGGACCAAATGGTCAACCAGATATGAAATTGGATAAGGCATTATTTAGTGCTGGTGGTGCTGCTCTTGGTGGTATCATTGGATCTTTCATTCCGATTCCTGTGATTGGAACATTACTTGGTGGTTTTATCGGTGAATACATCGGTGACCTTGCGTACATGATCATAAAGGGTGATGGATTCCAGGCAGCTGGTCAAAAATTAATGGGTGATCTTAAGAAACTTTTGAGTGTTGGTCCAGCGATTGCTAATTGGGCAAAGCAAGGATTTGACAGATTCTATGAAGGATTTCCAAAAATTAATGTTTTTGGTATGAAAATTCTTGATCTAAGTAAAACTGGTGAAGGACTTCTTAAACTTCCAAGAGCATTCTTTACAAAACTGCCAATGAATGAGACTAAAGAGCAGGAAGCAGAAAGATTAAAGAAAGAAGAAGAAATACGAAAAAAAGTATTAGAAGAAGAAAAGGCAAATAGGGGACAAGAATCAGATCAACTACCATACACAACTACTGAAGATGGTGAAGTTGTTCCCATAGGTCCTGTTGATGAACCTGTTACTGCTGAGCAAGATTTACAACTCACACCAATGAGTGATGTTAGCACTGTTGATGTTGGTCTGAATAATCTTGTTTCTGTCGCAGCAATGACTGGCCGAAGTGATCCGGGTGGTCCGATAATGACCAGTGGTAGAGGTATGAGAGGTGGAAGGCATCATGCAGGCGTAGATATTGGAACGGGACATCAGAGAGGATGGTATGTTGCTTTTAGATTAAAAGGAAAGGTAAGTTTAGTTCAGTATCTCAGTGGATATGGGAATACAGTTATCATTGAAGCAGATGGTAAAGATTTTCTCTTTGCTCACTTAGCACGTCAATCAGATTTAAGACCAGGACAATCTTATAATGGTCAGATTATCGGTGAGATTGGTAACACTGGAGCTGGAACCGGAGAACATCTACACTTTGAAGTGAGAACTGCTGGCGGTGGTAGCGGAACTGATATGGATCCAATGCCATATGTCAAGTATCTCATGATTGGTAAACTCGGATCAGGGACTCCGCAAACTCTATTAGCAAGAGCAGACGCAAGACAAACAGTTGCTGATGATGGTACAATTACAACAACTAATCGTCGTGGTCGTCAGGTAAAAGTTTCACCAGATACTTCTGCACAAAGAACTGGAAATATTGAGAGGGATCCTAAAGTTAACAAATCCAAGACTCAAACTTTGATTATAATGGAAAGTTTGGCAAAGATGGCCAAGGCATTAGGTGGCGGACAAGAAGAAAAACCTCAAGTTGCCGTGCTTCCAGTTCCCAATGAACCTTCTCCTCGTGGAAGAGGTTCCATGAATGTTGGAAATTCGATGGTGTCTTCTGCTTCGCTATTAAATAATTACTGGCAAACAACTCTTCTCTCTAAACTATCATCATAATGTTACAAGCAACCACGGGACTAAGATATAATACAGTAAATATTACTTCTCTTGATGGGGAGAAGACAATTGACTTGACTAATTCTCTTATAGAAACAGATTACTTTGAAGATCTTTTATCTCCAACTTTATCTGCAACTTTGAAAATAGCGACTTCATATGATATAATTGAAGGACTACCAATTCGTGGTGGAGAAAAAGTTATTATCGATTTACTAACTGCTTCTGGTCCATTCAAACAAACCTTCAGGGTTTACAAAGTAAGTGATGCGACTTTGCAAAAGCAAAAAGAAATGTTTGTATTGAATTTGGTTCCAGAGGAATATTTAAATAATGATTTAGTGAGAGTGAGTAGAAAATATCAAAAATTACCTGTTGATATTCATGTTAAAAGTATATTGCAGAATGTATTACAGACAAGTAGAATTGGTGTGATTGAAGAGACTTCAAATTCTCTTTCATTTTTTGGTAACATGAAGAAACCAATATGGACTCTTCAATGGTTAGGTCCACAATCACTTTCAGTAGTAGGTGGTGGAGGTGGAGAAAAGGGAGAAGAAGGATCAAAAGATAATCCAGCAGAAGCAAAAGGAACTGCCGGATTTATTTTTTATCAAAATAGTGCAGGGTTTCATTACAGAAGTGTTGACAGTTTGGCATCAAAGACTAGAGTACAGGAGAGTAGTGCTGACCTAGAAGACATAATGACATACAGTGCGGGAGAGGTTACAAAGGCAAATGATGTAAAAAATGCTGTCAAAATTATAAATTATTTCTTTGAGAAAAATATTGATCTTAGAAAGGGATTAAGAACTGGCATGTATGGTAATAAAACACTTAATTTTAATCCGTTAACTCATGAGTTAACTGTTTATGATTACTCACTTTCAGATGCATTAAAGAAAAGAGGAAAGGAAACACTTGGAAATCAAAAAGACATTTCCATGTATTCGGATTCTCCATCAAGAATGATGTATCATATATCTGATGAGGGTGTCATGGCAGCAGAAGGTGGAGATGCAACATCTGGATTGGAACGTACTGCTAGGTCTAAATCTTTTGCTAGATATAATTTATTGTTCACACAGGGACTAAATATTCTCATACCTTGTAACACTAAATTAAAAGCAGGAGACATAATTCGTTGTTTATTTCCTGAACTGCAGGGTGGATCAACGAAACAAACGGATAAAAGTAGAAGTGGTCTTTATTTAATCAAAGAATTGAGACATCATTTTTCTGCTAATCAAAATACTACATCTCTAAAATTAATTAGAGATTCTTACGGTGTTCAGTAAAGGAGACTTAAAATGGAAAACATTGAAACACACATTCAAAAAGATCGAGAGATACTTGCAAACCCAACGACCTCACCGCAACAACGTCGTCATATTGAGGGTGAGTTACATGAACTTGAAGTTTACGTAGAAAATCACAAAAAAGAAATTGAAGCAGGAGACCACCACGACCCAACTGCTTTGGAACTATATTGTGAGTTAAACCCAGAAACAGATGAGTGTAGGATTTACGAAGATTAATGATTTCAGATTCCTTAGTACAAACTAAATTTGCTGGTAAAGACGGATTCACATGGTGGATTGGTAAAGTTGCTCGTCCAGAATTTTGGAAAGATACTGAAACTGTTCAATCTCAATCAGGTGAAAAGGGACATAGAGTAAAAGTTAGAATTATTGGATACCATCCCTGGGATACAAATGAACTCCCAGAGAAAGACCTGCCATGGGCAGAAGTCATGTCCGATCCGAATGTTGGTAATGGCACCCTGTCAAGGGGTGAAACAATGAACCTTGTTGGGGGAGAAACTGCTGTAGGTTTCTTCCTCGATGGTGATGATGCACAGCATCCAGTCATCATGGGTCTTTTGCATAGAAGTGCCAATGTAAAAGATACAATAACCGAGTCCAAAGCATCAAGTAAAGGAGCTGGACTTGAGAACACCACTCCGCCGTCTCCATCAGGAGATCCAGATCCACCGTCAACACGTCCCAATCCAAAAGCCGTACCGGTGGGAATGGGAAAACAAGGTAAGACGCAACCAGGAAGAAGTAAGAGAGGAGGGGCAACTGCTGCTGCAGATTATCTTAATTTGACTGTAGAACAACCAAGAGGAACATATACTGCATCAGAATTTGCTGCAGAAAAAATGGGAACTAAAAAAGTTACTCCCGCCACAACCTGTAGTGATAATTACATCGGAAGAATTACACAGGTACTTCAAGATTTTATTGCGCTATCAAATACTTTAGAAAAAACTCTTGATGTTTATGTTGATCCTGTTCTGAATGAGGTCGTTGATATGACCTATCAGATCAAAAAATTTGCGAAGAGAACTATGGGCATCATCAAGATGGTGCTCAACAATATTAGAAATGGACTACTTTCAAAGTTGAATTTGATGTTCAGTAACTTTCTTGGATTCGCAAAACAATTTGATCCTTTCTCATTCTTGACAGGACCATTGGCACAGAAAGGATTTATGCAAATCCTTGCTTTGATTTTTTGTATATTTGAAAAACTTATTGGTGAACTTTTAAAGTTTTTGGAAAACCTTTTTGAAACCATGCTTGGTCGTGTTGTTAATGGACCTGCTTGTGCGGTAGAACAATTTCTTCAAGGTATCCTGGCAAAGGTTATGGATGCATTAGAGAAGGGACTGGAACCAATTTTAAAAGGTCTTGATTGGTTAATGGGAGGATTGAGTCAGGTCAAAGATGTTCTCAATACAGTAAGCAGTTTAGCAACTAAGATCTTTAACTTTATTGGATGCGACGGATTGAAGTGTACAACACCAAGCAGTTGGATTTCTTCAATCAATGGATCACTAGAAGAAAAACGTGATGATTGGGCTAAACAAGTTAGGGGTATTAATGTATTCCGAAATGCAAATGAAGAACTATCTAAGTTTGAACGAGATGCTGATAACGCAACGATAAATTTATTTGGAAATGATGAACAATATAAGAGTACGAATTATAGAGGATCGAACTTAGGAAGTATTTTAGCAGACGTTGATAAACTAACAGGAGGAGAATCTAGAAAGAAATTTAATAAAGGATTGGATTCAATTGAAGCAGCACTTGCCACAAGCACATTGCTTGGTGGTGAGAACTCTATATTTAATGCTTGTAATCGTAATATTCACAATCCACAAACTCAAGATGATATGATGCCAATGCCAATTGGGTATCAATATGATTATTGTCTCCCACCAAAAGTAAAAATCTTAGGTGATGGTAAAGGTGCAAAACTCAGAGCAATTATTGGTAATCGGGGAGAGATATTCTCCGTTGAAGTCGTAAGAGAAGGAAGAAACTACACTAAAAAAGGAACTTCTCTTGTCATCATTGATAACAGTGGTCATGGTCGTGGAGCACAAGCAGATCCAGTTGTTAAAGATGGAAAAATTAAGCATGTAGTCATTACTTCATCAGGTAGTGGTTACTGTCCAAATGTTCCATACTCAGATCCTAGTGCAGAAGGACCGTTAGATGAAGTAGATACACCGATTGATTGTAGTACCACTCAAGATTGTCCTGAGGGCATGGAGTGTGTCAATGGAAGATGTGTTATTCCATGTAATATTGATTCTGATTGCCCGCCAGGTATGATATGCATGAATGGTATGTGCGTACCAATTCCGGGAGAACCAGGAATCGGAACGGATGTTAATGGAGTTGTGACTGTTATAGAACCAATAAGTCCTGGAATTGGTTATGGTCCTGATGATGATATCTTTATTGGAGATGAATTGTGTGAGAGTTGTGTCCTTGGCATTTCAACAGGTGGATCGGTTATTAGTGTCGAACTTGGTACTTTTGATACCAAATTCAAGATACAACCATCGGTTAGGATTTCAAGTGATAATGGCGTAGGTGCGAATCTAATTGCTGTTATGGCGTATGAAAGACAATATCAAACTGACTTTGGTTCTGACACTAGAAGAAGACTGGTTGGCATTACTAGCGTTGTGGATTGTGTTGGTGATCCTCCACAACTGGTTGGATATGTAAATGGTAGAGAATACTATGGACCATTCCATGTGCATCCAGAAACTGGCGCTAAGATGGTTGGAGAGCGACATGTTTCTACTCCTCATGCTATAATATATCCAACCAAAGAACAAAGTTTGGGAGGAAATACCATTCAAATAGTAGAAACTGAATCCGAAGATAGGCAAACTCAGAGTGTACCAGTAGCAGGACCTGCTGCTACGACCACAACAACTGTTACACCAACTCCGACACCGACACCAACTCCGACACCAACAACATCCCCAATAAATACAGATACACCTACACCTACACCATCTCCCTCACCTTCTCCTGATCCTGGACAGGGTGGTGGATATGGAGGAGGATATTAATGACAGAAGATGAAATAAAAAAATTAGTTCAAGGAGAACTTGATCAATTCGCTAAGAATTATTATAGAAGAAACTATCCTAACTTTAATATGACTTCCGGTCATATAAGCGAAGCACATGGTGTGAGTGAATATATTGTTGCTACAGACACTGGACAAAGTATTCAATTCTATAAGCAAGGTAATGGTAAGATTGTGGCAAGAAAATCTCTTGAATTGGTTGCAGGAGATAAAGCGACAAATAAAGATGTTTCTATCTCAATAAGAGCAGAGGACGGTCATATAGTTATTGAGGCATTGGAAGGAGACCTCACTCTTCGAGGTAACAATGTCATTCTTGAAGCAACTGATGCTGAGGGAGCAATTGTATCTAAATCTCCTAAAGTTTTTCACGTAAAATCACCAGAGATTGAATTACAAGGAACAAAAATAACTGCAAGTTCAACAATGGACACGTTAATTGCTGCCGGAGAACTTTCATTATATTCTGAATCTGGTCCTATTAAACAAGGTGATGGTACTCAACCTATCATTGGTAGTAGTGTTTTTGAAACTGTGTTTAATGTTGTGGATAAAGCAAGAGCATTCTTTAACGTATAAAATATCATGTCAATCGCTAACGGTGCATTTGGAAAACTTACCATCGGTGTTCCCGATGTGTCACTGGCTACTGCTCCCAACATTCTACCTAGCGGTACATTATCAAATCCAGGTGTTTCATTTTTTGGTGCCGCTTTGTCTGTTGGTGTTGCGAAAGCAGCAGTTAACATCGGACCTCCTCTTACAATTCCCGGACTCTCTTTACCGCTGTCCTTGTGGGTAGATGGTATATCACAGTTCAATGGAATTGTTAATATCTTTGGAAACATCAATCAATATTCATTAGAGACATCATTTGGTGCAAAGATTGCTAACTCTCTGGGTATTAAGAATGGTGTTGATATTAAAAATGCCTTCAATATAGGTAATGCGGTTACTAACTTTAATGGTAAAGTGGTAGTCGCAGGTTCCGTAACTGCTCCTCTATTCAAAGGTGTTTTAATCGGATATGCTACAGGAAATAAACCTTTTGATATTCCTCATTGGGAGAAGAAAGGTAAGCGAATACGACATGTGTGTGCAGAAGGTCCCGAAGCAGGCATATATATTCGTGGAAAACTTGATGGTTCAAATGTTATTGACCTGCCAGAGTATTGGCAAGGACTCGTTGACTATGATACAATTACAGTAACACTTACACCATACGAAAAGAAAGATACATCATTATATGTCAAAGATGTTTCCGAAGATAGAGTGTTAGTATCAGGTGATAACCACACAAATATAAAATGTTTTTATGAAGTATGGGTGGCAAGGTGGATTGATCCTAGAAATCATAATGAAAAACTTCATGTTGTTTATGACGGAGAATCACCTAAAGATTATCCAGGAAATAATGAGAATTTTTTAATTGGTGGATGGGATTACGATAGAAGAAAAACTACTTGGAAATAAATCATGGCAGATAAAAGAAAGGGAAAAATTAAAAACAAACTGAAAAAGAGACTTAGAGTAAAAATTGATCATAAGATTGCAGAAAGAAAAGTAGTCCTAGATCAATTGGCACTTCTTGATGCTGAACTAGATGGTATTGATGAAGTTATTATTAAAATCGATAAGAAGATACCTCCTCTTGTCGAAGAAATTAATGATGCAATTGATGATGTTAAAGCAGCATATGATGCAAGAATCGCTGGAGGTTGTAGAAGTAATCTAAGGTGGGAACTCGGAGAAAAGACATATGAAAGAGCAGCTATGGGATTTACTCAAACTGCTGTAGTAAAAACTACTGCTTCAACGCAATTAAACAAGGTAGGTGTAAAGTATTTCAAGAAAGAACAAGACAGAGATTACGGAACTAATATCATACAAAACTTTGTTGGTGTCATTACCGCTGGGCATAATGTAATGGCAGTGGTAAATCCTGAACCACAAATCGATAGAATAAAAGTAAAAGACTTTATTACGGACAGTTTTAGAGCACCTGAAGTATTCGCTGTTGGGCATATTCCAGAAATTGTTTCGATTGGAACCACTACAGTTGTTCGAGAGGTAGATGTAGTTAATGGTTCTATTGAACTTGGATCAATTCATTTTGCAAACACAGGTATTGGAAGCACTACATCTGCACCGGTTGACTATCACTTTATTGATCAAACTCATTTTAGTGAAGACACAAGAGTTGTTGGGTTTGGAACTACAACTGTAAGTAGATTTATAGTAGATCCTGTTGCTGGAGTTTCAACTGCGTTTGAAGAGACAGTTCCTACTTTTGTATTAAGTAAACCCGCTTTAGTTGCAATCGCTACTGACATTACACAAGATGTAACAATAGGAGTGACATCTAGTTTTCCATCTTTCGTACTCTCTGGCCTTGCAACTGTAACTACTAGTGATAGATTCTTCGTTGCATATAGGGTCGATAGAGATGCGGACAATGAATACACTCAAAATTCAGTCGATGCGGAATTTAATTATCTAAAGAGTCCTGTAGATCCAATTGAGATTGGTTTGATAAATTCGCAATCTTTTGGTTTTGGATATCGAATCCAACGTGTTCAGAATGGACATCCAGATCCAGGTCCCGGTAATTTTGAAACATGGGAATCACAAAAATCCACAAGCGGTTTAGAATTTGATTCACCCGAACCAGTAGAAGATGACCATCCAGAACCACGAGTTGGGGCAGGAATTGTTACTTATTTTGTAGGAGTTGCAGCATCATTTCCAACAATTGTTCAAAATGGTGACCGTACTGGTGGTTTAGGTGCCCAGACCCAATATGCAGTTCTTAATCAGGATACTAGCGTTGGAACTGGTGAAGCTGGTGGATTTTCAGACGGAACTCATAGTTATACTCCCACCCCAAACCCAGCAACTTATGTTGGCGTATCTGATTGTAATGATTTAGATGATGCGATTACTGCTGCCGAAACTGCATTAACTAATATTAGAAATGAAAATGAACCTAAGATTGATAAATTTATTAATAAAAGTAAAACTCTTAGAAAATTAAGAGATGAACTACAATTGGAAGCATGGGGTCTTCTGCAGGCGGCCGCCTACAATAGGGAACAAATTGCAGAGATGGCTGCTGACGCCGGTCTTTTAGATTCGGAAGAGTTTGAAGAGTTCGATACGTGAGCAAGGTCACGAGGGGTTGACACCCCAGCGCCTCCCTGGTATAATATACAGGTAATCAACAAACGACCCATGCAAATCAATCAAGAAGATCTGGTCGCACTCAAGCATCTCCAAGAGGACATGGCAGAGTATTTCTGTGATGAGAACGCCATCAGTGGCGAAACCTATTGGACTTGTCTTGAAACGCTTGCTGAGATCAAGTTGATGGAACTCAAAGGAGAAGTTGTTCTTACAGACTGATGCCTTATTCTTACTACCTTTACAAAGAAATTCTAGACTGCTACGAGTATGAGACCAGAAACCAGACAATCTATGGAAATGTTATTCGCAGCGAAGTGGAATTTACCCAAAGCAGCGGAGAACTGCAACCTGACATTGAAGGAGATGAAGATAACGTTCAATGAGTATTGTGCATTTCATCCGCCGACTTATGATGAATCAAACTAAAATTGACTTTTGATTTCAAAAAAGGTCGAAAAAAAATTCTGGGCTAAAATTACCCAGAAACCTTTTTGCGAGTGTGGCGGAATCGGTAGACGCACCGGACTTAAAATCCGTTGAGCATTATGACTCGTGGGGGTTCAAGTCCCCCCACTCGCACCTTGCCCTTATAGCTCAGTGGTAGAGCAACGCTTTTGTAAAGCGTAGGTCGTTGGTTCAAATCCGACTGGGGGCTTGGGGGAGTACAATAGATCTGCATCTAGAAGCAGCGCCCCCTTTCTTGTTAGTTTCATATGTACTCCTGGAGGATTAATCATCCTCCAATTTTTTTGTCAATAAATATTTTTGAGTTGAGGATACGCGCATGAGGTATCATCTAGACATCAAGTATTGCTGGTACAACTTTTCACAGCAATTGGTTTTGATGTATTTTATAAATGGTATTCCATATACATTTGACGATGTGGAGGAGTCAATATATTATGACCATGAAATTATTGAGTGGGCAGATGGGAATACAAAATATGACATTGATGATATGTACAAAGCATCACAGTATTTGATTGCTGAGCAATGCCATCCTTTACTGTTCGACTTAGAGTTAGAGAACCCGGAGTTGCTTCCGATAGATTAAAGGCAGATCTGTCTGTGATAAATAAAGCAGAAGAAAAATTAGTGCGCTGATACGATGCCTCTTTCAAGGTTAGAAAATTTTCTGATTAATACCGATGGTAATATTCTTTATGTAAATCCATCAGATCTGGACGCTACCGATAGTTTTGATAACAAAGGTAACTCCTTAACGAGACCGTTCAAGACTGTTCAGCGTGCTTTAATAGAAGCAGCAAGATTTGCATATCAAGCGGGACCAAGTAACGATAAGTTTGATAATACTACTGTCTTATTGTATCCTGGCACGCACTTAATTGATAATAGACCAGGATTATATATTCAAAATAATGGTGGGTCAGCGCAATTTTTAGATCAAAGTAAGTCAGTAGTTGCTTCTCCAAACATTGAATTAAACAACTCATCAATATTTGATTTGAATAATGCAAATAATGTATTGCAGAAATTCAATTCAGTTGAAGGTGGAGTTATTGTACCTAAGGGTACTTCAATTGTTGGTTTAGATCTTCGTAAGACAAAGATTGTACCACTGTATGTTCCTGAACCAGATAATAATAACGTCCCTCGATCAGCAATCTTTAGAATTACTGGTGGATGCTACTTCTGGCAGTTTAGTCTCTTTGACGGAAAACAAGATGTATTTTTTGACAATAATGACTACTCCAAGAAAGCATCGCCATCATTCTCTCACCATAAACTGACATGCTTTGAGTATGCTGATGGTGTGAATACGGATTTGACTACGGGTCTGACTGATCTGCAGATGTATTATTATAAGTTGATGAATGCTTATGGTAATGACACTGGTGCTAGAGAGATTATTAATTTCCCAACTAATGATGACTTTGAACCTAACAATCCAGAATTTAAGATTGTCGGTGATTTAGTTGCTAACGATCTTCTGCTCCAAGGTAGTGCAACTTCAGATGGAATTGTTGCTACAGTTAATACAGAGAAACCACACGGACTGACTCTTAATGATACAGTTAGAATCGTTGGTATTAGTTCGGAAACATATAACGGAAGATTTACAGTTTCTGGAATTACCAGTGAAAGAACGTTCTCATATAATATGCTTGCTGATCCAGAAGCAAATGTTGTTTCAACAACTGCTGGAACCAGTAAAGCAATTGTGGAGATCGATAATGTTAATGGTGCATCTCCATACATTTTTAATATCTCAATGAGATCTGCCTTTGGCATGTGTGGTATGCACGCTGATGGTGCAAAGGCAACTGGATTTAAGTCTATGGTTGTTGCTCAGTTTACCGGTATTGGTCTTCAAAATGACGACCAAGCGTTTGTAATTTATAATCCCTCTACCGGTTCTTATGACACAAATAGTTCAACAGATTTGTCCAATAGACCACTGCACCTGAATCAAGATGCAATCTATAAGCAAGATTATACAAACTTCCATGTTAAATCATCAAATGATGCTGTAATTCAAGCAGTTTCTGTTTTCGCTATTGGATTTGCAGAGCATTTTGTCTCTGTTGATGGTGGAGACCAATCAATTACTAACTCAAACTCTAACTTTGGTGCAAAATCTTTAGCATCTAGTGGATTTAGAAAGCAGTCGTTTGATCGTGATGACACTGGATATATTACTCATATTGTTCCGCCAAAAGATTTGCAACAAGATGAGTTTAATGTTGGATGGAGAACACTAAATGCTACATCAGGTGCTTCTGGAATTTCAACATCTGGTGCATTGTATATTCTTGGTGAAGTTGATGAAAATAACCCACCAACAAATATTACAAATGGATTTAGAGTTGGTGCAAGGGAGGGAGAAGTTTTATATCTAGATGTAACTCTTGATGGCATTCCAAAAACATTCTCTTCGAGAGTTGTGATGCAGTCTAAATCTGGAACTTCTGTTTCTGCATATAAAAAAGAATTTACGGTGTCGTCTTTCACCAAAGATACAGATACACCAGCATCTCAGTTGACATTAGATGGAAGTCATAGTTTCCTAGCTGGAGAATCTGTAAGAATTTACAGTGACAATGGAATCCTTCCTGATGGAATTGAATACGGTAGACAGTATTATGTAATTGATACTGGTGCAACAACCATCAGATTATCAAAAACATTTAACGGTGCTGTTGCTGCAACTCCAGATAATATTGATATTAAGAACACTCTTGGAGGTACTTTGAGAGTATGTAGTACAGTGACTGATAAAATTCCTGGTGAACCAGGACATCCAATTCAATTTGATTCTGATGGTTGGCATGTTATAACAGACACTACTTTCTCAGATCCAGATACTGAAGATACAATATTTAATGGTTTCCAAGGATTTGGAACTGCTATTTCGGCAAACAATTCTTCAACATACATCAAGAGAAAGTCTGAATCTCGTGATCTAAAAGATAGAACTTATAGATTAAGATACGTCATTCCAAAAGAGTTTGTGAATGCAAAGTCTCCGGAGAAGAACTTTATTATTCAGGAATCTAAAACTGTAAAAGATGAGACCACTATTAATGACATGAGGTCTCATCGTAATCCTCGTGTGATTGCTGGTATTACGACTACTGGTTTTGTTGCGACTGTGACATCAGAGATTGATCATGGTCTTTCTGTTAATGATGTAGTTAGACTTAAGAACGTAGTTAGTAATACTAATCTAACTGCTGCAGACAATACTGGATTGAATGGATACTTTACTGTTACTGAAGTTCCGACTTCTAGAACATTTAAGTTTACAAATCCAAATTCAATCGGAATGGGAATATATGTTGATAGAACTCATTCCTGCAGAAGCACAAATGACGCTACTGCAACCATAGATGATCTTCCTGTGTTTGAGAGAAATGAATATGATACAACATATGTGGTTGAAAATGTAGAACAACTACAAGAATATATTCCTTCACAACAGGATGGTGTATATTATCTGACCGTTTTGACGGGTAACATTACTCCAACAGTAACTGAATTTGATGACCAAAAGTTTAAGCAAAGTCCATATTATTTGTATCCAGTAGTTGATAAAGATAATTTGATTCTGGATCCTTTGCAAACTGTATCTGTCGCATCAAATTCTTTAATCGGAAAGACTCTTGTTAATGATGCACAAAATAGTCTTACAAAAGAAAGCACTATTAACTATTTGAGAGATAATAAAGTTGGTTATGCTATCACTGGTGCTGAATCTACTTCGGGCGGTTCAGCAACCATATTCCTTGCACAAAATCATAATCTGAACGCTGTTGAAAGAATTGATGCTGTAACTACCGGTGGAACTGGATATGGAAACGTTGCTTCGGGAACTACCTCATTATACAATGTTCAAACTACATCGGATACTGGTTTCGGTGAGGGTTGCACATTAGAACTTACAGTTGCCAATCAAGTTGTTACCGCTGCTAAAGTAATGAATGGCGGTTGTGCATATATTAACGGAACAACACTGACAATTGCTGGTGGTAATAACAATGCAAAAGTTAGGATTACTGTTTTAGATGCTGCCAGAACCGGAAGAGGTGTTGAACTTGTTGGAATCGGAACAGCAGGAAATAGAAATAATAGCGGTTACAATGGATTGCATCGTATTACTGAAGCAACTAAACCAAAACAATTTCAGTGTGCGATAGTTGGAGACACAAGGTGGTCAGCTGGAAACGTTGTTCAGGGAACAAATCCTGGAACATTTGTTTCTAGTCCAAATGCCCTGGCCTTCTTTACTGGAAATGGTGCTCAGTTGACAGGTCCTGTAATGGGTGGTAAGAGTATTATTTCTTCTTCCGTTGGTATCTCAACAGTAGAAACCATTGATGAGCATGGTTTTGCCGTTGGTAATAAAATTAAGTTACATCATATTAGTGGAGTTGGTCACACCATATTCTCTGAGCAATCTTTTATCGTTCAGAAAATTGTCAGTAGTAAGAAATTTGAAATCAAAAATCCATATGGTGACACTCCTGATGTAGAAGTTAATATTGCATTCGCATTGAGGCATGGTTTAGGAGCGACTGGTGAGGATACTTCATTAACAACGGAAAAGATCAATGGTAGAATGTTCCCACTTATTTCTAAAAGTGTTCATAGGGAACTGAATGCAAATGTTTCTGCTGGTGCCGCAGCGGTAGGAATTACATCAACTGCAGGAATAGAACCCGGAGATTTCATTCAAATTTCGGATGAGATCATGAGAGTCAAGTCTCTGGATGCAAATGGACAGACATTAAATGTTATCCGTGGTGTGCTTGGATCTAGGTCATCAACTCACTCGAATACTGATCCAGTTAAAATTGTTAGGGCAGTTCCTTCTGAGGTTCGTAGATTCTCAAGTATTCGTGCCTCGGGTCATACCTTTGAGTACATTGGTTATGGTCCTGGTAACTACTCTACTGCATTACCACAGAAACAAGTCAGAGTTATCAGTGATGAGGAAGAATTCCTTGCTATTTCTAAGGAACAAAAAGGTGGTGTTACATTCTTCTCTGGCATGAATGATCGTGGTGAGTTCTTCACATGGGATGGTAGAATCGTATCAAGAGAGAACTTCTTAGGAGAAGTTGGATCCGATGCTTCAAGTTCATTTGATGATCTTTATGTAAGAAACACTTTACGTGTTGGTGGTGGAGCGAATCAAAATCTACCATCAGAATTTAGAGGTCCGGTTAATTTCATTAATAAAATTACATCAACTTCAGTTGATGGTATTGATGCAATTAAGATGATTTTGAAAGGGACAGCAATTTCCGAACCCTTCTTCCAAGTTGGACCAGATGCTAATCCATCACTGATTGTTAATCAAGCAACTCAGCGTGTTGGTGTTAAGATTGCCGAACCAAGACATGAATTGGATGTTAATGGAACAATTCGTGCGAACATTTATGAAAACTTTAAGTTAAGTGATCTTCCAAACAGTTTAACCGAAGAGGCAACTTTCGCTAGAAATAGAGTTCTGAAAGTAAATGACAAAGGCGATGGATATGAATTGGTTGACGTTCACGAGGTCGATTCTTTTGCACTAAGAAGTTATGGTATCAGTAATGATGGAACTGTATACTCTGGTATTGGAACAGTTATTAGTCTTGGTGGGGCTGTAGCAATTGCAGCTGGATCTGGTACTACTATGACTGCTAGTGATCTCGGCACACTCGTTTCAAATGGAGCACTTCAAGTTACTGGAATTGACACTTCAAGATTCTTTATTGGCGAAAAGTGTAAGATTTTTGGTGTGACAGATCATTCAGAGTCCGGTTTGATTGCTGACCCTAGTTGGTCAACCATGACTGCGACTAAAACAGGAACACATGAAGTAGGTGGTTCACCTGGATCATCAACAATGCGTTATTGGGTGGCACAATATAATTTTAATGATGGTAGAGTTGGATTTGCTAGTGCAATCGGTATATCAACGATTACTGCTTTGCAGACGATTGATAATTTTAATGATGTCGATCATGTTACTCTAAATCTAGCAAGAACTGATACTAATCATGGATTGCTTGTTTATAGGCAGTATACTTCATCTGGAGCTGGTGTTGCAAATATAGATAATGCAGAGTTAATTGGAATTCTTGGACCAAAAGAACTTACGAATTCTACATCTAATATTAACTATAAAGATTATGGAACGTATGATCAAACTGAGTGGTCTCCTAATGGATCACGCAATGAATATAAAGATGAAAGTCAGATTCACTTCCCCAACATTGCAACCACTGGTCACAGAAGAGGATTTGGAGTTGCTGAGATTATTGGAATTGAAGCAAACAAAATTACATTAGCAAACGAACTGATTCGTTTCAATGATAGTGAAGTTGGTTTCGGAACAACAAGTGCAGTCAAAGTCGTACATGAAAATACTGATGCAATTGATGAAGCTATTCAAGATACAATTTCTAGTGGAGGTAACTACTTAAGTCTTCCTAGTGGAACATACCTCACCAATAAACTTGTTATTCCAACAGGATTTACGATTAAAGGCAATGGTAAAAACACCATAATTAAACGTCAATTCTTCGCTAACGATGGTGATGGCAACTTAGTTGGTATTGGAACAACTGTTGGTAAGGATATTACACTGCAGGACTTTACCATAGATGGTAATAATGCAAACAATATTAGATATGGTGAAACAACTGCGGCAAGAAATGCTTACTTAGCATACTTACCCTCTGTTACTTCCGTAGCAATGAGAAGTGTTGAAATTAGAAATAGTGCTGAGCATGGTCTTTGGGTTCAGGATTCAACTAGATTGTCAATAACTGATTGTGATATTGTTGATGGTTCTCTAACCGATAGATTTGAATATGGTCCAATCAACGCACAAGGTTCTCAAGTTCTCAGAATCCACGATTCCCTCTTTGAGAATTATCCTGCTGCGGTAGATGTTTCTGCAACTGAGGTTACCTCGACTGGTGGAAACATCATTAGAAATTGTGGATCTGGTATTAAGGTCTTTGCTAGCGGTAAGATTAGTACAAAGGATAATATTATTCTTGGACCATCTGATGAGCATATTCCATCACCAGATATCTTTGATAGTGACTTTGATTCTGTCAACGTTTCGATTGATCCTGATGTTAACTTCAGTGGACCTACATTCCTTTATATCCGTGATGGTAATCCATTCAACATTGCATCAAATGCTGGTGTAACAATTATCTCTGCAGGAATCGGAACCGTAATTGGAACCGGAACTACTAATGAATCTCTTGGAATTGCATTTGAACAGTTTGATCTACCTACTCCCGATAATGATCCTAGCCTCGTTGATAGAACAAATGGTTTCCTCAAGATTGACCTTACTGCAGCTAAGACGGTAGGATTTGGAACACGTAGAGATATGAATATGGGTTATGAAATTATTGCTGAAGAGTATTTACAACAACCATCATCTATCTCGACGTTTGCTGGAATCTCCACAGGTGCTTGGTATAAGGAAGGTGCCGCAGTCATCGGTGCTGGGGTAACAAATTATCTTGTCACATTAGCGACCCCCGCACATTTCCAGGCATTCTCTGTTAATCAAGTTGTGAAACTTGTAAATCACCAGACAACACCTGTTGTAACCAGTCAGTTGATGGTTCTTGAAGAGAAGAATGATGTTTCTGCAACTGTTAAGCAACTAAGATTTAGATTAGTTAATAACGATGCTGATCTTACTGCCGCATCAGTAACCTCAGAGTCTAATGCTCAAGGTGGATATATATCTATAAGGGATAGATACGTAATCGCAAAAGGAAGAGTCGGAGTCATTTAATCCATGCCAGACAATACTAACGTAAATAACAATTCAGCAGTCGTCGTAGTCGGCAGGACTGCTCCGGTGCCTCCTGGTCAACAGAAGGCTGAGAAATCAATCCCGGTCGTTATTGCTAGCGACCAAGCTGCAATTCCAGTTGAAGAACAGAATAAAGTACAATCAGAGGTCGCTCTATCTCTGTTAGGTATTCCAAGATCTGAAGTTGCTCTTGGTATCTTTGCTGACGTTAACACCTATGACGTAAACCCATCTGAGTGGACTGCAACTCCAGAACAATTTGGTGGAAAATCAACAGAGGGTGTTTACTCTGGTATCGGACAGACGCAAGGTCATGGTTTAACTCACATTCCAGAAGAATCTGGAGCATTGATTGAAGCACCTGCTGATGAACATGCGATTCTGACATCCAAAAGATTCTTTAGATATCAACCTGGTCGTGTATCCTCTGCTACGTTTGGTGTTAAGACAACACTAATTGACGATAATGGATCCTCCATTAAGAACCCTGCCATTCGTAAGTATGGTATCTTTGACAACTATGATGGGTACTATTGGGAAACAAGAAATGATGGGACAGGAGATAATTTTTCTGTTGTAAGAAGAACACAATCATTAGCATTTGATAATCCACTTACATTTGTTACTCAACAGACTGAGGATTATGGTACAACTAGTCCATATGATCCTCTAGAACGAAGAGGATCAGAGTCTACGGGAATTACATCAACTACACCATATACTGGATTTGTAAATAAAAAACTTGGAGATTTGGTTATCTACAGAGATAATCTCTTGATGACTCATGCTGGAATGTATGATCAGTCATTGTTACAACCCAAAGCAACCATTGGTATTACAACAATTACTAATGGACAAACAATCTACAGTGCTGATTTGGTTAAAAATGTTATCGATGCTGTTTATGACATCGATGCTGGATTAATGACCATCACCACAGGCACTGCTCATAATTTCCATTTAGGAAAGTGGGTTACAGTAGCAGGTATTGGAATGACTTGTTATATTGATGATTCTTTAATAAAGACTTATCCAAATAGAAATGATGGATACACTGTCGTAAGAGTTGACGCTACAAATAAGTTTACCATCAATGTTGGTGTGTCTACTGTTCCAACATTTTTTCACGGTGGCGGCCGTGTTGTCGGTCTTTCAACCGGTCAGTATGTTTCATATGAAAAGGATAGTGATCAATCAGTCATTGGCGGATTTACTGACACTCAGATTTATAAAGTCCAATCAATTAAACATAATAGTACCACAGGTATTAGTACAATTCAACTTGAGACTCTAGCTGGTGCTGATGTTACAGGATTAACAAATCAGACTGCTGCTTCAGCAACAGGAACAGGTAATCATAGATTAGTTACACCCGTTCCATTTGTTCAACCCACTACTGGGTCTGCAATTGCTAATTCTAATGTATATTCTAGTGTTAAACCAAGCGGAATGTTCCCATACAAATATGAGACCGCTGACGGGGATCAAGAGGGATATATTGATACTACATTAGGTTCTGATCAGGCATCAACTTTAAAAACTCAGATTGATAATGTCAATAACTATTATGATAGATGGGTCAATCAAAACGTTGCATTAGAATACTTAAATGTATATGAATATCGTGTACCAAGATCTAGATTTAGTGGTGACCGTTTAGATGGTACGACCGATGATCTTTTATATAGTGATGCTGTTGCAGATAAGAGAGCAGGTTCTCAGGTTCAAAATGCCGAAACACTAGAATTTGAAACCGATACAAGTATTTGGAATCTTGACTTTACCAAGGTTACCATGTATAAGATTGAATTCTCTTGGTATGGTGCTGTTGGTGCTCTATTCCTTGCGTATGTCCCTGTAAGCAACGGAGAGGCACGTTGGGTACGTGTTCACCACCTGAGGGCATCAAACCAGTTGAAGGTCTCCTCACTGGGCAATGCGACCCTTCCTATCACCTATTTGGTGTATGGTGGAGGCAATCCAAATAGATTTGGATATGTTAACTCAAAGAGAATTCAAAGCACCTCTAATTATGGTTCTTCCTCACAACATATTGTTAAGTATGGTGCTTCATACTATATCGATGGTGGAGACAGAGGAACTGTTAAATTATTCAGTCATGGAAATCCAAGTGATGAAGAAGTGTTTGGTTCAAAGAGATCTTTCCAGGTAGGATCAATAGGAGCAGGATCTACAGCCATTAATCTTTCCGATGCCGATAGTGCAACAGATCCATCTATTGAATGTGGTGATAATGTCAGTCCAATGAATTCATATTGGGTTGGTGCAAAGGTAATTACTAGTGAGCCTCTTGATCAGAATATTGAAGTTACTTATGTTGACATCAGTCAGAAGAAGTTGTTCTTGTCTGCACCACTCGCTAATAAATCCATTGGCAGTCTAGAAATTATTCCAAATCGCAAAACTTCTTTGATTGGTATCAAGTGTAGAGACTTCATTCAGAGCAGCACTGGTAAGAGTGTAAGAAACAGAACTCAGGTTTACCCAACACGTCTTGCAACTGGATCAACAGGTGTAATTAAACTTGATCTGATTAAGTCTCCGATCTTCCAAACAGCATCAACTGTTTCTGGTTCCCTTCAACTCTCATCTAACACTAATATTGGTAAGAGAGGAAAACCAACTCTACTTTCAGTAAGCAACAACACGTATCTTTCTGAAGGCACTGGTGTATATGGTTACTTCAGAGGTACTTTTGATGGTGACGCATCACAGAGAGTTATATCTGTTTTAGGTTACCTTGAAAGGAGGGCAGCAGTGACTGGAACTCCTGGATACTACTTCTATGCTCTCAATTCAACTTCTGATACAATTACATTAACTAGTAATAGAGCGTTCCTCGTTGAAGCAAATACCAGTCCGATTGGTGCAACTGTATCTGCTACCATTCCTTCAGAATCTACATTAGATGCATTGTCTTCTGTGAAGATTAGTCCTCAGATCAAATCACCAATACCGGGAACTGGCACGATAGTTGCAAGTGTATATGTTCCAGCGTCAGGAGAAGAGTTTAATCTTCAATCATACTTTGATTACAATAAAGAATACCTCTCGTTCCCATTGACTAATATTGTTGATAGTTTGTACGTTTGTGGTTCATCTCAGAAGTTCTATGATGCTTCACTACCCTCAGCAGAAATATCAGCAAGTTTGACCTGGGAGGAGCAGTGATTCATGGCGAATGGCGGAAAGGATATCAAGTTCGGACACGACAAACGTCCGATTACACTAGTAGAAGGTACTGAACAAAATTTATTTAATATTGCAAACGGTGAAATATTAACTGACGAATTTGGAACTCCCCTGATTACAGAGGTTGATACATTTTTTCTTAAAGACGCTTCAGCGGATAGATCTACATCTGTTTCATTTCCCAAAGATAGTCGAACAGCATATACAAGAGGCGAGTCTCAAGTAGTAGGAATTCATACGGCAAATTACGGTGTAACTGGTAAAATAGTTTCAATTGGTTTACCATTTACAGTAAGGAAAACAGACAATAGTGTAGTTACTACCAGTTCTTCTATCAGAGATACATCTAATACTTTAATTCCATTTGATTCTGCCACTATTAATATCGTTGGTGTCGGAACGACAGTTGCTGTACTTACTAGAACAGAAATTACGAAAGTTGTTGCAAGTGGTGGAGATGGTGATGTTATAGTATTTAATAGTAGCGTTGGCATAAGCACGATTGTTGGTGTCAAAGTTGGTGACTCGGTATCAGGTAAGGGAATACCTGAAGGCACTAGAGTTACAAGAGTTAAGAAGGATGCCGTTTTTATTAACTCAAAAACAACAGGAGTAAGTAACGTAAATCTACCAGTCGAATTTAGGAGATATGTAGAGGCAGTAAAATTAGCACAGCAATCTTGGAAAATACAAGAATCTTTTAGAGAAACTAGTGAAGTTAGCACAACTTTACTTGGTGTTAATAGAGCAGAGACTCAACTCAGTTTATTCTCTAACGTATCATCATACGGATTAGAAAGTGATAGTTTTGAGTTTTATAGTGACAATGGTGGAAATAATTTCGCATCTTGGGATAATAGACAAAATGCTACTTATGGAAAAAGATATAATGCTAGATTATCAGAGGAGACTCAAGAGTCTGGAATTAGATTAGAGGCATTTCCAACTCCATACTCTTATCCATTTGGTCCTAAATTTGAAAAATATGGTCTTTATAGTCAGGACGCTCATCAAAAATATAAAGATTTTGTAACTCTTGGAAATCAATTATATAATTACTTTGATTCTGGTGATGGGGCATCGTTAGGTTACCCCGCTGACTGGAAAGATAAATTCTTAAATCCAAACACTGCGACTATAGTAGGACTTGATGTAGGATATCCTCAAGGACTTCAATCAGGATTTTATAATGTTGATATTTGGACAGATACCTGGAGAGACATTTCACAATCTCAGTTAACTGATCCTGTAACTGCTGAAACTTTTAATTTTGCAAGAGTCAACGCCCTCTTGGGAAGCAGTTATGCTTCTGATAATACACGACCAGGTTATACTTCCAGTCAAAAAAGATATGCATATCTCCAATCGAGAAGAGTTTTTAGATATCAACCAGGAAGAATTAGTGGATTTACTTTTGGTTTAAGATCATCTGTCGAACCAAGGGAAGGTGCGATTTTAGAATGGGGCGTTAAGAATCCAACAGATCAATACGTATTTAGAATAGTTGCAGGACAATTATCAATTGTTAGGCGCAGTACAGTTCCACTCTCATCTGATGTTCTTGCAAGAAATGGGTTAAGTATTACGGATCAAGAAGAAAATCCATCAGGAAATCCATTTGATAGTAAAGAATATTATACTATTAATATACCTAGAGATAATTTTAATGGAGATCCTTTAAATGGAAATGGACCTTCTGGTTGGAATATTCAACCAGAAAATGTCACAATGTATAAGATTGAATTTGGTTGGTATGGTGCTATCGGTGCTAGATTCTACGTCTATATTCCTGAAGGTAATGGTGGAGCACGATGGATTCCTGTTCATACTTTGATAATAGAAAATCAATTAGAGTCTCCATGTCTTCAAGATTCATATTTTAGACTTGTGTATTCTTTAGATATATTTAATACTGAAAACCTAAGAACACCACAATTCCTTTACAAGTATGGTGCATCTTATTATATTGACGGTGGTGATGAAGGAACTGTAAATATTTTCTCAGTTTCTTCTGGACAAAAAACTATTATTGGTTCCGGAGATAGAACCATGCTTGGTATCACGCCAAAAAATTTAATTCTCAGTAGTGCTGGTGAAGAAATTGCAAACAAAAAACTAATTATACCAACTCTCACTGCATTTACTAGTGATTCTTTAGCAAAGGTTCAGGTCAAAACATGCAAGGCCTGTCCAGGTTTTGGACATGTTTATACTCCAGGAGTTGCAAGTACAGTATTTGATCCTGATAGAAATTTTGAAATGCGATTTGATGCGACCGGAAATAAAGTAAGTGCAATCAATACTTCTGTTTTCAGATTAACTGATGTTGATTCAAAAGTAATTGCACCAACAATTTACAATGCATATATTAGTGAGATAGACTTAGAAAGTGAAATTGGTAACACTGGAACATATCAAAGTGCTGTCATTAAAGGATTGGGACCAGGATTGACAGGAAATCCTGGAAGTTATGATAGCAGTAGACCCCTTGCTGGCAGTGATGTCACAGTTGTACATGCAACCACGGGTGTCACAGCTACTGTTAATCTTGATGCTACCTATCCAGAATCAGTAAGACTTAGTAATTATAATGGTTATGCCGCTTCAGATTTTCCACTTACTGGTTCAAAAATAGAAATTCAATTTATGAATCCAAGTGCAAGTGACTTAGGACATTTTTCTGATTTTATTGTTGGTTTGACTGATGCTGTACCACAAGTTGCCTTTCCTAATGTATTAACTGGATTTAATTATGATAATTTGACAAATCAAACAACTTTACCAAATAATAAGATTCTATTTGGAGAACATTCACATTCCTTTGCAACATTTAATGAAGATGGTGATGAAATTGGAGAAGGAAGAGCCGGTTCCCTTAGAATGGAAATGGATCGTAGAATTCCCACGGTATCTGGAGCAGGAGGAGGTAAATGTTCAAAAGTTGATATTACTATTCTTGAACCAATTCCCACTGTCAATGTAAATGAATTGACTGGAACTGAGATGGTTGCTAATTTTCCAGAGTCTGGAGTAAATCCATTATCGACTGATAGATTTTTACTCGTAGAAGGATCGTTTCCATCAGGTGTTGATTATGATGGTGGACAAATTGCATTTGATGCTAATGATGGTAATGGAATTCAAGTTTCTAATAGTAGATATGTTGGTACAGTTGGAACCTTTACAAAATTCCAAGGTGGTTCAAATGTAGTATTCCAATTCATTCAG
>Ga0209645_1000196_pt1 | contig 32391 bp, 15 predicted proteins | sample ETNvirenome_6_30_FD_184070 | JGI IMG/M metagenome (GOLD analysis project Ga0209645, IMG submission 184070) | Marine viral communities from the Pacific Ocean - ETNP_6_30 (SPAdes) (version 2) | ecosystem: Environmental > Aquatic > Marine > Oceanic | place: Pacific Ocean | collected 2013-06-19
TTTCGACAAAGTACTTTGGTGGTAAAGGTCATCATAATACTCTACAAAGAAAGTTGGATGCTGATATCAAAGCGATTGCAGACGCAGGTGAGCATCTATACAGGATGCTTGGGCAAACTCCAGAAGGTAGGGCTCAACTTGCTCAGATATTCAACCCCAATGCTGACCACGAAACAGCGGCTGCTAACATGCGTATGTGGGCAGCAATGTCAAATGATTTTTTACAAAAGGCACCCGAAGATAGTCACGACATCATGACGCTGGGTAACACGAAGGTTGAAGTTAAAGGTCAATCAAAGCCGACTACAGACTTTGCTACGGGTATGAAAACTGCGGTTTCTAACTTTGGTAATGCAATTGGTGCTAAAAATGTATTTGATTATTTTCGTGCTTTGGATGCTATTTCACAAATACAGAACGGCGTTATGATGCAGGCTGACCCTGAACAAGCACAAGCCTTGATTGAACAAGGAGAAATGTTTAATCGTCAATATGAAGATTCGCTTATGGATTCACTTGGTTTGGATAAATCTGATAATAGATTGCGACAAACGGTAAAAGATTATCTTGACAATACTCTACTACCCAGACTTAACGAAAACAAACCTATGCCTTCTGTTATGACAGGTCGACAATTGTTTAGTCAAATGTATCCTGATATAGACATCGACGCTATGCTTGCAGACATGCTCAATCGTGAACGGGTAAACAAACCTAATGTCAAAGACTTCGTTAGAAAGGTAGGACAAATATACAATACATTGGGTAGAAAAGCAGAAGAGAGAAACCGACAAACTGGTATCGGTTTTCAACTTGCACACAACTTAGATGATAGGTTTGAAGAAGATTTGCATACGAGTCGTTCTAAATTTTCAAGAGATTTGAAGGGTAAAGGTAAAGCAAATGCAAGATATTTAGACGACCAGCAAAATGCGATACAGACACTCAATTCTTTAATTACTAATTTTTCAGATGTAGAAGTTCCACAGGAATTCACTCAAACTAAATCCGGTCTTGGTCGAGTTAAAGTCGGGCCAAACGGTCACGACACACATACCGTCAAGAGCCTGTATAACTCAGCCGGTTTTAGACATGAGTTTGGAGACGACTTTTCACCTAATTTCAATTACTACATAGGTTCTGACGGTACTCCTAAGATTACTATGGTTAACCCCAATGAGGATAATACTCAGGCTTTAGTCCCACTGACTAGTCACTTTTGGGACAAGATGATTTCAGTAGCGGCACCTGCTTGGCAGAGTTTACTTTACGGCCCTGAGCATCAAGAAGCAAGACAATCGTTGGCTATAAACGAAAGAAGAGCCCCTCAGTTTAAGTCTGGTGAGTTTACTAGGACACTCAATCAAAAGCCTAGGTCGGTTACTAAGTCTGACATCGGTCTAGCAGACTTAACTAATCCTGACATTATCAGAAAAGACTTGGGCCCGGAAGTCCCTACACTACAGCCGATGCACCGTATCTTTGAACTCGACGACCTTGAACATCTGCGTGGATTTACAGGCGACTGGATAGTTTCTGTCATGCCAGAGGGTGAAAGAGGGTTTGTTAAGAAAGACGATGACAAAGTTACATCTCCTACTTTCGATTTATCAGATGAAGACAAAAAGAACTTCAAGAAAGTAACAAATGAAGATTATCATGTAGATGTCATAAAGACAGAAGACGGCTACTATATCTTTGATATCTTAGAATACGAAGATAAAGAAGTTCACGAAATCACGATTGACGATAGAATCAAAATACTTAGAGGTGCTATGGAAGGTGTAGGTAATATTCACTTACCAAGTGCTAGTGACACTCGACTTGCTGATGATGCAGGTCTTAAGTTAGCAGTAGATGATTTACAGAAAGACCACGGCTCAGTATTACTTAGAGACGCTAAGTCAACATATATGGCTGGTGAACTAAGACATCCTAAGTGGGTCATGCTCAAACCCGGCAAGGATGTAGTACTAAGAGTATTAGATAGAAGAGGTAATGGACCTTACACATATCGTTTAGGTACTGGTCCGATTACTCAAGCCGAAAAGATAGGCAATCGAGCAGTAGAGTCAGAAGGTGAAACCTATATGGATGTGGGTGTTGCTTTCAATAGTTCAGAAAAATACAACAAAGGTGACCATGTTAAGGTCAACGCTGCTAATGTAAGTAAGGTAGAGTCAGTAGACGAAGAGACTGTTTACACTTTGACTGGCTCAGAAATAATTGGTGAAGCAGAAGGTGAAGGTCTTGTCAGCAGAGAGACACTAGGTTTACTTGCCAAGTCATTAGATTCACAATGGCTTTGTGAAGTTCACAGGGCTAAGAGTGGCATCCGAGTAGTAATGCCACAAGGAGATGTAGTTTACAAAGCCACAGAATCTCAAGGTCATTGGTCGGTTCATAGTCCACTTTCTTCTAACAGTTATTTGGTCAGACTATCTGAAAGCCAACGAGCGTACTGGAGTCCCATAGCAGGTGCATTACTCAAGGCTAATCTTGATATTGCAGAATCAGATAACGAAGACAAAGCAGAAGTTCATGAATCACAAGGTGACGGTAAGCCACTTATACCTCCTAAGAAAATAAAAGACTCCGAATGGAAAGATAGAGAGAAACGGATGGTAATGGTCAAAGGTCTACAATTGATAGAGAAACTTCTGAAAAGCGGAGTAGGCGCTGTAGGTCAATCGAGCACAGGTACTATGGGTCTGGGTATAGACTATGCCACGCCTATAGAATCACCCATGGGTCCGACGAACTTACACGATGAGAAGACGATGCCGGACTATGACAACAAAAAACGACCCGGAGAAGACTCTTCTATAGAACCGGAAACGGAAGACCAAGAGGATAAAAAGCACTTGGTCATACCTGTATCAGATGGTGTTTTAGAGGTAGATTCAGACAAGGCCGTTTTCCATACTTGATTAAATAGTATGAGCATTCTCTATAGAATCAATGGCAGCGATGGCTTCACTGAGAACTTCCCCCGTCAACCACGGTGGAACTATTAGTATAGTTAAGGCTGACAACGACCTCGTAATCGCTGGATACGCATCTGTTGAGATGGTAGACAAGCAAGGAGATTTGATTACCAGAGGTGCTTTGAAAGACGCTTTTGGTGACTTTATGAAAGCAGATGGATTTAGAAATGTCCAACTTGCTCACTCAAACATACAAGTTGGAAGCGTTATTCCATCTTATACTGACTCTGATGGCAGAGTTTGGAAATCCGGTGTCGATGACGCTGGTATGTTCGTAGTCATTAAACTACGAGACGACATAGAAAAGGCAAGAGAAGTTGCCAAGGAAATTCGCAAAGGAGCCCTTAGAGGTTTCAGTATTGGAGGACAAGCATTCAAGAGAATGCGAAAGAGTGACCAACAACACGGTGACTACACAGAAATCTCCAAACTGGAACTACACGAGGTCACAATTTGTGAGAAAGGTATTAACCCGGAGGCGACATTCCGTATATTGAAGGAGGACACAAACATGAACGATGATAATGTATTGAATGAACTGTCAAGCACACTAGATAGACTGAACGGAAGACTCGACGCTATGGAAAAAGGCGAAATGCCAAAAGAAGCAAGAGAGGCGCTTGAGGCATCTCAAGACAAGAAACCCAAAAAAGATGAGGCGGAAGAAATGGCTGATGATAACGAAGATAAGAAAATGTACGGTGCTGAGCACAAAGGTGAAGGAGACATGGAAAAAGGATATTCCGATGTCATTACTACTGATTACCTAAACTGGATGGAAAACACTCTGAAATCAGCAGGTGTTGACATCGCAGGTGCAAGAAACCACTTCGACAATGTTTCAAAGGCTAACCTAGGAAGCACACCAGAAGCAATCGGTGACGGTGCAGACTACTTCGCTGGACAAGTTAAGGGTCGAGCACAAGAAGGTGGCTCTCCATCAACTAATGCAATTGGAAAACTCAACAGCGGCGGAAGCGGTGCAGTAGCAAAAGGCTACCTACACCCAGACCTAGTTACTGCATCTGATTTGGAAGCAGCATACGAAGTTTACAAAGCAGCATCCCTAGAAGAACAATTCAAGGGTAACCTTGGTGCTGTATTTGCTGACAGACTAAACAAAGAACTTACCTCAGAAGCACAAGCAAGAGAAGCCGCTTCCTTTGACGCAAGAACACCACTTGCTAACATCGAAAAGGCTCTGGCTGACTTGAGCGACAGAATTGATAACATCAGTAAGTCGTCTGATTCAGTAGAAGCAGCAACAATTAGAAAGCAACTTTCCACTGTCGAAGTACCTTCGACACAGGACTTAGCAAGCATGGACTGGTCAGAAGTCCATAACCTTGCTGGGAGCGTATTTCATAACTGAATAGGTGGATAAAATAAGATTAAGGAGATGACAAGATATGGCAAGAAATTACATGAGAACAATCAATGACATGGAGCGTTACTACTACGGTGCTGGACAAAGTATGGGATACTCATACACTGGTTCAGAACTATTGAAGGCTGATGCACCATTGCTAAGCACAACAGCAGGAACATACCAAGCAATCTACGGTAGAAAAGTTTGGTCACAACTAAACCAAGAATTCAACGCATTTTCAATTCTACCAAAGAAACCATGGGACAGAAGTGGATGGAGAGTAGTTACTGCTAAGCCTTCCAAGACTGTTGGTGGCGGAATTGCAGAGAACGGTACACTACCAGACACAACCAAACCTACTTTCCAGAATGTTGCAGCAAAGCCTAAAACTATCGCTCACTCATTCGATATGTCTGAAGTAGCAATTTTCCTAAATGACAAAGACGACGGTCTAGGTGACATTCGTTCAGTCTTGAAAGAAGAGATGGGTAAGCACCACGCAGAGCACATCAACGACATGCTAACTGAGGATGTAACAACTGTAGCAGGTAACGACTTTGAATCACTTGACAGAATTACCACTGGTAACAACTCAATGACATCTGGTACTCACTACGATGCAGGTGACGAAGACATTTACTCCATTGACAGAAGTGCAGCCGGGAACTCTTGGGCATTTGCTGAGGATTCTGCTGACAGCGGTTCTACTAACAGAACTCTATCACTTGACCACTTAGATGAGATGTTTAGACTTATCTGGACTCGTGGTGGAAATCCAAAGGTCATGCTAACTGGATATGACACCTTGATGAGAATACAACAACTTCTACAAAGCCAACAAAGGTTCATGGAAGAAAAGAGAGTAGTTCCAACATTCAACGGTGTAAAAGGTGTTCCGGGTATGGAAGCAGGTTTCATCGTAGCAACTTACAACGGTGTTCCAATTATCCCAACCAAGGAGATGGCAAGCGACGGCATCAGCAGAATTTACATGCTTGATACTGACTACCTATACTTTAGCACTGCAAAGCCAACACAATACTTTGAATCTGGTATCGAAACCGGAGACCCATTCGCCATTAACCGCCTCGGTCAAGAGGGACTTTACCGAACAATGGGTGAAGTATGGACAACTTTCTTCGGAGGTCAAGGTTCTATCCGTGACTTGAAGTGAGGATTAATGGAGAATAAGATATTAAGGAGATGATTAAATATGGCAGCATTAACACACAGAGGAATAACATATACGCTAAGCAGTGCAGTTACACCAGTAATGAACTTGGATTTACAACTTCAAGGCGGAGTAGACCAAGATGAAACTGGTTGGCTAAGTGGTGCAGGAGCAGCACCGGGAACTTATCCGGGTGCTTTGACTGGTTTCCAAGCAACTAACACAGATACAACTAACATCGGGGCAAGGAATCCACGATTGGCTATGCTAACTTTACCTTCTGGAGTAGCAGAAGGAAGTACTTTGACTCTTTCTGGAGAGGTTAGTAAAATTGTATCATTCGTATCACAAAGAGCAGATGCAACAGCAAACATAGCGATTACACATACTAGTGACCTAGTATTGACTTTCGATATGGAAGCAACTGCTGATGGTACCACTGACGATTTAACTGCAATGGAACTTTGGCTAGTATTGGCTTGAGGTGAGTAACCTTGCCTAAAGTTACATACATAGGTAACTACGCCTATAGGAAAGTACCGGGTACTAAAGAAGTCTGGATAAGAAGAGAAGTCAAAGAGGTTTCTCAGGAATGGCTAGACACTTACCGTACCGCTATCTGTACTAACCCAGAAGTGTTTGTAGTCGAAGGCGATGCTAAGACTACACCGGGAGTAGGTATCACAGTAGACGAAGGTGGCGACGGATTACCTGACGCAGGTTGGACTAAGAAGGATATCACAGGATGGCTAAAAGAAAAAGGAGTAACCGTAACAGGGTATGCTACTAAAGCAAAACTCTTGGATAAGGTAAAGACAGCGCTCAATCCACCGGCACCAGAGCCAGTGGTTGAGGAGGTCGCTCCTGAACCTGTAGCAGAAGAAGTGGTAGAAGAGACTATAACAGAGGACACTATCGTAAAGACAGACGGAGTTGAAGAATAATGGCAGCAACAATTGAACAAGATGTAAGAATAACTACTTTGGGTAACTTAACAATGATAACGGGTACATTTACAGAAGGTGGATTAGAAATAGATTACAGTTCTTATTTGAGTAATGTAATGGCAGCAGGCGCTAATCTTACTTCTCTAACTAAAACTCCTGTAACCACTAACGGTACAGCCTCAATTGGCGATACCGCTATCACAGTTGACGGAGTTAACGCACATGAAGTAATTTCAAAGGGTATGACAATATATGATGAGAACTCTGCTAAAATTGGAGTTGTTTCCAGTGTTGGCGGAGGCGGCGGAGTAGGTGTAACAATCAACTTAGAAGCAGGTTCATTAGTGGATTTGGCTAACAACAAGCGTATCTGTGTATGGGGAGCCGCTACTGGTCTACATGATTTCAGCCAATCTACCGATGTAGATATAGATGTTTCACCAGATGTTTCTATCAATGAAGCAAGACAAGTCCTACACATTAGTGTGGGTCGAGGTGGAGAAGATTTAACAGATGATGCTACAGACAGAGCAGGTAAGTGGTGGGCTTTAGGTCAGCGCTGATTAGGCGGTGATTTGATTGGCAACAACAGTGACAATACTTGGTCCTTTTGCACAGGCCGATTTCAATACTAGTAGTGGAAAAACTACCATACAAAATGCAATAAGTACTGCTATAGGTGGTAACACATGTGTTTCTGCCGACCCTCAAGTTATACTTGGTAACATCTACATATTCGTAACCACATCTTGAGGTGGTTGAATGGATGCTTTTGGTAGTTTAGGACTTGACGATATCAAGCGTTTACAAAAGCGGGGTATTCGTCTCAACGAATCATACGGTGCTTCTGTTAAAACCGACGAAGAAAGACCGTTAGAAGGTGTCACCCTTAAGCAGCGTAACCGTAACAAGAACGCTGGCGATGTACTGAACATCGGTAGCGGCACTAGATGCAAAAGTTGCGGTATGCTTTACTTCTGTTGGGTCGATAAGTGTAGAACATGCGGCAAGCAAATGGACTTCAATTTAGGAGTGAAAGAACAGTAGATTTAATCATGTACCGTGTCATGGCTTAGTTAAGAGGATGACAGATGCCTGTAGTATTTTCACCCGGAGAGCCTGAAACACGCCCTCTTGACCCTGACGCAATAGTTTACACCACTCCACAAAAAGTCGCAGACTTACTTGGCATAGGTCCTAGTGAGGCAGTGTTGGCCAGTGCTAACGCTGTGTCAGACGGTGTATTCGTTACTGGTGGAGACTTTAGAAACATCGGGTTTAGTGCTAATGATACTGTTCTCATATACAGTGATTTAGACCCTAAAGGTGTAGAACTTAATATCACCTCGACTACTAGTGGAGGCGCAAGTGGCGTAAAGTTAGTCACGGACACATCTTTTACACATACTAATTTTACTACGGCTGCCAACACCTATGTAGAAAACCAAGCAGCGTTTACCAATGGTAAGACTCGTGGTATGAAGAAGTCAATTGTAGAGACGAGAATCAAAGAAGTACAAGACCGTATTGACAACATCACTCATAATGCTTGGAGACCTTATCTAGTCTCGGCAGAATACCTAAACTTTGATACATACAAACCATACAGGCGCAGATACTTTACTGACTATGTTGGTACTACGCCTCTATTGTTTAGAAATGTTCAACAAATGCTCAGGATAGAAATGTGGCAAGGTGAGGATTACAGAGAGATATGCGGAGCAGAGGCTCGTCTGGAAATAAAAGACACTTTGACAACTTCAGAGACTATCCATATAGGGCTCGAAGGTGGGTTCAAAGCAGACATGGGCGCAGCCCTAAGTAACGGTACAGGTAGTTTTGACATTAGATTTGACAGAGTCTATGCTGCACAGAGTTTAGCAGACTTGGTCAATAAAGAAGACCGAGTTAGTAAGGCTGCAATTAATTTCCAAGATAAAGATGCAAATACTTTCACAATGGCAGGTAGTACATCTAATGTCTCTCTGCACAATGAAATTTTTGCATCTGCTAATGCAGATTATGGAAATGGTAAAGTAAAACTTACAAGTATGCGTCAAACGAAAGGTGGCGAATCAGTAAGTATTGCGTCTACTAATTTAGACGATATTACCATTACCCAAACGACATCAGTCAGTACAACTTCTACTAGCGTCGTCGGTACCACTGTAAATGTCGCTAGTACTGAGGGATTTGCCGATGGAGGAGTATTAATGGTCGGTGATGGTACTGGAACTAATGTGGAAACTTTACTTTATCAAAGTAAAACTGCAACTAGTTTCCTAAATTGTAGTAATTTAAATGGAGCAGCATTAACCACATTAAACACTGGAGGTACTACTGTATTCCAGCGTTTGTTCAAATTAGATTTACAAGCGGGCTCTTCTAGTGGTGACCAAGCAAGGTTGCGTGACTGGTGGCTAGACGCTGAGATGGGAATAGTTTACTTCAATAATTCATATCCTTTCTTTGAACACAACTCTGTCAAGGTATCTTACATCTACGGAGAAAGATATGTGGAGAAAGCGATAGAAGAGGCTGCTACCAAGATGGTAGCGGCTGATTTGTTAATGTCAGATGACCGTAGCGTTTTGATACCGGAGGGCTCTCAAAATGTCGACTTAGGTTCTAAAATTCAATTGTTCCGTAAAGAAGCCGCAGATATATTAGCCCGCTACAAAGAAGTGGTGGTGTTTTCTTAATGGTCGCTACATTCAAAGAGCCTTTGGAAACGGTCATTGATTTACTAAAGGCCAATCACGATTCTGGAACAGGTACTGGTTGGAATAGGGCTAATACTGACAATGTAAAGCCGGTAATCATAGACATTGCCAGCGAAGGTCCAGAGAGAGGGAAAAGGCTAGATTTACAAAGGCACGACTTTATTCTTTGTTACGAAACTGCCGAAGAAGAGCGAGTGCCAGATTTGTTTTACAACTTCGTTACAACCCGCTATAACATAACTATTGACATGAGAACTACAAGGGGTAGGTCAAGGCTAAGAAAAATGGAAAACGAAATGCGCCGAATCATACACACTAGTCGCAAAGGCGACGGGGCTAATTTTGACCGGATGGTTTTGAAAACTAGAACTGATTTGTCTGACCGTACTAAGAAATTATTTAGACACACATTTCAAGTAGAAGTTGTAATATTAGCGGAGATGATACCTTGAGTTTTGGTGCCCATTACAAAGGAGATGTCTCCGAAGTCGTTATGGGGCAAGAAACTAGTCTGTTTATCGAACACAATGTACCTCGAACTTGGACTGCTACCACCAGTAGTTCTTCTCCAGATTTTACAGAAATACAGTTTGTCGGTACAAGTGCCGCTGGTGACACGAGTATATTTGAGCCAGCCTTACCTATTTTGAAAATACCTTTGGGCATGCTGATAGGTCAAAAGATGACATTTCATTCTTCTGCTGTCGGCACAAACAACTTTTCTTCTTATTACTATACAGATTTGAACAGTAAAGTCTACACTATAATAGACCACACACTCGATAGTAACTCTACTAAGATTAAGATTGTACCTGCCTTGACACCGTTCCAAGCATCTGTCAGTAGTGGGACTGGCGACGCTATTCTCATCCATTCTGTCGGTTTACCGACTGTACAGGGTGATACTAACTCTGTCATGAACACAGCGGCAGAGTTGTCTAAAGAAGTTAGTCTGATTGACGGCTTTGTTGGTCTGGCATCTTACATGACATTACCTGATACGAAAGTAGATTTACACAGTTATTATGTCGTAGGTCTAGGTAGACAAGTAGCAGTCCAGCAGACAGGTAAAGTGCATCACATGGGTGGTGCAATCGAGATGCCTTTACACAGTCCCAAATGGTTGTTCTATAGTTTAGGCAGAGAGGTTGTCAGTAAAGAGAAATGCGGAGAGCGTGTACATAACACTAGTCCATTACCAACCATAGTAGCGTCTGTAGCGCCCGGTCAAGGTTACATTGATGTCTTGAGTGACGACGCATCTAATATTAAATTTGGAACCACTAATGCAGAAGTGGGTGATTATTTACTCATCAAGGATACTACCAAAGTTCCTATGACTACTTACAAAACTCCTGAATTAGACACCGATAAGTATTGGCCGCCTGAATCTAGTTCTAATCTAAGCAGTGACGCTCATCATTTTGAATGGTCGGAAAGTAACGAGTGCAGAAGAATAAGTGCTATAGAAAGTTTAGGCAGTAGTAAATTTAGACTGTATGTAGACGGCAATTGGCAATTTGAACACACTACCGCTGATACATTAGAATTAAGACATTACCGTGATAATAATGCTGACGGTAGCCCGCATGTACAATCTAGTCGCCAGATTGATAACCATGTTCATAGGTTACTATTCTCAAGTGATACTATACCCAGTTTCTGTTTAGAGCATAGTGTTAGAACAAGAGACGCTGGGTCATTTAATGCTACCAATGAAACAACTATTGCTCCGGGCTCTACGGGAGACACTAAGCAACTTACAAGAATATTCAGAGGTTGTAAGATAGTGGAGTATGAGATATCTAGTACGACAGATGCAGAATTGAAATATCGTGCAATATTCGACGCTTTGTCTTGTTACACAGATACGGGTAGATTAGAAAGCGCTAACAAAGGTGACAGATATACTGCTCATAGAATGTTTCAAAACACCGCTGATACTCTAAGAGGTAAGAAAGCATCCGGTATAGCCAAAGGCTCAGAAAAGCCGTTTATGTTTTACAACGGAAGCGTTACGGCGTTTGACCAAAACTTAGGGCTAGTTAGTGCATTTGAACTTAGAGGCAAGACTGGAGTAGAGGTCTTTCACACTATACAAAGTAATCCGGTGGCAGAAAGCGTAGACGCTAACGGTTTGAGTTTGAAACAAGTGCCGTATGGCGGAACTCGTAACGCCTCGATAATTAGAGAGGGAAGAGAGCAGTTTGAGATGGAAGTGACGCTGGCACTTCAAGATGCTGCTTTGTATCACGAACTAAGAACGCACACGCAGCGAGGAGGTGGTGCGATTAACACTACTGGTGGTACAATCATGTTGCACTTCACTAAGCCTACTACCACTGGTTCTGATAAGATACCTAGCATTAGAATAATTATAGATGATTACATTATTACAGATTTAGCAATACCTGTACCTGATGACAAAGGGTTACTATTTACCACTTTGAAACTCAAACCACAGAATGTTAAAGTAATTAGTGAAGATACCATTTACCATTGCTGAGGAGTTAACATGCCGATGAGAGAGAGAATTTCGCTCAATCCATTTGCTGAGTTTTATTTAGCCAAAGTAATTGAAGAAGAAGAGGAAGAGGGTGGAGAATACCTCTTTGACCCAGAAGCAGGGCGAGCCAGTGATGACCCATTCGCTCACCTGAAACTGGAGGATAGCCCCTCGGAAGAGGCACTATCCGACGAGGAAGTGAGTAAGTATGTCACAGGAGAACAAGAGTAAAATAACAATTGACGGTAAACCAGTAGAAGTTAGTAAGCGGCGTTTGACTTTTTATCATATTCAAAAAGTAGCACCGTTAATGACTCACGGTAGCCTAGACTTTTCGGACTACTGGCGACATGCTTTTAGCCACTGGCTCAGTTACACAAATCCAGATGGGCAATCTATAGAAATTGACATAGAGAGCCTGTCTCCAGAAGATGGCAATAAACTTACTAGCCTTTTACCAGACCCAAGTCAGGTCATGGACTGGTTAGTTTTTCGGCCAGCGAAGTCGGACAAATCAAGTTCTTCATCAACGGGAGACCTGTGAGTGACCGGCTTCGCTATCAGAAACAAGCAATGGAATATTTATTGATGACACATTACAATATGACACTAAAGGATGTGAGACACTTGAACATAGATGATGCCAAGCAACTTCTTTACTGGGCTCAGGCTATGCAAGGCGAAGAGCAGGCTGCTGAAAACGCAGTTTATTTGGGGTATGACTTAGTGGGTATCATGGGGGAAGATGAATGGTAGATGACAATATAGACCCTAAGACTGTAGAGTCGATGAAAAACTTTAGCGAGTACAGTAAAACCGCTAAAGAGAATATGCAGGCTTTGCAGCAACAAATGGACAAGTTCACTAAGTCAATGGCTATGACCAAAACGAATACAATTGATTTGACTAAGTCTCTTAGAGACATGAGTAAGACTGAACCAATGCAGCAAAGTATAGGTGAAACAGCATCACCTGTAGCAGGTGGCGGAGTAAACCAAGAGACTAATGTAACGGTCAATCTAAAAATAGATGTTAGTGGAGTTACCGACAAAACAGACAAGCGTACTTTAGCCAAAGAAATAAGCGCCATGGTTACTAAAGAACTCAAGTCAAAGATTGGCGGCTCGCTCACACAAAGTGGTTTCAACAGGAGTGGTTAAGTTTGGTAGACGCTGGAGAGAGAATGCCTGTTCGCCTTGTTCAAGAGAACGGTGAAACTATCTCTCTCGATGCTACCAGTATTGACATAGTGGTTGAAAGGCAAATTAGTAACTTCGGCATACCGTTTTTCGATGCTAAGAAGTTGGGTATAGATTTGAATCAAGCAGCAGTTGCTATAGAAATACAAGGTGTATTTGCTGACGACACTGGTCAAGAAGAAACCAGTAGCGCCGTTGCGTTCTTTGACTTCTACCAACCTCAGCAACTGTTTACACCTAAACCCGATAGCGGAGGCGGCGGAGGCATGACAGGTGGGCTAATGCCATCTGCATTTAACACTCAAGGTGCTATGGGAGTATCTGCCATAGGCGGTACTGGTCTAGGTAGTGGAGGTGGCTTTTCCAGCGGCTTTGGTGGTGGTTTCGGTGGAGGTCTAGGTGGTCACCCTACATCTTCTGGAGATTTGGGTAATCGTATATTACAACATTGGAGTAAAAGATACATCGACTTACCTGTAGGTTATTGGGTGGAGAAGGCCACTTTGTTAGATAATCCTGTCAAGACTGGTTTGCAATTATGGTTGAAGCCCGAAAACATAGTCGGTAATCCAAACACATCCGTAGAAACATGGAATGATGCTAGTGGTAACGGGAGACATGCTACTCAGTCTACTGCCGGGTTAAGACCGTTCCATAGAATTGCATCTACTGGAGGGTTGGCCGAAGTGGTTTTCAACGGCTCTGATAGATTAGACATACCTTACAGTGCATTTCTAAACTCCGAAGAATTTTCTATATTCGTTATCGCTAGGAACTTCTCTACAGGTGTAAAGCCTATTTTAAAATCCGCTACAGGTGGTTATTCATTATCCTTCGACCAAGGTAACACAAGAGTTGTGGCTGGCTGGGATGAATCTGGTGTCGCTGATACACAAGCGTCTAGTGCCGGTAGCAGCAGAAGTTTTAGCACTCAATTGATATGTTACACGATGGATGACACAAACGCTAACTCAGAAGCAGACACTGTAAAGATATATTCTCGTGGAGAAGAAGTTGGCAGTAAAACATCAGGCGTTGATTACACACCTGCTGGTAGCGGAGTTCTTTACTTAGGTCACGATACTAGCACTAGTTTAGACGGCGCTATACAAGAAGTGTTGATTTACAACCGAGCAGTTACTACCGATGAGCGAAACCAAATAGAAGGTTATCTCGCTCGAAAATATGGTATGCATCTCAAAGAAGGCAAGTATGAGGGTTTGGCTCGATATTCTTACGACAACAAACACATCAGAGTAGCGTTTGACAAAGAGTTAGTCGGCTCGGTCAAAGAACCACACGGTTTTCTTAATCAACGCAGGAAGACTAATATGACAATTGGTTCTATATCAGCGGGTGCAACTGTTTTACCTGTAACTGGAGGTGACCCAAGAGAGTGGTTTGAACTTACAGAAAATAACCGCCCTATGAGAATAGTGTTCAAGGAAAGCGATAGTGCTGCAAATTACCGTAAAACTAGCGGCGGTCAAGAATACTTTGGAGAAGTTACTGCTATTACTTCTAGCCAAATTACAATCAATCTATCACAGGGTAATGCTACTCACGCTACCGGAGACCAAGTGTGGATAGAGCCGTTTAGTTATGGAGATGCATCTGGCTTGAATGGTAACGACTTGTTTCCTGTAGTAATTATACCAGTAAAGAATGCAGATACTTACGAAGCCAACGCTTTGCCTGAAAAGGCTGTAGGGCCTGAGTTCCCTTCCCATCAAAATGGCGCTACTAGAGATAGTGGCGGAGGACTGACAAGAACCGACGAATACATTTCTTACCTGTTTTCTAAAGCAATAACTAGTGACTACATCACTTTAGGTAAAGCGGTCAATGCGGCTGGTAATCTTACTCTTGATAAAGCGTTTACTACATCTATCGGTCAATCATCTAGTGGTCACAATTCAAGAGTTACAGTTACTCAGAGTCATGAGACATCTTTGGGATTGTTAGCAGATACAATAAACACTAACTTAGGAGTAGGTCAAGCACCTGTAATCGAAGGCTTTTCTGGTGGCAAATCTGGTAAGAAAGTCAAAAGCGGCGGCGACAAAACGCAAGACATAATCGGTATACTGGCTAACAGTAATAACTTTTTGAACTTCCAACCCAGTAACAGAATTGCTAAGGTAATAGATGTAGCAAGTGGCTTTGTCCAAGATACTATCTACAACACACCAGAAGCACAGGGTGATTATATCAGAGGTATACAGATACCCTATAACTCGCTGGCTACAAGAGGTAAATCCAATCTTGATTCAGAAGTAGCACAAAGAAACTTTTTCTTGACTACCGAAGGTAATACTAGTGACAAGTTGTCATCAATAAATAGCGTACATGCATCTCGCTTGTTCTCACATACAGCAGAAGGTCATTTCAAAAATGGCATAAGCGGTATAATCACGGATTTCAATGTTCATCGAGAAGCGGAAATGAAAGCCTATGATTTTAGTTTGAAATTCATAGCGGCTGATATAATATTGTGAGGTGAGAAAATGGCGATACCAATCAGACTATTACTTGCTAACGGTAAAGACCAGATTGATTTAGTAGCCCAAAGTATAGATATGTCAGTTGACAGGAAAGCCAGCGCTTTTCCTACTCCCGATAACATGCTCAAGCGATTCGCAATAGACACTAACACTCCTCAAATACAGATAGAAGTAAACGGTATATTCGTTGATGACGAAGGAGTGAGTGCTAATTCTGATGGTATACTTGAAGCGGAGCCTATGAGAAGCGCAATCAATTTTGGTGCATTTTTCCCTACTAATTCATCTTTACCTCTATCTAATCTACATCATGGTAACATGGCTGGTTTTACGGGTAGTAGCAGACCGGCTTTTCGTAGTAATGTAGGAGTGTTCGTAGATGATGAGTTTAAGTCAATAGACACATTAAGTAAAAATCAATCAAGTACTTTGACTGTTCAAGCGTTACCGGGCTCTATTTTAGAATTTGCCAGTGACGATACTGCTCAAATAAATGTTAACCCCTTTATGAATTTTAAATCTACAAATAACTTTTCTACCTCTGTTAACCAAATAACGGTTACAAGCACACTTCCCGGCTCAGCCCAAGCCGAAGATAGAGGCGGCTTTGAAGCAGGTGACACATTAATAAAAGAAGATAATTCTCTTATAGGTGTTGTTCAGTCTGTATCCGGTAATCAAATCACCTTTACTGGTAACTTAAGCACTGCTGTGTCAACCAATGATAAAATATTTATGTCTTTGCAGGTTTTTAACCATATGGGTAATTTTGTTGGACATATTAAGTATATGGTTGACGACTCAACTGTTGCAGATGGTGATAAAGCAACTTTTACTATAGAGTTGTATGATACAAACGCCAATTCAGTTTCGGAAAATGCTTCTATATTTATAGACAGACGACCAGATATATCTGAAAGGTTTAGAAACCAAACAATAAAACTGATACCTAGTCTGTGGTTGTCCAGACCGGATAGAGTTTATGGACAAAATTCTGTTACTCATGATACTTCTATGGACAGTAATCTTACAAATGTTGGCTCTTCTACAATGTCTACTTTAACGCCAAGAATAGGTGTAAGGTTACAGTTTGACTTAGGTAGCCCTTATACTAACTCTCCTACTATAGTTCAGAAGGCGTTTGATAACTTTAGCCTTGATGCAGCACAAATGGATGCCATAATCAAGTTACCTATTAAAGATATACACACAGTTGACAATCCGGCTTTAGAAATGGCTAATAGAGTAAAAGCGGCTTTTGAATTAAGTGGAAATGTAGTAAGAAGTGGCTCATTTATGCCGGGTTTCACTTTACTTTCACTCACGCTTGATACTGGTAAAACTCTAAGTGATGCGTTCAGAGTAGTTCAAAATGGTACTATACTAACTTTTGAACAAGTATATTCACCCCCAGAACCTATTTTGCACCCTAGTATGATAAGTTCAGATTTGAAAGCACTTTTTAGAGAGCAAGAATTTCACAGCGCTAGTACTACTCCGGTAGAGTCAAGAAAGTCAGCAGGTGATAAGGCGCAAGATTTGATAGGGCTGGTTTCTAATTCAGACCGAACAGTAGACTTGTTGAGAGGTATACAGATACCTTACGACAGCCTGATACAAAGTTCTGGGGTAACTGGAGTAGCCCGTAATTTCTTTTTGACTTTCGGTGAAGTGCCCGTATTGGACAAAGGTTCAGCGAGTAACAATCGCCCCGCTTCTCAAAAAATGGACAATTTACTTTTGAACATGACAGGGTTTCAAACAGACGACAGTCCAGACAGTTGGTTTGAAAGAAAATTAAAAGCAATTACTCCTAATGAGATAGAATCTCTATTTGGCTTTTTGGTCGGTATAGGCAAGGATGCAATATGGCTGACTCTGCAAACTAATATTTCTAGTGTAAATGAAGGCGGTATTAGGATAATACCGGAGAAACTTCATGTGCGTTATGATGCTGGGAACAACTACTACGCTTACAGTTTGTTATTGTCAGCATCGGACTTCGTAATAGGTGTGTAATATGAGTTTGCTAATAGATGCTGGTTATGGACTGAAATTCAACGGTATAAGCGATAGCGTCTTAGTTCCTACAAACAATACTAATCTGCATGGTGCACAAACCAAAGAAAGAAAAAGACTACCTACTTCTATGAGTTCTTTTACTTTGGAAACTTGGTTCATTCCTGATTCTGGCGGTACTATATTTGAACAAGACAATGTTATGAGACTTACAGTAGGCTCTCCTAGTAGTTCAGCACCTGCTTTTTTTGAGGTCAGATTGAGGAATAAAAATAATGGTAAAGACAATGTATTCACACTTAGCAGCGCAAAGGCTGTAAACAAGGCAAACGGGTTACTTGCTTACTGGGATGGTATCCTTTTCCCAACAAACAATTCTACTATCAACTCTGCAAACTTAGGTTCAGATGTCGATACTAATGATGTTACTGCTTTTTCTGAGGGTTCCAGAGAGTTGCTGAATGTTACTGTTACATTCGACAGAAGAATACTCAGCATGCATGTCAATGGCGATTTACTCGTCGAACAAGTATTAGAAGAAGAACACGAACTAGTGCCACAACAAAGTCAAATGTTTTTGGGTGGTAGAGGTGGAGACTTTAGAGGTACATTAGAAACCATCCATTTGTCTGCTAGCGCTCTGCCTTCTGGTAGACAACAATTCGCACCAATTAAAGGTGACAACACACTTGGTCTATGGCGATTTGAAGAGCCAATTAACCCTATTGCTATGAGAGTAGTTACTCCTTCGTTGTCTGCTTCGACGGCTACGACTTCTACTATAACAGTAAGTACAACTGTTGCGAAGGATTTGATTGAAGAATTGACTGGAGAAAGAAGAGAAGTCTTTACTAATTTTCAATTAGCACCTTGGAGTGCTGGTAAATATTCTTACAAAGTCTACACTGCTACTTCTAGTAATAACAGAGAATTAGAAAAAGTACCTTTTAATTTAATAATAAATCCATTGGGTTATGATAAAAAAACAGGTAAGCCTACTAACAAAGCCCCTGAAAGAGTAAGGTTACTTTCTATAGACCCGGCTACTGGGCAAATAAAAGTTTCATCTATTCATTTAGATTTTTCAGCAAATCCTACTACTGGACAAAGAGGACTACTAATGGCTCATGACGCAGGTGAGTTCGTAGTAGTAATAGGTGATTGTATAGTAGACGGTGGTAACGGCAATGTATTCCAACCACAAGGTAGCGGCACTCAGTTTTCTCAAAGACAAGGTCAGGTTATAATTGATGAAAGTGACTTTGAAAATCATGGCATTATGTTTTCTATGAGTATGGCAGTTGATTCTCACGAATACAACCAGTTTTCTGCAAGTACGACTAACATGGGCACTGACTTCTTAATTGGCCATACAGGTAGGCACATTCTCAATCATGTCAAAAGCCATCCGTTTATGGGTCTACTTCCACCACCTGAATCGCACAATGTCGAAAAGAAATTAGATGCAGGTAGTGATGTAGTCAATGCCACCTTTATGCCTCAATTTGGCAACATAAAAGATGTAGTGCCAGTTAATAGCATAATCTCTAGTTTTGATACTCACGGTACAATTCCTGTAAACGACTTAGTCTATTCATCTGTTGTGTCTACTTTTGTAGAAAACGGCATGTCTGATATAGACGACACTAAAAGAGGATTATTAGCAATAGGTGGACCTCAGTTCAACACTGAACCTTTCCTATTGAAGTCTATATCTTCTACAGATGCTAAGAGCGATATTAAAGCGCTGATACCTTCCAACGAAGATAGAATAGCAACATTAGTTTTACCTGAGTTAGAAACTTACAACTATGCACCTTTTGTACAAATACACTATAACGCAATAGACCGAACAGGTGAACATTTTGATGTTGGAGCCACATCCAGATTGACTGCGAACATTTCTACTGCCACGCTTACTTTACAAAGCGTAAAATCGTTTGGAGTAGACGGTGCTGTAATACCAGCCAGTCGGATATCAATAGATGGAGAGACACCTTTTACTTCTTATACCAACCAAACGGCTACAATAGATTACAGTACCAAGACTATTGTATTTTCTTCCACCCCTAATAATAGCGCTTTTAATACGGCTGCTGTAAACAATGCTATAGTAAAGTTGTCAGATAACTTTCCTAAATTATTAATTAACAAAATCTTACCCGATGTCAGTACAATAGTAACAGGTACAACTAGTATACTTGACTTGATAAGAACATCTGCTAATACTAAGCCTCTAACTTTAGTTTCACCCGGCGGTGTTATGACATTCAAGACCCCTAATTTATTTCCATTTGACGATGGTCAGTTAGAAGGAGACGATTCAGAAGGATTAGTTGGCGAAGGGCAACTAGATTTGAGTCTGTGCCCGACTAATTATCTACCTAGCGTTGCTACAGATGCACCTCAGACTACGCCTAAAGGGATAGGATTGGCTCAATCAGAGTTATCTAACAGGTCTTCTGTATTTCATAAAGTACTTGTCCGTAATCATTTCGTCAAATCTTCTGATTACGATGAACTAGCCAATGTAAAATTAAGGAAAACGACTAACGGGACTAGGCAAAGACTAGGTTTGACTTTCAGTGCAGACTACGCTGCTTCGACTTCGACAGCAATGAATGTAACAGGTGGTACGGTAAATGACACAATAGCAGTCGATGATGTAATTTACAAAGCAAATGGTAAGCAATTGGGCACAGTTACTGCTGTCACCAGTAGTAGTATTACCATAGGTGCAGGTACGAGTGACGCTGTGGTAAACAAAGACGAACTTTTCTTAGAACCTCAAGCGGCAGGTAGAGGTAGTACAAACCAAAGTACAGTGGTGCATGAATACTTTGACATCATAGAGCATAAGTCAAGGAACAATGTTACTAGTTTAGTCATTCAGCCTACAGATAGGAGTCGTTTCGCTCAATTATCTAAAATGATAAAAGATACAGAAATGAGAAACCATATCAGTATTGAACACCTTATGTCGAGAGCAAGAGTGCTTTCTTTTGGAGATGACAGCGATGGTAACACTGTACTTAGGGCACACGGTTTGATAAGCGATATAGCATCCTCAACTGTTAGTGTCAAAGGCTCAGCCAGTCCAGATTCTCACATTGTCAAAGAAATCATGCCGGGTGCCCCGGTAGTGACAATGACTCTTGGCGGTGGAGGTCAAGGAGCAGTCAACACAAAGGAGACTTGGGACCCAGCCCCACTCAGCAGATTGGCTTGGAACACTCGTAGAGACTGTCAAGCGAAAGTCAATGCTACTATCAGTATAGGTACAAAGAGACAGATATCAGTGCTACCTTTGAACAACAATGCTGACGATTTACAATCTTGGGGAACTTATTGTTTCCCTGCTACAGGAAGAGTTTATCTTGAATTATCAGGTAACCAAGGAGAACAAAAACAGTTTGCCAGTGCTGAATATACCAGTAAGACAGGTACTTTATTTTCATTCAGTAACAGTACTGGACTTGTAGGTTCAGGTACATTTGTACTAGCAGACGGCTCAGAAGCAGATTCATTCAACGCTTGGGTGACCGCTACTGGAATAGATGAGACTAGCGTATTGCATGTTGATGACAAGTTTAGCGAAGAGTCAATGTGTAATGATGGGACAACAATCAACGACAGATTGTTCCAAAGCCTAGATACAGTTCAGCATGATTACCAGTTAGGTAGTCAGTACGCAAGTACTCGTGCGCTTGTTGAGATACCTCTATTCGAGGAGTTCTTCTTCGACAACCCAGACAAGGGTATTTTCCCCGGCCCTGATAACAGTATGAAGTTGCACATAGACGCTACTCATACAGCGCATTCTTGGAACCCTAATCCAGTCGGTAGAAGAGCAGATGCTATCTCTCCTCAAGACCCTGAGATTTTTGGTCCGTTTTCTTACACTATCCAAAGAGGTACGCACCGTAGTGGTACCAAGGTAACCAGACCTTACGATTCGACCAACTATCGAGTATATGTCGAAGATGCTAATATTTTCCCTATACCAACAGCGCCCCCTACAGAAGTTGCTAATTTAGGTGGTCAGGCTAGATACCGAAGAGCATTTTTGCCTAACGGAGAATGGTTTACTTACAGCGCTAGAAACACTTCCGACCACTATCTTACCGTAGTCGATTCGGGAGACGACCACGCATTCAGTGAAAACTTCTTGCGAGACATCAGAGTTGGAGCACACATTACTCCTGCTCCGGGCTATCAGGATATGAATTACAACAGTATTGCTGACAATCCGAGTTTGATTAGTGCTGGTTACGAAAGAAGAAGGTCATTTTACTATGACCGTTCCAATGTCACGACACAAGGTGGCAACGCTGACTACGGTCTAAAGCAGTATGTTAGCGCTATCGAATTAAGGGCTGGTCCTTCAACCAACCCTCATTTGCCAAAAATTATCAGCAAGCGACCTAGAGCAAAGGCTGTTCTAGTTACTGGGAGCCCTGCTACTTCTATCAAACTAGACGATGCCAGCCTTTTCCCTATCAAAAGTCCTGACAGCGATTACAATTTTAGAGTCGCTTGGGTAGATTCCAGTGGAAATGTAAAGAGGGGGTTCTATAACAATAGGTCAGGAAACACACTGACCATTACCAGCCCTGACACTGGCTTTACACCTTCGGCAGGTGACGAAATATATGTTGAGGACTTGTACGCCACTTCTGCAAGCACTTGGCCAAAGGTCAAAGAGACATTCCTAAACAGGGCTTGGGCACATCCTTACTGTCCGGGTGGACTTAGACAAGGTGATACAATATGGATGAATATGCACTATACCAATCCTCACGCAGTTGAAGGTTTGTTCTGTAAGAGTAGAGGAACGCTCAATGAAGCAGAGGTTTGGAAAGGCTTTAACGGCGGAGTAGGAGAAGTAGATGCTAATCCAAGAGATAGTATTCCATTGGAAAACTTCCTCATCGGAAACAGTTGTATAGAAACGGCTCAGAATTTAGTACAGCACATTAACAAAACTATTGAACTAAACTACTCCGAAGTTGTAGGAACTTCAATAACCGCACCAGTTGTTGCTTACCTAGACCCTTATCAGTGTACAGATGGCTTTGTTAGAATATTACTCTACGATGTAGGGCATGACCGTGAATTTATCGCATTCCAAGATTTACACATGCAGGTTCAATCAAGCCCTGCCGCTGCTAGAATTAGCGAAGAGGATGCTAACAAAACAGGAGTTGTAAAGAATACTGTCACGGATTCGGGTACTCAATTAGATGTTGCGGCTGGTTTCCTTAGTCAAAACAAGAGAATGAATACTACTACAAAATCTGATTTTATCGAGTCAAGTTACGCCCACGCATCTGATTGGAATGAAAGTTACTCTGGTGCAATATCGGAACATAATGTCGGTGGACTAGCAGATATAGTCAAAGACAGTTATAGTAGTAGAACAACTCCATCAGTAGCGTCAGCAGACGAAGCGTTAATTCAGCACCAAGTTATTGACGATACGAGTAGAGAATCTTCTACTTTCTTTGATACCCCAGATGGCACTAGAGTCATACCTGCTTTCTTAGCCATGAAAGGTATTAGGAACTCGGTATTAGATTTAACTTCACACACCGAAGCAAGATTGCAGTATCTTGACCAATGGACTGATATGGATTTTGTTAGAAGACTGACCCTAGATTTAGGAGAGGTTGCGCTCAAAGATGGTGTGACCAACATAGAATCGGCTGCTAGAGAAGTAGTCAGACTAATCAACCAAGCGGGCGCAAGAAATGGTAAAACACACGCCCGTAGACCAAACGACCAGTTCTTAGGTGACAGTTCTAAGTTCGACTTGTCCAGCCCCGGACCTAAATCAAACGCTTACAGCACTAACATTGACCCAGCGGCCACACATCTTCATGCTGATTTTGCTGCTACTGCTTCAACACACGACCCTGCACCTTTCTGGGACCCAAGTAAGGCGTTTTCAAGCCATGACCGTGGTACTCACATGGGATATGTTCGTGCCCATCTTGGAAGAGTCGTTCTCGACTCAGAAGATAATCCGGGCTTTTCTATAGTAATACACTCTACTATTCCGGGCGCTGCTGGTCGTAATTTCTGTACTTGGTTGGACAGTAGTAAAGCACAGAGTCCTTACAGACCACAGTTCTTGATAGGTCACGGTGGTCGTTTCAGAAACTATTGGTGCCAGCCTGATGAGATGACTGGAGAAAATATGCACCCTGCGCCTATGCCTATCAACAGATTTGGTAGACCGTTTGCGCCTATCACGACATTGAAAGAGCATTTACCTCCAGAAAATCCTAGTGACCCATTCTTGAACAACTTGAATTTCGGACCAGATAGAACTGATAGTGCAGGTGCATTAGTGTCTGCTAATACAGAAGTTGTCAGCGGAAGGAATAGTAATACTTTACTCAATGAATCGTTTGAAACCAAGAGTCCTGCTTCTACTTTAGTAGACGGACTCAGGATAGGTACAAGAGCCAAGGCTAGAATTAACTTTGGTGGCTTGACCCAAGCAGGAGTACCCGGTTGGGCACCTGATGTAAGTAAGTGGGGCTTTGATAATGATGGCACTCAAAATCATTTCCTATCTAAATACGGCAACCCATCAAATGTATCAGATGCTATGACAGTCAATACTGATGGTAGTAACGACGGTTACATTCCAAAAGCAGATATGAAGAAAGAAAACATAGGTAACAATCCACTTTACGGCTTTAGGTTCGTCGACCACCGAGGAGACAATCATACAATCAGAATGGTTTACAGACAGTTTGGCCAAAGTTTTGCTAACGACAATACATACTTGCCTCCTACACTTGATGAAGAAGTTATCATCCATTTTGATGACAGAGATGTAGGTCAGGGTGGTTTTACTATCGGTAGGCATATGGTCGGTACTGGTGAGGTGTGTGGAGAAAAGACAGGTGGTAGCACTCTAAGTAAACTAAAAGGTAATCTTTGGAACAACTACCCTGCTCCGATTGTCGGAGTAAAAGTCGCTACAACTTACTCAAGTGGTACAATGGCTGTGGTACTGGATGCGCCTTACGATACGAGTGCGCCAGCGGTAATGCAAACTCATCCTGACATACTGGGTTATCTTGGATTTCCAGAAAGTGGTATGTTCCAACTTTCCACGCAAAGCGGTGTCCAAGGTCTAAATTTCTACTATACTAGTAGAACGCACAACGATTACAGTGGTACTCACAAGTTCTTTGGAGTCATTGGTGGCTCTAGCAGTCATACTAATGGTGATTGGTTTATGAGTCCTAGACTCAACTTTACTTCTTTGCTGACCGACGAAGTTATTGCCGCAGCAGTCGAATATGCTATCAACATGCCTGATTCAGGATTAGAAGGATTGGATGTTACGAGTTTCGATTGTACTAACATGTTCGCACCAGACGGACAAACTTTAGGCGAATGGGGAGTAAGCCCTACCGCTATTAGAATTCATACCAGAGCAGACAGAAAGGTAGCCTTGAGTAAATTATTCGAGGCGACAAGAAGCAAAGACTGGGGATTGTTAGAAGGTGCTTCTACTGATGCAGTTGTATCGAGTAAGCACACTGGTGGTCTGAGCACAGGCGAAATAGATGCAGGTACAAGGTTAGATATCGGCTACATCCCTAGCACTGTATTACATATTACTACTAAATACCGAGGTTCTAATGCCAACACTGCTACTCCTATATTAGTTGACAGTCAAAACAACATGGTCGATATTACCACTTGGCAAAGAAATCTCAGAGGGGAAAACTTCACCGATGTAGCAGGTGACCATATTATTCCAAGGGTAGATGCCCCTTGTCTCGAAATACACAATATTACTTCTACTGAGGTCCATGCTGCTAGTAATGAGTCTTGGGCTTTGTTTGGTAAGTTAGCATGTGACGATACTAACAGTTGGGGTCAACCATTTTTGATTTGGTATAGTACTACTGATTGGGCTGAGGTTAGAAGCAAGCCGGGTACATCTAGCGTTACTCATGTAAACATCATCGCTAAGTCTGCAAACTTTTCTCCTAACAACCATGATGTTATATTCAAGTCATATAGTAGCGACGGGTACAGTAAGGAAATAGATGGTGTCAGAAGGGCGGGTAGTAAGAAAGCCAGTCCTTTCCTTTATTTCCGTGGCGGTAGAGACAGCCCTGACCACTGGGTACCGCTTTACTTCGGCGGCGGATTCAGCGGTGCTGTTGTAGATATTAACGACGGAACTCAAAATGATTACAGTGAGTTCTACACGCATCCGTATTCTTCTGGACCGACAGGTAGCGCAGGCATGCAGAATATAGGAGAAGTGGCTGGCTCTTATGCATTGTTAGATACCAATGCTATGTTGGCAATGTTCCCCGGTACACCTTATCTCGACCAACATCGAGGACAGAATAATCCACCTTTCTTTAACCAAGATGCTCTGTTGACATTCGATATGACAAAGACTGCTAATAACAAAGTCACAGGAATAGATTACACTGACGGAACGAATACCGTCAACGCAAACATCCCTAGCCCTATTGTCTTGAGATTTGCTCATCCTCACGCCAGATATAGTGCGACAGGAGATACTACAGACCATACCACCTATATGGTATTTGGCCCCGGTCAGGCTTTTCCGCACAATACAGCGGCACATGAACCACAGGGCTCTCGTATAGTTACACTGGGTAACGGTTACAGTGCAGTTCCTATTCACTTCAACAGCGACGCTACTAAAGATACATTCTTACCTAATCAATTGGCCAACGGCGACATAACAGAACACAGTGGTTTCAACAGAGGTAGTGCTGAGGCTCACCTGCCTATGACTACTTTCTTCCAGAAAAACAATGAGACTGGGTTTAATTATGTCATGAACTGGCAACCTACCAAAGGTTTCCCATCAGAAGATGCAAGTGCCACTAAAAACTACAATCAAGTTAACACTAAGGCTTTCTATTACGACGGTAGTGTAGCCACCACCGCTAACTTACCTAAGCATTATCATCCTTTCAATCATGTCCCCGTAGCATTCGCAGGCGGTGCGGCTAATACTATAGGTGGTTCTAATTTCCTACAGACTAGAAAGTCTGCTGCTGTATGGCACATGGATGGAGGTTATCATCCGGGTGGTCATTTCTTAGACAATCATGTAAGTAAAAACCCTGCTCATCCTCTAGGAGTAAGGTTAGATACTGGTAGCGGTGCGGCTCACAATGTATCTGCATTCAGACCTTGTGGTTTGTTAGCACAGGCTTACTTAGCCTACTATGGAGGAACTCCTACTAATCAGGTAGTTAACGAAAACATAGTGATTGTCGATGCAACTCGTGTTCAAAACGCAGAAGAGTTGGCTACAATTATTAGTGCGTCAATCAACACATTCCCCGGCAAAGACCCACTCAAGGCTATGGGTGGTACATTCATGCCTTCTATGCAAAATGCTCACAAGCAAGATAGATATGGCTGGGTCAAGGCACCTAGCATAAGCGCTTACAATCAAGAAGAAGACGGTGCTGCTGCTGCTAACATAGTATTAGGTGGTAGTCTTACTAACCTACCACAATATGGTTGGATAAGGCTTAGTGACGGTACTAATTCTTACTACGCCCCTTATGTCGCTACATCTTATTCTGCACCTAATCTTACTCTTACATTAGGTAAAAGTCCTGATGGTGGCTCTACTAATTTTATAAATCCACACGATAGTAGTGAATTGACTGCCCTTGCCGGAGGCACTACTTACGAGGCTTATGTTTGGACAAAGGCAGGTACTCATAGGCACAATAACGATGCGGCTAATACTTCAAGAGACCACATGTGTCAGGTTCACTTTAGTGGGTTTGTCGACGCTGTAGACCGAACTAGACCTGTCGGTGCAGTAGGATGGCATGGTGAGAGATATTCTTACTTTAACTCCTTAGACTTGGGTAGTAATACCTACGCTGCTGGATTGGGTGCTTGGCATCCTTTCTTAGGTTTCAATCCATACGGCGCAGCAGAAACTTGTTTGACTGGCTCTGCACCTGTAACTGTTACTGGAGAAACTGCTGCTAATACATTTACATCTGACTATTGCGTTACTGGTTTAGCCAGCAGGCACTTGATTGTGATTAGTCACGAAAGTGAATTACCTTTGATTGCTAAGGCTGACCGTAACGGAACAACTTGTACAGGTGATTTACTAATTGCCAACCAGACAGACAGACATGACGGTGTTGGAACCATTGCTTGGGATACTACTAAAATTCACAACAAAGACCGATATGTTGGACCTGCCACTGCTGGGCCTCATGTAGAAGTACAGATACACAGCAGTCAGTTTGTCCCAGTGGTCGCTGGAGATTACCCTGCTGGAAACGCTTTACCGGCTGACAATAAGTGGCACAGGGCTTTCCAAAGCGGCGACATGGTAAGAGCCAACGCTTGTAGATATCCTACTGGTGATTTGTTTTGGGATGAAAGTCTGTTACCGAGTAATACATTGTCAGAGTATGCAGGTACTTATGCTACCGAGTGCGTGGGTATAACTGGACAAGACCACTACTTAGATTCAGCCGCTAACCAAGGTCATACTGGTTTATTCGGTTATTACAATAAGAGAAGTGCAGCAAGAAATTTCCTACCTGAACATGTCGTTTGGAAGCGTATGGATGGTGGCAGTCTAACCATGCCTGCTGTTAACGCTAGAGGTCTCGGTATGATTCCTTGGGTTAAGAGGAAAGATAGCAGCGCTACCGATTACAAACTAGTAGGAGAAAAAATACTTGGTAATGTAAGATTTAGTTTTGAGACTACAAATACCGCTATGTTCCCAATCATCCAAGCACAGGAACTAGGGCACCCTCAGTTAGCAGAGCAACATCCTCTGGAAGTAAGGAATGCCTTACTTATACCAAACGAACACCTACAGTTCGACAGTGTACAGGTAGTTGATGACACAGGTCAGGAGCATAGGATAGAAGGCGGCTCTCCTTTCGGTACCGTCATTATGGACTTTAGGCACATCAGTGACAGAGAAATAGAAGGACTTGCGCCTGCTCTAGCCGGTGCCGGTGTAAATCCAAATCTCAAAATCAGATTACCGAACCCAGATGAAGTACCGGGTAACATCGTAATTAGGTCAGGATTTGACAGAATACAGGCTTATCAAAACGAAACGATTGGCTCTGGCGGTCTGCAACATCCTGCTCAGAACATAACCCAGATAAGACAAATGTTCGACCATGAATATGCTGGACCGAGGCTTTGGCCGACATGGGAAAACAATGGCTGGGAACACCTCAGTCAGGATAGTGATGATATTTCATTGGCTCAAGCCAATAGCAGATTAAAGTTTCCTGCTTCTAACAAAGAAGGTTGGCACGACCATACTGATAATAGCCCTCTCAAGTCTTCATTTGAGCCTCACGACAGGTCGTTATATTTCCATGTGACAAGAATGGGAACAACGATGACTCATCGTTATGACTTAGACGAAAAGGAGTATAGAGGAATTAGTGGTACTGACTTACAAGTTAATTTAACCCCCGAAGCATCAGTTTGGTTAGACACCAGTCAATTAAGCGGTGGTAGATATTTCTTAAGAGTCTATAACCCCGCTACAGACAAAGGTGTAATAGCATCTTACACAGGTACAGGTAGTAAGAAATTTACCGGAGTGGTGTATAGTCCAGAATTTGAACAATTCATTACTGATAATGACGACGGTACTGATAATCTAAGAGTGGTACCTTCTTATTATGTTCCCGCTGGAACGACAAGAATGTTTGCTGCTCGTAGATTGAGAGACCACAGCGAGTACAGCGGTGCAAGTCCAGATATGAAGAAAATAGATTGGCACGGGATGTACAGTAACATGGAAACCAGCACTGGTAGTTTTTCTGCTACTTCTGTCCCAACGCAATATATTACTGCTCCTAAAATGACACCTATGCCTATACCAAGAATGGGTCATCACTATGTTACTCCGAGCATGGCATTGATGCCCGGACACTATGCTCATCCTGCCTATCAAAGAATATACGACTTACATACTGCTTGTAAAAGTTCTAGTTATTCTCCTTTTGACAGTGACTTAATTGGTACGATAGAAGCAAGTAGGCTAGGATTAGATTCGGAGGATGTGACCGCTAAAGGTTTCACTAGAGACCCATTGTTATGGTTCTCAGCAGCGAGTGCAGCGTATGGCCCAAGTGATATACACGGCGGCGCATTTACTCTACTTACCGAAACCAAACTAAAGTATGAAGGATACGGTATAGCAGCCAGCGTAGGTACTAATGCAGGTGACATAAACGCAGCAGGAGGACATACACTTGTTCTCGAAGCAGCGGCTACATACACTATGAACAATCACTTCCCTGACCCACTGGAAGTGGGCGCTTATCAGATTATCATTCAGCCGAATGTGTTTAAACAACAGTTACAAGGGTTCCATCAAAACCATAGTGACGCTGTAAAGGCACCTAGTGAATCTGGTGCCAAGGTAACTGAACTAACAGGTCAACAAGTCAACACCGTCATTGCTATAGAAAAGAATGTCAGTAGTAGAGGTGCTTATGCGCTTATCTTAGCCGAGGCTATGATGGCTGATGTAAGAGGGTGTGAAGTAATACTCAACGAAGTCATATTGGATATCGACCCTGACCCCGGCAGCCAGTTTGCTTCTCTTCCACCTTTGGCACTTTACAACCCACTCGGCGTACAAGAATCTACCAGCCCTTCCTTTACTAGAAGAAGCCTACCTTACAGGCCGGGTATGTTTGTAAGTTCTACTCCGGGTAGAACCTTGACCATACCATGGTGGAGTATACTGCACAAAGACGGTGCGACTGCTAGTGGTGCGAGCAAATTCAAACACCTTGAGTGGTATAAACCTGATAATTATTACGAGTTGTGTAGAGCAGGTTACGGTGCTGTTGGCGCTCAGATTACTTTGGCTGGATACCCTACATCTTTCCTTGACATATACGAGCCACACAAGAGAGTCAGAAGTTTAAACCCTCACTGCGTAGTGATATCTGCGACACAAGGCTCCAGTGAAATTGTAGTTGACAACGCTGACTTGTTCCCGATTTATCCTTATTACGGAGAGGTATTAGAATATACAAAAGACGGCAAAAGATATACCGCTTCTTACACAGATGTTAGAGGTACACTTGCTACAGGAAGTCTAGGTCAAACAATTGCATTTGATGGCGTTACTCAAATAACTACTGGGTTTTGGACAAACATAGCAGCAAATACCATATTGAAGTTAAGTAGACCTTACGATAATGATATTTCTGATGCGCTTTATTTAGATTCAGAAACAAGCCTACTGACTAGAAACTTACCTCAATTGGCTAACGGTAGCAGAGATACTAACTCTTTACACCCTGCTGACGCTTTCCTTTGTATGTGGCACCCTAATCTAGGTAGACCATTTACTTGGTACAGTGACGACTCCTCTAGGCCTATTTATACCAAAGCAGGTACGAATGATACACCTGTAGACCAAAAACCGTACAACCATGTACCGGAATATTTTGAGACTATACATTATCATGATTTCAATTATGTTGCCAGCAAGGGTCCGTTTGCGCTCGGTATGAAGTGGCCTGCACCACCTCGTGACCACGATAATGATAGCGGCACCACTCTAAGTCATGACGGTACGGTTTACACCGCCTCAGAGATAGATGCACTTGCTGACGGCTCTGGTACTTTAAATCACCAAGGAGGTACAGTAGGTTCAAACAAATACAATTTCTTTGGGTTCTGGCCGGGCGGAAGTCACGGTGCAGGTGCTGTTAGTAGGCTTGAATCATATGGACATTCACTAATGGGTTGGGGTAGTGATACTTTTGGCATGGACTGTGAGACATATCAAGACTCAACTGGAGTCGCCACGCTATCTTTGCCCAATGATAGAAACAGATGTTTCGGTTATAGAATGGCAGTTAGGCAATTGTACAACAGACCAAGGTGGTCTCCTTACATTCGTGGTTGGTTAGAAGTAGCCGATTCAAACGCTATGCTTGGATACTACAACGGACCGCTAATCCAGCAAGATTCTAAAACGAATGGTTGGGACTATGTAGGTAGTGTCAGTGGTCAAGTAGATGTCGATTTCGATGCACTGTATGTAGGTATACTTGAGAGAATAACGCAAGTTTCTAGTCTACTTGGACAAGACCAACTTGGTCGTCAGGTCAGATACAGTGACGGTAGAAGAATGACAGGACCGTTTGGTTGCCCGGTTAGGACTGCAAGAAATGCATCTACTGTAACTCGTTTCTTCCCTAATGATGAAGAAGGGCAAGGCATCGAAGAGTTGTCACAAGTCCACAGACATTACATGGTCGACTGGTGGGGCAACACTCGTGGTGAAGATGTCAGGCGTTTCCCTGTAAGAGGATTCGGGCTACGACCTTCTTGGGACCCAGAAGACGCTTACAAAGATACGAATGTCACTCACAGACCCGCTGCAAATGGTTTGTTTGGTGGCGACGGTAATGACAGACAAAGTGGTAATGCGAACACAGTCAATAACGACGGCACCAACATGGGAACCGTTGACTGGTTTAATCCAGCAAGTATGCTGAGAGTCGGTGACCGAGGAGACGGTAGAGGCTGTAGATGGCCTACAGTCTTCAACGAAAGTCTACTTATGGCTGTCAGCGAAAACCATGACGCTACTGGACTTGTACTATCAAGTAACACAGCCGAACCTGTCTATGGACAAGGTTTGGTTAGACCAAGCAACGAGACTTTGCAGGCTGGCGAAATCGAAAGAGGCATCAGCGATAGAGTAGACCTAGATTCTGATGACGGGCTGCTCAAGCCTAGCGCACATGTTGGTGAGGCTATCGAAACTGTCAACGCAGATACTAGAGGTGCTGAGCCTGTATCAAGAGATGATGTCAGATTGGGGCTGGATGTAGACACTATCGCAGAACTAAACGACGGTGTAAGTAGAGAATACATTGTCATGTCAACAGAAG